>PPYF01114886.1_pt1 | contig 21103 bp, 23 predicted proteins | sample 1559871 | NCBI WGS metagenome assembly PPYF01 (sample SAMN08240021, study PRJNA423297) | Human gut metagenome, whole genome shotgun sequencing project.
AGAGCGCCACCTTGCCAAGGTGGAGGTAGCGAGTTCGAGCCTCGTCGGCCGCTCCAACATGAAGCCATCGTTTGTGCAGTGATGCACGACGATGGCTTTTTTCAACATTTCCGGCAGCAGATGTTGACAACTCTGTGTCCCGGGCCGTATACTGGGGCTGTCGTGCAACAAACAGAGGCGGGCTGACCGCCTGCGGGAGTTCTGCCCGTGGGCGTCGGCTCGCCTCTGTGCTCTGGGAAAAGGAGGGAAAAACAGTGATCTTCGGCAAGTACATCAACCGCTATTACCTGCGCCACGCGCCCACGCTGCTGCTGGGCATCCTGTCGCTGCTGATGGTGGATTACATCCAGCTGCTGGTGCCCCAGCTCTACCGGCTGGTCATCAACGGCGTCAACCTCGGGCAGGTGGTGGTGAAGGGCGAAACGATGCCCTTTACCCGAGAGGTGCTCTTCCAGCACATCTGCCTGCCCATGATCTGGATCGTGCTGTTCATGGTGGTGGGGCGCTTTCTGTGGCGCATCTGCTTTTTCGGCACCAGCATCCGGGTGCAGGCCGACCTGCGGGAGCGGATGTTCGACCACAGCCGCCGCCTGTCGCAGCAATATTATCAGGTGAATAAGGTCGGCAACCTCATGAGCCTCTACACCAACGACCTCGACACCATTCAGGAGTGCTTCGGCGATGGCATCCTGATGTTTTTCGACGCGCTGGTGCTGGGCCTGCTGGCCCTTTATAAAATGTGGCGGATGGACACCCGCCTGACCTTACTGGCCCTCATCCCGGCGGCGTTCATGTTCGCCATCGGAACGGTAATGGGCAAGACCATGACCAGAACGTGGGAGAAGCGCCAGCAGGCGTTCTCGGCTCTGTCCGACTTTGCGCAGGAGAATTTCTCCGGCATTGCGGTCATCAAGGCCTTCGTCAAGGAGCTGAAGGAGCTGATCGCCTTCCGGAAGCTCAATAAAGAAAACGAAGGAGTCAACGTGGAGTATACCCGTATCTCGGTGTTACTTGAAGTATTGGTGACGTTCTTCGTGGAGTCGGTGGTCTGCGTCATCCTTGGCTACGGTGGCTTCCTCGTCTACAAGGGCAATTTCAACGCGGGCCAGCTGGTGGAGTACATCGGTTACTTCGAGGCCATCGTCTGGCCCATTATGGCCATCTCGATGCTCATCGAGAAGACCTCCCGCGGCAAGGCCTCCCTCAACCGCATCACCGAGCTGCTGGACGCCCCCATTGATGTGGCCGACCGGGACGGTGTGCCCGACCTCGAATCCCCCAAGGGAGGCATCGAGTTCCGCGGCCTGACCTTCCGCTACCCCGATGGTGAGTTCGATGTGCTGAAGGACATCTCCTTCACCGTCGCCCCCGGCGAGAGCGTGGGCATCGTGGGCAAGACCGGCGCAGGCAAGACGGCGCTGGTGGACCTGCTTCTCCGCACCTACAATGTGCCCGACGGCACCCTCTTTGTGGATGGGAAGGACGTCAACCGCGTTTCCATCCGCTCGGTGCGACAGGCCTGCGCCTATGTCCCGCAGGACAACTTCCTCTTCTCGGACACCATCGCCCACAACATCGCCTTCGGTGTGGACGAAGCCTCTCCGGAGGACATCGAGCGGGCGGCCCGTCTCGCTGACGTCCGGGACAACATCGTGGATTTCAAGGACGGCTATGAGACCGTTCTCGGCGAGCGCGGCGTCACCGTCTCGGGCGGCCAGAAGCAGCGCATCTCCATCGCCCGTGCCCTGCTGAAGGACGCGCCCATCCTGATCCTTGATGACTCCGTCTCTGCGGTGGACACCCGGACGGAGAAGATCATTCTGGACAACCTGAAAAAGAGCCGGGCCGGAAAGACCACCCTGCTCATCGCCCACCGCATTTCGACGGTGGAAGGACTGGACAAGATCGTCTTCCTCGAGGACGGCAGAGTGGAGGCCGTCGGCCCCCACGACCAGCTCTATGCCTCCTGCCCGGAGTACCGCAGGATGGTCGATCTGCAGAAGCTTGAGGACGAAGTGGGAGGTGGCAACGCATGATGAGTCTGAATCCGCTTCTTCTGGTGGGGGGCGTCATCGGCACCGTGTCGGTGCTGCTGCTCATCGCCTACGCCTGCATCAAGGATAAGAAGACCTCCATGGGCTTTGAGCGCAGCATGGCCGACGGCGAGATCCTGCGCCGCCTCTTCGGCTACGCCAAGCCCTATCGGAACCAGTTCATCGTGGTGGGCTTTCTCGTCCTCTTCTCCATCGCCTATGACATCGCCTCGCCCCTCATCGTGGGCTATATCGAAGAGCTTGTGGGGGGCGATTTCGCGCTCCGGAGCCTCTACGTCAGCGTGGCCGTCTATGGGGGCGTGCTGGTCTTTTCGATGGGCAGCACCTATTTGCAGGCGGTCATCCTGCAAAGGGTGGGCCAGCGCATCATCTCCGACCTGCGCGAAGACCTCTTTACCCACATCGAATCCCTTTCCCATGGCCAGCTGAACGACATCCCGGTGGGCAAGCTGGTCACTCGTGTGACCAACGACACCAACGCCATCTCCATGATGTTCACCAACCTCTTGGTCAACCTGACCAAGAACGCCTTCGTCATTTTGGGCATTCTGGCGGCGATGCTCTGTCTGAACTACGCCCTGACCTTGATGGTGCTCTGCTTCGTGCCCTTCATCCTCCTCTTCACGGTCATCTTCCGCAAGTTCTCCCGCCGTGCCTACCGCAAGGTGAAGGATGCCACCACCGACATCAATACCTATCTTTCCGAGAACCTCTCGGGCATCAAGGTCACCCAGATCTTTGGCCGCGAGGACGAGAAGATGGAGGAGTTCCGCCAGAAGAGTCAGACCCTCGCCAAGGCCACGCAGGAGCAGATCTTCGTCTTCGGCGTCTTCCGCCCGCTGGTGTATATGCTGTACATCAGCTCCATCCTTTGCCTGTTCTATCTGGGCGGCATGGGCCATCTGGACCATGTTTCTTTCCTCGGGCAGACCATTTCCAGCGGCACCATCGTCACCTTTTATATGTACATCTCCAAGTTCTTCACCCCCATCCAGAACCTCGCCGAGCAGTTCAACTGGCTGCAGTCGGCGCTGGCGTCCTCGGAGAAAGTCTTTTCCATCATGGACATCCAGCCCCAGATGACCGACGCCCCCGATGCCATCGAACTGGACGAGGTGAAGGGGGACATCGAGTTCCGCGACGTCTGGTTCAGCTACGTCCCCGGCGAGTGGGTGCTGCAGGGCGTCTCCTTCCATGTCGAGCCGCGCCAGACGGTGGCCTTCGTCGGCTCCACCGGTTCGGGAAAGAGCACCATCCTCTCCCTCATCTGCCGCAATTACGAGTTCCAGAAGGGCGAAATTTTGATCGACGGCATCGACATCCGGAAGATCAAGATCTCCTCCCTCCGCCGCCACTTCGGCCAGATGCTGCAGGATGTGTTCCTCTTCTCGGGCACCATCCGCAGCAACATCGTCCTGCGGGAAGAGAATATCTCCGACGACGAGATCATGAAGGTCTGCCGGTACGTCAACGCTGACCACTTCATCGACAAGCTGGAGCACGGCCTTGACGAGGAGGTGCGGGAGCGGGGCAACAACTTCTCGGCGGGCCAGCGCCAGCTGCTCAGCTTTGCCCGCACCATCCTCCATAAGCCCAGCGTTATGATACTGGACGAGGCTACCGCCAACATCGACACCGAGACGGAGCTGCTCATTCAGGACTCCCTCGAAAAGATGCGGAGCGTGGGTACTATGCTCATCGTGGCCCACCGCCTCTCCACCATCCAGCACGCGGACAACATCATCGTCCTGTCTCACGGCAAAATACTCGAGCAGGGCACCCATCAACAGCTTCTCGCCGCCCATGGCCGGTATTATCAGCTGTATACGCTGCAATACCATAAGGAGCAGATGGAGAACAAATAAAGCAAAAAGCAGGTGCACCCGATTGGATGCACCTGCTTTTTGGTTTGGGGTCAATACGGATACGGCACGACATCCGGCTGGTCGGGCTTGTGCTCGCCGATGATCTTCTCCATACAGATCATATCGTACCAGCGGCCGAACTTGTAGCCGCAGTTGTGGAAGGTGCCTGCGAGGGTGAAGCCAAGATGGGCGTGGAACTGGGCACTGTTTTTTGTGAGGTATTCGTCCTCTTTCTGCGGGTAGCCGATGCGGGCGTAGAGGTTCAGGACGCCCATCCCCTTGAGCCGGTCAGCCAGCGCCTCGTAGAGGGTACGGCCAAGTCCGCCGTGCCGGGCATCGTGGTCGAGGTAGATGGTCAGCTCAGCGGCCCAGTCGTAGGCCGCGCGGCCCACGAAAGCGTGGGCGTAGGCGTAGCCCTCGATGCGGCCGTCCCGCTCGATGACGAGGTAGGGGTACTTCTGCATGACGTCCCGCATCCGACCCTCGAACTCGGCCAGCGACGGCACATCGTACTCGAAGGTGATGACCGTGTGCTCGACGTAGTAGGCATAGATCTCCAGAATGCGGGGCGCATCGGCTAAGGCGGCGTTGCGGATGGTAATATCGGACATGGTTTCTACTCCTTTGAGGAAAGATTTCCCCCGGCCGGGGGAAGATGTCGCGCAAGCGACAAAAAGGGGAATCTGGCGCGAAGCGCCTGAGAGGAAATCAGAACATCGTAAGTGCAAGCGCACACAGCGGCAGGAACAGGATGCTCAGCAGGGTGGTCAGCACGACGCTGCCGGCGGCGAACTGCTCATCGTGGCGGAACTGGACGGCGAACACCGAGGTAATGGCGGCGGCGGGGCAGCATTCCAGCAGCAGCACCACCTGCGTGGCCATGCCATAGCGGAAGAGGCCCAGCGCGGCAAAGGCCGCGATGGTCAGCACCGGGATAAAGAACATCCTGACGACGGTAAGCTCCCAGATGTGCTTGTCGGTGAGGATGCGGCGCAGGTCGCCCGAGGCGATGAGCATTCCGGTGATGAGCATGGAGAGAGGGGTGTTCATGTCGCCCAGAAGCTCCATCGGCTGGGTGATGAGAGTGGGCAGCGGGATCTGGAAGAGGTAGAGGACAAGGCCCACGACGATGGCGTAGATGGCCGGGCAGCGCAGCAGACTTCCGGCTACCTTTTTGGGGTCAGAGCTGCCGCTGACGATGCTGTAGCCCAGCGTCCAGAGCAGAAGATTGAAGATGGTAAAGTAGGCGCTGGCGTAAAGCAGGCCCTCGGAACCAAATAACGCCGAGATGAGGGGAAGGCCCATGTAGCCTGCATTGGAGAAGATGCAGGCGAACCGGAAGATGGGGGTCCGGCTGTCCTTGCTGCGGGCCGTGAACAGCAGGGTGATGACAAGGCCCAGCAGGCTGGACAGGGTGCTCAGGGCGAAGGCAGCCAGAAGATTGCGGAGGATCTCGGGGCTGAAGTCCATCCGGTAGGAGTTGATGATCATAGCGGGCACGACGAGGTTGACCAGCAGATTCGAGAGGGTCTGCTTGCCTTCAGGGCGCAGCAGGCCGGTCTTGGCACCGAGGGCACCCAGACCCATGAGGATGAAAAGCTCCGCCACCTGCTGGGCGGTGATAAGGGCGAGGTCCATGAGGGGGACTCCTTTCTGTTACAGGATGACGTTCTTGATGAGCAGGGAGATGCTGCCGTCCTCGGCGTGGAGGAACTCCACCGCCGAGTCCTCGGAGAGAATCTCGGTGGGGATCTTCACCTCGATGCCGCTGGCGGTGTGGATGCTGCGGCTCTCCATCCGGCGGATGCGGGAGGGCGAGACGGTGACGGGCTGCTGGGCCTGCGCCGGCTCGAGGATGTCGCTCTTTTCCACATAGTCGTCGAAGGGGACGGCGGCCAGCGGATATTCCTCAGCCAGCTGCTGGCGCACCTGTTCTACCGTCACCTTGTTGTCGTTGTCGGCGGCCTGATTGGCGATGAGCATGGCCACCTGCGCCTCGACATGGGGCTCGTCCTGATAGTTTTCCTGCACGGCCTGCACGGCGGCATCCTGAATGGCCTGTAGCTTTTTCTTCTCCGGCTCGGCGGTGGTGTACTGGAAAACGACGGTAGAGAGATAGAACTCCTTGTGGCCGTCGATGTCGAATTTCTTTTCCAGCAGCTTCATGGAGTAGTCGGTCAGGTCCACCAGTGCGCCCTCTTCCACCTTGCCGCTCTGGGTGGGCAGGCAGGCCCGCTGCTGGATGATGGAGTTGACAGGCGCACCGTCCACGCTCTCGGTGTAGTGGGTGTAGCCGTTTTTGTAGTTCAGTTTGAGGACGGCGAGCCACGGCTGACCGTCCCGGGTGAAGTCCACCACGGCGAGGTCGGCCCCGGGGATGGTGGTGTGGGCGTGCATATAGTCGAACAGGACACCTGCGATGCGGCAGGACAGGTCGATAAAGTCCTTGTTCTGCTCCAGCTCGTACCGGAAAGCCGAGTCCGGAAGGGGGCGGCACTGGCGGATGTCGTCGCTGGCCAGCAGTTTTTCGATGTGGTACTGTAAATAGGCTGTCTTTTCGGCGGTCATCTCCATGCAGCTGCCGCTGAGGACAGGTGCGTCCAGCGTGGTGTCCAGAACGTGGAGAATGGCCTGATGAACGATGATCTCCATATGATAAACCTCTTTTCTAAGGAAATAACCTCTCAGTCTCGCATTCGCTCGACAAGGCCGGGTTGCGGCACCCAGCATCCGCAGCACTTCGTTTGCGTCTTGCTGGCCGCTGCCCCAACAGCGACTCCCTGTTTCCGCCATTGGCGGCGGTCGTCGTTGTTGCCCCTACCGAGGGAAGCCTCTGGCGAAGAGATTAGGCTTTACGTACTGCCAAAGCCTCCCCTCGATAGGGGAGGTGGCATCGCGCCAGCGATGACGGAGAGGTTGAAACTCTAAATCAGCTCTCAGTATAGCACAACCCGGCCCAAAAGGCGAGAACGACTTGAAGCGGAAGGGTAGAAATGCTATACTTAGCCCAGAATACCCTATTATAAAGGATAAAGGAAGGGGAGACGCTGTATGGAATTTCGGGAAAAGCCGATGCAGAACCTTATGCGCATCAAGGAGAAGGAGATCTGCAAGAATGTGCAGGCGCTCCTGCTGGACGGCGAGAGCATCGTGGGCGCATACAAGACGGTGCGCGATCAGGCCGTTTTCACGAGCCACCGCATCTTTATCGTAGATATGCAGGGCGTCACCGGCACCCGGCAGGAGATCTTCGTCCTGCCCTACCGGAGGATCGTCCATTTCGGCATCCAGACCGCCGGCTTCGGCGACCCGCTGCAGACCTCGGAGCTGACGGTCTGCTACGCCGACGAGCACGAGATGAAGTTCGGCTTCATCGGGCAGGAGGAGCTTCTGGCCGTGGCCCGCGCCATCAGCCGGTGCATCCTGTGACATCAAAATAGGACAAAACGGGACGGCCCGCTCTGACAAATGCCAGAGCGGGCCGTCCCGTTTTGCTGTGATGATGAATAATGAAGAATAGTAGATGACTGTTTAGCAGGCGCGGCCAGCCTCGAGCATATAGCGCAGGAAGCCGGTGACATCAGCGGGGTCGCTGACGCTGATGCTGAAGCCCTTCTTGGGGGCGTCCATGGTCTGGAAGATGGCGGACGCCTCACGGTCCTTCTTGAGGTCGCAGGTGGTGCCATTGTCCAGATGGAGGATGATGCTGCCGCGGCTTGCGGCAACCTGTTTCATAAAGCGGTTTTTATCAAAATATTCGATGCGAAGCATAATAAATACCTCCGTAACTGATATGTTTTTGCGGGTCGTGGTGCAGATCGGACATCGCGGCCGCTGCATGGGGAGCGGTCACCCCGCGCGGAAAAGAACCGGCGTCAGGGGTTGTAACCGCCCGGGAACGGTGCTATACTGAGCTTATCCGTTCCGATGAAATAATACCACGAAACCGGCGGAGAAGATAGAACAAAAGCAGATTTTTTGTACAACAAAATCGGCTTTGACAAAAAAACTTCAATGTCTTGGGGAAAGGAATTGGCGAATATGGCACTAAACATCTGCCACGATGTTATTGTGGCCAGCGAGAGGGGCCGGGAGCTGGCGCAGCACGGCAGCGCCCTGTTTCCCATCGCCTGCTACGCCGAAGATCTGTCCAGCTACTCGGTGGCGTGGCACTGGCACGAGGAATTTGAATATGTGCTCTGCATGAAAGGCCCTCTCCATGTGGACGTGAACAAGACCCGTCTGACCTTGCAGACCGGGCAGGGCGTCTTTATCAACTCGGGGGCCCTCCACGCGGTGGAACAGGCATCGGAGGGCACGGCCCTGCTCCACTCGGGAGTGTTCCACCCGCGGCTCACGGGGGGCATGGATACCATCTTCTGGCAGAAGCTCATCCGCCCCATGACCCAGCCCGACGCCCCGGCCTTCTTTCTGCTGGACGAGTCGGTGCCGTGGCAGCGACAGGTGCTGGGCTGCCTGCACGACAGCTGGAAGGAAGTGTCCGACGAACCCTTCGACTACGAGAACCGGGTGCGCTATCATCTTTCGCTGGCTCTGCGGCTGCTGAGCACCCAGTGCGTGGGCGGGCGGACGAAGGTGTCCCAGCAGGAGCAGATCGCCTCTGAGCGGATGAAGCAGATGCTTCGGTTCGTGGAGGAGCACTATTCCGAGGAGCTTACCGTCCAGCTCATCGCGGACAGCGTGGCCCTCAGCGAGAGCGCCTGTCTGCGCAGCTTCCGGCAGATGCTGGGCATCACGCCCATCCAGTACGTCAAGCAGTACCGGGTGGAAAAAGCCGCCGAGCTGCTTCGCTCCACCCGGCTCAAGACCGGCGAGATCGGCGCGGAGTGCGGCTTTACAGACAGCAGTTACTTTATCAAGATATTCCGGGAGATCAAACACTGTACCCCCAAAGAATACCGCATGAAATTCTGTTGAACTGTAAATAAGGAGAATTTGTCCCATGCAGCGTACATTGACCTCAGGCCCCATCACCAGCAGCATCCTGCTCTTTGCCCTGCCTCTCATGTTCGGCAACCTGCTGCAGCAGATGTACAACATCGCCGACACATGGGTGGTGGGGCGCTTCCTCGGCGCCGACGCGCTGGCGGCGGTCGGCTCGTCCTATACCCTCATGACCTTCCTCACCTCGATTTTGCTGGGCCTGTGCATGGGCAGCGGCGCGGCCATCTCGATGCAGTATGGCGGCGGCGAATCCGAAAAAATGCGCCGGAGCGTGTTCCAGTCCTTCGTCCTCATCGCGGGGATCGCGCTGGTGCTGAACCTGCTGGTCTATCTGGGGCTGGACGGCATCCTCTGGGTGCTGCGGGTGCCCGAAGAGCTGAAGCCTCTGATGAAGGACTACCTCATCATCATCTTCCTCGGCATCACGGCCACCTTCCTCTACAACTACTTTGCAAACCTTCTCCGCGCCATCGGCAACTCGGTGGTGCCGCTGGTCTTTCTGGCCGTGTCGGCCATCCTGAACGTCTTCCTCGACCTGTTCTGCGTCATCGTCCTCGGCTGGGGCATCAAGGGGGCGGCAGGCGCGACGGTATTTTCACAGTTGGTATCGGGCGTCGGCATCGGCGTCTATACCCTGAAAAAATTCCCGGAGCTTTGCCCCCGGCGGGAGGACTGCCGCTGGGATAAGCAGAACCTTGCGGCCATCCTGAACCTTTCGGTCATGACCAGCGTCCAGCAGTCCATCATGAACTTCGGCATCCTGATGGTGCAGGGCCTCGTGAACAGCTTCGGCACGGTCATCATGGCGGCTTTCGCAGCGGCGGTGAAGATCGACTCCTTCGCCTATATGCCGGTGCAGGATTTCGGCAATGCCTTCTCCACCTATGTGGCCCAGAACTACGGTGCAGGCCAGACCGACCGCATCCGCAGGGGCATCCGCAGCGCAGGGCTGACCTCGGCGCTCTTCTGCATCTTTATCAGCGTGATGGTCTGTCTCTTTGCCGTCCCCCTCATGGGCATCTTCATCGCCCCCTCGCAGGCGGACATCATCGCCGCCGGTGTCCACTATCTGCACATCGAGGGCGCGTGCTACATCGGCATCGGCCTCCTCTTCCTGCTCTACGGCTACTACCGCGCCGTCAACCAGCCGGGAATGTCGGTGGTGCTGACCATCGCCTCTCTGGGCACCCGCGTTGCGCTGGCTTACCTGCTGTCGGCCACCCCGCTGGGCGTCACCGGCATCTGGCTCAGCGTCCCCATCGGTTGGGCGCTGGCGGATGTCATCGGCATCGGATACTATCTGGTAAAACATAGGAAGGTGACACAATGAAAATCGAACACGCTGCGTTGTATGTCAACGACCTCGAGGCAGCAAAGGACTTCTTCGTCCGCTACCTCGACGCTGTGCCGAACGAGGGCTACCACAACCCGCGGACGGACTTCCGCTCCTACTTCCTTACCTTCGGGGAGGGTGCACGCCTCGAGCTGATGAATAAGCCCGGTATGTCCGACCTGTCCAAGCCTGCCGTCCGCACCGGCTACGCACATATCGCGTTCAGCGTCGGAAGCCGAGAGAAGGTGGAGGAATTGACAGCACGCCTCAAGGCGGACGGCTACGAGGTCCTCAGCGGCCCGCGCACCACCGGCGACGGATATTATGAAAGCTGTGTCCTCGCGGTGGAAGGAAATCAGATCGAGATCACGGTATAAGAAATGCAAAGATCCCCCTGAGTGGTTACTTAGGGGGATTTTTTCTGTTTTCACCCCGATTTACGCAACTTATATAGTGTATAAGTTGCGTAAAAACCTGTGAAAGAACCGTGAAAGCTAAAACTTTTTAGATAAAACTATTGACAATCCCGGGTGGACGAGTATAATGACCTTATCGAATCGCTCAAAACATTTAACTAAACAGCCTGAGATGATTCGCCCGTATCAGACACAATATCACAACACATACAAGATAAAAGGAGAAGCTTACCATGACTTTTGAGGATATGAAGAAGATCGTTGTTGACACCCTGAACTGCGAGGAGGAGAAGGTCACGATGGAGGCCAGCCTGACCGAGGACCTCGAGGCCGACAGCCTCGACGCTGTGGAGCTGAACATGGCTCTGGAGGATGCCTTCGGCGTCTCCATCCCCGACGAGGAGCTGGCCAACATGAAGACCGTCGGCGACATCTTCAACTACCTGACCGCACACGCTGAGGCATAACGATGAACGACATCAGAGACCTGCTCCCGGGCCGGATGCGGGAGCGCACCTTCCAGCTTAAAGCCCGGCGGGACGCCGGTGTGGCGTGGCATGAGCCGCAGTTTGTGGAATGCAAGCAGTGCGGACGCCGTGCCACCCGCCAGATCTGGGCCAAGAGCCTCTTCGTCTGCCCCAACTGCGGCAATCACCAGCCCATCGGCGCGTACTACCGCCTGAGCCTCGCATCGGCGGCGTGGCCGTGGTGGCCGCAGTGCTGGACAGCCGCTTTTTCATGGGCAGCATGAGCACGGCTGTGGGTGAGCGCGTCACCCGCGCCATCGAATATGCCGCAGCCAAAAAGCTTCCGCTGGTCATCTTCTCGGCCAGCGGCGGCGCCCGGATGCAGGAGGGCATCTTCAGCCTCATGCAGATGGCCAAGACCAGCGCCGCCATCGAGCGCTTTTCGGCCAAGGGCGGGTTGTACATCAGCGTGCTGACCCACCCCACCACCGGCGGCGTCACCGCCAGCTTCGCCAGCCTCGGTGATATCATGCTGGCCGAGCCGGGGGCACTCATCGGCTTCGCCGGTCCCCGCGTCATCGAGCAGACCATCGGCGAGCGCCTGCCCGAGGGCTTCCAGCGCAGCGAGTTCCAGATGGAACACGGCTTTGTGGACAAGGTCGTGCCCCGCAGCGAGCTTCGTGCCACCCTCATCCAGCTGCTGCAGCTCCATGCAGGCGGGAGGAAAACGGAATGATAAAAGAACTTCTGGAGCAGCTTGCTCCTTTGGACGCCCAGATCGCCGCCCTGCGGGGCGGCGCACAGGACGAGGACAGCCAGATGGCCGCCATCACGGCCCACGCCTCTGAGCTGGCCGAGCTGGCCGTGGAGGAGGATGAGATCCTCCGCTGCTGCGGCCCGCTGACCGCCGAGGACCGGGTCTTTCTGGCCCGCCATCCCGAGCGCCCCCACATCGACGAGACCATCAACGCCCTGTTCACCGACTTCTTTGAGCAGTGCGGCGACCGTCAGTGCCGGGAGGACAGGGCCATTCTGGGAGGCATCGCCCGCTTCCACGGGATGCCCGTGACCGTCATCGGCCACCGCAAAGGCTCCACGCTGGAGGAAAACATGGCCTGCAACTTCGGTATGCCGGGGCCGGAGGGCTACCGCAAGGCCCTCCGGCTCATGAAGCAGGCCGAAAAATTCGGCCGCCCCATCATCACCTTCATCGACACGCCGGGCGCATACCCCGGCAAGGAGGCGGAAGAGCGGGGACAGGGCGAGGCCATCGCCCGCAACCTCATGGAGATGAGCGGCCTGACCGTCCCGGTCATCGCCGTCGTCACGGGCGAAGGCTCCTCCGGCGGTGCACTGGCGCTGGGTGTGGCGAACCACATCCTCATGCTGGAAAATGCCGTCTACTCGGTGCTCAGCCCCGAGGGCTTCGCCAGCATCCTCTGGAAAGACGCCTCCCGCAGCGGCGAGGCCTGCGAGATCATGAAGCTGACCGCGCAGGACCTCTATAAGGACGGCATCGTGGAGGAGATCATCCCCGAGCCGGTGGGCGGCGCACAGCGCAGCCACGCGGCCCTCTTTGCCGCGCTGGACACGGCCCTGAAAGACCACCTCACCGCCCTCTGCAAGATGAGCGGCAAGGCACTGGCCGACCAGCGGTACAAAAAATTTCGTCAGATCGGAGAGCCTGCTGTGTCTGCGCCACCCTTTCGGCCCCTGACGCGACCCCCAGCGTGGCCTGTCAGGTGCAGCGTGCCCTCGGCCTGCCGGAGGATCGCCCCGCACTGGACGTCAATGCAGCCTGCTCGGGCTTCATCTACGGCACCGCCGTGGCCCGCGGTCTGTTGGCGACGCTGGGCGGGCGGTATGCCCTCGTGGTGGGCTGTGAGGCGCTGTCCCGCCTGATGGATCAGACCGACCGCTCTACCTGCGTCCTCTTCGGCGACGGGGCGGGCGCAGCGATCTTTGAACGGTGCGACGCACCCTTTGCCATCACGCTGGGAGCACGGGGCGACGAGGCCATCCACGCAGGCGGCCCCTGCCGCACCGGCTCGGCCCCTATCAGCATGGACGGCAGGGCCGTCTTCCGCTTCGCGGTGGACGCACTGCCCCGCTGCCTGCACAAGGTGCTGGAGGAGACGCAGCTGACGCTGGACGAGGTGGACTGGGTGGTCTGTCATCAGGCCAACAGCCGCATCATCGACCACTGTGTGAAAGCGCTCCACGCCGACGCCGCAAAATTCTACAAGAACATGGATCGCCACGGCAACACCAGTGCGGCCAGTATCCCGGTGGCCCTCAACGAGATGGCCGAGGCCGGGCTGCTCAAGGCTGGACAGAAGGTGTCCTGCATCGGCTTCGGCGGCGGCCTGACATGGGGCGGGATGCTGATTACTTATAAGGGATGTATCAGATGAAACTTTTGAACGAAATTCTGGGCACGAAATACCCCATCATTCAGGGCGGCATGGCCAACATCGCCACCGGCGAGTTTGCCGCCGCCTGCTCCAACGCCGGTGCGCTGGGCCTCATCGGCGCAGGCGGCATGAACGTCGAGACCCTGCGAGAGAACATCCGCCGCTGCAAGGCGCTCACCGATAAACCGTTCGGCGTCAACATCATGCTGATGCATCCGCAGGCCGACGAGTTTGCGAAGATCGTCGTGGAGGAGGGCGTCAAGGTCGTCACCACCGGCGCAGGCAACCCCGGCAAGTACATCTCCATGTGGAAGGAAGCCGGCATCAAGGTCATCCCCGTGGTGGCAGCGGCCGTTCTGGCTAAGCACCTCGTCCCGCTGGGCGTGGATGCCGTCATCGCAGAGGGCACCGAGAGCGGCGGCCATGTGGGCGAGATGACCACCATGGCACTGGTGCCGCAGGTGGTGGACGCGGTGGATGTCCCTGTCATCGCGGCAGGCGGCATCGCCGATGGCCGTCAGCTGGCCGCAGCCTTTGCGCTGGGAGCCTGCGGCGTGCAGGTGGGCACCTGTCTGCTGGTCAGCGAGGAGTGCCCCGTCCATGAGAACTACAAGGCCGCGCTCCTGCGGGCCAAGGACAGTGACACCATCGTCACCGGCCGCATCGGCGGCACCCCCGTCCGCGTCCTGAAAAACCGGATGAGCCGCGAGTACGTCCGGCAGGAAAAGGCCGGTGCCGACAAGATGGAGCTGGAAAAATACACGCTGGGCAGCCTGCGGCGCGCCGTCTTTGAGGGCGACACCGCCACCGGCAGCCTGATGGCCGGTCAGGTGGCCGGTATGCTCCACGAGGTGCGCCCTGTGGCCGACATCCTCGACGAGCTGTGGGAGAGCGGGAGGCAGCGGATGAAATCGCTGGGCGAATTATGCTGACCCTTGCAGGAAAGCCGCTGGCTGTGCCCATCTTACAGGGCGGCATGGGCGTCGGCGTCTCCCTCGGCGGGCTGGCCGGTGCCGTCGCGGCCTGCGGCGGCATGGGCTGCATCTCCACGGCCGATGCAGGCTACCGGGAGCCGGACTTTGCCCGTGACCCCGCCGCTGCCAACCTCCGCGCCCTGAAAAAAGAGATCGAAAAAGCGAAAGAGATCGCAGGCGGCGCAGGTCTGGTGGCCATCAACGCGATGGTCGCCACCCAGAACTACGCCGACGCCGTCCGCACCGCCGTGGAGGCGGGGGTGGACGCCATCGTATCGGGTGCGGGCCTCCCGCTGGAGCTGCCCGGGCTCGTGAAACGTGCCGACGTGGCGCTGGCCCCCATCGTGTCCAGCGGCCGTGCGGCAAAGCTCATCCTCCGCCGGTGGGCCAAGGCGTTTGACCGCGCCGCCGACTTCGTGGTCATCGAGGGCTGCAAGGCAGGCGGACATCTGGGCTTTTCGGAGGAGGAGCTTCTGGCCGGGAAATGCCAGACTCTCGACGAGATCCTGCCCGAAGTCCTGGCCGAGGTAAAGCCTTTTGAGGAGCAGTTCGGCCACGCCATCCCGGTCTTTGTGGCCGGAGGCATCTACACGGGCGAGGACATTGCCCACTATGCAAAGATGGGTGCTGCGGGCGCACAGCTCGCCACCCGGTTCATCCCCACCTATGAGTGCGACGCCAGCCAGACCTACAAAGACGTCCTGCTGGCCGCAAAGCCGGAGGACGTCCGCATCATCCACAGCCCTGTGGGGATGCCGGGCCGTGCGCTGGCGACCCCGCTGGTGCAGAAGCTCGAGCAGGGACTCCGCTTCCCGCCGAAGCACTGTGCCCGCTGCCTGAAAGCCTGCGAGCCGGCCAAGGTGCCCTACTGCATCACCCACGCACTCATCGAGGCCGTGAAGGGCAACGTGGAAGAGGGACTCTTCTTCTGCGGAGCCAATGTGAGCCGTCTCGACCGGATGCGGAGCGTCCGGGAGCTGATGGAGGAACTGATGGACGATTGGAGGAAACACCAATGAAGCTTGCCATTCTGTATGCCGGCCAAGGCTCTCAGCACCCCGGCATGGGCAAAGACCTTTACGAGAGATACCCCGCGTTCCGGGAGGCGTTCGACGCCGCAGACCTCGATTTTGATCTGCGGAGCGTCTGCTTCGACGACCCGGAGGGCGTTTTGAATCTGACCCAGTACACCCAGCCCTGCATGGTGGCCTTTGCCGCCGGTGTCACGGCTGTCCTGAAGGAAAACGGTGTGAAGGCCGACGATCTGGCCGGTCTGTCGCTGGGCGAATACTCCGCGCTGGAAGCAGCCGGAGTCTTCACCGCGAAGCAGGCGGTGGAGCTGGCCGCATTCCGCGGCAGGGCCATGGCCGACGCGGCCAAGGGAATCGAGTGCGGCATGACCGCCGTGATGAACCTCGACCGCGACGCACTGGCAAAGTGCTGCGAGGAGGCCTCTGCTCTGGGCTGCGTGCAGATCTGCAATTACAACTGCCCGGGCCAGCTGGTCATCGGCGGCGAGAAGGCCGCAGTAGAAAAGGCCGCCGAGCTGGCGAAAGCCGCCGGTGCCCGCCGCTGCATCCCCCTGAAGGTCAGCGGCCCCTTCCACACCCGCCTGATGCACCCCGCAGGGGATGCGCTGGCAAAGCGCTTTGAGGCCGAGCACTTCGGCGAGATGGAAACGCCGGTCCTCTTCAACTGCCTCGGCCATGAAAAGGCCGAAAGCGACACCATCCCGGCCCTGCTGGAAAAGCAGGTGCAGAGCAGCGTCTATATGGAAGACACCCTCCGCCGTCTGGGCGAGCTGGGCGTCACCGACATCCTCGAGGTCGGCCCGGGCAAGGCCCTGAGCGGCTTCGTGAAAAAGACGCTGGGAACAGATGTCCGCTGCACTGCTGTCGAGACGGCAGAAGAACTGGAAGCCTTCCTCACCGGCTGGAAGGAGGCACAGGCATGAGCGAAGAAAAGCTGACCCGTGCCGCCGTCGTCACCGGCGGAAGCCGGGGCATCGGCCGGGCCGTCTGCCTCGCGCTGGCAAAGCAGGGCTGCAATGTGGTGGTCAACTACTGCCACGGCGAGGCCGTTGCCGCCGAGACGGCTGCCCTGTGCAAAGAGCAGGGTGTGGAGGCTGTCACCGTGCAGGCCGACGTCTCCACCGCTGAGGGCTGCAAGAAGCTGTTCGAAGAGGCAGTGAACGCCTTCGGACGGGTGGACATTCTGGTCAACAACGCGGGCATCACCCGCGACAACCTCATCCTCCGCCTTTCCGAGGAGGACTTTGACACCGTCCTGAACGCCAACCTCAAGGGTGCGTTCCTCTGCTGCAAGGAGGCTGCACGCCGGATGGTGCGCCAGCGCTATGGCCGCATCGTCAACCTGAGCAGCGTGGTGGGCCTGCGGGGCAACGCGGGCCAGACCAACTATTCCGCCAGCAAGGCGGGCCTGATCGGCCTGACCAAGAGCCTCGCCAAAGAGCTGGCCAGCCGGAATGTCACCGTCAATGCGGTGGCCCCCGGCTTCATCGCTACGGATATGACCGCCGCCCTGCCGGAGGCTGTCCGCACCGAGATGTGCAAGACCATCCCGGAGGGACACGCCGGACAGCCGGAGGACGTGGCAAACGCGGTGGCCTTCTTTGCCGCCGAACAAAGCAGCTATCTCACCGGGCAGGTGCTCTGTGTGGACGGCGGCATGGCAATGTAAAAGGAGCTTTTTCTATGGAAAAACGCAGAGTCGTCATCACCGGTCTGGGAACCGTGAACCCTCTTGGTAATAACACCGCCGACAGCTGGGCCGCCGCCCGCGCAGGCAAGTGCGGCATCGGCCCCATCACCCAGTTCGACGCCAGCGAGTTCAAGTGCAAGCTGGCGGGCGAGGGTCAGCCCCTACTTCGTCCCCATGGCCATCGCCAACATGGCTGCGGCCCAGATCGCCATCCGCTTCGGCCTCAAGGGCATCTGCACCTGCCCGGTGACGGCCTGCGCCGGCGGCACCAACGCCGTGGGCGACGCCTTCCACCGCATCCGGGACGGCTATGAGCCGGTCATGGTCTGCGGCGGCGCAGAGAGCTGCATCAGCCCGCTGGGCATCGGCGGCTTTACCAGCATGAAGGCCCTTTCCACCTCCACCGACCCCGACGCGGACCGGCACCCACATGAACGACAGCTGCGAGACGGCCGCTATCCATGCCGTCTTTGGCGACCACGCCAAGGACATCGCCGTGGTCAGCACCAAGAGCATGACCGGCCATCTGCTGGGCGGCGCAGGCGGCATCGAGGCCGTCTTTACCGCACTGGCTCTCCGGGATCAGTTCGCGCCGCCCACCATCCACTATGAGCAGCCCGACCCCGAGTGTGATCTGGACTATGTGCCCAACGTCGGCCGGGAGATGAAGATGGAATACGCCCTGAGCAACAGTCTGGGCTTTGGCGGGCACAACGCCTGTCTGGCCTTCAAAAAGTGGGAGGGCTGAGCGATGGCAGAACCCCGCACCGTCCGTGAAACCCCGAACTGCCTGACCAGCGAGGAGATCGCGGCCATCCTGCCCCACCGGTATCCCTTCGCCCTCGTGGACCGTATTCTGGACTACGAGCCGGGCCAGTGGGCCATCGGCCGCAAGTGCGTCTCCCGCAATGAGGAGTTCTTCTGCGGCCATTTCCCGGGCACGCCGGTCATGCCCGGCGTCCTCATCCTTGAGGCACTGGCCCAGACCGGTGCTGTCGCGGCCCTGAGCCTGCCGGAGAATCAGGGCAAGCTGGCCCTCTTCGGCGGCATCAAGAATGCCCGCTTCCGCAAGCAGGTCACTCCCGGCGATGTGCTCACCCTCCACTGTGAGCTGGTGGAGCAGCGCGGCCCGGTGGGCATCGGCAAGGCCTCAGCCTATGTGGACGGCAAGTGTGCCGCTTCGGCAGAGCTGACCTTCGTGCTGACAGAACGATAAAACAAAAACAGAGAGGATCGTCCTTCGCGGACGGTCCTCTCTGTTTTTGTTATAAAGAAGTTATACGGTCTTTTCTGCCGCCTCCACCACATGGCTCACCAGCACGGAGGTGGTCACGGTACCCACGCCGCCGGGAACGGGGGTGATGGCCTCCACCAGCGGCTCGGCTTCGCCAAAGCGGACGTCGCCGCAGAGCTTTCCTTCCTCGTTGACATGGATGCCCACGTCCACGACCACCTGCCCCTCGCGCAGATGCTCGGCACCGACAGCGCCGGCCTTACCCATGGCCACCACCACGATGTCGGCCTCACGGCAGACCTCCGGCAGATCCCGGGTGCGGGAGTTGCAGAGGGTGACGGTGGCGTTTTCCCGGTCCAGCATCATGGCGGCGGGCTTGCCCACCACAAGACTGCGGCCCACCACAACGGCCCGCCGGCCCGAGAGGGGGATGCCGTAGAACTTCAGGATCTCGAGGCAGGCCTGCGCCGTGCAGGGCGGGTAGCCGAGGGCCGTGTTGGTAAAGACACCGGCCAGCGAGCCATCGGTGATGCCGTCGATGTCCTTCTCAGGCGCGAGGGCGGCGCGGACGGTGCGGTCGTCGAACTGCCGGGGCAGGGGACGGAAGAGCAGACAGCCGTGGATGGCGGGGTCAGCGTTGATGCAGGCGATGACGCCCAGCAGCTCCTCCTGCGCCGCGTCGGCGGGCAGAAGGAACTGCTTCACCTCGACGCCCACCTTGGCGCAGCGGGCCATGACGCCCTTCTCGTAGGAGAGGTCGTCCTCCCGTGCGCCCACCCGGACGACGGCCAGTGTGGGGACGACGCCCTTTTCCCGCAGCGCGGCGCAGCGGGCGGCGTTTGCTTCGTTCATGGCGGCCACGACGGGCGCACCCTTCAAAATCACAGACATAGAGATCCCCTTTCTGGATCAGACCCGCAGGCGGCTTGCCACGGACTGGTAGACTTCATCGGCCAGCGGTACATACTCCGCCAGCATCCGGGCGGCCTTTTCGTCCAGCCCGGCGGCGTGGGGGCGGTCGGTCATGAGTTTGGTGTTGATGGCGACGTTCAGCCCGGCGGCTTGGAGAGCGGCCTTGCAGAAGAGGGCTGCACAGCCCGCGTCCGACACGGCCAGCACGCTGCCCTTTGCGGCGTAGTCGGCCGCGAGGCGGATGCCCTCACAGCAGGCGTCCATGATGTCCAGCGGCACAGCGCAGGCCCCATCCAGCGCCTCGGCCAGAACCGCGGCCTTGTGAGCCTGCTGCTCGGGCGTCTCCTTGGGCAGGCCGTAAGCTGCGGCCAGCGGGGCGAACGCCGCCGCGTCGGCCTGCACGAGGGCTTCGAGCCGACGCCGCAGGGCTTCGGCCCGGGCGTTGAGGGCCTGAATGTCCGCCTCGACGGCGGCATACTTCTTTTTGCCGGTGGTCAGACTGCCCACCATATTGCCCAGCGCCGCGCCTGCCGCCCCCACAAGGGCCGCTGCGCCGCCGCCGCCCGGGGCGGGGGCTTTGCTGGCAAGCTGGCTCAGAAATTCCTCACAGCTCAGTTGTGTCAGTTCCAAAATAAAGTCCTCCCTCTGTCACGAATCCGTCCAGCCGCTGGTCGTGGGCGTCCACGGCCGCCGCCTCCACCCGCTGGGCCTCAAAGGCGACGCCGACCTTTACAGCCCGGGTGCAGCGGGGAAGATAGCGGTCGTAGTAGCCCTTCCCCATGCCCACCCGGCGGCAGGCGGCGTCAAAAGCTGTGCAGGGCACCAGCACGAGGTCGAGCTGGTCGGGCCGCAGGAGGGCCGACCGGCGCAGGACGGGGGTGCGGATGCCGTAAGCGCCGACCTCCCAGCCGTCGGCCTCCGGCACGGCGGCGGTCAGTGAGAAACCCTCGCCACAGACGGGCCATGCCAGTATTTTGCCCTGTGCTGCGGCCTGTCCGGCCAGCGCGGAGAGGTCGGCTTCGCCCCCGAATGCGGCGTAGAGCAGGATGTTCTGCGCCGTCCGGAAGCAGTCCAGCCCCGCGATGCGGGCACAGAGCGCCGCGTTGGCCGAGGTCCGGTCTGCTTCCGACAGCGCCCGGCGGGCTGCAATGCCCGCTTTCCGCTGCGCCGCTTTTTGCTCCGCGATGGTCATGGAAAAACGCCCCTCTCTGCGCCCGGCAGACAGAACTGCACAAAAACCGGAACGGATTTTTATAGATGTATAATAAACGCTGGGCGCAGAAAAAGCAAGGCTTTGGGCCGAAGGGTGAAATATCTTCATCCGACCGAAAAGAAAGGGGCCAAAGCGTATCGGTTTGTGCGAAATGCTGTTGAAGAATTTTACGTTGTCTGGTATTATGGAGAAAAAGCTGATCTCAGCATCAGCATCAGAGAGGGGTAATGTATGATGTACAACGATATGATGGATACCATTGGCCTCGTGGACAGGGCCGACCCGGAGCTGGCTGCGGCCATGAACCGTGAGCTGACCCGCCAGCGGGAGAACATTGAGTTGATCGCCAGTGAGAACATCGTCTCGCCCGCCGTCATGGCCGCGATGGGCAGCATCCTCACCAACAAGTACGCCGAGGGCCTGCCCGGCAAGCGCTACTACGGCGGCTGCGCCTACGTGGATGAGGTGGAGAACATCGCCATCCAGCGCGCCTGCAAGCTGTTCGGCGCAAAGTACGCCAACGTCCAGCCCCACT
>PPYF01242105.1_pt1 | contig 21102 bp, 21 predicted proteins | sample 1559871 | NCBI WGS metagenome assembly PPYF01 (sample SAMN08240021, study PRJNA423297) | Human gut metagenome, whole genome shotgun sequencing project.
TGGGGGTGTAGCTCACTTGGGAGAGCGCTTGAATGGCATTCAAGAGGTAAGGGGTTCGATCCCCCTCATCTCCACCACAAAAAAGCCTGTAGAACCAACGTTCTACAGGCTTTTTTCTTTTGCAATGTTCACACTTTAAATTTTATTCGCCAGATGCGGCATCGAAAAGTGCGGCCGGGCAACGGCACAGCCCGCAGAAAGAGCACATTATTGTTCTTCATGACCTGGCTTCGCCGTAAAGTGATTTGATTTCAAATCGATAGAAAGTTGAGATGGAAAAAGAATAAATCGGCGTATGCGTTCCCAATTCTGCGCATCAAAAACACTCTCTCGAACACAGAAAAGCCCGTGGATAGAACATTCTGCGGGCTTATGTTTTGGGGCAATCACGCGCTTGCAGGTTCGCAAACAGCGCCGCTTGGGCGCGTTGGCGCAAGAGAACGTTGTTTTTGGGCCGACGGTTTTGGCGCATGGCGCATTCAAAAAGCCCGGCAATCCGTTAGAATTGCCGGGCTTGCTTTATTTCTGTGCAGTATCCTTTTGTGCCGTGTTGGCCCTTGCTCCACGCTTTTTCTCACTGGCAATGCCATAGCTCTTCAGCGCCTTGCGCAGGGCACTTCCGTTTTTATAGTGGATGCCCACCATATCCATATCAAAGGCCGCAGAGGCGTTTTGCTTGTTGTCGTCAATAAAAATGGAAGCCGTGGGGTCCAGCCCATATTTTTTTAAAAGCGCCTGATAGATGCGCAGGTCCGGCTTGTTCAGATGCACCTCGCAAGAGGCAAGGCCGCCGTCAAACAGGGCGAAAAAGCGACGCTGGCGCAGCATGTCATACACATGGCTGGGGATGTTCGAAAGGTAATACAGCCGGTAGCCGCGCTTTTTCAGGCGCATCATCAGCTGCACCGTGTCGTCTTTTGTCCGCAGCATGTCCATCCAGTCATTCAAAATGGCGTCCACCTCAAACGAATGCCCCAATTCCGCCCCGCGCTTGCGCATGGCCGCCTCGGCCTGGTGGCGGGAAATCAGCCCGGCGTCCAGCTGTTTCCACTCTTCGCTGCCGAATGTGATGTCAAAAAGCTGATCTTCCAGCTTTTCGTTCATAAAGTAATCTACCAAAAACTCGCGCGGCGCATAATCCACCACAACGCCGCCCAAGTCGAAAATGATGTTCTGATACATAGCGTCCCCCTGCATGTAATTTCTTATCCGATATGCATTATACACCATTTTTGCCGGCATAGGAAGTTGTTTGCAGAAATAGTATCAAAAGAGGGCACCGGCGCCTGGGCGGGCGGCCCGGATGCCGGTGATTGCAGAAGCTTTTTGAAACAAAAAAGGGGGGAATGTCGTTATGACATTGTATGAGCTTTGCCACCACGACGTGGTAGACCTTTCCACAGGGGCAAACCTTGGCAGCGTGGACGATATTGTGTTCGACAGCGCCACGGCTGCGGTGACGCACCTTGTGCTGTATGGCAAGCCCCGCCTTTTCGGCCTGCTGGGGCGGGGAGAGGACCTTCAAGTGCCCTGGAAAGAGATTGAAAAAATAGGGCGGGACGTGGTTTTGGTGCACAGTGCGCCGCAGGCTGGCACGGCGCCGAAAAAGGCAAAGCGTTTGTTTGAAATGTTGTGAAAATCTGCGTTTCCGGCTTGACAAATGTGCGGATGCGGTGGATGATAAACAGGATGCAGAAAGGAATGTGAAGACGGTTGAAAGGAACGGTTCGGGAAAATTGCAGTGCGGTGCGGCAAAGCCGGTGGCTGAATGTGGTGTGTTTGCTGGTGTTGCCGCTTTTGAACATGGCGCTGATGGAATGGGTGCACCGGGGCAGCTTTTCGGTGGAGTTCTGGACGCAGCAGTTCGCCCCGCACGCCTGGTCTTTTCTTTTTGGCTGGCTGTTTCTGGTGTTTGTATACGGCGTGTTGTGCATGGCCTTTGGCCGGCATTGGCCTGCACAGCTCATTCTCAGTGTCGTGTGCTTTGGCTTTGGCGCCGCAACCTACCTGAAGCTGCAGATGCGCGGCGAGCCGCTGTTGCCCTGGGATTTTTCCCAGCTTGGCGAGTTCTTCGGCGTGGCCAGCAAGGTAAGCCTGTCTATCCCGTGGCACTTCTTTGCGGCTGGGGCCTGTTTTGCCGTGCTGTGCGCGCTTAGCATTTGGGTGAAATTGCCGCCTTTTGCGCGCCGCGGGCGCCTGCGGGCCGCAGGTGCGGCGCTGAACCTTGTGCTGCTGGGGGCGCTGTGCTTCGGCGTGCTGTTACAGCAGAATGTGTGCGAGTTTTTCGGCATTTGGCCGGATATGTGGATGCAGGACAGATATTACCGCAACCACGGCATTGTGACGGGTTTTGTGACAAACCTGCGCGTGCTGAACATCACAGCGCCGGACGGCTACAGCGAAGAGGCCGTGCAGCAGCTTGCCGAGGAAACGCAGCAGGCTGCCGCGCAGCGGCAGCCGCTGTTTTCCGGCTCTTACGCGCTGGCAGTGCAGGAGAGCGAACAGGAAACACAGCCCAATATCATCTATTTGATGAATGAATCGTTTTGGGATGTCACCCGGCTGGAGGGCATTGAGTACGACCGTGAGCTTACGCCCAACCTGAACCGCCTGAAGCAGCAGGCGGCCTATGGCTATTGTTTTTCGCCGTCCTATGGCGGCGGCACCTGCGATGTGGAATTTGAGGCCCTGACGGGTTTTTCGCTGGAACATTTGCCCTCTGGCGCAAAACCGTATCAGCAGTATGCCACAAAGCCGCTGCCTGCGCTGCCGCAGTTCTTGAAGGCGAATGGCTATGAAACGCTGGCTGTGCACGGCTATGGCCGCAAATTCTGGAGCCGGGACACCGCCTACCCGAACCTTGGCATTGACACCTTTATTGCCCAGGAAGATTTTGTCTCGCCCGACACGCGCCGCGGCTTTATTTCAGACCACGCCATGACACAGCGCATCATCGAGGAATATGAGGCCAGGGTAGAGGACGGCCCGCTGTTCATTCACGCGGTGACCATGCAGAACCACACTACCTACGATGAATCGCGCTACCCGGAAAGCGAGCTTGTGGAAATTGTAAAACACCCCGGCCTTTTGGAAGAAACGCTGAGCCAGCTGCGCGATTTTGCCACCGGTGTGCATGAGGCGGACGCCGCACTGGGCGAGCTGATCGACTACTTTGAACAGCGGCAGGAGCCTGTCATTGTGGTGTTCTGGGGCGACCATTTCAACCCCGTGGGGCAGGGCAGCGAACTGTATGAAAAGACGGGCTTCATCGAGCCGGGCGACACCTCCACCATGCACCTGCGCCAAACAGACCTGTTGATTTGGAGCAACTATTACAACACCAGCGTAGAGCTGGGCACCATTGCAGCCTATGAGATAAGCCCTGTGATGATGGACCTGTACGGCCTGGATATGCCGCTGTGGTTTGAAAAACTGGCCTCAGAGCTGCCCGTCCTGCGCGCCCGCACGCGCGGCGTCACCGTAGAGCCGGATTCCAGCCTTTCGGAGAGCATGACGCCCCAGCAGGAGGCACTGTTCCAGGAAAACTGGCTGATCCAATACGATTTGATGTTCGGCAAAGGCTATTGGCCCACACAGGGGGAAATGCCCTAGTTCATCGGTGTGCGGGCCCGGCCGGGGCGGCATATGCCCCGGCAAAAATTCCCCGCCCAAAGTGAAAAAAACCTTGTAATCGGAATAGCCTTGTGCTATACTAATACGGCAATACGCACGCATTGCTTTGGTTTGCTGTGCCCTTTGGGGTGAAAAACCGTGCGGCAATGCGGAGGGTAAAAACAATTTCAGGAGGAAAACAAACTATGGCAGTCGTATCTATGAAACAGCTTCTCGAAGCCGGTGTGCATTTCGGTCATCAGACCCGCCGCTGGAACCCCAAAATGGCGAAGTATATCTTCACCGAGCGCAACGGCATCTACATCATCGACCTGCAGAAGACGGTGAAGAAGCTGGACGAAGCGTATAACTTTGTGCGCGACGTGGCCGCCGAGGGCGGCAGCATCCTGTTTGTCGGCACCAAAAAGCAGGCGCAGGAATCCATTCGTGAGGAAGCAACCCGCTGCGGCATGCACTATGTGAACGCCCGCTGGCTGGGCGGCATGCTCACCAACTTCCGCACCATCCGCCGCCGCATCGACCGCATGGAGCAGATTAAGAAAATGCGCGAGGACGGCACGTTTGACATGCTTCCCAAAAAGGAAGTTGCCAAGCTGGAGCTGGAGCTGGAAAAGCTGGAAAAATTCCTGGGCGGCGTGAAAGAGATGGGCAGCCTGCCCAAGGCCATGTTCATTGTGGACCCGCGCAAGGAGCGCATTGCCGTTTCTGAGGCCCGCAAGCTGAACATCCCCATTGTGGCCATTGTGGACACCAACTGCGACCCGGATGAGATCGACTATGTAATTCCCGGCAACGACGATGCAATTCGCGCCGTGAAGCTGATTGCGGGCGCTATGGCGGACGCCGTGCTGGAGGGCCGCCAGGGCGAGCAGATGGAAGAGGCCTCTGCAGAGGAAGAGCCTGTGGCCGCCGCCGAGTAAGATTTAAAAAGCATTTGAAAATCAAAGAAGAGGAGAATGCAACATGGCATTTACTGCACAGGATGTAAAGAAACTGCGTGAGCAGACCGGCTGCGGCATGATGGATTGCAAAAAGGCCCTGACTGAGGCTGGCGGCGATTTTGACAAAGCTGTGGAGTGGCTGCGCGAGAAGGGCCTTGCGGCTGCCCAGAAAAAGGCCGGGCGCGTTGCGGCCGAGGGCATGGTGTATGCCACGGCTGACGTGGAAAAGAAGCTGGGCGTTATGATTGAAGTGAACGCCGAGACAGACTTTGTGGCGAAGAACGAACTGTTCCAGAACTTTGTAAAAGATGTGGCTGGCGTTGTGATGAGCCAGAACCCCGCCACGGTAGAGGCCCTGCTGGCCTGCAAGATGGGCGAGGGCACGGTGGAAGCCGCCCTGCAGGAAAAGGTGCTTGTGATTGGCGAGAACATCAAGATTCGCCGCTTTGTGCGCTATGAGGGCGTCTGCGCCGCGTATGTGCACGGCGGCGGCACGCACGGCGTGCTGGTGCGCTTTGACGTGGCGGACGATGTGGCCGGCAAGCCGGAGTTTGCCGTGATGGGCAAAGACGTTGCCATGCAGATTGCCGCTGTGAACCCGGGTTATCTGGACGAGGCCTCTGTGCCTGCCGAAGTGCTGGAGAAGGAAAAAGAAATTCTGCTTGCGCAGATTTCCAACGACCCGAAGATGGCTGCAAAGCCCGATTTCGTCAAACAGAAGATGGTAGAGGGCAAAATTGGCAAGTTCTATAAAGAGAACTGCCTGCTGGACCAGGCGTTCGTCAAGGACGGCGACCTTTCTGTGGGCCAGTATGTTGCCAACTGCGCCAAAGAGCTGGGCGGCGACATCAAGGTGGTGGAGTTTGTCCGCTTTGAAAAGGGCGAAGGCCTGGAAAAGCGCGAGGATGACTTTGCCGCTGAAGTTGCCAGCATGATGAAGTAAGCTCGGTTTTGTCCACAAACACCCCAAATTGTCCACGAATGAAGCTCTCGTTGTCCACGGGATAATCCCGATGGGCGAAACCAGCAAGGGATTCTGAGAGGGAAAAGGGTATAAGGGCAAGAAAGAGTAGCAATTAAGAGAGAGAGACGTTCTATATGAGCGTCTCTCTTTTTTTGTTGTCCTGAGATACCCTGCTACCACCTCTCATCAACTTTAGAAGAACAGGGAAGATGAAGGCGCAGAAAGGCACAGTACGCTCATAGTATCACTCGAACCGCCGTCTTTGTTTTAACTCTGTGAAGGGAGGAACAAGGGAACTCTCTTCTTGATAACGAGGTGCCTAGTGTAAACGACCTATGACAGATAACTTTCGTAATTCCAGTTTACCATTAATAAGGATTATAAGAAGGGAAAACGATTATTGTAGATTATCCATAAAATCGAAGAAGTTGAAGATTTAATAATAATAAAAGAGGGGAGCTAGAGCTCGAAAAAGTATTGAAATATTGCATACGGTAATGTATACTATATATTACGGTTAAAATGCACAAAAATTTTAATTGATACGATAAAAAGCGCTTAATATTGTATGAAATTTCACGATCTCTCATTAGATGGACAGACGGAATAGCTTTGCCTTTTTGGTATATCAAGTTTGGCAAGACTATTATAAAAGGCATGATATGCTCGCAGGCTTCGTGGGGGGCACGTCTTTTATGTTTCAGAAAATGTGCAAAAGAAATTTATCTGAAAGAGAGTGGGTAACGATGTGTGTCCAATAATCACAATAGGTAGAATTCAAGTGGCTGTTTTCCCAATTATTCTGTTGTTGGCTATTTATGCATGCTTATTTGTGCTCGTTCTTTCCTCTCGCTATACAGCACAAGCATACGTTGATGTGAAGAAATCCATCGTCCCCATTATGATTGGTGCAACATTGGGAGGGAAAACCTTATATGCGTTAACTAGAATAGCAGATGGTGAACAAGCATTGTGGGGGATTCTTAACGGCTTTGTTTTTTACGGAGGTATTCTGGGAGCGACTATTGGCCTATGGATATATACAAAAAAACATAAAATACCGTTCTTTGTACTAAGCGATATATATGCCAGCTTGCTGCCATTGGGGCAAGCAATAGGACGATTGGGATGCTTTCTTAATGGGTGCTGTTATGGAAAGCCCTATGATGGGATAGGGGGAGTTGTGTATCCGGTAAATGGAACATATATTAGAGTTTTCCCCACATGGTTTGTTGAAGCCGGTTTTTGTTTTTTGCTGTTTATATATATGTTTAAAGTATGTGAATCAAAAGCGCATGGGTTTTATACGGCTGTATATATAACCGGCTATTCGGTGTTTCGATTCGTTATAGAATTTTTTCGAGGAGATGAGGTTCGGGGGGGATGGCACGGGATATCTACATCACAGATGATAAGTGTACCTTTGATGTTTTGTGGTATAGTTATGTTTCATTTTATATATGCGAATAGTGTTAGAAAATCATCGTGAATATAGTAATAAAATCAAGTTTTGTAACGTCAGAACAGTTCAAATAGTGTGATGTTTTTTATACCATTGGAGGTTATAAAATGAATGATGGATATGATTTCCCGCCAGTTTATAACAAGAAACTTGCTGCAGCAGAGAAAGATGCCTGTTTTCTTGCATCTAGTGAACATTCACGTGCTGAAAGACGTTTATTTCGCAAATATCGATTTCTTCTCCCAGAAGAAGTTTTGAGAGTTGTATTGATTATAGCATGTGTAGTAGGTGCATTTTTTTTATTGGGCTATCTATTATATCGTCAGCCAGATCGGGGAGATGAAGCACTATTTGCGAAGTCGATGCTTTGTGTATTTGTAGCTCTATTACTTGTGGGAATGAATTATTATTTGTATGCTAAGGTGGAAAGAGATAGGATCAAACTACGCAATGAACTAGACATGCAAATGTCCAAAATTCGAGCAAGATTTGCGGAAGAAAAAGCTTCCTATCAATTGGAATTCGAAAAAACAGCTAGAGAAAACAGTTTTCAGTTTGTTGAAGATGAACTCACACAAAATCTTGCGAACTGGCTTTCTGAACGATTTACAAAAGATATATATTGTACAAGTAGAGGAGAGAGTATAAAACAAGTCCGTGTTCCGTTTTCTTTCAATGTAGAAAAAAACGAATTAGTATATGGTACAGAAAGGTACAATTTCGAAGTTCATCATTATAAAAACTTGTCATCTCCATTGGAGCAAGCGGCATTGGCGATAGCTATGGCTACAGCTTTGGAAATTGAGATAAGAACGAAATTTCCGAAGGACAAAAGCGGTACAGATATTACGTTAGACACAAAATATGTGTACACAGAAACACACCCCAATGTAACGATGACCTATATTGCGGAAAATGGGAATTATAAACAATTAAGAGCATTGTAAACATATTATTGGAGCTGTAAAAACATATACCGTTTCTCAATGAAAATTTCGAGGCTGTAAGAAATTGACGATTGCAAATATACTTATTTGATTTTCTGTAAGGAAGGAACTTTTGTGAAAACTGAAATTTTTCCTGCTGAGTTTAAGCAACAACTTGAGAATGAATTTAACAAAGAAAGCGTGAATGCCTTTAACTCCATGCAATACAACTGTGCTATTCACCGCCCTAAATTCCCTTGGCATCTTCCCGATTTATCTTTCGGGACACTCATGTTTATTGGTGTTATTGTAGGTTTTTTTACTTGTTTGGCTGTGCAACCACGTGAGATTTGGATATTAGTTTCAGCAGGTGCTGTGTTTATATTCTCTTTCGTTATAGCAGTGATATATGCAGAGGTAGAAACCTGGTCTCTACATAAGGCAGCTGAAAAGTTTCGCACAATGGAGGACGAGCTAAAAAAGAATGAAAAAATAAAATATGAGCAAAGAAGAGAAGCGTTAAGTCTCAAACATCAAAGTCGATTGGAAGAATACACTGCGGCTTTTCTAAAAAATGCGAAAGAAATGAGTGCTCGTTTTTCTGAAAGCCAAGCAGGGCAAGAAATTGCTGCATGGCTGACAGATGGTTTTAGTCGAACAATTCGAACTGCGGATAGAAGCGTTCATGTTGAAAAGATTCAAGTACCCTTCACTTTTAATGTCTATACGGACAAAGTTACATCAAATATTGGTACTTATAATTTTGAAAAGCACAGATACAGAAATCTAACCACTCCATTGGAACAAACCGCATTAGCAGTTGCCATTGCGACAGCTATAGAAGTGAATATTCGAACTGCTTTTCCCCAAGATGTCAGCGGAACAGATATAACGTTTGATATTACATATGCATATACGGAAACGTATCCGGCCGTACAAATGACATATACTGCTGCTAATGGCAAATACGAAGCTGTGCGTAATTGGTGACTTATTTGACATTTGAAAAACTGATAATGCCTATACAAAATTTGTTTCAGGGTGGAGAGGTGTTATGAGGATAAATGATTTTCCTCCAATACATGAACAAAAACTTGAACCTATTCTTGCCCGTAAAAAGTATGATTTGGATCAGAATAGACAAAATATGCCGTTACAGCATTATGAGGAAAAAGTACGGGAGCTTTTTCGTGAAAAGCAGCAGCGCATGAAAGAATATACTGCTGTTTTTTTGCAAGCTGTCCGAGAAGCCAGTGTCCATTTTATAGATAGCCCGGCTGCAAAGGAAGTATTTAAATGGATTACAAAAAATTTTATAACGGCAATCAAGGATGCTCAAAAGGATGACGCTAAAGAAATTTGTGTTCCACTTGCTGTAAGCATTTTTATAGACAAAATTTTATCAAATGGCGAAGTTTATGATTTTCGAAGCCACCAATGCGCCAGTCTCAACACACCTCTGGAACAGACTGCATTAGCGGTTGCGATTGCAACAGTTTCCGAAATAAATGTCCGTACGGCTTTTTCACAAAACATCAGCGAAACAGGTGCTTTATTTGATGTCCAATACATGTTTACAGAGAAATATCCTACGATCACAATAACATACATTGCAGAAACCGGCAGATTACAGTGTGAATCCATAAAAGTGTGGTGATTTATATCTTAAAGATGAAGGAGGAATGGAAACATTGAATTTGGTATCTTCTTTGTTTCAAAGAATAAAAGAACAGGTGGAAAGTTTTAAAGAACCGATACATAAAACGGAATCAGCTATCTCAGCTCTTAAAGTCGAACTTGGAAGAGTAAAACAGCAAGAGGATGACGTACTGCAGGGACGCCTTAAAGAGTGTGATGAAAAGGAAGCGAAACTGAACGCTTTTATTGGTATTTCTCGAGCACACAGCAGCCAGCTTAAAGATAATGGTACGTTGGCAACATATAATGTAGGTACACTGTCCCGGCTGGCGGTACAAATCAATCATTCTTTGTGCAATGACCCATTTGCGGCAGAACTATACACTTCTGCGATGGCACAGCTTCGCTGGATAAAGCTCGAACGGGAGAAAATAAAAAAGGAGAGTGAAGAAGTTGTAGGAAAGTTAAGCGACCAAGTAATGCTTGAACTACACAGACAAGAAACAAACAGCAAAACTCTGACGGAGATGATTCGTAGTATCGCTTCATCCGACATTATGGAAGAATTTGCCAACACACTTAAAAAAGAATCGGATATGTTCAGTGAGTGGCCGGAAGCTGACGAATACAAATATACAAACTTGCCCACAATAGCAATTGGCACCACGACAGTTTCAATACATCTACCAGAAAAGTATTTTCTTCCTTTGAAAACTGAAGTCTGTCAAAAATACGCAATAGATCTGGAAGAAATAAGAATACCGGTAAGTATGGATTCAGAAAATGATAGAGTAGTCGTTACGGAATATCTTAATAGCACAGAAGAACAAGTGCTTTCCGGTGTGCAGAATTATCTGCTCAATATTCTTCGATATTGGGGGGGAGAATGCTCCCAAATTTCATATATCGACCCAATTCGCTGCAGTGATGCGGCGCTCGGTGCTTTGGAACCTCTTTGCGGCGAAAGTGATTCGATTGTAAAGCCTGTTCCTTGGTCGGCCGATGAAATTCGGAAAAGGCTTGATGAAATAATAATTGGTATTAACACTGATACAAAATCGGAAAAATCCTGCAGGAAAAAGCAAGTTTTGGTATTCCATAATTTCCCACAGTCATATGATTCTAAGATGGTAAGCCAAATTCAACAGCTTGTTGTGAATGCGGGTTATTACAATTTATATATCTGGGTCACGCATAACAGTTCGTCTAAAAACACAGTACAGTCAGAAGCGTTTGAATATATCAAAACACTCGCAACAACCATTAAATGCACTGACTCCGGCCAATTTGTACTAAACAGGGGAACAGACTTAAATCAGCCTTTCCAGTGGTATATCTCGCCTAATACCCTGCCTGCAGTGTTGCGGCGACATTATATTGATGAAAAACCGGTCGTTGACAAAAGCAACAACTATGAAAAAAGGATTGGGTTCAACGAGTTGCCGCACGCTCCTAAAGGCGTTCGGCAGATTACAAATATTCCGTATGGTGTAGATGAAGAGGGCAATATCTTATCGCTCGATTTTGAGAACACCAATTTTGCGACATTCATTTGCGGTGCCTCACGTTCCGGGAAATCTACTCTTTTACATACAATCATCACAGGTATCATCCGAAACAATCACCCGGATGATATAGAGATGTGGCTGATTGATTTTAAAATGACAGAATTCAGCCGCTATATCAACCATCTGCCGCCGCATGTCCGTTACATTGTCCTGGACGAATCGCCTGAACTTGTTTACGATATTATCGACCGGCTTACAGAAATCATGGGGAAACGGCAAAATGCATTTAAGGGAAAATGGCAAAAACTCAATGAGGTGCCCGCAGAAAAATATATGCCGGCCATGTTGATAATCATTGATGAGTTTTCTGTTATGTCTCAGATAGTTGCTGATTCGGCTACTTTACGTGAGAACTACAGTGTAAAATTGCAGACGCTTCTTGCAAAAGGCGCAGCATTGGGAATGCACTTTATCTTTTCAAGCCAGGGTTTTACAAGCGGCACAAGAGGCTTGAATGACTTTTCGAAAAAACAGATTCAGCAGCGTATCGCAATGAAAACCGAATATAACGAGATAAAGGAAACGCTTGACTTAAAAACGGCAAGTGACGCAGATAAAGCCATGATGGAACAACTCGTCATCCACCACACCTTGGTGAGAATACCGGTCGATGAACAAGGAAACCACTTGCAACAGGCCGAAGTGCTGTTTATCCCGGATTATTCAAAGCAGGAAATGCTGATTGATAAAATACGGAAAAGCGTTACGCCATCTGCAAAGTACGATCCTAACGATGTCAGTGTCTATATCGATAAAAAGACATTGATTATTGATGGGAACAGCTTTCACTCGTTTACTTCGTGTCAGGAGAGCATGGTGGAGTATCTTGCCAGCAATCGAAATGCTTTATATGACGATGATGAGACGCTGCTTTTTCTCGGTGAACCTCGGAGGATGTTAGCACTTGCTCCCATAGAGGTCATCAATGGGTTTTGCGAAAATATCCTTTTGCTTGCGCCTCAGAGCGAAAGCATGCCTGCAGCATCTGTTTTGATGTCCATGATAGAATCGTTAAAAATACAACAGCATCCAGTAGAAATCTGGACAGCAAGAAAAAATCCTCTCTATCGCCAGATAGTCCAGGTAGCTGGAATGAAGCCACAAAAGATCGTAAGAGATTTGGATGATATCTGCTATGAGATAAAAAACCTTCGGGCAGAAATTGAAACCGGGGTGGAGGCCAATCGATTCATTATTCTGCTTGGTTTTGAGACTCTTCTTATTGAGATGAGCTATCAGATGGCACTAGAGGATAATAAGAGAAAACCTTTTATGGCCAGATTAGCTGATATGACTATCGAGCAGCGGGATCCGAATGAATTGGATATGAACTCTCAGCTTGAACTTTTAATGGGCGGCGCATTGACTACTGAAGTTGTTATGCACTCACAAACTGAATCACATAAGGTCAATGTAACGGATACGCCGAATGACTTCGATAAAAAACCTTATGATGCGCGCGATGATTTGAAATTTATTCTCACACAGGGGTCTCGTTTGGGATATCATTTCGTGCTCGTCCTAAATTCAGCAGGAGAGTTTCATCAATGCAGGTTTGACGGTTCCATTTTCAAGCACAAGCTGCTGTTCCGGGCTTCAAAGGCGGATGCGGCAAGCATTGTGAGTCCGGCTGAAGCAGGTCTCATTTCGGATTTGGACAACCATTCATTTCGCTATAGCAACGGTTTGGAATCGCTATCATTTCATCCATATCTGCACCCGACCCTTTCTTGGGACGGTTGGAAGCTGTCTGATGAAGGAGTAATTGCTGATGACGAAGAGGAAGAATATTTGATGTGAAATTTTATGAAGGAGGTCTTTTTCAATGGCATCTCATCTTGAAATCGAAGCGCTGGAAACACTTATCAACGCAGTTTACCATTATCAGGAAGAGCTTCAGACAAATAGACAAATTCTTTTAAACGCCGCATCGGTATGCGATGCGGCAATGGGAAATGATGATATTGCAAAAAAATATATTGCTCGTCTGAATGAGTCGCTGGTCGAGTTACAGAAAACATCCCAACTGGCGGCTGATATTTCAGAAGCACTTATCCGGGATAAGGCAAGAGCAATGGCAGTGTATGAAGATTAAGGAGGGAAAATATGAGTATGTATCGTATTCGCCTGGACGCGGAAGGCGCTATGGCACTCAGAGAATTTGCTGAGGTAATGCCTCTTGCAATAGAGAATATTTCTCAAAGCACAGAAACACTTTTTCGTGTGTATCAATCTGTAGCGGATAGGGTCGGCCCTCACGAACAAGACTTTGAAAATATGTTGCTGCTAATTAAATCCGCACAGGAAAATGCAGCGGAAGCAATCACTGTGTTACCTTCTATGTTACAAAAAACTGCAGATAAAATCGATGCATACAATGCTGCGCGCCCGACAATATCGGGAAACTGACTTCCCCGGCTGTATATCAGAACAGGGCATTACAAGGTACAGCCGGGGAGCCAAAATCTTCATGGCTAAAAAGTCTTTTCCAATCGGGAAGAGAGAAAAACGACTTAAAATCCCAGATGGCATTCGGCAACAATTTGTACGTTTGCCAAAATGCATTTAACAGTGAACAATATTTTGTTGTTGGAAAACACTACGAAGAATTTTGTAATTACTGGCAAAGCGGTGGCGAGGGCTATGTAAAATATGAAATAGAACATCCGCATTTTGTATATATAAGGGCAGCAGATATCGAAGGAATTGGACTATCCGAGCAAGAAGTACAAAGTGCGTCACTTTTTTGGGGAAACCGTACAGGAGAAACACAAGAGACATTTCAAGCAATTGCAGCACAGATACCGCAGGTTAAAAATTTCCTCGACGCTGGTGAGTCGCTTATAGATATCTGTCTTAATCATCCGGAACTTGAACGTTGCGTGAGTATTTATTTTGAAGACACACCTTCCGTTACGATGGTCGATGACTTTTATGTGTTCAGTGGTGGCGGCCGCCATCGAGAAATGGCGGCAAAGTCGATAAATGGGGTTATTCCAGTAAAAATTACAGGAATTGTTAAGAGCAGTGGCCGCGTTTATTGACTGCTTATACAACGCTTTGTTTTGTGTAGATGAATTGGATATTGGGAAAGCGAAGGGATGGAGTCATTTGTGAGAATAGCAATGAATGCCCAAAGCGTAGATGCACTGCGTGATTTTGCTCAAAGAATTCCTTTGGTGATGGAGACGATAGAAAGCGATACGATGGAACTAATGAGAAAATTCTCTGCAGTGGAGGAGATTGTTGGCCCACATGCGAGAGATTTTCAAGAAATGCTTTCTCTGGTAAAAAATGCACAGGAATTATCGGCGGATTCAATAAGAGAGCTTTCCTACATGCTCAGTTGTACCGCCGATAAGATGGAAGCATATCTTTTACATGGAGCGTCACACGGAACAATTCTGTACGGTAACCGAGATATTCAAGGTCGGTATAATCGATGTATCATGGAGCGGTTGAATGCAGAAGGGACTAACCCCATTGTAAAGGATTTGTATGGTGAAATAGTAGATAGTATTCGAGTTACCGATTATGACTACCAAGATACGGCGTTTTACAATTCCGCATCCAATGGGATTTGCCTCAATGCAATGGCTGATATGCATAACTGCTGCGGCAACATGTCTACATATTTTCATGAAGTAGGCCATTTTGCTGATGATATAAGTGGGAATGGTCATGCTTGGCTATCTTCTGACCCTAAATATGCAGAATGCCTTAAAAATGATTTTGATGCACTGGTTTCCCGAACGATGGTTCAAAAGCATTGCGAGAAATTTGAGGCGTATGATATAATAAGCGAAGAGATTTCTGGTGTTTGGGCAAGTGGAATATCGGATATTTGTGGGGCATTAACTGCCTGCCGTTGTCAAGGTGATTGGGGGCACAGCCCAGAATACTGGGAAAAAGAGCCGTCAAGAGTTGAGAAGGAAGCATTTGCGAACATGTTTGAGGCCTCCATTGGGGATAATAAAAAACTTACAATGATGAAGAATTATTTTCCAACGGCATATTCTCGATTTGAGGCTATTATAAAGGGGAGAAATGTAGACAATGATTGAATTTACCGAGGAATATAAAAAAGCTGCGAATAGATATAAAAAAACCTTTGGGTACGGTGTTCCGCTGGCGATGATACCGCCCGTTGCTACTACATCGGATTTAATTACTAAAATTGAGGAATGTATAAAAGCAAATAAAGATGACTTGTTAAATATGTATGGAGTTTCTTCGAGTAGAGACATTTTATTCTAGTTGGAAGTTGTAACAAGCGAGCCAAGGAATCGCAATTTGTGATTGATTGTTTCTTGTATCTTTTTTGACTGTTTTTTGTCCTATTTTTCCTTTTAGGCATTTTTACTCTTAATTTGTTTATTTAATTAGAGCTGAAAAGGACATAGAAGTTCTGTAGAGTTCTGCGGATTTTTTACAAAAATTATCAATAGTTTTGAAAAAATGTTTGATTTTTTTTGTTCAATGTGGTAAAGTGAAAAAGCATTGATGTGAAGCCTGCTTTCTTCACAGGCAGCAAAAGAACAGGAGGTGGCCCCCGTGGGCGAGCACAAGGCGCAAAGCCCTCAGGCAGATCTGCTATTCAAAGCTATCTTATCACTGAAAACCACAGAAGAGTGCTACGATTTCTTTGAAGACCTTTGCACCATGAAAGAAATTGCGGATATGGCCCAGCGTGTAGAGACGGCCAGCATGCTGCTGAAAGGCCGCACTTACGAGCAAATTGTAAAAGATGTAGAGATCAGTACCGCAACAATCAGCCGGATCAACCGCTGCATCCAATATGGAAATGGTGGATATGCGTCAATCCTGAACCGTATCCATGCCGGCGAAGAATGAACAGCCCGGCCTTTCGCAAGAGAGGCCGGGCTTTCCTTCATTTATTCAAAATTTTTCGTGATTTTATGCAACTTATCATAAATTACCGCTTCACCGCAACAAAGTATGTCAAAATGGTGCATTGAAATTTGTGCATCATTGCATTAGAATATTACCAATATCCGCACGGTGAAACGTTTATCGCTTCAGAGCGGGGTAGAAATGGAGGAGAAAAGTATGAAAAAGTTTATCGCAGCAGGCCTTGCGCTGTGCATGGCTTTCATGTTGGCCGCATGCGGCGCAAGCCCGTCCTCGACAGCATCGCAGGCAGGTTCTGGCACATCTGCCGCAGCTGATGGTTCCGCCGTCACAATTAAGCTGGGCGGTATTGGCCCCATTACCGGTTCCACTGCAGTGTATGGAGAGGCAGTGATGAACGGTGCGCAGATCGCGGTAGACGAGATTAATGCCTCTGACAGTGCGGTGAAATTTGAGTATAATTTCCAGGATGATGAGGGCGATGCGGAAACGGCTGTAAACGCCTATAATATCCTGAAAGACTGGGGCATGCAGGTGCTGATGGGCACGGTAACAACAGCCCCCTGCCTGGCGGTAATTTCTGAGACAGAGGCGGACAATATGTTCCAGATCACTCCGTCCGCTTCTTCCACCGATGTCATTGTGCCGGACAATGTGTTCCAGGTATGCTTTACAGACCCGAACCAGGGCGTTTCGGCTGCGGATTACATTGCGGACAATGGCCTTGCCACAAAAGTAGCTGCCATTTATGACAGCTCGGATGCGTATTCTTCCGGCATTTACAACGCTTTCGCGGCGGAAGCCGAGGCCAAGGGCCTGGAGATTGTATGTGCCGAAGCCTTTACCGCCGACAACAAGACGGATTTCAGGACGCAGCTTCAGAAAGCGCAGAGCGCAGGCGCCGACCTGGTGTTCCTTCCCATCTATTATCAGGAGGCCGCGCTGATTCTTACCCAGGCCGACCAGCTTGGCTACGAGCCGCTGTTCTTCGGCTGTGACGGCATGGACGGCATTCTGGCGCTGGATAATTTCGACACGGCTTTGGCAGAGGGCCTGATGCTGATGACGCCGTTCAACGCCACCAGCGAGGATGAGCGCACGGCGAATTTCGTTCAGGAATATGAAGAGAAGTTCGGCGGCACGCCCAACCAGTTCGCGGCCGATGCTTACGACGCAGTGTATGCAATTCGCGATGCTTGCGTGCAGGCAGGCGTTACCTCTGACATGAGCGTTTCTGAAATTGGCGATGCTTTGATTACAAGCATCACGGAAATCACCATGGATGGCCTGACCGGCTCTGACATGACATGGGCGTCTACTGGCGAAGTGAGCAAAGCGCCTATCGTTGTGGAAATTGAAAATGGTGCGTACAAGCAGCTGTAAGGGCTGCCGGCCACTGTCTTTTCGATGATTCGCCAAAGAAGGCTGCCGTATCCCCGGCAGCCTTCTTTGGCAATTTGGCAGGCGAATTGCGGGAAACATCAGCCTGCGCACACGGGTATAAGGGGCGTATGATATGGAATTTCTCTCGTTTCTCATGAATGGCATCAGCTTGGGAAGCATTTATGCCATTATTGCACTTGGGTATACGATGGTGTACGGCATAGCCAAAATGCTGAATTTTGCCCATGGCGATATCATCATGGTGGGCGGCTATCTTGTGTTCACCTGTATGAACAGCCTTTCGCTGCCGCCTGTGGTAAGCGTGCTGATTGCAATGGTGGTGTGCACACTGCTGGGCATTACCATAGAGCGCATTGCATACAAGCCTCTTCGGCATGCGCCAAGCCTGGCAGTGCTGATTACAGCCATTGGCGTAAGCTACTTTTTGCAGAATATGGCGCTGCTTATTTGGGGTTCTGCGCCAAAATCTTTCAACTCTATTGTATCGTTTGCGCCTTTGCGCCTGTTTGACGGGCGCCTGGTTATCTCGGGGGAAACGCTTGTCACAATTATAGTTTCCGCCATTATCATGGTTGTGCTGTGGCTGTTTGTAAACAAGACAAAAATCGGCCGTGCAATGCTGGCCGTCTCTGAGGACAGAGGCGCCGCCCAGCTGATGGGCGTGAATGTGAACGCCACCATTTCCATTACATTTGCAGTTGGCAGCGCATTGGCTGCAATTGCCGGCGCGTTGATGTGTTCGGCGTACCCCATCCTTCAGCCCACCACCGGCGCCATGCCCGGCATCAAGGCCTTTGTGGCGGCGGTGTTTGGGGGCATTGGCTCTATTCCGGGCGCCATGCTGGGCGGCATCCTGCTGGGGGTTATTGAAAACCTCAGCAAGGCCTATATTTCCACCCAGCTTGCCGATGCCATTGTGTTTGCGGTGCTGATTGTGGTGCTGTTGGTGAAGCCCACCGGCATCCTGGGCAAAAAAATCAATGTGAAAGTGTAGGTGCCGGCAGATGAAAGCAAAAAGACTCAGCCGCACCACGCGGCAGAACCTGATTACATATGCCATTGTTCTGGTAGCCTTTGCCGTGGTTACCCTGATGAACCTGACCGGTTCGCTGTCCAATTCCTTGGAAGGCCAGCTGGTGCCCATTTGCACCTATGTGATGCTGGCGGTTTCGCTGAACCTCACTGTGGGAATTTTGGGCGAGCTTAGCCTTGGCCACGCGGGCTTTATGAGTGTGGGCGCCTTTTCGGCCATGTGCTTTTCTGTTTATATGGAAGATGTGCTTACAACACCGGTGCGCTTTACACTGGCCCTGATTATTGGCGGCATTGCAGCCGGTATTGCGGGCGTGCTCATCGGCATTCCGGTGCTGCGCCTGCAGGGCGATTATCTGGCCATTGTGACGCTGGCATTTGGCGAAATTATTAAAAATGTTCTGAACGCCACCTATCTTGGCATTGATGGCTCCGGCATCCATGTTTCGCTGAAAGATGCGGCATCCATGAACCTTGCGGCCGACGGCAAAGTGATTATCAACGGCCCGCTGGGAATTACCAATACCCCCAAAGACGCCACTTTTACCGTGGGCATCCTTTTGATTCTGTTCACGCTGTTCATTGTGCTGAACCTGATTAAGTCCCGCACGGGGCGAGCCATCATGTCCATCCGCGACAACCGCATTGCGGCAGAATCTGTGGGCATCAATGTCACAAAATATAAATTGATTGCCTTTTCTGTTTCCGCAGCGCTTGCGGGTGTGGCGGGGGCTTTTTATGCGCACAACTTCTCTTCGCTGGTTGCCCAGAAGTTTGATTATAACACCTCAATTTTGATTTTGGTGTTTGTGGTGCTGGGCGGCATTGGCAATATCCGCGGCTCGGTGATTGCGGCGGCTGTGCTTACGGTGCTTCCCGAAATGCTGCGTGCACTGAACACTTACCGGATGCTTATTTATGCGGTGATTTTGATTTTGGTGATGATTTTCAGCCAGAACGAGCAGCTGGTGCTTTGGCGCATGCGCCTGAAACACAAAGTGACGGCGGCGTTTGGTGCGCACCGCAGAAAGGGGGCGTGAGGGCATGGCGCTGCTGGAAGTTTCGAACCTTGGCATTGCGTTTGGCGGCCTGCAGGCAGTGGATAAAGTGGACCTCACCGTGGAAGAGGGCGCTTTGTGCGGCCTGATTGGCCCGAACGGCGCTGGAAAAACCACCGTGTTCAACATGCTTACGGGTGTGTACAGCCCCACAGAGGGGGATATCATCCTGAATGGGAAAAACATCACAGGCCAATCTCCGGCCTCCATCTGCAAGGCGGGTATTGCGCGCACGTTTCAGAATATTCGCCTGTTTAAGGCCATGACTGTGCTGGACAATGTAAAAGTAGGCCTGCACAATCAAATACGCTACAACGCGCTGACGGGCATTTTCCGCCTGCCGGCCTACTATGAAAAAGAGCGGGAAATGAAGGGCCGGGCCATGAGCCTGCTGAAAATTTTTGGCCTGGATGAAGAGGCAAAGCAGCTTGCCTCCAGCCTGCCGTACGGCAAACAGCGCAAACTGGAAATTGCCCGCGCCCTGGCCACCAACCCCAAGCTGCTTTTGCTGGACGAGCCGGCGGCCGGTATGAACCCGAATGAAACGGCAGAGCTGATGGAGACCATCAAATTTGTGCGCGAGAAATTTGGCGTTGCCATTCTGCTGATTGAGCACGACATGAGCTTTGTGATGGGCCTGTGCGAGCATATTGTGGTGCTGAACTATGGGCGGATTCTTGCGCAGGGCGACCCCGAGACCGTGCGCAACGACCCCAAAGTGATTGCCGCCTACCTGGGAGGTGAATGAGATGGAAGAAATGCTTTCTGTCAAAGACCTTGAAGTGTCGTATGGCGCTATCCGGGCAGTGAAGGGAATCTCGTTTCATGTGAACAAGGGCGAAATTGTCACGCTGATTGGTGCGAACGGGGCGGGCAAAACCACCACACTGCACGCAATTTCGGCGTTGCTGAAGCCCAAAGCAGGGGAAATTACCTTCTGCGGCACCCCCATCACACATACGGAAGCGCATAAAATCATTCGCCTTGGCCTTGCGCAGGTGCCGGAGGGGCGGCGCGTGTTTTCCCAGCTTACCGTGCAGCAGAACCTGGAGCTTGGCGCCTATACCCGCACAGATTCCAGCGAGGCAATTGCTGCCGATTACGAGATGGTGTTTGAACTTTTGCCGCGTCTGAAAGAGCGGCGCAAGCAGCTGGCGGGCACGCTTTCCGGCGGGGAACAGCAGATGCTGGCCATTGGCCGCGCGCTGATGTCCAGCCCGCGCATGCTGCTGATGGATGAACCCTCTATGGGCCTTTCTCCGCTTTTGGTGCAGGAGATTTTCAACATCATCCGCAATGTGAACCGGGACGGCGTCACCATCCTTCTGGTGGAACAGAACGCCAAGATGGCGCTGGAAGTTGCCAACCGTGCCTATGTGCTGGAGACGGGCACCATTGCCATGAGCGGCGAGGCCAGCGAGCTTGCAAACGACCCCAAAGTGCGCGATGCTTATTTGGGCGGCTGAGCCACCGCAAAAAACAAGATAGGGCAAAGCGCCCCGCCTGCAACATGCAGGAGGGGCGCTTCAGCTTGTAGAAAAACCTGCTGTGACAATCAAGCCAGAGTGGGTTTTTTGCATGAAAAGTAAAAGAACAGAGAAAAA
>PPYF01349639.1_pt1 | contig 21097 bp, 15 predicted proteins | sample 1559871 | NCBI WGS metagenome assembly PPYF01 (sample SAMN08240021, study PRJNA423297) | Human gut metagenome, whole genome shotgun sequencing project.
TTCGGGACTTTTGCCAGCAACAGCATCATCACGATTCCGTTGGGGATTGCTACGACAGCAGGATAAAATACGTTGGTAACGGGTCCGGCAATGCTCATTACGGTGCTGATAATCATGCAAATGATCCACATGAGCGCAGTCAGAACGCCGATCAGGATAAAATCCTTTGCATTCAACTTCTTATTCATGGTTGTTCCTCCTAAAATTAAAATGCGTTGTGTGGTTAGAGTGTTCTAACCACACCACGCATTTTAGCAATTTCATGTCCAATATCCAACCCAAGAGCAATTTCATTCTACCCAAAATCGGTATTTATTTTGGGTATGCAAAGCACCTATTTGATTCGGCTGGCCTCTCGATAATCTTTTGGCATAACTCCATACTTTTTCTTAAATGCAGCAGAAAAGTTGCTGGGCTTTGTATAACCCACAAGAACCGCTATCTGCCCAATGTTCATATTGCTCTCCAATAACAATCCTGCGGCTCGCTCTAACCGCTGCTCAATAACATACGCATGAACCGAAATGCCGTACATCATGGAGAATCCCCTTGATAATTTAGAGACGCTGATTTGAACCTGCCTTGCCAGTCCTTCACAGCTTGGCGCAAAGGCAAGCTCGCTGTCAATGATTCTCTTTGCCTCGATGATGCAATCACGTTCACTTTTTGATATGCAGCAGTATTCCGGCGAGAGGATTCGCAGCTCCAACACTTCGCTCAAATATACTGACAGCAATTCGTGGATTTTGCTTTCCAGAAACAGATACCCAAGCCCACCCCGATAATGTGTAAAGTCTTGTAACTCTGCGAAAATATGCTCCATATAGGGCGTTATGCTCACCTTTGAAATTCCGGTCAGCAGTTTCTTTTCATAGACGGTAATCTCGCCATCCTCGAAGTAGTCCTGTAATAAACGTTTGAAATATGGAACGGGAATTTTGATGTTCTTAAAATAGAAGTCGCTGTTTTGCGCATAACAGAGAGACTCCATTTTCCCGTGTCCACGGTAAATGCAGGATTCTCCCTTTGCAAGACAAGCGCCCTCTCTGCTGCCTGCAATATTCCACGACACGCCGTCGTTCAGGCAGAACAGCATTTGAATATAGTCCTCGCTGTTAATCCCGCGCACATTCATGTCAGAAAAATAATTCATCTTCCAGTCTGAAACAACGGCACCCTGTTTTGTCACCACCTGCGCAATTTGTCCGGTTCCCATATCAGAAGGAATCGGGATCGTTACGGTCTGCGGTGAATTGGAGAGCAGATCCCGATAGAGGTTGTTCATGTATTCGCTTGTCATTGGATGCCCTCCTTTTTTCGGTTAGCAGTGACTAATGTACTAATATAGTTTACACGATTTACGCCTGAAAGTCAATTTTCAGCACGAATGCAAGCTGCTACAGAAAAAATCAGGGACGTTCCCGCAGGGGCAGAGTGCCATGTCGCGCAGTTCGGGTACGACGAGGCGCAGACGCAGACACGGTCAACCGGCCGCGTGCGAGGCGAAGCGTTACGCTATATGCGGCATCGAAAACCACGGCTTCAGAGGGGTTACGAGCGGGAACAAGAAACTGGCAAGCAATGCAAAGCGGTACCCACTTTGCGAAAACAAGCGGATTCCGTTTACACGGAGCCCGCCTGTTTCATGCTTGTTGGGGCGCTGCCCCAATCCCCGCAGAACACAAAAACTGTGTTCTGGAACGATGGATAAATCCATCGGCTGCGCGATTTTTCAAATCGCTTGTGGGCGGGCAGTTCAGCGCTGCTCCGCCTCTTTTTCCCGTCGTTCATTCGCTTCCTCCTGCTCCTTATCCAACTCCAGAATACGGTCGATATTGGCCTTGGCCGTCAGCAGCTCTTTCATTTCCTCACGGGCTTTTCGGTAGTCGGCGTAGGCCGCTTTCTTCTCCGCCAGCAGCTCGGCGTACTCGGTATTCAGCGCCTTGATGGTGGGCAGCTTCTTAAAGCCCAGTCCATCAAAATAGTTCTTTGCGGCCTTGTGGATCGTGATCTCACTTTCATGCTCTGCAAGAAATTTCTTGGAGTACCCGGCCTTGCGATAGGCAACGTAGGTATCGCGGGTCTTGGCATAACCCACGATATGCTCCCGCAGCACGGCAATCTCGGCCATGCGCTTTTCCGCAGCCTTGATCCTTGCGGAAAGCTCGTTAAAGTGAGCGGACGCTGCCGCCGCTTTCTCCGAGAGAACGGCGTAATCTAAAAGCTCATGGTCTTGCAGATAGGCCACCGTCTGTGCCATCTGTTTCAGGTTGAACAACGTCGCCCAACGCGCATAACCGGCACCCTTGCCAGCGCGTAATTTGGCCTGAATGTCCACCAGCAGATTCCCGCTGCGCTTTTCCAGTTTGACCGGCGCGGCGGCGCTCTTTCGCGGTGTATGCGTCTTTTCACCGGCAATCACCGCACGGAGATCTGTGGGAGTATAACCGTCGCCGAGGGTGTCCATGCGAATGGACTTTTTCTGTTCGCCGCCCAACAGGGACGGGACTTTTTTGCCCTTGACCTCATATCCGGCCTGCCGCAGCAGCTCCAGCAGCGCTTCAAAGCTGTCGGGATTTTGTGCCAGCGCATCGTCAATGGCCGCGCAGATCCGCTCCCGATGGGATGGCTTCTTCTTGTCACCCAGCCACTTGTTGTAGCTCTTGCCGTGGCGCTTCGGATTCTCCACGATGGAGTAGCCGTTCTCGATGCAGATGGTATCGTTGAGCCGCCGCACAGCGCGGCTGCTGCCCCAAAAGTTTCTGAATTTCCGGGTCTGGCTGAGTGCGGTGGAGTTCCAGATCACATGATTGTGAATATGGGCTTTGTCGATATGGGTGCAGACGATATAGGCGTGATTGCCCTTGGTGAAGCGCTTGGCCAGCTCACAGCCCAAACGGTTCGCGTCCTCCGGTGTGATCTCTCCGGGGACAAAGGACTGCCGCAAATGGTAGGCGATCACATCATCCTCGCCGCGCACCCTGCCGGTCTTTTGAATGTACTGATTCTTGGTGAAAAGAAACTCGGCGTCGGCGATCCTGCTGTCGCATTGCCAGCTCGTAATCAGCCTGCCGCCGTCCGTCTTTTGCGGATTTTCGGTGTAGTCGATGATGTCGCTGATGGCCTGTCCCACCGTGCGGCCTTTGCCGGTGTGCAGGGGCATCAGGCGCGTGGTTGCCATGTTGACACCTCCTTGAAAAGTCAAACGGCCTGCCGAAGCAGACCGTTTTATTCTTCATTTATCGGATTGATAGCGGATAATCGGAACCTGTTTTACCTTTCCTCCAATGGTTCGTCGTTCCAGAGCAAAGATCATATCAGGGGTGCGTTCGAAAAAGCCTTCGTCCTTTTTCCAGCTCATGCCGCATTTGCAATGCTGCAAGCCTATGAACTGCTGCTTCATCTTTCTGCCGCAGTTCGGGCAGACCTTATTACTGTTTCCCATATTATTCAGCCCGCGCTAATCTATATAGACTGCGGATGGATTCCACGACCGTATGCCACGACAGGTCGGCAGCATAGGAGAACTTCTTCTGATAAGCCTGCCACAGCTTTTCCATATTTGGGTCGGCCTCGACTTCATCAAAGGCCGCAGGCGCGTCGGCAAGATACTTCTCTGTACCGCGTTTCTTGGCCGTTGCAATGAGCGCCGCCCGGAGATCAGCAGGGACGATACTCTGGCCGTGGAGCTGGCTCAGAATGTGCAGATCATAGAAATCTCTCATGCGGGTGTTGGTGGTGGCGCGGGACACGACGGTTTCCAGCTTTTCAGCCAGAACGGTTTCCAGATTGTACGCCCAAATCTCAATGGAGCGATCCTCCAGCATCAGCTTGAAGCTGTAACGCACTTCGCGGGGCGTGATAGCGTCACCGGTGGAAATGTCGATTTTGAGCGGCGTTATTACGCCGTCAAACTCCGTTTCCATGCTGATGCGGATGCCCGGATACTCGGCTTCGTCCATGATCTCGGAAATGCGCTTCACACGGAACTCTACGCCATCGTCCACCGGCACGGAGATGATGGAGGCAATCATATTCTCCACTTCCTCGATGCCGACCGTCGCACCCTTTACGGTCGCGTCAATGTCCATCGTGGAGCGGGCGTCAAGGCCGACCATTGCAGCCACCAGCATCCCGCCCTTGAGAATGAACTTGTCCCGGTACTCCGAAAGAGAAATGCGCTCCAGAAAGCGCTCCATCATGTAATTGCGCATCAGGATTTGTGCATCTGCGGATTTGTCCTTGGAGAGATTGCGGATCAGGTCTTTGAGCTGCCGCGCGGTCTTAATCATAAGAGTACCTCCAAATACTGCCGAAGCAGTTTTTCAACACGGAACATCTGCGCATAGCGCATCAGATTCCGTAAGTTCTTGTCTTTTCGTTTTGCGTATTGCTTGAGTGCATCCTGAAAGGTCTGCGTCTCGATCCCGCTGCGGCTGCGGATCAGATCGCAGATGGTACGCTCCATATCATAGACGGGAACGGGATTCCCGAACGGCGTGTTCATCGTGACGATCCCCACGTCATGCAATTCTTTCTTGATGGTGTAGACCTTGATGCCATCCGCTTGCAGACTGGCGGGATTGTAGCCAGTCTTGACCGTGATGGAATACGGACTCGGCTCCCGGTCGGTCAGGTCATGGAAAAACAATGCGCTTTCATGGGAGAATACGGCCTGCGCACAGCGAAGGTGCAGCAGGTACATGGCGTCCGTCCATGCGTCGGGCGAAACATAAACGCCGTGCGCGGCCTGCTCTACGCCGCGCTGCTTGGCGTAGGCGTAAAACGTGGACTTGGCAATACCGATTTCCAAAACCTGCGCGGTTTTGACGATCCCATTGTTTTGCTGAAAAAGCAGGTCAAGCCGGTTGTAGGCGGCCATGTTATCACTCCCTTCTTGCTAATATTATATCTGAGATTAGCGAGAAAGTAAACAACGATTTTAGAAAAGCAAGCCGAGGCGTTCGCCCCGGCTTGTGCTTTAACTATGGATGAAGTTTTTCATGGCGGTGTTCACGTCTTGCAGCTTGCCAAGCCCCTGCACAGCCAGCAGCGGAAGTCCTATCGGGCTGATCAGAAACGCCAGCCCAAGGAGGATGATGCCGTTCTTTGCGGAGTAGGTAATCAGCACGGCGAAAGCCAGCAAGGAGAGCAGTCCGCTTGCCAGCTTGAACACGAAGCCGGAACAGGACAGCAGCCCCGCGCACAGCCAAACGAACAGGGACAGGATAAGCGACAACGGCGCAAAGAGAATTTTCAGGATGAACATTTTGCGGACTCCTTTTCACAAAGTGCGGTCAGCGCGTCACGCTCTTTGGCAAGCTTTGCTTCTTCCTTTTCGGTCAAATCACGATCACCGCCCGTGATCTCCAGCTCGCGGAAGCTCTCATAGGCGTTTAACAAAGAATCCCGCAGCGCTTCGGGCGTAGGGCAATAGTCCACGGTGTTCCAGTCCTGACGGTGGTTGTCAAAACCCATGACCGTGTAGCCTCTGCTGGTCAGGACAACTTCAAAATCCGTATCGCGGTTGAGGTAGTCAGAAAATACCTTCAGCACAATTTCGTTTGTCAGCATACGTTCCGCAGCTCCTTTCCAAGCGGTCAAATTTCTTTTCTGATATTAGAATACTTTGCCTATTGGTGTTTTGCAAGGATGCGGCAAAGTCATACGAATAGTTTTCGCCTTTTGCCCGACATCTAACCATATCACAGAATCTCGCTTTAGTACAGCTACCTGAACTAATTTTCTCCAGATGGGAAATATAATGTTGGTACAGTTACAGGGACGGGAGGTGTGGTACTTGCAGTTGAATGAAGCCGTCAGCAGGCGTTTGGTTGAGCTGATGCAGGAGCGGGGCATGACGCAGTATCAGCTTTATATGAAAAGCGGCGTACCGAAGTCCACCATCGGTAATCTTGTGAACTGCGCATACCCGTCTATGAAGCTGCGGATCATCCACGAGCTTTGTCAGGGATTGGAGATCGACCTGAGCAGCTTTTTTGCCTCGCCGTTATTCGATGAAAATAATCTGGAACCGTAGAAGCTCCGATGCTGTTTTGCGTCGGGACTTTTGCTTTTGTACGGGCAGGGGCGGCGGTTATTCCGCCGCCCCTGCGACTTATTTCAGCGCTGCCAGCGAGGAAACGATTTTCTCTGCCGCCGTCCATATCCGTTCCTGACTTTGCTGAATGTCCTCCAAATCGGCCTCATAGATGCGGCCTGTTTCGTGAGCGCGGCGGGTGAGCTGGTTGAGGTTGTTGCTGGAATACCGAAGCAGGGACACCAGCTCCCGCAGCTCCGGAAGGTCGAGCTTCACCACATATCCGTCAATCGCCATCTTGCGGAGATACGCCGCCATGTTGGTGGTGCCGAACTGCGCCATCTTCGTTTCAATCATTTCCCGTTCCTGCGGCGTGACGCGGAATTTAAGCTGAATATCCCGCTTGCGTTTTGCCATCGCTCAGCGCTCCGGGGCTTTGGACTTCGCCGAAATTTTCGGCGAAGTTGTTTCAGGCAGCTTTTTCAGCATATCCCGGACAGAGGTTTTCTGCCGCTCCTGCGCGTAGGCTTTGCGGGTCTGGCTGAGAAACAGATTGACCAGGCCGGGATGACTGTTGACGGCCAGATAGCAGTTGCGGTCAGTACCCCATGCGTCAGGGTTGGCGGGGATGGACATGGCGTTTGCCCAAGCCCTGTTGTCGGGAGAATAGCGCCTGTCCCAGTCCGCTTGACAGACGGTGATGGCAAGGACATGGAACGTGCGGTCATAGCCGAACTGCTGCACCACCTGATCGACCGCCGCTGCATCCAGCCGGTTATCCCGGTAGTGGTCACGGATGGCGGCTTCAATCGCTTCCTTGCAGGCCGTGTTCGCTTGATTGGAAGCGCGGTAGACCGCAAGCTCGTCATGCTCTCTGGCGTAGGCTGCCGGGTGCTTGTAAACGGGGAGATTTTTCATTATCGTGCCTCCATTTCTTTTTTGTGGGGCTTTTCCGGTGCGCCATGAACAGGCGGCGCTTTCAGCCTATCCAGAACGGAAGGCCGCGCCGATTTTGCAATCGCCTGCTCAGGCTGCGGCTGTCCCTTGCCGTCCAGATTCAGCTCCATATCCAACTCAATCAGCCGCGCCGTTTTTGCGGCCAGCTCCTGCTCCTGCGGGAACGGCTTACCGACCTCGGCCTTTGCCGCCGCCTGCTGGTTATAGAGGTTTTCAAGCTGCTCCTGAACGCTGCGCAGACGCTCCGGCATTTTATCCAGCGCGTTCTCGATGCGGACAAGGTTGCCTCTGGCATCCGAACCGAGTTCAACGCGATGTGTCATCCGGCCTTTCAGCGTCAGCGTGTACGTTTTCCACATGGAATCAAAAGCAACGGACATGGTAAAGCCGCGATAGCTGCCGATCTGTACCGGGTCTTTGCCCTTGACCTCCTTGCAGGTGTCCAGCAGCGCGGCACCGGCGTTTTCCTTATCGGTGAGCCGGTCGCCGCGAATCTCCATGCCGACAAAGCCCTCTGCCGGGAGCGGATGCGCCGCGAGGGTCTGCATATCCGCATCCAGCCCACGAACAAAGCCCTTGTGTTCCTCTATCTTTTCCGGGAAGTATTTCAGCAGACTGTCCTCCAAGCGGAATTGCTTGCTGTTGTGGTCTGCTTTCATAATTTTGAGCTTGGACACCTCGATGTCCAAATCCATGCGCTCTTTGATGCGGGGATCACCGGCGCATAGCACTTTGATCTCCGCAAAGGACAGCGCTGTAGAGTCCACGTCCTCACAGGAGCGAACCGGGGATTTTGAGGTCATGATCTGAGAGATGAATTTCTGCTTGTTCTCAACGGTCTGCCAGAGGTAGGCGTCAAACGTCCCTTCGGTCACATAGCGGCAGACATGAACGAGCTTGTTCTGATTGCCCTGACGCTCAATGCGGCCTTTTCGCTGCGTGAGATCACGGGGACGCCACGGGCAATCCAAATCGTGAAGTGCGACCAAACGATCCTGCACGTTGGTGCCCGCGCCCATCTTGGCCGTGCTGCCCATCAGGACGCGCACCTGACCGCTGCGTACCTTTGCGAACAGTTCCCGCTTTTTGACCTCCGTATTGGCGTCGTGGATGAACGCGATCTGCTCCGGGGGCATACCGGCGTCAATGAGCTTTTGGCGCACATCCTCATAGACCGTAAACGGCGTGTCAGAGCTTTCTTCCAACGGGATCGCGCTCTCCAGCGCATGAATTTCCGGGCTGTCCAGCGTACCGGGGGAAGCCTTTGCCGCCCGCTGCGAGGGCGTGGACTTTGGCGTAGAAATGTCGCAAAACACAAGCTGTGTCAGTTTTTCCTCCTCGCCGTCGCGCCAGTATTGGAGAATGTTCGCCACGCACTGATTGACCTTGGTGGTTTCCTCGTCGGGGAGCATGGGATTGATGATGCGCTGGTCAAGCCCCAGCTTGCGTCCGTCCGAGGTGATTTTGAGCATATTGTCCACATCCGGGCTGACCGCACCGCTGTGTACCTTGGACGCTCGTTCCGAGAGGGCTTTCACCATGTCCTGCTGGATCTGCGTGGGTTTGGTGGCGATGGTGTGATACGCAACCTCCGGCGTGGGTAAGTGGAGCTGATCCGCCGTTTTGATGTCGGCAACCTCTTTGAACAGATTCATCAATTCGGGTAAGTTGAAAAACTTTGCAAAGCGCGTCCTTGCCCGGTAGCCGGTTCCCTCCGGGGCAAGCTCCAGCGCGGTGGTGGTTTCACCAAAGCGGCTTGCCCAGCAATCGAAGTGGCCCATACCCATCTCTCGCAGCCGGTCATGCTGCAAATAGCGCTGGATGGTGTAAAGCTCCGTCATGGAGTTGGAAACCGGGGTGCCGGTGGCAAATACCACGCCGCGCCCGCCGGTCAGCTCATCCATGTAGCGGCACTTGGAGAACATATCCGAGGATTTCTGCGCATCGGTGGTGGAAAGCCCTGCCACATTGCGCATCTTCGTATAGAGGAAAAGATTTTTATAATTGTCCGACTCGTCCACAAACATCCGGTCTACGCCAAGTTGTTCAAAGTAAATCACATCATCCTTGCGGTCGCTGGCTTGCAGCTTTTTCAGCCGTGCCTCCAGTCCCTTTTTCGTGCGCTCCAAACTCTTGATGGTGAAGCTGTTGCCGCCTGCGAGCTTGGTATCCTGAATACCATCGGTGATTTCCTCAATCTGCTGGTGAAGGAGCCGTTCCTGCCGCTCCGGGCTGATGGGAATACGCTCAAACTGGCTGTGGCCGATGATAACAGCGTCATAGTCGCCGGTGGCGATGCGGGCGCAGAATTTCTTGCGGTTGTGGGTTTCAAAGTCCTTCTTGGTAGTGACAAGGATGTTGGCCGAAGGGTAGAGCCGCAGAAACTCGGATGCCCACTGTTCCGTCAGATGGTTCGGCACGACAAAAATGGATTTCTGGCACAGTCCCAACCTCTTAGATTCCATCGCAGAGGCTACCATTTCAAAGGTTTTTCCCGCGCCAACTTCGTGTGCCAGCAGCGTATTCCCGCCGTACAGCACATGGGCGATGGCGTTTTTCTGATGCTCTCGGAGGGTGATTTCCGGGTTCATACCGGAGAAAACGATGTGGCTGCCGTCATACTCGCGGGGACGAGTGCTGTTCATTTCCTCGTTGTATTGCCGTACCAGCGTTTCGCGCCGCTCCGGGTCTTTCCAAATCCAGTCCTTGAACGCATCCCGGATAAGCTGCTGCTTCTGCGCGGCAAGGGTGGTTTCCTTGGCGTTGAGGACACGGCGCTCCCGTCCGTCTGCGTCCTCAATGGTATCGTAGATGCGAATATCGCGGAGGTTCAGCGCATCCTCCAGCAGCCGGTAGGCGCTGGCGCGGTCTGTGCCGTAGGTGGTGAACGCCGCCACATCGTTGTAGCGCACCATGCTCTTGCGGGAAACCTGCCATTCTGCGGTGTACGGGACATAGCTGATCTCGATCTGTCCGCGCAGATAGCGGGGCGTTTCAAAGGTTTCGTACATGAATTGCTCGATGTACTTCTTGTCAAGCCATGTCACACCCAGCCGCACCTCAATCTCGCTGGCCTCCAAGTCCTTCGGCTGGGCGGCAATCAGGGCATCCACATTTCCGGCAAAGAACGGGTCGCGCGCTGCCACACGCTGCGCGGTGCGAAGCTTCTGCCGGACGTTGCCGGAGAGATATTCGTCCGCCGTCTGCCAGCCCTTTGCCCAATGCTCGCCGCCGTCCTGCAAGTCAAATGGGCCACTGTTGGGTTCCTTGTAAATGACGCCCTTCAAATCCTCAACGATTTGTGGAATCTTTTCGCTGCTGCCCATGAGGGAGGCCATAAAGTCGAGATCGACGCAGGCTTTTTCTCCGATGCAGACAGCAAGGGCTTCGCTGGCGGTATCCACAGAATCTACGCTGCGCTGCTGCTTGATGGTGCGCTTGTGGAACATATCCGCCTTGCGCTCCAGCTTTCCGTCGTCGTCCAGCACTTCCAGTGAACACAGGAGGTAGTAAGAGGAATCGTCAGAGAACGCAAGACGGTTCGCACGGTCATTGATTAGGCCATGTTTTGCGGAGAACGCATCATAGAGGCGGTTTAGCTCGGTCTGCGCTTCCTGAATCCGGCTTTCTGCGCTGTACTCGTCCATTTGCAGGGCAATCAGCTCATTCACGCAATCCCGCAGCGCGACCATGCCCTTGACACGCTCGGCGGCGGTGGCGTTCAGCTCCGGTTTGACCATGCGGCTGTTTTCCCGGTAATACACCTCGCCGCCCACCACGGTGTAGGAGTAGTTTTTCACATTGGGGTCTGCGGGGATGGAGGTGTCAATCTGTTCGCCCTCGCCCAGCTCTGGCAGTTCCGCCTCCTGATAGGTGCCGCGAATATTTTTCACGGCATCATGGAGCTGATCTGCAAGCGCCAGCCCCTCAATGGGGACAACGGTGAAATCCTGTTTGCCGTATTGGGTGCTTTCGGAGGTCTGCCTGCCTAAAATCATCTCCGGGTGGTCAACAAAATAGCGGTTGATGGCAAAGCCGTCCTCGTTCTGGCCGAGGTGTACCCAATCCGGTTCGATCTCAATAGGACGGTCACGCTTTTGGAGAAAGAGAATGTCCGAAACCACATCCGTACCGGCGTTGGCGCGGAACGCATTGTTGGGTAGACGAATGGCACCCAACAGCTCCGCCCGCTGCGCGATGTACCTGCGGACTTCGGGCGATTGTTTGTCCATCGTGTAGCGGGAGGTCACAAACGCGATCACGCCGCCCGGACGCACTTGGTCGAGGGTTTTGGCAAAGAAGTAGTCGTGAATGGAAAAACCGAGCTTGTTATAAGCCCGGTCATCTACCTGATATTGTCCGAACGGGACGTTGCCCACGGCGAGGTCATAGAAGTCTTTTCTGTCCGTTGTCTCAAAGCCCGCGATGGTAATGTCCGCCTTGGGATAAAGCTGCTTGGCAATACGTCCGGTGATGCTGTCCAGCTCCACGCCGTAGAGCTTGCTGCCCTGCATCTGCTCCGGCAGCAGGCCAAAGAAGTTGCCGACGCCCATTGACGGTTCCAGAATATTGCCGGTCTGGAAGCCCATATTGCCGACCGCTTCATAGATCGCCTTGATAACGGTGGGGCTGGTGTAATGGGCATTCAGCGTGGACGCTCTGGCCGCAGCGTATTCCTCCGGGGAAAGTGTGGCGTACAGCTCTGCAAACTCGTCCGACCAGTTTGGCTTATTCTCATCGAACGCATCTGCCAAACCGCCCCAGCCCACATAGCGGGAGAGGATTTCCTGCTGCTCCGGGCTGGCCTGTAAGCCCTCAAACTCCAGCTCTTGCAGGAGGTGGATCGCCGCCATATTTGCCCGAAACTTTGCTTTTGCGCCGCCGACGCCGAGGGCATCATCGGTGATGTGGAAATTCTGCGCGTCGCGGTGGCTTGCCACCTTGAAGTCAGCGTAAGCGGCCTGCTCCGCAGCGGCAACGCTGGGAAAGCCCTGCCACTCGCCGTCAACGGGGATAGATACCGCAGGACGGTGTGCGGGAGGCTCGTCGATCTCGGCCTGTGAGATGGCATCATCAAAATCAGGCACAAACTCGCCCATTTCCGAAAGTGCCGCGCGCCCTTCCTGCTCCAGAATCAGAGCTTCTTCCTCGCTCATGGCAGGCGATTCAGGCTTGGCGGGTTCCGCAGAGGGCGGGTCATGCTCCGGTTCGTCAAAGCGCAGGGTGCGAATCTCCACATCATAGGGGAGGTTGTTTTTGTCAGCAGGATATACCGCCACGGTTTCCTCGGTGTAGGTGGGTGCCTGTTCCGGCTGCGGATACCGCTCCATGAGCTGTGCGAAGCTCTCTCTGCTCTCCGCACGGGAGATAGGGTAGAGAAACGATGGGTCGCGGAGAGAAATATCAAAAAGCCCGATGCGCTCAATAATGAACGGCTTGCCGTCCTCCAAATATACCGTATCGCCTGCGGAATACGGGAACGATTCTCGCTGCGGGACAGGAGCTGTTTCGGGAACGTCTGTAACTGCTTCCTCTGGTACGCGCCAGCGGTATTGCTCCACATCCTCATCCGAAACATGAATGAGATCGCTGAAATCGAGATTTTCCAGCTCGTTGGTAATAATCTCTTGCAAAGAGCCGTACTGCCGGGTTTCCAGGTGCTCATCATCCAGATAGCGCTCCAGTCGATAATTCACAAGGTCAATGTTCACCTGAATGGGGATCTCGTCATCGGTGACGGTGGTGTAAGCAACGCCAATCTTCGCTGGGTCGCTAAAATCCGCCTCTGAGCCGTATTCACTCTGGCAGAAGTCGGAGATCAGTCCCTTTGCACGTTCCATGAGCGCCTGCTCCGCAACACGCTCCGTATCCTGCATCACGCGCTGGATAAATGGATCGCTGTTCAGCTTTTCGGGGTCAACCACTTTACCGCCCACAATGCCACGTTGGGCGAGGGCTTCCCGGATAGCAGCGGGGTCAATATCATCGAAATTGTCGCGTTCCGCCTCGGTGTAGAAGTTATCCTCGCGGATAAGCTGTGCAATGCGCCGCTGCACCTTCGGCCATGTCAATTCAACGGTTTCCGGACTTCCGGCACGGACGATAAAGAGATTGTTGCCCTCCTTGCCGCCGTACTCGTGAGCAAGCCATGCAGCAGTTTCTTTTTCACGTCCGTGCTGCTGCATATACCGCACTACGGCGTGTTTGCTCTCGATATTTCCGTTCCATGTACGGAGCGCATCGTCTATATCGTCTTGCGAGAGCGGTCGCAGCAGATCGTGAAGCCGCTCATAGGTTCCCTCAAAAACCTCCTGATGCAAGTGGTTGCGGAATTCTGGAACATCCGAAAATAGCCGGATAAGCTCCATATCTTTTGAATTGAGAACGGCACGGCGCACAGCGGCATTACACTCGATTTCCGCATTTTCCCGGTCAGAGTGACCGCAGGCATTGCGGTAGGGGGTGTCCTCCGAAACCACTGCCATCACCACCGGCCTGTAATGCTCCAAACGTTCCTGCACCGTGGGCTGCGGCGCGTCGGCGGCAGGATCGCGGAAAATTCTTGTCCCATCTGCACCGAACTCCGCTTCTTGTGCGTTGATGGCGGCTTCGGCCTCATGGTCAATAGAGCACAGCGTGTAAATGTGGCGCTCACCTCTAAAGTCTGGCGCTTCGGCAATCGTCACATCATACTTATCGCGCAATTTCTCTACATACATCTCTAAATTGTGCGACGGAAGGCCACACATTTCCACACGGCCAGCGCCGGGTATCTCTCTTGTGGTAAGGTTGAGGTCAAGCAGCTCCGCCGCCTGTTTTGCGTCCTCGCCGTAAATCTCAAAGAAATCGCCCACCTGAAACAGCACGATGTCGTCCGGGTGGGCTTCCTTGATGGCGTTATAGCTGTCGTAGGCGGTGTTTCGCACCACATCCTGTGCCTGCGCCTTATCATAAAGCGCCTGTTCGTCTGGTGTAAAATAGCGGTTCATCCGAATCAGCTCAGAGATACGCGAAGCGACCTTGTTCCAATTCATTTGAACATCTGCACAGCCCGCTTTTTTCAGCGTGATGCCCTTGCTGCCGTGATCCTCGTAGCTGCCGCTCTCTCTGGATACGGCATGGGTATGCCCGCCGATGCCGTACTCCTTTTTCAGAAAATCGGCATTCTCCTTGGGAGTGTGCGAAGTCTGGAAAAACGCATAGATGCGGGTCTTTCCACCCTCAAAGCTGCTCCCGTTTGCAAGAGAAGCCGCAATTTCATCTTCGGTGATAAACCTGCCGGTTGCTGGAACAGCCTCCATATCGGAGCGGAATTCCTTTCGTGGAAGGGACAGATCTTCCAAACGTGTGAGAAGTGTCTGCGGCCGGTGGTAATGGAAGCGCAGCAGCGCACGGTTTTCGCGGTAGGCGTCCATGAATACCTTGTATTCTGACAGGAGCCTATCCCGGAACGCCGGATTCAGCAGATCGTCCGTCAGACGCTCCGTTTCCTCTGGAAAGCTGGTGCTATGGATATTACCCAAGCAGGACAGATACCCCAGTGACTTTGCTTCATCCGAGAAATCGTGATAAAGGTTCCAGACATCCACAGCAATACCCAGCCGCTCATAGCGCGGGGCTTCCGTGACCTCAAGATTGGTGGCAAATGCGCCGCCGTCCAGAAGCTCCTCAATACGCTCCGCCGCATCTGCCCAGCCTATCACTTGGGCAGAACGAAGATAGCGAGAGGTATCTCCGGTTGCAATATGGATACCATCGTCCCCGTACCATGCGGAAAGCCTGCCGTTATCCGTAATCAGGCCGTTGCCGCCGTAGTAAAGAGCTTTCAGAAATGCCGCGCGATCCTCTAAAGGCTTTTGCTTGGAGAATTCCGCAGCAATTTTCATCCGCGCTGCATCCGCATTACCACCCGCGCGCAGGATGTGGTCAATATCATCCTGAGAAATGAACATAGAAAAAGCGGAGGGTGTTACACTCTCCGCTTCTGCGATGGATTGAATTTGTTCTGCCTCTGAGGGGAAGAAGGACATCTGCGCCCCAGCAGGGGCATCGAACATATTTAGCTGAACACCAGTTCCGTGAGGATCGTTTCCTCGGCCTGCGCTTTCAGCGTGTTCATCAGCCCTACCCACTTCATCGGGTCGCTGGCTTTCAGCGCTTCCGTCACGCCCGCTGACTTCATCAGCTCCGGCATCATCTGTTCCAGTCGGTTGTTCGCTGCCTCGTCGATCTCCCGCAGATGGGGGTACAGCCTCTCGGACAGCAGCAGGCTGTTCCACAGCACCGGACGATGCTCCTTCAAGTAATCCTTCCGCATCCTGCCGTACTTGCCCAGCGGGGCTTGCGGCTGCTCTGTCAGGCTCAGGTCGGGAATCAGATAATCCCCGCTGCGGGTGTAGGTCAGTTCGCTCATGGCTTTCGCTCCTTTCCGCGATTTTCTCGCGCTCATAATTCTTGATGGTGACTTCGATCTGCCGCAGCACCAGCTCGCTGGACTGGCTGATGGCCGTTCCAAGAGCGGCGACGGTCTGCGGGGTGTTGAAATCAAAGACATTCAGAAAATCCTCATGCTCGAAGTAATCTCCCGGCTGCATCCCGCAGCGGGACAGCAGCGCATAGGTGGTGCTGACAACGGCGGCGTTCCGAAAAGCGGCTCCGATGTTGAACTCATCATAGTCCTCCAAAAAGGAACCGTCAACGATGCCGACAATATCGCGCCGATTGTCGTGCCAGTATTCATCTACAAGCTGCGCCGCCACACGCTCCAACTGATCGGCAAGCCCGCTTTCACCGGAAACGTCGAAGCGCTGCTCCAGCGCCGCAGATACCACCTCACGATGCTCCTGCCGGTATTCCCAAAGATAAGGGCGGCGAGAGTTCTCGCCGCCGCTGGTATCGGAAACATCGAATACATATCGGAGTTTGGGTTGGTCGCTGCTGGTATCCACAAGGGCGATGCCTTTGCTGCCTCGCCGCACATAGCGGCGCATCTGCTTATTCCAGAGGTCGTATTCCGCGCAGGCCGTGGCTTCCGGGCGCTGGGCGAAAATCATGAGCTGTTCATTGTAGGGGTACTTATACAGCCTTGCGGCGGTGGTCAGAAATGCCGTCCACTTCTGGTAGCTTCCCGTGATCTGCTCCGCCGTGCGGTCTGCCATCTGCGCATAGAGCTGTACTTTACTCGGCATCCATATCCTCCTTTTCAAAATCGGGGAACAGGTCGAGCGCGTCATATTCCGCGTCGCTCATCCTGCGCAGCTTTGCGATGGCGCTGTCTGTCAGCTCCCGCAGCTCCGCTTCATCGGCGGCGAGATAGCCGCGCATTTCCTCCAGCGCGGCGATCAGGCCCGTGCGGGTGCCGGTGTTGTAGAGGCTCATAAGCTGGCGTTCTTCAAAGGTGATGTTCATATCAAAGCTCCTTTTCCGCGCTCTTTTTCGGCGCTGTTTTGTGTGGACGTTCTTGGGCCGGTTGGCTTTTGAGCTGCTCCAGTACAGATTTCTTCTTTTCCCGGTGTGCCGCGTCCGCCAAATCCATCAGGGAGATGGACATACCGGCCTTGACCTGTGCCTCAAGGTCGGCAACGGTGGGCTGTTTGGGGCCGTTGTTGATAATGCCGTCGATCATGCCGTAATCATCCTCCATCGACATTTCGGCGGCTTTTAGGTAATTCTCCGGCTTCTGAAAGGCGGGCAGCTCCTGAAATCCCATGCTGTCACAGTAGTGATAGGATACCTTGCCGTCCTGTTTCAGCGCAACGATGTCGCTGACGGAGAGGCTGTGTCCCACAAAATCGCCGGGGCGCTCGTCGTTGAAAATGTAGTAGAAGTTTTCAAGGATTCTGCCGGTATCATCGTCAGGGTACACCTCACGGGTATAGATGGCTTCATAGTTGGCGGGGTCAGGCGACGCGGCCAGTCTGCCGAGACTGGCAAAACGCAGCTCAACCGGCGCATCCCGGCGTAGCTGGTAGATCGCCATAGCATCGGTGGGGCTATTCAAAAAGCGCTGCTCCACATCGCGGGGCGGGATATGGCCTTTGACCGCATCCCAATCCGGTCTTGTAATCCCGAACATTCCATCGTGCTTGATGATGTCCTCGGCCTCAAAAACCATTTCCTCGGCGTTGTCGGGATAGAGCATATAAACCGTGATGTCATGCTCCAGCAGTTCCACCGCCCGATCCTTGGAAAGCGGGAGCATATCGCTGTCCAGATACCCATAGCTGCGCATATCATCCACCGTCAGCGTGGGGTCAGGCATAGGTGTGGCCTGTTCCAGCTCTGGCGAAGTTGGAAGTGTGCCTGCGGCATGAGAACCGGCCTCCTCGTGAACAACCTGATTGTCGTCCGATGACAATTCGAGTGAGTACAAAATCCCTGCAAACTCATTTGACAAAACTTCAAACGGTACGGTCTTATCATACCCATGTGTTTCACAGATACGAATCGCAGCCGCCAAAAGAAAGTTTACATCATCGTCATGTACTGTTCCGCTTTCCAGAAGGTGTAGAGTGTCCTTGTCGTAAAGTTCATAGGCATATTTTGCACCATCTTCTGTTATGCGAAGATGCTTGCTCCCACCATCAACCGCATACCAACGCTCATTAGCGTCGAGTTCTTTTAAGGAAGTGTGACTTTCCTGAAATGCCTCAACTTCCAACAGCAGCTCATTCGCTCTGTGCGCGTATTCATCGCTCTGCTCAAGCGTTTCGGACAGGAAGCCTTTTATCTCATCTGCTCCCGTCAACAGATCTTCGTAGAAATGCTGAAGGCAATCTTCCTGACTTGCGAATTCGCTGAGAAAGGCAAGGCCATTCGCATCGAGATACAGCTCTGAAATGCTTTTTGCCAAGTCAGCCGCAGACATATTGCTATTCTCTTTTAATTGGCTTTCCGATTGCTCGGATTTCTCCACAGAAATGCCACGCTCCTTGCAGATCTCCGCAAAGTTCCGGTCAATGTCCGTAATCAGCTCGGATGCCGTCTTGTTGATAGTTTCCAGACTGGCGCGAAGTTCTTTCAGCTCCTTGCCCTTTGACCATGTGGCGATATAGCCGAAGCTGTTTTCTCCCGTTTCAATGCCGTAATACTGGCAGACCGCATAGGAAATGCTTTCGGCCTCGACCTCCTCGGTGTTGCGACTCTTTTCTCCGGGGACAAGGATCGTCTCACCACTGTCCGCAAGCTCCGTCATGTGTTCATAGTCGTGGAGCTTGGCATGGGCGATCTCATGGACGGCGGCGCATACCGTCTGCACCTCACTCATACCGGCGCGGATGGTGATGCTCTGCGCCTTAATGCTGAAAAATCCGTCCGTATCCCGCGCAACGGGCTTTATCTCCATCGGAACGGGAGAAGCGCGGCGCAGCGCCTCCATGAAAACCTCATACTGCTGCACATTGCCGCTCAGATCAGCGGCAAGCTGGGGCAAGGGCTTTCCCGCAGTCTGCGACACATCAAAGACGGATACCACCTTGAACATGGGGATACGGATTTCCTTTTCCTCAATGATGGCCTTGCCGTCCGCATCCAGCACCGGCGCATTGGTTTCCGGGTCGGTCTTGATCTCCTCGACCTTTTTCTTATAGGGAGTGGGAGCGATAATGCGGATACCTTTTTCGCCTTTCAGGACGTTCCTGCCGAACTGATTGCGCCACTTGTTGAAGCCCGCCACATGGGTGGCGTCGGGGCGCTGCATATAGATGAGCATGGTATTATTGACCGAGTAGCGGTGAAAACGGCTCATCGTGGAGAGATACTGCCGGTACTTATCGCTCTCAAACAGCTCCTTGATGCCGTTTTCGATGCTGTCAACGATCTCCCGCATCCGGTCTTTGTTGGTTTGCTTTTCAGCCATGATAATCTCCTTTCAGAAAAAATAGCGCCCCTGCGCAGAAGAAAACACATCCTGCACAGGGGCAATTCTCCGCAGATAGACGTTGTTTTTGAGCTTGCGGATAGAATGTCTCAGCCCCTTGTGATTCCGCATGGAAAAAGCCTTGCAGCACGGGGCTTTTACGCCCTCTATTTGCGGAGGTTCCAGTATTGTTCACGCTTTCGTTTGGCGTCCTGCTTTCGGCGCTCCTGCTTGGCGCAGGCGGGGCAATATTTGGCGCGATTGGAGGAAGAATAGACCGGCTTACCGCAGACGGCGCAGCGCTTTCCCGGCCTTTCCCGCATCACGTCGGCCAGCAGCTCATGGTCGGCGGGAAGCACCGCGTTTCGGAACCAGTTGCACAGCAGCGAGTAGGAAATACCCTGTACGCAGACGCAAGGCTCTCCATCATCCAGCGCGAGGCAGTTGCCGTGATCGTAGTTACAGCAGAGCTTCCGAATGAGCTTCTTGGAGCGGCGGAGTTGCTTGTGATCCATACGCGGCGCATCAGCCATTGTCGAACACCAGCTTATAACCCGTGCGCTGCCCATCGTCCTCCAGAAGAACAACGGCATCATAGGTTTTCCCAGTCTTTTCCGAGTAGCAGCCTTTCAGCGGGGCGCAGCCATTTTTCAAAAGCGCAGCGGCAAGAGATTTCGTCAGCACCTTTTTCTTGGCGGTGAAAAAACGGCTGTTTTTCCAGAGGACAAAGGAACAGGCGCGATTCTCACAGAAAAAGCCCTTCTGCGATTCCGTTACCTCGGCTCCGCAGCGGGGACACTTGCCGACTGCCTCGCGCCCGGAGGGGAACAGAACTTCCGCACCGGGGATGGGCTTGTAGGTCTGCACCAGCTCATTCAGCATGGCAGCGATCCCGTCCATGAAGCTATCCGGGGCGATTTCGCCGCGCTCGATCTCTTTCAGGCGGTGTTCCCATTCGGCGGTGAGCTGCGGCGACTGGAGCTGTTCGGGCAGGACGGTGATGAGCGCCGTGCCGGTGGAGGTGGGCAGCAGATTTGTGATCTTCTTGGCCTTCCTGCGCTCCACAAAACCGGAGGACACCAGCTTTTCAATGATACCGGAACGGGTCGCCGGGGTGCCAATGCCCTTGCGCTCGGCATCATCAGGCATATCCTCCTTGCCCGCGTTCTCCATTGCAGCCAGCAGCGTATCCTCGGTGAAGTGCTTGGGCGGCGTGGTTTTTCCGGTCTTGACCGATGCGGCAGATACGGAAAGCGTCTGATTCTCCGTTACCACCGGCAGCGCAGGCGCTGCCTCTACCTGCTCCTGCTCATAGCGCTTCCAGCCGGGAGTAAGAACGGTTTTGCCCTTGGCGGTGAAGCTCTGACCGGCACAGTCCACCGTAATGACCGTTTCTGCGTAGCGATGTGGTTCATCCACCGCACGAAGCAAGCCCCTTGCCGCCAGCTTCAGCACCTCGCGTTCGCCCAGCGGCAGAGAGGGCATATCTACCTTTTCCGCGCTGATGGTGGGAACAATGGCGTGGTGATCGGTGACTTTTTTACTGCTGCATACCTGCTTGGTGCAGATGGTCGGAGGCTTCTCCATGCCGCAGACAGCGGCAGCGGCGGCGACAAGGCCGGGGACGCTGCCCTCCATATCGTCGGTCAGGAAGCGGCTGTCGGTGCGCGGGTAGGTACAGAGCTTCTTTTCATAGAGCGCTTGGAGATAGTCGAGGGTCTGCTGAGAGGTGTAGCCGAGAACGCGGTTGGCGTCGCGCTGGAGGGAGGTCAAATCGTAGAGCGCAGGCGCTTTCTCAGACTTTTCCTTGCGCTCCACGCTTTTGACGGTTACTGCCTTGCCCTTGCAGGCGTTGGCGATGGCGTCGGCGTCCTTCCTGTCCTTCATTCGGCCTGTCGTGGCGGGAAAGCCGCAATCAAGCTGGACGGTGTAGAACGGCTCTGCCACAAATGCGGAGATCTCCGCCTCACGCTGTACCAGCAGCGCCAGCGTGGACGACATGACGCGCCCGATGTTCAATGTGCGTCCATACGTCAGGGAAAAATACCGCGTGGCGTTGATGCCCACCAGCCAATCGGCCTTGGCACGGCACAGGGCGGATTGATGCAGGCCGTCATAGTCGCGCCCAGACTTAAGCTGCTGGAAGCCGCTGTGGATGGCATCATCCTCCATTGAAGAAATCCAAAGCCGCAAAATGGGCTTGGAGCATCCCGAAAGGCAGTAAACCGTGCGGAAGATCAGCT
>PPYF01462599.1_pt1 | contig 21091 bp, 15 predicted proteins | sample 1559871 | NCBI WGS metagenome assembly PPYF01 (sample SAMN08240021, study PRJNA423297) | Human gut metagenome, whole genome shotgun sequencing project.
TTTATTGATTGGTGGTTGAATTGTCAGTAACTTTTTGATTCAAGTGCAAAATTCTAATAAATTAGAACACTTTCTTAAAAGACTTTCTCTTCCAGAACTTCTCTAACCTGTGTTATTATTAACGCAGATAAATGTAAGCAAGGAAACTATTACAAAGTAAATATTGCGTCACGAAATGGACATTGGAGTGATATATGATTTTATTCGCCGACTATAACACCCCTTATCTTTTCGCTATTTCCTTTGTACTGCTGATCGGCCTGTTAGAAATTTTTGCGCTTATCTGCGGTCACATGCTCTCCGGTGCTCTTGATGCACATCTTGACCATTATGATTCCATAACCACAGGTCATATGAGCCAGGCACTTCATTATCTCAATATTGGAAGATTGCCAGCTCTCGTCGTTCTCTGCTTACTGGCTGGTTTTTTTGGTCTTATTGGCATCCTGTTGCAGCATGCCTGCATCATGGTCTGGCAATCACCACTGTCGAACCTGTTCGTGGTTCCTGTCAGTTTACTGTTTACGATTATTGCGGTGCATTATACCGGTAAAATAGTTGCGCCCTGGATTCCACGCGACCATAGTTCAGCTATTACAGAAGAAGAATATATTGGTAGCATGGCGTTAATTACCGGTCATCAAGCCACTTCAGGTAATCCCTGCGAAGGAAAACTCACCGATCAATTTGGCCAAATACATTATTTACTACTGGAGCCTGAAGAAGGAAAAATTTTCACTAAAGGAGACAAAGTGTTAATTATTTGCCGACTTTCTGCAACGCGATATTTGGCGGAAAACAATCCCTGGCCCCAAATATTGTAATTTATTAATCAAAAGGAAATTTAATAATGGATGATATTGTTAATTCTGTGCCCTCCTGGATGTTTACCGCGATTATTGCCGTATGCATTCTGTTTATTATTGGAATTATTTTCGCCAGGCTCTATCGTCGCGCTTCGGCAGAGCAAGCTTTTGTTCGTACTGGTTTAGGTGGGCAAAAAGTGGTAATGAGCGGTGGCGCAATCGTGATGCCGATCATTCATGAAATAATCCCCATCAATATGAATACTCTGAAGCTGGAAGTCAGCCGCTCAACCATTGATAGCCTGATTACGAAAGATCGTATGCGCGTCGATGTAGTAGTCGCTTTCTTTGTGCGGGTAAAACCTTCAGTAGAAGGGATTGCCACCGCTGCCCAGACGCTGGGGCAACGCACCCTGTCGCCTGAAGACTTACGTATGTTGGTTGAAGATAAATTTGTCGATGCCCTCCGTGCAACAGCTGCGCAAATGACCATGCATGAGTTACAGGATACCCGCGAGAACTTCGTGCAGGGGGTGCAAAATACAGTGGCAGAAGACCTGTCGAAAAACGGTCTGGAACTGGAGAGCGTTTCACTTACCAACTTTAACCAGACCTCGAAAGAACATTTCAATCCGAACAATGCCTTTGACGCCGAAGGTTTAACCAAACTGACTCAGGAAACAGAGCGCCGTCGCCGCGAACGTAACGAAGTTGAACAGGATGTAGAAGTTGCGGTGCGTGAAAAAAATCGCGATGCGCTATCGCGCAAGCTGGAGATTGAACAGCAAGAAGCGTTTATGACGCTTGAGCAGGAGCAGCAGGTTAAAACCCGTACTGCCGAACAGAATGCACGTATTGCGGCTTTTGAAGCTGAACGTCGTCGTGAAGCAGAGCAGACACGAATTCTGGCTGAACGACAGATTCAGGAAACAGAAATCGACCGCGAACAGGCCGTCCGCTCAAGAAAGGTTGAAGCTGAACGTGAAGTTCGCATTAAAGAGATCGAACAGCAGCAGGTCACCGAAATCGCTAACCAGACGAAATCGATCGCTATTGCCGCCAAATCGGAACAACAGTCCCAGGCAGAAGCGCGTGCTAATCTCGCACTTGCAGAAGCGGTAAGCGCCCAACAAAACGTAGAAACCACTCGCCAGACTGCCGAAGCCGATCGTGCTAAACAAGTTGCCCTAATCGCTGCCGCGCAGGATGCAGAAACCAAAGCGGTTGAACTGACCGTGCGGGCGAAAGCAGAAAAAGAAGCCGCAGAGATGCAGGCGGCGGCTATCGTTGAGTTAGCCGAAGCTACACGTAAAAAGGGTCTGGCGGAAGCAGAAGCACAACGTGCGCTGAACGATGCTATCAACGTACTTTCTGATGAACAAACCAGCCTTAAATTCAAACTGGCCTTGTTGCAGGCGCTGCCTGCGGTAATAGAGAAATCCGTTGAGCCGATGAAGTCAATCGACGGTATCAAGATTATTCAGGTCGATGGTCTGAATCGTGGCGGCGCTGCGGGTGATGCGAGTACAGGTAGCGTTAGTGGAGGAAACCTTGCAGAGCAGGCATTGTCTGCCGCCCTTTCTTACCGCACACAGGCACCGCTGATTGACTCCTTGCTCAATGAAATTGGTGTTTCAGGCGGCTCACTGACGGCATTGACTTCACCCTTAACCTCAACAACTCCCGTCGCCGAAAACGTAGAATAAATTTTCAGCTATGAACGTCCCTGGCACAAAAAGCCGGGGATTTTTTATATCTGCGTTCCGCTAAAAAGTGCAAATGATCAGGTTGTTGCAGCATTTTGCGTGACGGCTCGGGGAAGGCAAAACTGCATCAGAGAAAGCATTGCGTGGGGTCTGGCGCTCATCAACAATCGGGGAGTCAGCAGGGGGCTGAAACGGGAAAGCCCCTCCCGAAGAAGGGGCCTTACAGAAGGAAAGGGTTATGATGAAGCTCGTCATCATACTGATTGTGTTGTTACTCGTAAGTTTCGCAGCTTATTAACAGCCAATCAGAGGGGGGAGAAATCCTCCCTCACCCTTGTTCCTTTACTTTAGGTTGAAAAAAAATCAGCGTCAAGAAGGTTTCATTAACACATATCCCTGGCCCAAAAAGCCGGGGATTTTTTATATCTGCGTTCCGCTAAAAGGTGCAAATGCTCAGGACGTTGCAGCGTTTTGCGTGACCGCTCGGGGAAGGCAAAATTGCCTCTGGGAAAGCATTGCGCGGGGTCCGGCGCTCATCAACAATCGGGGGGCAGCAAGGGGCTGAAACGGGAAAGCCCCTCCCGAAGAAGGGGCCTTGTATAAGGAAAGGGTTATGATGAAGTTCGTCATCATACTGGTTGTGTTGTTACTGTTAAGTTTCCCGACTTACTAACAACTCATCAGAGGGGGGAGAAATCCTCCCTTACCCTTGTTCCTTTACTCTAGGTTGAAAAAACAACAGCGTCAATAGGCCTGCCATGTACGAAGCGAGATCTGTGAACCGCTTTCCGGTTAGCCTTTTTTATCCTGTTGGATCTTCTTGATGATGTTGGTCGTCGAGCAACCGTCTTCAAAGTTGAGCACCAACACTTCGCCACCGTTGGCCCAGACTTCTTTACTCCCGGCAATCTCTTCTGGTTTATAGTCGCCGCCTTTCACCAGCAGATCTGGCAAGATCCCGGCGATCAAGCGCTGCGGCGTGTCCTCTTCAAACGACACCACCCAGTCGACCGCTTCCAGTGCGCCCAGCACAATCATACGCTGTTCGAGCGGGTTAACGGGGCGGGAATCCCCTTTCAGCCGTTTGGTGGAGGCATCGCTGTTCACAGCGACAATCAAACGGTCACCCAGTTTACGGGCATTTGCCAGATAAGAGACGTGCCCGGCGTGCAGGATGTCAAAGACACCGTTGGTCATCACCACTTTTTCACCACGTTTACGCGCTGCCGCTACGGCCAGCTTCAGTTCCTCTTCGGTCATCACGCCAAAGCCTGTATCTGCACGTCCACGTACAGCATTTTCCAGCTCGATCGGCGAAACCGTGGAGGTTCCCAGTTTGCCGACCACCACGCCAGCCGCCGCATTGGCAAAGAAGCAGGCTTCTTCCAGCGAATTACCCGCTGCCAGCGTTGCCGCCAGGACGCCAATCACCGTGTCGCCCGCACCGGTAACGTCATACACTTCCTGCGCCTGGGTTGGCATATGCAGCGGCGCTTTACCCGGTTGCAGCAGCGACATACCCTGTTCGGAACGGGTCACTAACAGAGCCGAGAGTTCGTAATCGGCAATCAGTTTCATGCCGCGCTCAACAATCTCTTCTTCGGTCTTACATTTACCGACAACAGCTTCAAATTCCGAGAGATTCGGCGTTAACAGCGTAGCGCCGCGGTAGCGCTCAAAATCGGTACCTTTTGGATCAATCAGCACCGGAACACCCGCTTTACGCGCCAGTTGGATCATCTGCTGTACGCTTGCCAGCGCACCTTTGGCGTAGTCAGAAAGCACCAGCGCGCCAATCGAACTCAGCGCCTGATTAATCCGCTCGTGCAGCGGCTGCGGATCAACACCTTCGAAACCTTCTTCAAAATCCAGACGGATCAGCTGTTGGTTGCGGGAAAGTACCCGTAATTTGGTAATGGTCGGATGCGTCGGTACAGAAACGAAGTCGCATTTGACGTTGACGTCGGCCAGAGATTTACTCAGCGCGCGCGCTGCATCGTCAATGCCCGTCAACCCGACCAGGCGTGCATTAGCACCGAGAGAAGCGATATTCATCGCCACGTTAGCCGCGCCGCCCGGACGTTCTTCGATGGTATTCACTTTAACCACGGGCACCGGCGCTTCCGGCGAGATACGACTGGTGGGGCCGTACCAGTAACGATCCAGCATCACATCACCAACCACCATCACTCCTGCACGTTCAAACTCTGGCAGCGTTACTTTCATTCCTGTCTCCTGAGAGATTCAAAATTTGCGCGCGATAATACCATACTTCATTCTTCCACCAGCCACTTCTGCCAGCTTGCCCGCACCAGTTCACGCTCTGCGGTGAAGCAATCCTCCGACACATGGCCCGGCAATTCCTGTAATGCCAGATGATGAAGTTCATCGCGAAGCGTAGTGTAAGCACGGGTCAGCGCCATCGCTTCCTGCTCTTCCATAATGTCGTTTTGCGCCAGTAGTTCCAGAATACGCACGTTGTCTGACCAGCGCGTTAACTTCGGTTTTTCATGAGCGTAGCGCAACACCAGATATTGGGTAATAAATTCGATATCGGTAATTCCCCCTTCATCAGCTTTGATATCAAAGCGATCGCGATGTTTATTGCCGAGATGAGCGCGCATTTTCTCGCGCATTTCCCGCACTTCCGTTTGCAGAGTTTTACCTTCACGCGGCAGCGTCATAATCTCGCGACGCACTGCGTCAAAGTGCGCGGTGAGCTGCGGATCGCCGTACACTACACGCGCACGCACCAGCGCCTGATGTTCCCACGTCCAGGCCTCGTTTTTCTGATAATCGGCAAATGCTTCTGCGGATGTCACCAGCATTCCCGCCGCCCCGGACGGACGCAGTCGAGCATCCACTTCATACAAAATGCCGGAAGAGGTACGCGTACTGAACAGATGCATAATGCGTTGCGCCAGACGCAGATAAAACTGCCGCCCGTCGATTTCCCGCTCACCGTCAGTCATCGCATCCATTGGGCAATCATGGAGGAAGATAAGGTCAAGATCGGAACTGTAGCCTAACTCCCAGCCGCCCAGCTTGCCGTAGCCGACCACCGCAAAACCACGCCCTTCGCGTTCGTTCAGGTGATTCGGCTTACCGTAGCGGGCAACCATTTGAACCCACGCCTGCTGAACGACGGCATCTATCATGGCTTCCGCCAGCCAGGTTAAGTGATCGCTCACTTTCATCACCGGTAGCGTACCGGCGATATCCGCTGCGGCGATGCGTAACAGCTGCGCCTGTTTGAACTGACGCAGCGCCTCAAGCTGTTGCTCTTCGTCATCTTCCGGCACGCGCAGCAAATACTGGCGCAACTCATCGCGGTAGGCATCGGTCGCCGTCGGCTGGTAAAGGGTGTTTGGATCGAGCAATTCATCCAGCAATAATGGATAACGCGCCAGCTGGCTGGCAATCATCGGCGACGCGGCACACAGAGAAATCAAATGTTTAAGCGCCGCGGGGAATTCACTGAGCAATTCTAAATAGGTGGTGCGGGTAACAATCCCCACCAGCAAGGCGGTAATGCGCGACAGCGTAACGGCAGCGTCTTCACGCGCACAGACATCACTTAGCAGATGCGGCATCAGATGGTCGAGCACCTGACGTCCTCGCGGCCCGATGGTGCGCTTATCCAGCTCTTTGCGGAAATCGGCAATCAGCGTTAGCACCTGTTTGCGATCATCCTCGCTAAGATGCGCCAGCACTGGCGTAGTGTCATCTTCCTGCAACGCATCCTGCCACAGCTCACGCCACTGTTCCGACAGCGACTCTTCCTGAGTTTCACTTTCATCGTCGCCAATCAATTCATTAAACACCCGGCGCACATTGGTCATATGTGCGGTCAGCGCCCCGGTCAGTTGCGGCCAGTCAGCAAAGTCCATCGCCCACGCCAGCCGCGCACGATTAAGCTCATCAGAAGGAAGCGTCTGGGTTTGTTCGTCGTTAATGCTTTGCAGCAGGTTTTCCAGACGCCGCAGGAACAGATACGCCACTCGCAATTGTTCAGCATCGTTTTCAGAAAGCAGATGCAGCGCAGCAATGACGCTGAGCGTTGGCAGTAAAGAGCGCGACTGCAGCGACGGTTCGCGCCCACCGCGAATGAGCTGGAACACCTGAACGATAAATTCAATTTCGCGAATGCCGCCTGCGCCGAGTTTGATATTGTCGGTCAAACCACGTCGACGCACTTCACGGGCAATCATCCCTTTCATGTTGCGCAGCGACTGAATCACGCTGAAATCGATGTAACGGCGGAAAACAAACGGGCGCAGCATCGCACGCAACTCGTTAGCATAGACGCCTTCGCTATCGCCCATAATCCGCGCCTTGACCATCGCGTAACGCTCCCAGTCGCGCCCCTGCTCCTGGTAATAATCTTCCAACGCGGCAAAGCTCAGCACCAGCGGGCCACTTTCGCCAAACGGACGCAGCCGCATATCCACGCGATAGACGAAGCCATCCTGCGTTGGTTGATCCAGCACTTTAATCAGCCGCTGCCCCATGCGGGTAAAAAACTGCGCGTTATCCAGTTCCCGGCGTCCACCCTGCGTACAACCATGTTCCGGCCAGGCAAAAATCAGATCGATATCAGAGGAGAAATTCAGCTCCCCACCGCCCAGCTTACCCATGCCTAAAATCAGCAGCGGTTGCGCTTCGCCCTGCGCATTGCACGGCGTTCCCCACTCGCGGCAGCAGGCGTCATACAGCCAGTCACGCGCCGCAACAATCAGCGTCTCCGCCAGATAGCTGAGCTGCTGCAATATGCTCTCTTCAGTAACCAGTGCCAGCGTTTGCGCCCAGGCGATGCGCACCATAATGCGCCGCCGGAATAGCCGCAGCTCGCGCATTAACCCGGCTTCGTCACTCACATTACAGAGCGCCTCCTGCAACCATGCCGCGTAATGCTGCCATTCGTCGGCCTGCGGCGGTTGGCTTTCCAGTTCCGTCAGCCACTCTGGATGCGCAATCACGCTGTCCTGCACAAAATCACTAAAAGTAAGTACTGACTTCGCCTGTGCGCTAAGTGATTCCTCGGCTAAAGGCTCTGGCAGCCGCTCAACAACGGTCTGCCAGTACTGCTGTAACGGTGAAGAGAGCGGCTTCATAAGCGATTTTATCCTTGCCTGATTAACGTTTTCCGCTGTGCAACCAGAACGGTTCCTGATTGTTTGCCTCATTACGGAAATGTTCAATTTCGATGCGTTGCCCGGTCGCAATAGCGTGATGCAGCCCCTGCCAGTTCTCCAGCCAGGCTTGCGCGACGACAGGATCATAGTAACCCGCCAGCAACAGTATTGAGTCAATATCACGCGTCAGGCGTGGCAACTGGTCACGGTAGCGATCGCCTAACGGCTGGCAGAAAACGCTTTTCAGTTCAGCGGCATGGCGGGAAAGATGGATATCGGCAAAGCGTTTGAAGGAGTCGCTGATTTTGCCCTGCGCTTTGGCATCTAAAAATGGCTGCCATGCTTTGCTTACCAACCATTCGGTCAACGCCAGCTTCGCCATTGCCGTTTCGGTAGAGTAGACCGCCGTCACGGCAGACACCGCAGAAGCAATGGTCGCCTCGCATTGAGTCAGCAGATCACGTAAGTGAGTGCTCGCTTTACGCGGCACAATACCACCGAACAGCATCAGCGTATGACGGACCAGGCTAATGGCTGCCAGCACCTGTTCTTTCGCCGCATCGTTGCCGCGTACCCACAGTTCTTCATGATACTGCCATTGCGCTAACGCCAGCTCGAGCGCCGCTTCCAGCCCCTGTTCCACATCGGCTTTTGCCGCAACATGCAAAATGGTGGTCGGTTTGATTTCACGCGCCGGATTGCCCTGCGCCAGATGATAGCCACGCGCCGCTTTGCTCAGGCTGCCCTGGCGTAATCCGGTTTGCGATACCAGTTGGTTCGCCAGTTTCAGCACCGCGCGCGTGTCGCCGCTAAGCAGTTCCAGTTCCAGCTCACAGATAGGTTCAGCAAATTCACCCGCTTTCACTTCCCCCTGGTCGAGGGCGATTTCAATTTGGCTACCATCGACCGCCACCAGCCATTTTTCGCGATAAAAATCGGTGCTGAACAGCGGCTGCACGCGGGAGGCGAGATCGGCGGGCAATTCGCCGTTCGGCCAGACTTCCGTCGGTAACTGCGCCAGGTCGAGCGTCGGTTCGCTCAACGCCACGTTATATTCCGGGCGCTGATGTAAGCCGCCTGTCACTCTTCCTGCAACTTTCATGGTCATCTCATAGCGACCGTTTTCGCCACGAATACGTAAGCCCATATCGTGCCCACGCAGCCAGTTATCCGGCGTTTCGTAGTAAATATTCAGCAACTGCACGGGGTCATGGTGCTCGCCGCCCAGCGTATTGAGATGGTCACGCAACGCCTCAACGGCACTGTGATTAACAATAAACTTTAATTCGATTTCCTGAGCCATGGCCTTTACTTATCGGTTATGTCACATAAGTGACGATGAACGGCGAACTTAATGCGATCTTTTTTGTCAGTAGATAGTATTTTGCGCCAAATTGCCATGCAACGGGCAATTTGACGGGCGTAAAAGTTTGAAGCAGTGGCAAGACCTGACACAGAGGATTCCGATTGATGTCGAATGCTTTGCGTAGCGACACTGATGCCACTACTATCGTTCCACTTTCCATGACAATAACGACAGCCTGATGCCAAAATTACGCCTGATCGGATTAACTTTACTCGCACTTAGCGCGACTGCCGTCTCACACGCTGAAGAAACGCGCTATGTTTCCGACGAACTGAATACCTGGGTCCGCAGCGGTCCGGGAGATCATTATCGCCTCGTGGGCACGGTTAACGCCGGCGAGGAAGTGACCTTATTACAAACTGACGCCAACACCAATTATGCCCAGGTGAAAGACAGCTCTGGCCGTACCGCCTGGATCCCGTTGAAACAACTTAGCACTGAGCCAAGCCTGCGCTCCCGTGTGCCAGATCTGGAAAATCAGGTCAAAACCCTGACCGATAAACTCACCAATATCGATAACACCTGGAATCAGCGCACCGCAGAAATGCAGCAAAAAGTGGCGCAGAGCGACAGCGTGATCAACGGGTTAAAAGAAGAAAATCAGAAACTGAAAAACGAGCTGATTGTCGCGCAGAAAAAGGTCGATGCCGCCAGCGTACAGCTGGATGACAAACAGCGCACCATCATCATGCAATGGTTTATGTATGGCGGTGGCGTGCTGGGGCTTGGCTTGCTGCTCGGTCTGGTACTGCCGCACCTGATCCCAAGCCGCAAACGCAAAGATCGCTGGATGAACTAAATCGCCTTCTTCGTTGCACTGTCTTATTATTAGGAATTGTGTATTTGACGAAGGGATGATGGCGTGAAGATTTATCTGGTCGGTGGTGCTGTTCGGGATGCATTGTTAGGGCTACCGGTCAAAGACAGAGATTGGGTGGTGGTCGGCAGTACGCCACAGGAGATGCTCGACGCGGGCTACCAGCAGGTAGGCCGCGATTTTCCTGTGTTTCTGCATCCGCAAACGCATGAAGAGTATGCGCTGGCACGTACCGAACGGAAATCCGGTTCCGGTTACACCGGTTTTACTTGCTATGCCGCACCGGATGTCACGCTGGAAGATGATCTTAAGCGTCGCGATCTGACCATTAATGCGCTGGCCCAGGACGATAACGGCGAGATTATCGACCCGTACAACGGTCTGGGCGATCTGCAAAATCGTCTGTTGCGCCATGTTTCCCCCGCTTTTGGCGAAGATCCGTTACGCGTATTGCGCGTGGCGCGTTTTGCTGCGCGTTATGCCCACCTCGGTTTTCGTATTGCCGATGAAACTCTGGCGTTGATGCGCGAGATGACCCATGCGGGTGAACTGGAACACCTGACGCCTGAACGGGTATGGAAAGAGACAGAAAACGCCCTCACCACCCGCAATCCACAGGTGTTCTTCCAGGTACTGCGCGATTGCGGCGCACTGCGCGTTTTATTCCCGGAAATTGACGCCCTGTTTGGTGTTCCGGCCCCTGCCAAGTGGCATCCGGAAATCGATACGGGTATTCATACCTTAATGACGCTCTCAATGGCGGCGATGCTGAGTCCGCAGGTCGATGTCCGTTTCGCAACTTTATGCCACGATCTCGGTAAAGGACTGACGCCGCCAGAACTCTGGCCGCGTCATCATGGTCATGGCCCGGCGGGTGTTAAGTTAGTGGAACAACTATGCCAGCGTCTGCGCGTGCCAAATGAAATTCGCGATTTAGCCAGACTGGTGGCTGAGTTTCACGATCTCATCCACACCTTCCCAATGCTGAACCCAAAAACCATCGTCAAATTGTTTGATTCCATCGATGCCTGGCGTAAACCGCAGCGTGTCGAGCAACTGGCGCTGACCAGCGAGGCTGACGTGCGCGGCAGAACCGGTTTTGAATCAGCGGACTACCCGCAAGGCCGCTGGTTGCGCGAAGCCTGGGAAGTGGCGCAGTCAGTGCCGACAAAAGCCGTCGTTGAAGCGGGATTTAAAGGTGTGGAGATTCGCGAGGAGCTGACCCGACGGCGGATTGCGGCGGTAGCCAGCTGGAAGGAACAACGTTGCCCAAAGCCTGAATGAGTATTGGGCATTTTGCCGGATGCGGCGTAAACGCCTTATCCGGCTACATGTCAACGACAGTTGTAGGCCTGATAAGACGCGCAAGCGTCGCATCAGGCGTTGATTGCCGGATGCGGCGTGAACGCCTTATTCGGCCTACGCAATCGTTGACAACGCCAAGCATCCGACACTATTCCTCAATTAAAAGAACACGACATACACCGCAGCCGCCACAATAAAGCGATAAATGGCGAACGGGATAAACGAAATGCGCTTAATCAATTGCAGGAAGGTTTTAATCGCTATCAGCGCCACCACAAAAGCGGTGATAAACCCAACGGCAAACATCGGGATATCGCCGCTTGTCAGGAAGCCCCAGCTTTTGTAGAGATCGAGCGCCGTTGCGCCCATCATCATCGGCACCGCCAGCAGGAACGAAAACTCGGAAGCAGCGTAACGGCTCACCCCCATCAGCATCCCACCTGAAATGGTCGCCCCGGAACGGGAGAAACCCGGCCACAGCGCCAGACACTGGAAACAGCCAATCATAAATGCCTGACGATAGGTCATATCATCAAGACCCCGCGCACGCGGCTCTTTCGGCTTCAGGCATTCGGCGGCAATCAGCAACAAACCGCCAACGACCAGCGCATACATCACATTTATCGGATTAAACAATGACTTAATCGTGTCGTGGAACAACAGCCCAAGTACCACCGCCGGAATCATCCCCAGCAAAATGTGGATCAGCGTTAAACGACCTTTGCTTTCTCCTTCGTGCTGCAACGGGCGGCCAAAGTGGATGCCAATCAGGCCAAACAGACGCCGCCAGAACATCACTACTACCGCCAGAATTGATCCTAACTGGATCACAACTTCAAAGGTTTTCGCCGTGTCGCCCTCAAACCCCAACAAGTGACCGACAATAATCATATGGCCCGTGCTGGATACCGGCAGAAATTCTGTCAATCCTTCGACCACACCCAATATTGCCGCTATCAGCAGCGAGTGCATATCGCTCATCAATAAACCCCTAAATTATTAAAATGTACCGCTTGTCCGAACTACTGCAGTATGACCAGGTTATAACCGTTTGGTTTAACAGCTGTAAAATTAATTATTTTCTTTCAGATTATTGCCACGCTCAATGATTACGCCAACATTCGCCGCCCGCGCCACTGCGCCTGGCTTGCTGAGTTTGATACGCACCCACGGCGAGTTGAAGCGTGCTAACAGCAGCTCCGCCACCTCTTCCGCCACGCGCTCCACCAGCGCAAAACGTGCCCTCTCGACGTGGCTGACCACCGTTTCTGCAATGTCAGCGTAGCTGAGGCAATCCGCCACATCATCACTTTTCGCCGCTTTACGGTTATCCCATGCCATTTCGATATCGAACACTAACTTCTGTTCGATGGTCTGTTCCCAGTCGTAAACACCAATAGTGGTGATTACCGAAAGTTGCTCTATAAATACAATATCCATCACGTCCTGCCTGCTTTTTGGCTAACCGGATACCACTTCCGGCGAAATGTGCGTATTATCCACAGATTCATCGTTGAACACGAATTTTCAAAACGGAACAGCTTATGAGTGCAATCGCGCCTGGAATGATCCTCATCGCGTACCTCTGCGGCTCCATTTCCAGTGCCATTCTGGTTTGCCGCTTATGTGGGCTGCCCGATCCGCGAACCAGCGGCTCCGGCAATCCAGGCGCAACCAATGTGTTACGTATCGGTGGCAAGGGAGCAGCCGTAGCAGTACTGATTTTCGACGTTCTGAAAGGAATGTTGCCCGTCTGGGGCGCGTATGAATTAGGTGTCAGCCCCTTCTGGCTAGGCTTAATTGCCATCGCCGCCTGTCTTGGACACATCTGGCCCGTTTTCTTCGGATTTAAAGGAGGAAAAGGCGTTGCTACCGCTTTTGGTGCCATCGCACCCATTGGCTGGGATCTCACCGGAGTAATGGCGGGAACCTGGTTACTGACCGTGCTATTGAGCGGATACTCGTCGCTGGGAGCGATTGTCAGTGCACTGATTGCTCCGTTTTATGTCTGGTGGTTTAAGCCACAATTCACCTTCCCGGTTTCGATGCTCTCTTGCCTGATCCTGCTGCGTCATCATGACAACATCCAGCGTCTGTGGCGTCGTCAGGAGACAAAAATCTGGACGAAATTCAAAAGAAAGCGCGAAAAGGATCCCGAGTGATTTCTGGTGGATCTACATGACCTGATAGCCTTCATCGGGCTTGCCCAGCCGTTGCTGGCACCATGCCGCCAGAAATTCCACGCAGACACGTAATTTCATGCTGCGATAGAGCGGCTCCCGGTAAACAGCCCAGATATTGGCGCTTTGTGCATACTCCGGCAATACTTGCACCAGTTTGCCACTCTCCAGAAACGGCAACACATCCCACTCGGAACGCAGCATAATCCCTTTGCCCTCCAGCGCCCATTGCAACACTATCTCGCCGCTATTGGAGGAAAGATGCCCGCTAACCTTCACCGATTTTTTCTCCTGACCGTTCCCCAACTCCCATATTCCGTGGGTCATATCGCGCTCTTTGGTCACCAGACAGTCATGACGACTTAATTCCTGTAATGATTGTGGCTGCGGATATTTTTGCAGATACTCAGGTGCTGCGCATAATATTCTTTTATTTTTCGTTAACAGATGCGCAATATAATAATCAGGAATTTCGTCATTAATACGAATATCCAGATCAATATTATCCTGCACTAAATCAATTTGCCGATCGAACAATTCAAAATGCACCTGTAACTCAGGATAATTGCGCATAAGTTCGGTAATGGCTGGCGCAATATGGCTGCGCCCAAAACCAAAACTGCAACCAATACGAATCATCCCCTCCGGGCGCGTTTTGATTTGCGTGACGTCATCGACCAGTCGCTGATATTGGGTGAGGATTTCCAGCGCATGTTCGTAACAACGTTGGCCACTTTCAGTCAGCGCCACGCCGCGAGCGGAGCGGTTCAGCAGCGTTGTTGCCAGCGTATTTTCAAGGATTTGGATCCGCTTGGTGACAAATGCAGGCGTTTGCCCAAGCGTCGCCGCTGCAGCACTAAAACTCCCGCTGTGAACGATTTCTACCAGTACCTGCAAGTCTTTGGCTAAAGGCCAGCTATTCAGCATCGTTAATTATCCGCAGTTGTGATAAGCGCAGTGTATTTCGCAAAACATTGCCATTCCCTGCTCTGGCGCAATATTCATTCTTATTTTCGCGTTGATTCACGAACTGTTAATTACATATTCACGGTGGCAAAAAATATAAAACCACATTTTTAGTGGTAGTTTGTGGCGGTGAATTTTTCCAGACAAATACAAAAACTGGAGTTGCCATGATGAGCGAAAGTAATAAGCAACAGGCAGTGAATAAGTTGCAGAGATTGTCGCTAACTTTACCGCCATGATTTCTACCCGAATGCCTGATGACGTGGTGGATAAACTAAAACAGCTAAAGGATGCCGAAACGTCGTCGATGGGGAAAATTATCTACCATACGATGTTCGACAACATGCAAAAAGCGATTGACCTGAATCGTCCTGCCTGTCAGGACACCGGGGAGATTATGTTCTTCGTTAAAGTCGGTTCCCGCTTCCCACTGCTTGGCGAGCTGCAAAGCATACTCAAACAAGCCGTGGAAGAGGCAACCGTCAAAGCGCCACTACGTCACAATGCGGTAGAAATTTTTGACGAAGTAAACACCGGCAAAAATACCGGTAGCGGCGTACCGTGGGTCACCTGGGACATCATCCCCGACAATGACGATGCGGAAATCGAAGTTTACATGGCAGGCGGCGGCTGCACGCTACCTGGCCGCTCGAAAGTGTTAATGCCGTCAGAAGGCTACGAAGGCGTGGTGAAATTCGTCTTCGAAAATATCTCCACCCTCGCCGTAAACGCCTGTCCACCGGTACTGGTGGGCGTGGGCATCGCCACCTCGGTGGAAACCGCCGCCGTACTCTCGCGTAAAGCCATTTTGCGCCCGATTGGCAGCCGCCATCCCAATCCAAAAGCGGCAGAACTGGAGCTACGCCTGGAAGAAGGACTCAACCGTCTGGGGATTGGTCCACAAGGGCTGACCGGCAACAGTTCAGTGATGGGCGTACATATCGAATCTGCCGCCCGCCATCCGTCAACCATCGGCGTTGCTGTCTCTACCGGCTGCTGGGCGCATCGTCGCGGCACGCTGCTGGTTCATGCCGATCTCACCTTTGAAAATCTGTCTCACACCCGGAGCGCGTTATGAAAAAGATCCTGACAACCCCGATCAAAGCTGAAGATCTGCAAGATATTCGCGTCGGCGATGTGATCTACCTGACCGGTACGCTGGTGACCTGCCGCGACGTTTGTCACCGCCGTTTGATCGAACTGAAACGTCCGATCCCTTACGATCTCAACGGCAAAGCGATTTTCCACGCTGGCCCCATCGTGCGCAAAAACGGCGACAAATGGGAGATGGTCTCCGTCGGCCCGACAACCAGTATGCGTATGGAAAGTTTTGAACGTGAATTTATTGAGCAGACCGGCGTGAAACTGGTGGTTGGCAAAGGTGGTATGGGGCCGCTGACCGAAGAAGGCTGCCAGAAATTCAAGGCGCTACATGTGATTTTCCCGGCAGGCTGCGCGGTGCTGGCGGCAACCCAGGTGGAAGAGATTGAAGAAGTGCACTGGACAGAGCTCGGAATGCCGGAGTCACTGTGGGTCTGCCGGGTCAAAGAGTTCGGCCCGCTGATTGTCTCTATTGATACCCACGGCAACAACCTGATAGCCGAAAACAAAAAGCTGTTCGCCGAACGCCGCGATCCCATCGTGGAAGAGATCTGCGAGCACGTCCAATACATCAAATAACCCTCCCGGAGAGGCTCACCCCTCTCCTTTTTCGCAGGCATAACACGATGAAACCTTCCACTGAATGGTGGCGATATCTTGCGCCGCTGGCGGTCATCGCCATTATTGCTCTACTTCCGGTTCCCGCAGGGCTGGAGAACCATACCTGGCTCTACTTTGCCGTTTTTACTGGCGTGATCGTTGGACTGATCCTCGAACCCGTGCCGGGTGCCGTGGTGGCGATGGTGGGTATATCCATCATCGCCATACTCTCTCCCTGGCTGCTGTTCAGCCCGGAGCAGCTCGCTCAGCCAGGCTTTAAATTCACTGCAAAATCCCTCTCGTGGGCCGTTTCCGGTTTTTCTAATTCGGTTATCTGGCTGATTTTCGCCGCCTTTATGTTTGGCACAGGCTATGAAAAAACCGGGCTTGGACGCCGCATTGCGCTGATTCTGGTGAAAAAGATGGGACATCGCACGCTGTTTCTCGGCTATGCGGTGATGTTCTCCGAGCTGATCCTCGCACCTGTAACACCGTCCAACTCGGCGCGTGGTGCGGGGATTATCTATCCCATCATCCGTAACCTGCCACCGCTCTATCAATCACAACCAAACGACAGCAGTTCGCGCAGCATTGGCTCGTACATCATGTGGATGGGGATTGTTGCCGACTGCGTGACCAGCGCCATTTTCTTGACGGCGATGGCACCAAACTTGCTGTTAATTGGACTGATGAAAAGCGCATCTCACGCCACGCTGAGTTGGGGCGACTGGTTCCTCGGGATGTTGCCGCTCAGCATTTTACTGGTTCTGCTGGTTCCCTGGCTGGCTTACGTGCTGTACCCGCCGGTACTGAAGTCTGGCGATCAGGTGCCGCGCTGGGTAGAGACGGAACTGCAGGCAATGGGCCCGCTCTGTTCGCGTGAAAAACGGATGCTGGGGCTGATGGTAGGCGCGCTGGTGCTGTGGATTTTCGGCGGTGATTATATCGATGCCGCGATGGTCGGTTACAGCGTGGTGGCACTGATGCTGCTTCTGCGCATTATCAGTTGGGACGACATTGTCAGTAATAAAGCGGCGTGGAACGTTTTCTTCTGGCTGGCCTCGCTTATCACCCTCGCCACCGGACTCAACAACACCGGTTTTATTAGCTGGTTTGGCAAACTGTTAGCAGGCAGCTTAAGCGGTTATTCGCCAACGATGGTGATGGTGGCGTTGATTGTGGTGTTTTATCTACTGCGCTACTTTTTCGCCAGCGCCACGGCGTATACCTCCGCTCTCGCACCGATGATGATTGCCGCTGCGCTGGCGATGCCGGAAATCCCGCTGCCGGTGTTCTGCCTGATGGTTGGTGCGGCAATTGGTCTGGGGAGCATTCTTACACCATACGCCACCGGCCCCAGTCCGATTTACTACGGCAGTGGTTATCTGCCAACGGCGGATTACTGGCGACTGGGGGCGATTTTTGGGCTGATATTCCTCGTATTGCTGGTGATTACCGGCTTACTGTGGATGCCCGTGGTGTTGCTTTAAGTGAGGACGGTGCCGGAAATTGCTCTCCGGCACCCAATAGTTTTACGCAGCCGGTAACTCCGCCAGCGGCCAGCGCGGACGCACGCTAACGCCGAGATCCGCCGTCGCGCCTGCTTTAAACCGCACCATTCCGGCATAGGCGATCATCGCGCCGTTATCAGTACAAAATTCCGGACGCGCGTAGAACACTTCGCCGCGGCGTTTTTTCATCATTTCAGCCAGCTTCGCCCGTAACGTACGGTTAGCACTCACGCCGCCCGCCATGACCAGTCGCTTAAAGCCCGTCTGATCCAGCGCCCGCTTGCACTTAATCATCAGCGTATCGACCACCGCATCTTCAAAGGCGCGGGCGATATCAGCACGCGTCTGGTCGTCGGTGCCGTTGTCACGAATGGTATTTGCCGCGAAGGTTTTCAGGCCGGAGAAGCTGAAATCCAGCCCCGGACGGTCGGTCATCGGACGCGGGAAGACAAAGCGCCCGGCAGTACCCTGAGCCGCCATTTTCGACAGTAACGGCCCGCCAGGATAATCCAGCCCCAGCAGCTTCGCGGTTTTATCAAACGCTTCCCCGGCGGCATCATCGATAGACTCGCCGAGCAGCTCGTACTGACCAATGCCAGTCACGCTGATTAACTGCGTATGACCGCCGGAAACAAGCAGCGCAACAAACGGAAATTCCGGCGGGTTATCTTCCAGCATCGGCGCTAACAGATGCCCTTCCATATGGTGTACCGGGATTGCCGGAACGTTCCAGGCAAACGCCAGAGAACGCCCCACGGTTGCGCCAACCAGCAGTGCGCCGACTAATCCAGGGCCTGCGGTATAGGCCACAGCATCAATGTCTTTTGCCGTTAAGCCAGACTCCTTTAGCGCCGCCTGGATCAACGGTACGGTTTTGCGCACGTGATCGCGGGAGGCCAGTTCAGGCACGACGCCGCCGTAGTCAGCGTGCAATTTCACCTGACTATACAATTGGTTGGCTAACAAACCTTTTTCATCGTCGTAAATGGCGATGCCGGTTTCATCGCAGGAAGTTTCAATACCCAGTACACGCATGACTTGTTTTACCTCGCTTTATTACCGCGCAGTGTAGGACCAATGCGGGTTGATGTAAAACTTTGTTCGCCCCTGGAGAAAGCCTCGTGTATACTCCTCACCCTTATAAAAGTCCCTTTCAAAAAGGCCGCGGTGCTTTACAAAGCAGCAGCAATTGCAGTAAAATTCCGCACCATTTTGAAATAAGCTGGCGTTGATGCCAGCGGCAAACCGAATTAATCAAAGGTGAGAGGCACATGCCGGTAATTAAAGTACGTGAAAACGAGCCGTTCGACGTAGCTCTGCGTCGCTTCAAGCGTTCCTGCGAAAAAGCAGGTGTTCTGGCGGAAGTTCGTCGTCGTGAGTTCTATGAAAAACCGACTACCGAACGTAAGCGCGCTAAAGCTTCTGCAGTGAAACGTCACGCGAAGAAACTGGCTCGCGAAAACGCACGCCGCACTCGTCTGTACTAATTCCCCGAGAGCGTTGCTCTCCGATCAGACCGAGTTGTAGTTGTAAGGCCGTGCTTCCGAAAGGAATGCGCGGCTTATTTTCGTTTATGAATTGCTAAAAATCGGGGCCTATGGCTGGACGAATCCCACGCGTATTCATTAATGATCTGCTGGCACGCACTGACATCGTCGATCTGATCGATGCCCGTGTGAAGCTGAAAAAGCAGGGCAAGAATTTCCACGCGTGTTGTCCATTCCACAACGAGAAAACCCCGTCCTTCACCGTTAACGGTGAGAAACAGTTTTACCACTGCTTTGGATGTGGCGCGCACGGCAACGCGATCGACTTCCTGATGAACTACGACAAGCTCGAGTTCGTCGAAACGGTCGAAGAGCTGGCAGCAATGCACAATCTTGAAGTGCCATTTGAAGCAGGCAGCGGCCCCAGCCAGATCGAGCGCCATCAGAGGCAAACGCTTTATCAGTTGATGGACGGTCTGAATACGTTTTACCAACAATCTTTACAACAACCTGTTGCCACGTCTGCGCGCCAGTATCTGGAAAAACGCGGATTAAGCCACGAGGTTATCGCTCGCTTTGCGATTGGTTTTGCGCCCCCCGGCTGGGACAACGTCCTGAAGCGGTTTGGCGGCAATCCAGAAAATCGCCAGTCATTGATTGATGCGGGGATGTTGGTCACTAACGATCAGGGACGCAGTTACGATCGTTTCCGCGAGCGGGTGATGTTCCCCATTCGCGATAAACGCGGTCGGGTGATTGGTTTTGGCGGGCGCGTGCTGGGCAACGATACCCCCAAATACCTGAACTCGCCGGAAACAGACATTTTCCATAAAGGCCGCCAGCTTTACGGTCTTTATGAAGCGCAGCAGGATAACGCTGAACCCAATCGTCTGCTTGTGGTCGAAGGCTATATGGACGTGGTGGCGCTGGCGCAATACGGCATTAATTACGCCGTTGCGTCGTTAGGTACGTCAACCACCGCCGATCACATACAACTGTTGTTCCGCGCGACCAACAATGTCATTTGCTGTTATGACGGCGACCGTGCAGGCCGCGATGCCGCCTGGCGAGCGCTGGAAACGGCGCTGCCTTACATGACAGACGGCCGTCAGCTACGCTTTATGTTTTTGCCTGATGGCGAAGACCCTGACACGCTGGTACGAAAAGAAGGTAAAGAAGCGTTTGAAGCGCGGATGGAGCAGGCGATGCCACTCTCCGCATTTCTGTTTAACAGTCTGATGCCGCAAGTTGATCTGAGTACCCCTGACGGGCGCGCACGTTTGAGTACGCTGGCACTACCATTGATATCGCAAGTGCCGGGCGAAACGCTGCGAATATATCTTCGTCAGGAATTAGGCAACAAATTAGGCATACTTGATGACAGCCAGCTTGAACGATTAATGCCAAAAGCGGCAGAGAGCGGCGTTTCTCGCCCTGTTCCGCAGCTAAAACGCACGACCATGCGTATACTTATAGGGTTGCTGGTGCAAAATCCAGAATTAGCGACGTTGGTCCCGCCGCTTGAGAATCTGGATGAAAATAAGCTCCCTGGACTTGGCTTATTCAGAGAACTGGTCAACACTTGTCTCTCCCAGCCAGGTCTGACCACCGGGCAACTTTTAGAGCACTATCGTGGTACAAATAATGCTGCCACCCTTGAAAAACTGTCGATGTGGGACGATATAGCAGATAAGAATATTGCTGAGCAAACCTTCACCGACTCACTCAACCATATGTTTGATTCGCTGCTTGAACTGCGCCAGGAAGAGTTAATCGCTCGTGAGCGCACGCATGGTTTAAGCAACGAAGAACGCCTGGAGCTCTGGACATTAAACCAGGAGCTGGCGAAAAAGTGATTTAACGGCTTAAGTGCCGAAGAGCGATCGGGAAGCCCCCGACAGCCGCACTGAGAGGCAGCGGCAAATATATAAGTACGCCCTCGTAATTATCGTTGGCGGTAAACAACCGTTGGATTTCAGCGTTAACGGCTGAAGGACATCGGGTCAATCGCCCAACACCAACCTCATGAAATAAGTGTGGATACCGTCTTATGGAGCAAAACCCGCAGTCACAGCTGAAACTTCTTGTCACCCGTGGTAAGGAGCAAGGCT
>PPYF01545087.1_pt1 | contig 21089 bp, 20 predicted proteins | sample 1559871 | NCBI WGS metagenome assembly PPYF01 (sample SAMN08240021, study PRJNA423297) | Human gut metagenome, whole genome shotgun sequencing project.
GATATCCAGTACTGGCGTTATTTATTCTACAGGGGCTTGGGGGTGTAGCCACCAAATATACTATTCGTTTTCTGCTTCGACAAGTTTGTTAAGGCTCCACTCCCGATTGATAACAATGTCCTCATCATCTCGGAGATCCTTGAAATCATCGCAGTGTGAAGAAGCAAATTCATACATATTGTCAATGTCAACTCCCTCATGATGGCAGAAAGGGCAAGTTACCTTTTCCATATGATGTTTTGACATAAATAATCCCTCTCTCAGTGAGATAAATCGATAGTTTTCTTATTGTAGAATAATCTTATCCGCTATTATTTCGCTAGGAAATTACTCTGAATCTCCATCGGCATATGATAAGCCTGGCCTCGTTTTGTCAGGCTGTATAGTTTAAAGCTCATGAGTTCCGGAGTTGCATTCAGAGAACTGCAGAGTCCGAAATAATCCAGGTCTTCGTTCTGAACCATATCTTCGATCTCCTCATCATCAATCAGAAGATCGGCAGCAAACAGATTGGCCTGGTATTCTGTATTATCCGTCATATTATAGAGTGTATCATCTTGCATTGGAGCCATTTTCAGCTGGGAACGATGCAGGATGATATGTCCTAATTCATGGGCGGCAACGATCATCTTTTCTTCTTCTGAAAGGAAACTACTGATCATGACATAGATTGTCTTACAGCTCATGAAGCAATAGCCTTTCAGTGTTTTATATCTTGAAGTTTCCCCAACAACAATGTTCATCTGATCCATGATCTCAAAGGGATCCCTGGTGCCATATTTCTTGATTAATTTCTTTGTTTCTGTATATATGTAAGTGTTTCTCAAATAAATCACCTCAAAAGTAAAAAATAAAAAGGGCAGAAATATCCTTGTAACTATAAGGTAACAGATTAGGTGTACAATAATCCCGCCTTCTATTATTTTTCCTCTTGGTTTTTCAGATATTTTTTCGGTGTAAATTTCTTTGCACGTCTTTTGGAATCCAGATAAAGGCTCTGGATCTCATCCATAAAAGCTATTTTATCTTCGTCTGTCAGTGATCCACCGGCAAACATAGCTGCAGCCTGTTCCAGAATCTGCTGAGCCTGTCTGGCACCACGGTTACCAAACTGTTCGGATGCTTCTGTGATAAAAGCTTCATTCTCACTCATGAGATAAGAAACGTCACACTGTAATGCATCTGCCAGTTTCTGATACAGAACATTTTGTTTTGGAAAACGTCCTTCTACTTCCCAGGATCGAATGGTCCTATATGAAACACCAACCATACTGGCCAGTTCCTGCTGACTCATCTTTTTTTCTTTTCTTAATGATCTTACTTTTTCACCGAATGTCATAAACATACCTCTTTCTAAGCCTTGTCTTATAAGTTTCATTAGCCGCTTCAAGGCAAAACGGGAAATGTGTCTCCTAAAAAATAAAAATTAATCTTGACAAAGGGAAATATCTCTCCTATAATGTGAATCACAGATAAGGGAAACATCTTTCCTATAAGATACACAATATTTCCTCTTTTGTCAATGAATATGTGAAATGAATTTCCTGTATTTTGAAGAAAACAGGAAAGATAGACAGTCATTGATAGTTAAAATAGGATACATGTTACAAAAAGAGGAAAGACGTATGGGAGGTGGCAATGTGAGTCAGGATCAGACTTCTATTATCTGTATTGATCTGAAGTCCTTTTATGCTTCTGTAGAATGCGTAGAACGTGGACTGGATCCATTTAAAACAAACCTGGTGGTTGCAGATCCGACCAGATCAAAGTCAACAATCTGTTTGGCAATCACTCCGGCTATGAAGTCTCTTGGCATCAAGAACCGGTGCCGGATCCATGAGATACCGGATTGTGTGAAGTACATTACAGCCATGCCGAGGATGCAGTTGTACATGGATTATTCCGCAAAGATCTATGGAATCTATCTGCGGTATGTCTCAAAAGAAGATATCCATGTGTACAGTGTCGATGAGTGTTTTATTGATGTGACAAACTATCTGCAGCTTTATCATCTCACTGCAAAAGAAATGGCGGTAAAGCTTATGCAGGCGGTAAAGCTTATGCAGGCAGTCATGGAGGAAACTGGCATCACTGCAACTGCAGGTGTGGGAACCAATCTGTATCTTGCTAAGATCGCAATGGATATCGTAGCAAAGCATGTGGATGACCATATCGGAATTCTGGATGAATTCTCTTACAGAGAGAAGCTATGGGATCATAAACCATTAAGTGACTTCTGGAGGATTGGATCCCGGACTGAAAAAAAACTGGCCGGTTATGGAATCCATACGATGGGCGATATTGCAATGGCTTCTTTAAGATCCGAAGACTGGCTGTATAAGATGTTTGGGATTGATGCAGAGCTGTTGATCGATCATGCATGGGGATATGAAACATGCCGGATGAGTGACATCAAGAACTATCATTCGGAGGAACACAGCCTTTCAAATGGTCAGGTGCTGATGCGAAATTATTCTTTTGACGAAGCACTTGTGATCGTAAGGGAAATGACAGATAATCTGGTCCTGGATTTGTTTGAAAAAGGACTGGTAACAAGCTCTCTCACCTTATGGATCGCCTATGACCACAGGTATGAGCATGAGGCATCCAAAGGAACCGTAAAACTCGAAAGAGAAAGTAACAGTTCCAAAAAGATCATAGATGCAGTGGAAGATTTATATCTCAGGATTGCAGACAGATATACCGGAATCCGAAGAATCGAGGTGTGTGCGAACAGGGTTGCTCCTGAAAGTTATGTGCAGTACAGCCTGTTTGATGATCCCAAACAGACCGATAAGGAACGGCATTTACAGGAAGCAGTATTGAATGTAAAGCAGCGTTATGGAAAGAATGCGATTATGCGTGGATCCAACCTGCTAGAGTGTTCTACTTATAGAGAACGCAACGAGCAAATAGGTGGTCACCGTGCTTAGAGGAGGTGCAAAAAGTGCTGGCAAGTGCATATCAACCGTATTTATATTTACCAAGACCGGTTTCCAGGAGACATCCCATGGATGTAGGACGCAGGGCAAAACAGTTTGCTCCATTTGCGGCACTTCGTGGACTGGATGAAACGATCCGGCAACAGGAAATCATTTATGAACCAAAAAGAGATTTATCTGAGGAAAAGAAAAATGAGTTGGATATGAAATTAAGGATCCTGGCATATGGAATGAAGATACAGGCAACTTATTTTCAAAAGTCATGGAAGAATCCATTAATTGGTCAGTACCATACATTATCTGGAACCGTAGAATTTTTTGATCCATCAGTCCACTTACGGATTGATGATACCGAGATTCAAATCCAGGACATCTGTGATCTGACTGGTGATGTATTTGAAACTATTGAAATATCATGTTAATTAATCACAGCGGAATTTTTTATACCGGAAAGAGTGAGTGGTAGCTGGTGAAAGGATAAAAAAGGATGCACAGATCCACAAAGCAGATCTGATCAGAATAGAAATCGTGCTGTTCGTGTAGCTTTGGCACTTACGGAATGGATGGCATGATGCTCATAAGGCGGATTTGATTTCCCTTTGGTCCGTTGAGTAATAAATGGAGAAATATCTTATTGCTTAAAGGAGGAAGCCTATATGGGATCAGGTGCTATTAAATGGCATGTACACTGCTCTGTATGTGGAGCATTTATTGAAAAGAGCGCACAAAGCGATTCAGAAGTGGAGTGCAAAAAATGTCGCAGTACATTGGAGATATTTGTAAAGGATGATATGGTGTCGGTTCGTCCGATCCACATCCGAGATGAACAATTAAAGTCCAGGATGCGGACGTATTCCCGAAAGATGATGAATCAGGGATCATAACAGAATAGAATGAGCTGTCTGTAGTAAGCGTTGGATTTGGCAGGAACCATCAAGAACGCACCAGACAGCAAGAGTTTGTCAAGGAGCTGAACCTGACTGGAATCACTAAGAGCCCGGCAAAACATTTACGGATACACTGCAAGATCAGAAGTATTTTCTGGTTTTGGAGATTGTTGAAGTATTTGTTTTGTCGGGCTTTTTTGACGTATTTCGAAAAATTTTTAAATTTTTTGTCGTACCTCACTGTAAAACAGGCTCTCAGCGTTTCGTTATATAGAGGTTGAATTCTTTTTTGCAAAAATAATTGTAAATAGAGATTTTGATAATATGGCGCAAAGGAGGAAGTAAAGATGACTGAAATCGAATACCAGGAATTTGTAAGGCGTTGTCCTTACGATGCTATGGGCGATTATTCCATGTTTCGCAAACAGCAAACAGAGAATAAATCAGAAGATGCACATAGCAACTGAATAAGCTAGGCAATCTGGCAAACTTAATCTAAACGCAGATACATGCGTTACAAAGGAGTCGCGGACTCCCGTTCAAAAAAAACGGGTGAGTTCGTGACCTCTTGTGCTGAAGTTCTTTATGTCTGTGCAGGAATTTTATAAAAGATGGAATGGACCACCCGGAGCCGAAAGGCAGAAAGGTGGTCTTTATGTTGACATTAAAAGAACTGAAAAAAATCGTGAAAGTTGCTGATGTGGAGAAGAGAATCCCAAGCGTGAAATCCTTGAAGGAACACAAAGTTGTAGTAAAGGAAATGATCAATGCAGATACAACAATCTCTGTTTATGATCACGGATATGTACTTTATACAGCAGGAAATCAATCAACCGTATTTCCACTTCATAGTTGTGATGACTATGAATATGTGAGTGTAACTGGCGATAACAAGGAATTCAATAAAGAGTTCTTTGATAATGAAAACTGGTATATCCGTCTGCTGATGGAGGCTGAAGACCGTATGGCATACAGCCAGAGCAAAATCAGCACCAATCATGGTGTATTTTCTAACAGCGATGTTACAGATGATGCGGAGATTATGAGAGGATCTTCAAAAGATTTTGTTGACGATGTTATCGACAGAGAAATTCTGAACGCTTTGATCAAAGAGTTAACAGAGAGACAAAAGACCGTACTCAATCTGGTTTATTTCGAGGAAATGCGTCAGCAGGATGTTGCAGATTATCTGGGAATCAAACAGCAGAGTGTAAATGACCTCCTGAACAGGGCATTAAAAACGATGAAAAAAAAGGCGGAAAACGAAGAATTTTAAAAAAATTTCAAAAAATTGAATTAGACCACTGTAAAACAGGCTCTGAGCGTTTCGTTATATGAAGGGTTTGCATAGAACACCTTCATGTACCTTGAAAAATGAATAGCCTGCCCGGAGTGATATTTGGTTTGAACATGCATAGAGCGAAAAGCTGCGTGTCTGCCAGAAGAAAACGTATCAGAGATGGAAACTGATATAGGAACGGATCCGGGAAAGAAAACAGGAAAACGCTTAAATCTTAAATCAAAATAAAATGTCTGAATCTGAAAAGAGGATGACAGTAGAAATCATGTGGCGGTATTTGTGACAAACAGGTACCGCCATATATTTGTGCTGTTATCTCAGCTTGTGCTGACTGTCCCAAATAGCGCAAATTTCAGGAAAGGAGGCGATCATCTTCGTATAAAAGATAATATGCAGAAACTAACAGATAACCATACACAAAAGAATCAGAAAGGAAGGATTTAAGAGAATGAACGTGAAAAAGAAAGCACGCAGGGTGATGTCCGGTTTACTGACTGCAGTAACGGTTCTATCGACGGTACTCTCTCCCGCTGTTGCCTATGCTTCTGATGATGCCGGATCTGTAAAAAAGATTCCGTATTATGAGGAGATCAAGAATCAGTTGGATGAAGATGAAGTGGTAACTGCAAAGGATTATGAGATCAAGGTTGGAGACAATTTCGATGTAAAGAGTGATTATACCGGTCTTACGATCCAGGATGACAGCAAAGTAAAAGTTACATTTCAGGAAGCAAAAGATACGGACGGGAATGATTTTTCTACCGATTATGCCAATTCCTATAAGGCAGTCTATTATGTAGAACCACAGACAACGGATCACCCAACCTACCAGATCAATCGAAAGATCGTGGTAAAAGAAGCGGATCAACAGAAAGATTCGCAGTCAGAAAGTTCTTCTGATCAGGATGCTGGTTCTTCCGATGAGACAGAAACAGAGGATTCTGAGGCTGACTCGTCTACAGAGGAAACTGGTGCTGCTAAAACGGAGAGCAAAACAGAACTGACAGAAAAAGAATTTGATGCAGAGATCGAAGCAACGGAGAATCAGGAGACCGTTGATCCGGAAACAGGGATCACACTCTCAGAGGTTATGCAGGAAGCGGTTGACCAGGAAGTTGCTCTTGCAGATCTTGAAGCAGGCGAAAGTATTACTTTTGATATGCCAATGATGCTTGCTTCCGGTGAAACAGGAACAAAATCAGTCACAGTCACAGCCGGTTCCTGGTACTATTACGCAGATTATGGATTAGGTTCTTATCTGACTTGTCCATATTATGTGAAATGGGGAAGCATCAATGCGACAGCATACTGTGTTGAACCATCGAAAAAAGGACCGGGAAATGGAACTTATACGATCCAGAAACTTGCCGATGGAAAGACACTTGCAAAGGTCTGCTATTACGGAACAAAAGCAAGTGATGAGAATGGTTTCTTCGATGAGAAACATCCGGATTTTCCGGCAGGAAAGAGATTCATCATTACCCATCTTGCAGCAGCTTATGCAAATGGATCCAGTGACTGGGCATCCGGAACCAATGCAACAGGAAAGAACCTGGCAATGGAACTTTACAATTATTGTGTAAATATGCCGGACATTCCGTCTGTAGATATGAGCTTTTCCGAATCTAATGTAAAGGCTTATGTGGAAGGAAACAGCCAGCGAACAAGCGTGATCACATTCAAAGCAGATAAACTGCAGACAATCACATTTAAGTTGCCAAGCGGTGTAAAGCTTGTAAATGTGACAACCGGTAAAACCAGTGCTGCAGGAGCAAGTGTAGAAATCAGTGGAGGTACACAGTTTTATCTGACAGCACCACTTGATCAGGCAGAGAGCGTCAGTGCTACGTTTTCTTCTCAGATGAAGGGAAGCATTGATAAAGAATACTCTGCTTACAAGATTGTAACAGGATCCGGAACACAGGATCTGGCTCTTGTTTTCGGTGAAGGTGTCGGAAATGAGAAATATGTGGATTTTAAAGTAACCTGGACAAAAGAATGTAAGGTATCCATTGTAAAGAAAGACCAGGATACAGGCAATGCACTGGCTGGTGCAGTGTACGGGATCTATTCCGATGCTGCATATACAAAGCTGATCGCAGAGATGCCTGCAACTGATCAGAATGGTGCTTCACAGCTCACAATGGAGAAAACACAGGAAGTTGTTTATCTGAAAGAAATCTCTGTTCCAACAGGGTATCAGATCGATACAAAGTCTTATAATGTGACTCTTGCGATCGGAAAGACAACGACCAAAAATGTAACAGACAAACGTGTAAATGCAAAGATCAACATCGCAAAACAGGATGCTGAGACAGGGAATGCAGCACAGGGTGATGCAACGCTGGAAGGTGCGGTATATGGTCTTTATGCAAGGGAAGATATTGTTCATCCGGATGGAAGAACCGGAACGATCCATAAGAAAGGCAGCCTGATTACATCCCTGACAACGGATAAGAATGGCGAAGCCTCTGTATCGGATCTGTATCTTGGAAAGTATTATCTGAAAGAGCTTAGTGCTCCAGTGGGATATGTACTGGATCCGACAGAACATGATGTGGACTGTACTTACGAAGGTGCTACTGTTCCGACAGTAGAAAGAACTTCTGTATGTAAAGAAACTGTCATCAAACAGCCATTTCAGATCATCAAGGCAGCAAACAACGGAAAGACCGATGCAGATCTTCTGCAGGGAGTTGGTTTTTCAGCATGGCTTGTCAGTAATCTGAAAGTAAAAGCAGATGGAAGTTATGATTTTGATTCAGCCAGACCAGTTGTACTGACTGCAGATGGTCAGACAGAAATGTTTACCGATGAAAAAGGATATGCAAGATCGATTCCGCTTCCATATGGAACTTATGTGGTAAGAGAGACCACAAGCAAACACAACTATGCACCGGTCGATGATTTTGTAGTGAAGATCACAGAGAATCATCCGGATACACCGCAGACATGGCGAGTGCTGCTGGATAAAGAATTCAAAGCAAAATTAAAGATCATCAAAAAGGATGCAGAAACACAGAAATCTGTACTCCTGGCTAATACTGAGTTCAAGATATACGACCTGGATAATCAGAAATATGTGGAACAGACAACATCCTATCCGAAGCCAACGGTACACAAATCCTATTTCACAAATGAGGAAGGATACCTGGTACTGCCAAAGAATCTGAAACCTGGCAACTACAGGATTGAGGAAGTGACGGCACCCGATGGGTACACAATATCCAAAAACTATGTGACAGTTGCAGTTGATACAGATACTGCTTATCTGACCGATCCTGTCACAGGAGATGCAGTCATTGATGTGGAATATACCAATGCCCCGGTCAAAGGTCAGTTAAAGATCTATAAACAGGGTGAAGTGTTAAAGGGATTTGATAAGGAATTCCAGTATGAAATGGCTGGACTTGCAGGTGCTGAATTTGAAGTCTATGCGGCAGAGGATATTTATACTGCCGATCATCAGGTAGATGCAGATGGACAGAGAACTCTGTATTTTGCAAAGGATGCACGGGTAGCAACCGTCACAACGGATGCAGATGGTTATGCAACCGTAAAGAATCTTCCACTTGGCAGGTACTATGTTAAAGAGAAGAATGCACCGGACACTTATGTGTTAAATACCGTGCCGGAAAATGTCGAATTTGCTTATGCGGATCAGGATACAGCAGTGATCGAGAAAGAAATCTCTGTCACAGATGAAAGACAAAAAGTGTCGATTACGGTCGAAAAACAGGATGCTGAGACAGGCAATACAGTAGCCGGAGCAGTGTTCGGTATTTACAATGCAAAAGACATTCAGACGAAAGATGGAAAAGTGATCGTCAAAGCAGATACTCTTTTACAGGAAATGACTTCTGATGAAAAAGGTCAGGCAGCATGTACACTGGATCTTCCACTTGGAAACTATTATGTAAAAGAACTGAAAGCACCAGATGGATTCGTATCTTCGGATGAAGTACTGAGATTTGATGCTTCTTATCAGGGGCAGGATGTACAGACAGTAACATTAAAATCAGTAAAGAAGAACCAGCCGACAACTGTTGAGATCACAAAATCAGATGCAACAACCGGTGTAGAACTGGATGGAGCTTATCTGAAAGTAATGGATAAAGATGGAAATGTAGTAGATAGCTGGACATCTTCCAAAGATGCACCGCATGTGATCAAATATCTGAAAGTGGGTGAGACTTATACCCTACATGAAGAGTTTGCACCGCATGGTTATCTGGTAGCCAATGATGTGACATTCACAGTCAAAGATACCGGAGAGGTTCAGAAAGTGGAAATGAAGGACGAGGTACCGGTTGGTGAACTCATCATCAACAAAAAGGGAGAATTCCTGGATTCTGTTACACTGGCCGATAAGGTTAAAGGTGTGGTGGAACACATTTTCAACTATGTAACCGGAAAGCTGACAGATGTTACGTTTGAAGTCTATGCTGAGGAAGACATTAAGGCTGCCGATGGCGTCAGTGACGATTACTATAAAAAGGATGAACTGATTGCAACGATCAAGACAGATGAAACCGGTATTGCAAAACTGGAAAATCTTCCACTTGGTAAATACTATGTGAAAGAAACAGGAACTGCTTACGGTCATGTACTGGATGGTGAAATCCGTCATGTAGATCTGACTTACGTGGATCAGAATACACCAGTTGTAGTCTATGACAAAGACTGGCAGAACAACCGCCAGAGAGTAGAAGTCACTGTACTTAAGAAAGAAAAAGATTCTGACCGTACATTGGAAGGCGCTATCTTTGGATTATTTGCCAAAGAAGACATTAAGTCTGAGACAACAGGTAAAGTCCTGATTGAAGCCGATGAGATCATTGAACTGAAATCTACGGATGAAGAAGGAAAGATCACATTTGTTGCAGATCTTCCAATAGGAGCAACTTACTATGTAAAAGAGCTCTATGCACCGGACGGATTCGTAACCAACGATGAAGTAAAGGAATTTACCTTTGATTATGCAGGTGAGGATCAGCCGACAGTCACTTATGATTTTACCTTTGATAATCAGCCAACCGTCGTTGAATTTACCAAATCCAGTCTGACAACCGGAAAAGAACTTCCAGGATGTAAGCTGAAAGTGGTAGATGCTGATGGAAATATCGTGGATGAATGGACTTCCGGTAAAGAAGCACATGTGATCCGTGAGCTGACTGTCGGAAAAGAATACACACTGGTTGAAACAAAACCTGCTGATGGTTACGTGACAGCTGAAAGCGTGAAGTTCACGATCAAAGATACTGCCGATGTGCAGAAAGTTGAGATGAAGGATGATGTAACGAAGGTGAAAATCTCCAAACAGGATATCGCCGGAAAAGAACTTCCGGGAGCGAAACTCACAATCCTTGATCAGGATGGAAAAGTTGTGGAAAGCTGGACCAGTACAGAGAAAGCACATTACATCGAAATGCTTCCGATCGGAAAATACACTCTCCGTGAAGAAACAGCACCGGATGGCTATCTGGTTGCAAAAGATGTGGGATTCGAAGTAAAGGATACCAGTGAAGTACAGCATGTAACCATGGTAGATGAGGAAAAACCGGCAGAAAAGACACCGGAAGGTGGAAAACCTGTCAGTGATTCACCAAAGACTGGGGATAACACCAATCTGTGGCTGTGGTTTATGCTTCTCGGCATTGGTGCGACTGGTACAGGAGCCCTTGCATTTATGAGAAAAAAGAAACACTAATTAAATAAGAATGAGCGTTCATGGAAACCGAAAGGAATCTGTGGACGCTTTTTTAGATGGGAGAAACCATGAGAAATATCATTATTTTTGTTGCTCTTCTGGGAGCAACGGCAATATTTACAGTTTTGTATTGTCTCATTGCTGCCGGAAGTCAGGCAGAGAAAAAACTGACAGAAATCATGAGAAAAGAGGAAGAACAGAATGAAGACTAATAAAGATCTGATCATAGAACCAAATGCAGCTATTGAGGGAAGAAAGTACAGCGAAGAAAAGCCATGGTCCTGCAAGTACTGTTACTGGTGGGGAGGCAAAAAGAAAGGCTGTAGCTTGAAACAGTGCCACTATCTGCTTCCGGAAAAGAAAAAAGCTGTAAAAACGACACCATGTGGTGGCTGTCCGTATGGAAAACATGTTCCATGTATCGGATATTGCATTGCCCGTCTTCATTCTGAAATGAAAAGAAAGAAAGGACGTGGGTAATTGCAGGAAGAAGTAAATCAGAAAGTGATCAGCCTGAGCATCCAGGGAGTCAAGATCACTGCCAGTGTGCTAAAAGCAGCCCTTCGGAAGTTCCTGGAAATGGACAACCGCAGGAAACAGAAAGCAACGCAGGTGAAAATGGCTGAAAAGACCGGACGGGCTCAGGAGAAAGGAAGGGAACAAGCCCGAAAAAAGATTGAAAAGAAAAAGCCACATGGAAAGCAGACCATCAAGCAGTTGAATGCACAGGGAGTACAGCTTTCCAACTTAAAGATTACAGATGAAAATATCAAATCCTTTGACCGTGTGGCAAGAAAATACGGCATTGATTACAGCCTGAAGAAAGAAGTCGGTGCTGATCCACCGAAATATCTGGTCTTCTTTAAGGCAAAAGACGTGGATGTGATGACAGCGGCTTTCCGGGAATATGCCGGAGTAGAACTGAAAAAGAAACAGGTGAAGAAACCATCTGTCAGAAAGAAACTGCAGAAATCTGTAGAAAGAAAAGCAAAGCACCGCCAGCGTGTGAAGCAGAGACAAAAATCCAGAGGTCAGGAACGATGATTAGGGAAAAATTACAGAAGATCCAGGTCAAACGGCTGGTGATCTTAAATCTTCCATATTTCTTTATCTTCTATGTAGCAGATAAAGGATCCTGGCTGTACCGGCATTGCTTAGGAGAAAGTATGGTCCAGAGACTTGGCATAATGTTAGTCAATTTCCGACTGGCATTTTTAAGCTGGCTGCCAAGTGTCGCTTTGCAGGATCTTACAGTAGGTGTTCTGGTTGCAAGTACATTAAAGCTGGTGGTCTACTATCGTTCTAAAAATGCAAAGAAGTTCCGGCAGGGTGTGGAGTATGGTTCTGCAAGATGGGGAAACAGAAAAGATATCGAACCCTTTATGGATCCGGTCTTCGAAAACAATGTCATCCTCACAGAAACGGAACGTCTGACCATGAACAGCCGACCAAAAGCTCCGAAGTATGCCAGAAATAAGAATGTGATCGTCATCGGTGGTTCTGGATCCGGTAAGACAAGATTCTATGTGAAACCCAACCTTATGCAGATGACGGACCACGTATCCTATGTGGTCACCGATCCCAAGGGTACGATCATCGTTGAATGCGGGAAGATGCTGGTAAATGGAGGCTACCGGATCAAGGTGCTAAATACGATCAACTTTAAAAAGTCCATGCATTACAATCCGTTCCATTATATCCGGAGTGAGAAAGATATCTTGAAACTGGTAAATACCATTATCGCAAATACCAAGGGTGAAGGTGAAAAATCAAATGAAGATTTCTGGGTCAAGGCGGAACGTCTTTTGTATTCTGCACTAATCGGATACATCTGGTATGAAGCACCGGAGGAAGAACAGAACTTTTCTACTTTGCTGGAATTTATCAACGCCAGTGAGACCAGGGAGGATGATGAAGAATTTAAAAATGCAGTGGATGAATTGTTTGAAGAACTGGAAGCAGAAAATCCGGAACACTTTGCAGTAAGGCAATATCGCAAGTACAAGCTTGCTGCCGGCAAAACCGCGAAGTCGATTTTGATTTCCTGTGGTGCCAGACTTGCACCATTTGATATTCAGGAGCTAAGAGAAATTATGTCCTATGACGAAATGGAACTGGATATGATTGGCGATCAGAGAACAGCCATGTTTGTCATCATTAGTGATACAGATGACACATTCAACTTTGTGGTAGCGATTATGTACACCCAGCTCTTTAACCTGCTTTGTGATAAAGCGGATGATGAGCATGGAGGCAGGCTTCCATATCATGTACGGCTGCTTCTTGATGAGTTCAGCAATATCGGACAGATTCCAAAATTCGACAAGTTGATTGCTACGATCCGAAGCAGGGAAATCTCCGCTTCTATCATTCTGCAGTCACAATCTCAGCTGAAAACCATCTATAAGGATGCTGCTGAGACGATTACAGGCAACTGTGACACTGTTCTTTTCCTGGGTGGAAAGGAAAGTTCCACACTGAAAGAAATATCAGAAACCCTGGGAAAGGAAACCATAGATCTTTACAACACATCAGACACCAGAGGCAGCAACCGGTCCTATGGGCTGAACTATCAAAAGACTGGAAAAGAACTGATGAGCAGAGATGAGCTGGCGGTCATGGATGGAGAAAAATGTATCTTACAGCTTCGAGGAGTCCGGCCGTTTTTAAGCAACAAATATGACATCACAAAGCACAAACGGTACAAAGAACTTGCCGATTTCAATAAGAATAATGCGTTTGATGTCGAAAAATATCTGGAACACCGACTGGTGATGTCGAAAGATACAGAATTTGAAATGTATGAAGTAACTGTAACACAAGAAGACGTATCAGCGATTGAAGCTGAGGAAGGTGAAGACTGATATGAAAGAAAGAATTCGAGCACCCTGTTGTTGAGCGGGGATACAAAAAGGTCTGAATAAAAGGGAAAGGAGTAGAGCCAAACGCTTACAGACCATAAGAAAAAGCGTTTGTTCATACATTTGATTATGGCTTTTTTTAGCAGTGCAATCAATATCCTTCAGACACTGGTCGTTGCAATCGGTGCCGGTCTTGGTGTCTGGGGCGTAATCAACCTGATGGAAGGTTATGGAAACGACAACCCGGGTGCAAAATCCCAGGGAATTAAGCAGCTGATGAGCGGTGGTGGTGTTATCCTGATCGGAACACAGCTGATCCCGCTTCTGAGTGGATTATTTGGTTAAGAGAAAGGAGTAGAGATCCATGTTCAGTCAGATTTTTGATGCGATTGAGGAATGGATGAGGGAACTCTTAACCGGGATGATCACTTCCAACCTGGACACGATGTTTACTGATGTCAATCAAAAGACAGGTGAGATCGCCACCCAGGTTGGACAGACCCCGCAAGGGTGGAACAGCAGCATATTCAGTATGATCCGGAATCTATCGGATTCTGTGATCATGCCGATCGCAGGTATTATTATCACACTCGTACTCTGCTACGAATTGATTTCTATGCTGACCGAGCGTAACAACATGCATGATATTGATACCTGGATGTTTTTCAAGTACTTCGTAAAAATGTGGATCGCTGTATATCTGGTGAGTAACACATTTACGATCACAATGGCGGTATTCGATGTGGGCCAGCACGTAGTTAATTCTGCAGCCGGTGTTATCAGAGGAAGTACCGCCATTGATATTTCTTCGGCATTGACGGATCTTTCCGCAACACTGGAAAGTATGGAAATCGGAGAACTTGTTGTATTAGCGCTGGAAACCCTTATTGCCGGCTTCTGTATGAGAATCCTGTCTGTACTGATCACAGTGATCATGTATGGACGTATGATAGAGATTTACTTATATACCTCAGTTGCGCCGATTCCATTCGCAACTATGAGTAACAGAGAATGGGGACAGATCGGCACGAATTATTTCAGAGGACTCTTTGCCCTGGCTTTCCAGGCATTTCTGATGATGGTATGCGTTGCAATCTATGCAGTGCTTGTTGCAGGTATCCAGTATTCAGATAATCTGAGTTCTTCATTATTTGGCGTTATGGCTTATACGGTGATCTTATGTTACAGCCTCTTTAAGACAGCATCATTAAGTAAGTCGATATTTAACGCGCACTAATTTACAGGAAGGAGTGAAAATCATGGCATATGTCAGCGTACCGAAAGACTTAACGAAGGTAAAAAATAAAGTAGCATTTAACCTGACCAAAAGACAGCTGATCTGTATTGGGATTGGTGCTGCAATGGGAATTCCAAGCTATTTCCTCTTGCGTAATGTGATGGGAAACAGTAATGCAGCAACGGTCATGGTGCTTTTGATGTTACCGGCATTTTTATTTGCCATGTACGAAAAAGACGGGATGCATCTGGAAGATGTTCTGATGCATATGATCCGGGTGAAGTTTCTTCGTCCACCCGTCAGAAAATATGAAACTGAAAACTATTATGAAACAGATCCGGAACAGATCAGACAGTCTCCGGATGCAGGAAAACCGAAAGGAGGAAAAACGGTTGCGAAAAAAGAAAAATAAGAAAACTGTCGCAGATACCGGGTACAAAAAAGTAGACAGAAAAGAGAAAAAGAAAAAAGAAAAGCAGGAAGAAAAACGCAGGCAGAAAAAACTGTCCGTCCAGCAGTCGATCGCTTATAAGGAAATGGGAAGAGATGGGATCTGCAGGGTACAGGGAAAAACATATTCTAAGTGTATCCGCTTTTATGACATCAACTACCAGCTGGCTCAGAACGAAGATAAAAATGCAATCTTTGAAAACTGGTGCGATTTCCTCAATTACTTTGATGCCAGTATCCATTTTCAGCTGAGCTTTATCAATCATAAAAGCAGCATGAAAGAATTTGAACAGGTCATCCGGATCCGTCCTCAGGATGATGCTTTTGACGATGTTCGTATGGAATATGCCAAGATGTTGAAACAGCAGCTGGCGAAAGGAAATAATGGACTGGTAAAATCAAAATATATCACCTTTTCCATTGAAGCAGACAATATCCGGGAAGCAAAGCCAAAGCTGGAACGTATTGAATCAGATATCCTGAACAACTTCAAGATTCTTGGAGTTCCGGCTTATCCATTGAATGGGGTAGAAAGACTGCAGATTTTATATGAGACTTTCAATCCAGATAACATGACAGACTTCCAGTTTGATTATGGTTCCATGATCCGTACAGGACTCAATACCAAAGATTATGTGGCACCTACCAGTTTTGTATTCAAGGACAGAAATACATTCCGCATGGGAAATACCATCGGAGCCGTCTCTTATTTGCAGATCCTGGCACCGGAGCTTACAGATAAGATGCTGGCAGAATTTCTTGATATTGATAAGAATCTCATCGTCAATCTGCATGTCCAGTCTGTGGATCAGATGAAGGCAATCAAGCTGGTAAAAAGCAAGGTTACGGATATCAACAGAATGAAAATTGAAGAGCAGAAAAAGGCGGTAAGATCTGGATACGATATGGATATCATCCCATCGGATCTGAATACTTATGGCGGAGAAGCCAAACGTCTTTTGGAAGATCTGCAGTCACGAAATGAGCGTATGTTCCTTGTAACAGCGCTCTTTTTAAATACTGCAAAGACAAAACAGGCACTGGATAATGCCATTTTCCAGACGGCCGGTATTGCACAGAAATATAACTGTGTGCTGAAACGTCTGGATTATCAGCAGGAAGAAGGATTGATGAGCAGTGTTCCGTTGGGAGTAAATCATATCCCAATCAAGCGGGCTCTTACGACTACCAGTACAGCGATCTTTGTTCCGTTTACGACACAGGAACTTTTTATGGCAGGAGAATCCTTATATTACGGATTGAATGCACTCAGTAACAACATGATCATGGTGGATCGTAAAAAGCTGAAAAACCCGAATGGACTGATCCTTGGTACACCTGGATCCGGTAAATCCTTTGCAGCAAAAAGAGAGATCACCAATGCGTTCTTTGTTACGAAGGATGACATTATCATCGGAGATCCGGAGGGCGAGTATTATCCACTGGTCCATGCACTTGGCGGACAGGTAGTACACATTTCACCGACCAGTAAGGATTATATCAATCCAATGGATATCAATATGGATTATTCCGATGATGACAATCCACTTGGTGTAAAATCCGATTTTGTCCTGTCTTTATGTGAGTTGATTATGGGAAGCAGGGATGGTATTGAAGCAGAGGAAAAATCAGTGATTGACCGTTGTCTTCCACTGGTGTATCAGAAGTACTTTGCAGATCCAAAACCGGAAAATATGCCGGTCCTTGGTGACCTGTATGATTGCCTCAGAAAGCAGAAAGAACCCCAGGCCCAGAGAATTGCAACAGCACTGGAAATCTATGTAAATGGATCACTGAAAGTATTCAACCATAGAACCAATGTGGAACTGAATAACCGTATTGTCTGCTTTGATATTAAGGAACTTGGAAAGCAGCTGAAGAAAATCGGAATGCTCATCGTCCAGGATCAGGTATGGAACAGAGTTACGATCAACCGTGGCATCAAATCTACCAGGTACTATATCGATGAATTCCACCTTCTGCTCAAAGAAGAACAGACAGCAGCTTATTCCGTAGAAATCTGGAAGAGATTCAGAAAATGGGGAGGCGTACCGACTGGAATCACACAGAATATCAAAGATCTTCTTGCCAGCAGGGAAATTGAAAATATCTTTGAGAACAGTGATTTTATCCTGATGCTGAACCAGGCTGCAGGTGACAGACAGATCCTTGCAAAACAGCTGAATATTTCCCCATATCAGTTGTCTTATGTGACGAATTCCGGGGAAGGAGAAGGACTTCTTTTCTATGGAACAACAATTATTCCATTTAAGGACAAGTTCGATAAGAACTTGAAGCTGTACAGTTTGATGACTACAAAACCGGAAGAAGTTGAAAAACGAGAGAAAGAAATGGAGGCGGAAAAGCATGAAGGAAATCGATAAGATCCGAATCAGGCAGTGGAACCAGGATAATCCTTACATTCAGATGAAAAATCTGGAAAATGCACAGCCTGGATACCGTGTTCATACAGTCAATGATGATCATCATCTGTATGAACTTCCGCTGGAAACACAGAACATTATCCTTGACTGGGTATTCTGGAATTTTTATCCGGCACAGAAAATCTATCCGCATCTTACCAGTGATGATCTGAAAGAAGTTTTGTATAAACGTACCCAGATCCATCTGCACAACAATCAGTTCAAGGAGGCTATGCTGATCAATGGTTTCTGGCCGAGAGATCCGAGTGAATTGAACTGGGTATTTCATATCCAGGCGAGCTCTCCAGCAATCAGGACACAGGCAGATGGTTATTCTGGTATCCCGATTATAGGACGCCAGGAACTGAATGAGTACAGAAAGAAAAGTTGTGCCAGGAGGTGATGACCTATAGCTGGAAAAGAATTTAAAGGCAAAGATAAAAAGGTCGCAAAGATGACCAGAGATGGTCTGACAGAAGAAAATCTCCATGATGGTAGTGTAAAAGATATCAGTCACAGGAGCCGTGGGCGACCGGAAACTAAAGAAGAATTTGTTCCTGAACGGGAACGGAAAAAGGCTGAGAATGAAGATTCAAAATCAGGAAAAGGAAAACGACTGCAGATGGAGAAAATCCGTAAATCTTCTGCCCGGCAGGAAGCTGTTGAGGATACAGTTGAAGTTACACCGGAAGAAAAAGTATCCGGATATCGAAAGAAACTGCATCGTTATGAAAAAATCCCGGATGATGATAATAATCTGAACAGCCAAAAGAAATCCATTCGGAAGAAACAGTTGCAAAAACAGATGACCAAAGAACAGGCAAAAGCCGGAAGATTATCTTTTGATGATGAAGGAAATCAGATGGTGAAAGGTGCTGGCATGAAACCGGGAGGGACAGCCGGGAAATACATTGCTACACAAGCTGTTATATCTGGCATGAAAGCAGTCTCTTCCGAAGAGGAAGAAACAGATGAAAATGCAGGTGTGGAAAGTGCCAGACTTGTAGAGCGTGAAACAGAAGATGCGTTACGTGGTCTGCGTCATGCTCAGATCCGAAGCAAACGAACGGATGTGAAAACCCATCGCAGAGGTTATCGTGAGGCTACCGTAGAAAAGAAACTGAAATTTGGTTCTGCAGAAAGTATGGAAGGAGTCAAGAATGCAGAAACGGTAAAGAAAGCCGAACAAAAGAGACATTTCTATAACCGCTTCTTCCAGAAAAAACGATATAAGGATGCTTACCGAGCAGCCAGAGCCGGAAAATCCGCTGGCAGTCTGGGTGGAGCAACAACCATTGCCGGTGTCGAGAACATGACGGTAAAAGCAAAGATTGCCTTGAAAGAGATCATAAAGCGTAATCGTGCCATGTTCGCAGGCATCGGTATTTTTGCGCTTCTTTTTCTTGTCATAGCGGTATCTCTGGGGAGCTGCAGTGCTTCTATCGAGGGTGCTGGATCTGTGATCGGTATTACAACGTATCCAAGTTCAGACGAGGATATTTATGCTGCCGAAAACAGATATGCTGCTTTGGAAAGTGCCTTGAATCAGCAGATCAATGAGATGGAACGAAGACATCCAAATTATGACGAGTATCAGTACAACATTGCAGAGATTGGTCATAATCCATACCATCTTATCTCGTATCTTACCGCAAAATATGGGGACTGGACGTACTCAGATGTTGAAAATGAACTGCAAGCTCTTTTTGAAGCACAATATCATCTGAATACAGAAGGTCGAACAGAAACGGTGACAGAAACCAGAAATGTTCGAGTCGGAGAATCATTGGGACAGGTAGTGACCAGTGGATACTGTAACTGTCGAATCTGTTGTGGTGTATGGTCCGGAGGTCCAACTGCCAGTGGTGCATATCCAACTGCAAACCATACCATTGCTGTAGATGCTTCCAATCCATTTGTGCCGATTGGCACTAAGGTAGTAATGAATGGTGTGGAATACACAGTTGAGGATACCGGAGCCTTTGCACGATATGGTGTGCAGTTTGACGTTTACTATGATAACCATGCTGCCGCTTCTGCTCATGGACATCAGACCTGGGAAGCCTATATCGCAGATGACAATGGCAGTCAGGAAGTAACGGTTACCAGTACAAGCACTAAGAAGATTCTATATGTGACACTGACAAATGGAAGCTTTGATGCTTATCACCGCAAGAAGCAAAACCAGGAGATCTGATCTTCTTCCAGGGAACGTATAACACATCCGGTGCAAGCCATGTGGGTATCTATGTCGGTAACAATATGATGATTCATTGCGGAGATCCGATCCATTACTCAAGTATCAGCACATCCTACTGGCAGCAACACTTCATGTGCTTTGGAAGACTGCCATAAATGGGTGAACGAAGGGAGGTGAAAGTTTGAATAAAAAGATTAAGAAATATCTGGATGAGATTGCTAAGACAGAGAAAAAGATTGCGGATCTGCAGCAATATCTCAGAGGTGTCCAGGCTGCATTAAAGCAGGAAGAGGACAATGAGATGATCAGGTGTATCCGTGGTATGAAGATGGAGAATGATCAGTTATATGATCTTTTGGATGGTATCCAGAGTGGAACAGTTAAATTTCAGGTAAGCAGGGAGTCTGACGAAGAAGGTTCAGGCTCCTTTGTATTCACAGAAAAAAATAAGGAGGAATATCAGAATGGTGAAATGGAAGAAAATGAATAAGAAAATGGCAGGACTGCTGTTGGGAGTCATGATGCTTTTTACAGCATCAACCACGGCATTTGCCTATGTGGATGAATCAGCAGAGGCATCCAAAGTAGAGACAACTCAGACAGAGCAGTCAACAGACAAAGAAGATAAAAAAGATGACAAAAAGGATGAGGCGGCAAGTACAAATGAGGTGCTGCCGGAAGATGGAACAGATAAAGGAACTGCATTTACGACACCTGGCAATGGTGAAGTCAAGGATGACATTACCGATGATTCCACAAAGGAGTTTCTTACAGTTACAACGAAGAATAATAATACTTTCTATATCGTGATCGACCGCAGTGCCACATCCCAGAATGTCTATATGTTATCCCAGATTAATGAAAATGATCTTTCAGAGTTTCTGGATAAAGACAGCACTGCTACTGTCGTAACACCACAGTCAGATACATCAAAGGTTGTGCTGGATGAAACAAATAATAAGGATGTAGACAAGGAAGCTACCGTTGATCCGGAGAAAACAGCATCTACCAAAACCAATATGGGTGCAATGGCAACAATCCTGATCCTGGCTCTCGGCGGTGTAGCAGCATACTACTAC
>PPYF01115014.1_pt1 | contig 21061 bp, 21 predicted proteins | sample 1559871 | NCBI WGS metagenome assembly PPYF01 (sample SAMN08240021, study PRJNA423297) | Human gut metagenome, whole genome shotgun sequencing project.
AGAGGGTTCCTCGCTTTCGTTGTCTAAGTCTATTTTACATGATTTCGGGTGGAAACGCCACCCGGTCTAAGCGTTTGGGATTCAAAAATCCGAACAATATTTTGTGCAGATTTACCGTTCCTGCATCTGCTTCTTTCCCGGTGCTGTCCGCAGGATGCCGTCCACATTCTGCTTTATGATGCCATACTCCTGCATCTGGCGTTTGGCTTCGGTGTACTGCCGCTGCAACTGGTCTTTCTGCTCGGCCAACTGCTTATACTCGGCTTTCAGGGCGTAGAGGTCAGGCAGCTTTTGAAAGCCCTGTTCTTTCAGGACCTTGGCCGCTGCTTCATAGAGAATCAGGGTGCCTTCATGCTTACGTCGGAACTGCTTTTTGTCAGCGGCCCGCTGATACTCCTGCACCAACGGGCGCAGTTCTTTACAGGTGGTGACATCCTTTATCAGCACGGCCATTTCAGCAAGTCGGCGCTCTGCTGCTTTCAATGCGGCGGCAGCTTCGGTGCTGGCGGCGGTGATCTCGGCCACCCGGCTTTCCAAATCCGCCTTTGATGCGCTCGGTGATAGCTTCTTCGGTGTAGGCTTCGCCCAGCGTTTTGCAGCGAGTGAACCGCCCCTGTCCGGGCGCACGGAACGAAATATACTTGCCCCGCTTGACTTCATAGCCCTGCTCCTGCAGGAGCCGCAGAAAATCGTCAAAATCCTTGGCATGCGGGATGGCTGCATCTATGGCGGTTTTCAGCTTCGCCTTCCAGCTCGTGCCCTTGCGGTGTGCATCCCACTCGGCATAGCTTTTGCCCCGATCTTGACCGGGCATCACCACAGACAGACCATGTTCCTTGCACAGCCGGTCGCTGGTGCGCCGGATGTAGGCATAACTCTGTCGGTTGGAAACATACTTTCGTTGGTTCACCATGTCCACGGCACAAAAGATGACATGGTTATGGACGTGCCCCTTGTCAATGTGCGTGGTCAGCACATACGGGTATTTGCCTTGCAGGACTTCATCTGCAAGCTGCCGGCCAATCTCGTGGGCCTGCTCCGGCGTGGTTTCGCCCGGCGCAAAAGACTGTATCAGGTGGTGGGCCAAATTGTTGCCTTTCTGCATGGCTTGTGATAGCAGCAGTTCAAATTCGATGTCGGCGGTTTCATAGGAGCAGGCAAAGGAGGACACCAGCATTTTTTCATCCGTCTTGGCTGGATTCTCGATGTAGTCCAGTGCCTTTTTCAGCGTTGACTTGATAGGATGTATCTTTGTAACTGCCATATCTGTGCCAGCGCTCCTTTGATGTCCGCAACATCTTGTGTGTACAGCGGCCCCATGCTGTTCAGCCGCCGTGCGATCTGATTGACGTTGACACCAATCTTCTGCAATTCGGCGGTCTGCGCCCGGATGTCGGTGGTGTCGATGTGGACAACATAACCATCTATCGTTTTGCAGAGCAAAATACGGAAGTGGGTACACACTTCCTATGCTTGCTCTGTAAGTTCTCCCCTAAACCGTCCCCTCTACTAATACTACAATTCAAGCCCTGTCTTTTGGCTACATCTTGACTGTGATGCAAAAATAAAGTATCATAATTAGCACAGACTAACCAAAATGGGAGGTGAACCTCATCCTATGACGCACGGAAGTCACTATCTTGGTAAGCTATACAACGACCTGATAGCCAATTCGCCCCAAACGATTTCAATGGATATTCCGTCTGATATGGGGAAAGGACGAATTGCTCAGACCCAAATCAAGCACGGCATCATCTTTTCGGATTGGCAAATGTGTTACCAGTCGGATATGAATGTACAAGGAACCGTCAGTAAAGATTATATGCAGATTATCTTCTGCCTGAATGATGGAATCTCTTGGGGCATCATGGATGAAAAGCGTTCCATTACGATTCAAAAAAATGAATCCTGCATCTATGCGGGACATGGTGGAACCGAATATGCCTGCTATAAAAAGGATAGCAATTTTTCATTTAAGAGTATAAAAATTCCGATTGCCTATTTCTCGCAGCTGCTCACAGATTATTTTGATGGGCAGGAAGCAACGGCTTACGAAAAGAAACTTCTTGATGGCATTTCAAAAGTTCCAGTGACCCCCATCATGGAACAAATTCTAGCGGAAACAAGCCAATTTACACAATACCGTGGAGGATTGGGTTACTTATATCTTGACGGAAAACTTCTGGAGCTATTGTCTATTTATTTAGGCGAAGTCCTTGAATTGGATATTCTAATGGGAAAAAATGTTTCCATGTCTAGAACGGAACGGACTGCCATTATGGAAGCTAAACGGATTATAGACAGTCAGCTTGCGTTTGCCCCATCCTGTGAAGAACTTTCCCATCTGGTGCATTTAAGCACAACAAAATTGACACGCGGTTTTTCATCATTTTATGGTATGCCTATTCATCAATACATAATTGAACAGCGTTTGACACAGGCAGCACAGCTGCTATTGGAGGGGGACCGAAATGTAAGCGAGATTGCAGCAATCGTTGGCTACGGAAAGCCCAGCAATCTTGCCGCCGCTTTCAAAAAGCGATATGGTGTGGCGCCAAAGAACTACCGTGAAAGCCGATTTGATACCCATAAAAAGTAGCTTCTGACTGTTTTTGGGTCAAAACGGGTAGGTTTTGGGTTGGATTTGATAATCTAAATTGGTACAATTTGCGATGTGGTTAGTTCCGAATAACCACATCGCATTTTTTATTTTCCGATAAAAGCGAGGAGGCATAAAAATGAAACAAAAGTTGAATGCGAAAGACTTTATTCTCATTGGCGTCCTGACAGCGCTCATGTGGATTATCTGCATGATTATCAGCACTATTATGAGCGTGGCTGGCCCAGTGACCAACGTGTTTTATCCGTCCGTTGTGGCTATTCCGAATGGCATCGTTATGATGCTTCTGCTGGCCAAAGTTCCGAAGAAAGGCGTGTTTACCATTTGTGCCGCAATTCAGGCTATCCTGTTCCTGCTGGTAGGTGCTTTCTGGTTCATTCCCATCGGCTTGGTAATTGGCGGTGTCATCTGCGATTTTCTGATCATGGGCCGAAATGAAATCACAATGAAGTCCATGATGGCGGCCTATGCGCTGTTCAGTGCTATTTTTGCTTTTAGTGCTATCTGCCCCATCAAATTTCTTCAAAGTGCGTTTGTTGGCGCAATGGAGAAAAACAATATTGCCCCGGAGTACATTCAGGGAATGCTCAATATCACTTCTGTTCCCATGCTGGTAGTCATTGTTGCTGCTGGACTGGTGGGCGGCCTGATTGGCGGATTTATCGGCCAGAAAGCATTGAAAAAGCATTTCATCAAGGCTGGACTCGTTTCTGTAAAATAACAAGAACGGCCCCCTGAAAATCCATCATACAAACGCAGGCAAACGGGCTGCCTGATTTCAGAGCGCGGGGCTGGAAGTAGTCCCGCGCTCTGCTGTTGATAAGGAGGCATCAGAATGGATGAAACACAAATCAAACAAATTATTGAGCGACAGCCCCTTCATGGAACTGCGCTTCTGGACCCGCGCTGCAAAATTCTTCTCTTAGTCTGTATCGGTTTTGTCAGTTATTTTCTGGCCGGAGAAGTGGTCAGCCTTGCGCTCATGCTGGTTTATGGGCTGTTCATTGCCTTAGGTAATGGCGGAAAATGGGCCGCAAAAATGATAATAACTTATATCGTTGTGGCTTATCTTAATGCCTTGCTCCGCTATGTTCAAGTTCCAGTCTTGAGCGTGATTATGAGCGTATTTGGCGTGACCGTTCTGAAACTGATTCCCATTGTAATGATGGGACTCTGGATATTGCGGACCACTTATATGGATGACTTGATGGTAGCCCTCCAAAGAATGCGGCTGCCGCAGGCAGTTACGATTCCGCTTGTGGTCATGTTCCGTTATATTCCTACCCTACGGATTGAATATCGGCAAATCCGAAGCACAATGGATATTCGCGGTATCAGCGATACAGTGTGGAAGCGGGTATGTCACCCATTAGCAACCATAGAGTACATTTTGATACCGTTGCTGATGCGCTGCTTGAAAGTTACCGATGAACTGGCGGCCTCCGGCACAACGCGTGGTCTGGAATTGGAATGTAAGCGGTATGCACTGCGCCCGATTCGTTTTGCATGGCCGGAAATTGTGGTATCACTGCTTGGTATCCTCTTTTTGGTCGGACTGCTTTTTATTGACCAGACCCAAATCGGCAAAATCATTTTATGGAGGGTATGACGATGATCTCATTCCAGAATTTCAGCTTTCGTTATGAAGAAAGCAAAGATTTTACCCTCCGCGGCATTGACATGACTGTACGGACCGGCGAGTTTATTCTTCTGACCGGGCGAAGTGGCTGCGGCAAGACAACGTTGATTCGTTCCCTCAATGGACTTATTCCACATTTTTACCCCGGTGAAATTAAAGGCGATCTGCTTATGGATGGACATTCGCTTTTGGAAATGAAGCCCTCCGAACTGGCCGGACAGGTAGGAACTGTCTTTCAAGACCCACGCTCACAGTTTTTTATGACCGATACCACACGAGAATTGGCGTTCGGCTGTGAAAATCTCGGACTGGCCCGTGAGGAAACCATTGACCGGATTGCACGAGCAGCCAAAGAATTGGAGTTGGTCGAATACCTGAATCGAAGTATTTTTGCATTATCCAGCGGAGAAAAACAGCAGATTGCGATTGGCTCTGTTTATGCGCTTGCCCCAAAGGTCTACATCTTTGATGAACCATCGGCCAATCTGGACTATGCCGCCACCAAACGGCTTGCTGAAATCATGGAAAAGCTCAAGAGTGCCGGCTATACCATTTTTGTAGTAGAACACCGCTTTTACTATCTGCGAGATTTGATTGACAGAGCTTTTCTGATACAGAATGGAAAAATTGAGCATGAGTTTACAAGGGAACAGTTTTGCTCTTTGCCCGAAGAAACACGAATTTCTTATGGTCTGCGAACCGCATACCCGGAACGTGATGCAGAGCATTATCAGGAAAAGCCGCATTCTCAAAATACAACGCACTTACTAGAAGTCCACGATTTAGGCTTTGCCTACAAGAAAGGTCCAGAAGTATTCCAAAATGTCAGCTTTGAAGCTCATTCGGGGGACGTGATAGGCATTTTAGGCCATAATGGTGCCGGAAAAACAACGCTCCTGTCTATTCTGACTGGCCTGTTGAAACAGCGGCATGGAGAAGTTCGTCTTGATGGAAAAAAGCTCACACCCCGGCAGCGGCGGTCACTTTCCTATCTTGTTATGCAGGATACAGACTATCAACTCTTTGCCAGCAGCGTGGAAGAAGAACTTTCCTTGGAATGCAGGAAGATTGCAAAGAAAAAAATAGATGCAGTATTGAACGCATTGGAACTGTCGGACTATCGGGAAAGACACCCAGCATCGCTTTCAGGCGGTCAAAAACAACGGGTTACCATTGGAGTGGCAATCGTAAAGGACAGCCTCGTAATCTACTTCGACGAGCCCACCAGCGGCTTGGATTATGATTCTATGGTGCGTGTCAGCAAGCTGATTGAACAACTTTCCGATTCCGGGGTAATCGTGTTCGTGGTTTCTCATGATTTTGAATTTATTGTCCGTACCTGCACAGAGGTTGTGCAGCTGGATGATGATGGAACAATTCAAAATCAGCAGTTATCGCCAACGGTTTTGAAATCTCTTTCTGAAAAATATTTCACATGATAGGAGGTTGGACTTATGTTCCAAAAAGTATTTGAATATGCCGGACCTCATAAAAAAGGCCTCTATGCTGCAACAGCCATCGTGCTGGTCAGTGTTCTGCTGGGTGTTTTTCCCTTTGTGCTGGCATATCAGGTAATTGCACCGCTGGTCATGGGGGAGGCAATCACTGCTTCCTTTATCATCCAGCATGTCATACTGGTCTTGGTATGTCTGGTGCTGCAAGCTCTTTTCTATGGCTGGGGCCTGAATCTCTCTCATAAAGCAGCTTATGACACGCTGCTCCGCCTGCGGACGGCTCTGCAAAAACGGTTTGAAAAACTGCCGCTGGGTGTTATTCAGGACAAAGGCACTGGCACCGTGAAAAAGCTGTTCGTGGACGATGTAGACAGTCTGGAAGTTCTGCTGGCACACTCTATGCCGGAGGGCATCGCCAACCTGATGGTTCCTATTGCAGTTTATGTGGCAATGTTCTTTGTAGACTGGAAGCTGGCACTGTTATCTTTGGCATCCATTCCGCTTAGCTTAGTTGCCATGATGACGATGTATTCCGTTGGTATGAAGAAAATGGGACCTTACTATATGGCCGGGCAAAAGATGAACAATACCATTATTGAGTACATCAACGGTATGGAAGTCGTCAAGGTTTTCAATAAAGACGCAGATTCTTACGAACGGTTCCGCAAAGATATATCAGATTATCGGAACTATACACTGGCATGGTATAGGGCGGCATGGCCGTGGATGGCGATTTACAGCAGCCTGCTTCCTTGTACCATCATCCTGACCCTGCCTGTGGGTGCATGGTTTGTCCTCTGCGGCTGGTCGGCTCTGCCCAATTTGATTTTGGTGCTGTGTCTTTCTTTGAGTATCGGTATGCCGCTGCTGAAATCTCTTGGCTTTCTGCCAACCATGCCCCAGCTCAACTATAAAATCTCCGCATTGGAGCAGGTGTTGGATGCGCCGGAACTTCAGCAGACGAGTGATAGATTCCATGGAATAGATGACACCGTTACTTACGACCATGTTTCTTTCGCTTACCAGACAACACAGCCCGGCCCGGATGGAAAGCCCACGGTGGTTGAGGATGAAGTTCTCCATGATATTTCCTTTACGGCAAAGGCTGGACAAAAAACTGCTCTTGTCGGTGAATCTGGCTCCGGCAAGAGTACCTTGGCAAAACTGCTGATTCACTATTATGACCCGCAAAAGGGCAGCATTTCCATCGGCGGACAGAAACTTTGCGATATGAGCCTTGAAGCATTGAACAGTCGTATCTCCTATGTGGCGCAGGATCAGTATTTGTTTAATACTTCTCTGCTGGAAAACATCCGGCTCGGTCGGTTGACTGCAACGGATGAAGAAGTAATAGAGGCCGCAAAGAAAGCTCAGTGCATGGAGTTCATTGAAAAACTTCCGCAGGGCATTCACTCCATGGCAGGCGATGCCGGAAAAATGCTCTCCGGCGGTCAGCGTCAGCGTATTTCTCTGGCGCGAGCAATCTTAAAGGATGCCCCTATTGTAGTTCTTGATGAAGCAACAGCCTATGCTGACCCCGAAAATGAAGAAAAGATGGAAGCAGCCATTGCAGAACTTGTAAAAGGCAAGACTCTCGTGGTGATTGCTCACAAACTGCCCGCCATTATGAATGCCGATCAAATTTGTGTCATCGACCACGGAAAATTGGTAGCAGCGGGTAAGCATCAGGATTTGATTCGCTCCTGCCCTGAATATCAGAAATTGTGGAAAGCCGCACAGGACAGTGCCGAATGGAAAGTACACACTGCAAAGGAGGGAGCCTAAATGTTTGCGATGTTTTCAAGAATTTTGAAACTCTCCGGCCGTTATAAAGGCCGTATTCAAGGTGCATTCGTTTGTGCGTTTTTGGAATCCATTTTGTCAAAAATGCCAATCGTTCTTGCCTTTGTAGTTTTAAGCCGCTTTGCAGCTGACACACTGACCAGCCAGACTTGCCTTTATATCGGCCTTGGAATTGCCACAGCAGTGTTGGTGCAAATGCTTGTTCATTACCTCAGCGACAGCCTGCAAAGTGCCGCAGGATATTTGATGTTTGCGGATAAACGCATGGAACTGGGCAGCCATCTGCGGAAACTTCCGATGGGCTATTTTACTTCCGGCAACATTGGCAAAATCAGCTCTGTTCTTAGCACGGATATGGTATTCATTGAAGAAGTCGCTATGAGTACGCTGGGCAACATGATGGGCTATCTGCTGTCCTCCTTGATTCTGCTGGTATTCATGTTTTATTTGAACGTACAGCTTGGTTTGATTGCTGCCGCCGTCACGGTTCTGGCATGGCTGGTGTCAAAAGGAATGAACAAGGTTTCCCTGCGGGAAGCCGCAGAGCGGCAGGAGCAGAGCGAACGGCTGACCGATGCGGTGCTATCCTTTGTGGAGGGCATTGGCGTCATCAAGAGCTACAACCTGCTGGGCGAAAAATCAGAAGAACTGACTGACAATTTCCAGCGTTCCAGAAACACCTCCCTTGCTTTTGAGCAGAAAATGACACCATGGACAATGAGTCTGAATATCCTTTACGGCATTGGTATTGCGGCGATTTTCGGCTTGTCGATTGTATTGGAACAGCGCGGCGCACTTCCGCTGGCCTATGTGCTTGGTGTTCTGCTGTTTGTGTTTGACCTCTTTGGACCGCTGAAAGCTCTTTATGGGGAAGCATCTCGCCTTACCGTTATGAATGCAGCTCTCGACCGCATTGAAGCAGTCCTGAATGAGCCTGAACTTCCCGACACGGGCAAGCAGCATCTTCCTGCACAGGCACAGCCGGGACAGCCAGAAGTTCAGTTTAACGATGTTGTATTTGCTTATCAGGACAAAGAAGTTCTGCATCATATCAGCTTTGACATGAAGAAAGATTCTATGACTGCTTTAGTCGGACCTTCTGGCAGCGGAAAGTCTACTATTGCCAATTTGCTGGCTCGGCTTTGGGATGTAAAATCTGGCAGCATAATAATAAGAGGTATGGACATTCGGAACGTGCCTTTGGCAGAGCTGATGGAGCAGATCAGCATGGTATTCCAGCGAGTGTACTTATTCCAAGATACCATTTACAACAATATCAGCATAGGCAAACCGGACGCCACAGAGGAAGAAGTCTATGCAGCTGCTAAGAAGGCCCGCTGCTATGATTTCATCATGGCGTTGCCTGATGGATTCCAGACCGTAGTTGGTGAAGGCGGTGCTACACTCTCCGGCGGTGAAAAGCAGCGCATCTCGATTGCACGCTGCATCTTGAAAGATGCCCCTATCATCATTTTGGATGAAGCTACCGCAAGCGTAGATACTGATAACGAAAGCTATATTCAGGAGGCCATCTCGGAACTGGTAAAGGGCAAGACACTTCTCGTAATCGCCCACCGTCTGAATACCATCCAGAATGCCGATCAGATTTTGGTCATTGACAACGGCCAGATTGCACAGCAGGGCACGCACGAAGAACTTTTGAAGCAGCCCGGCATTTATCAGGAGTTTGTCAACATCCGAAAGAATGCGGCTGGATGGAGCCTTGCTTAACAAAATTCAGCGTATGCGATGCGGAGGTTCCATTGTGCGTATATCATAATCCGTCCGCATAGAAACAAATAGGTAAAAAATAACGCGGCCGGGATTGATATATCCGACCGCGTTATTCGTCTTTTTGAAATGCTTCCGCCTGTTTGCAAAGCGCAATATATTTTTCAATTTCCGCCTCACTTTTCCCGGCAAAGAAGTCTACAACTGTTTTTGAAACCGTCTGATTTACCATGTCTGGAAAAATGGCAGCATCCACGCTGATATTTAACTCTTTGGCGACAAGAGCCACCGTTTCAAATTTGGGGTTACTCTGGCAGGTTTCCAAATCTATGATTGTACGGGCGTTCATATTGAGCCGTTCAGCCAATTTTCTCTGTGTCAAATGCTGCCGCTTACGTTCTGACCGCACTTTCCATGCAAACAAGTCAAGAGGATTGTTCACTATACATCACCTCTACCTCATTGTAGGGTGTACTATCGCTCATATAAATAACCACACAACTCACATTGTGTGAGTTATAGCTCATAATTTGAAGCAAAGAGCTATATGGATAAGAGTATCAAAATAAAGGAGCGCAAAATAAAATGGGGCTTACCGCCCACTCGAAAAGCCCTAACACCAATTAAAAAAATATTCAAATAACGTAGGGGCGAGCCATACTCATAGAAGTGAGTTGTGGCTCGCTTTTTATATACTTCAATTCACATCCGATAAAGCCCCGCATTTTTACAACCTACGATTGGGTATCGGATGCCGTTCTCCGCCTCGTTTTGCTCCGGCCTATAAACCCGAACAGAACGAAAGGCACAATTCTATGAACGGCAGGAAAAATTTTCATATCAATCTTAAAAATCAGCCAAATGAACCCGTTGGTGAACGAGTAGTGAGCGAAAGGGGAAGAAAAGAGCTGCCTCCCAGCACGAGGGGAGGTGAAAACTTGAAACCAAACCGCTACTACGAACACAAGCAGCACGCCTTTGACAGCTACTGCAAAAAGGTGTTGAAATGCGAGGCATGTAACGGCTATCGGCAGATCAGCCGTCATCAAAAACGTTTTGCATCTTTGGAAGAACTGTCCGGGACAGATGTGGCCCAGCTTGCGGTTTATGATCGTTACTCATGGGAGTATACGGCTTTTCCCGTGGGAAATGCTGTTGTGCTAATCGAGAACGACCGATTGGCCACAGCACTTCTACGGCTGTCACCAAAGGACCGGGAAATTTTTATGATGCACTGGTTTCTATGGATGACAGACGAACAGATAGCAAAGTGCATGGGCATGGCCAGAAGAACGGTCAATACTCGCAGGTATAAAGCCTATCGGCTGCTGAAAAAGCTGATGGGAGGTGAAGCTGATGACTAAATCTGCGCACACACGGGCATCGCTGCTTCCTTACCCGATAATCGCTGCCGCTGTTGCAGGAGACGCCGAAGCAGTGAGCCGGGTAGTCCAGCATTATTCCAGCTACATTGCCGCACTGTCAACTCGGACGAGCTATGGCTCTGACGGCTATCCTCGTCTGCAAGTTGATGAAGAACTGCGCAATCGTCTGGAAGCAAAACTGATAATTGCTATCCTTGATTTTGACTTGACCTGATTCAACGTAGGCATCGTGTGCTGTTCCCCTTTCCATACGATGCCTTTTCTAGTTCTTTGACAAAGAAAGCCCGCAAGACAATGGCGGTGCATCATAGGGCAAACGGATACGTTGCTGTCTGTATCGAGCCGGGCGGTGGGTGCGCCACGATGCTTTTCTCTGAAAAGTGGAGCGATCATCACCACGCCGTAATGCAAGCGCAGCTGCTTGCGGGCCATGACATACCGACAGGCTGATACTCCCTTACCGTCAAAGTCCGAGCGTTCAGAGCGTCGCAGGCAATGAGTAGGGCTGCATGAGGAATGCACGGCAACCAAAAGAAACTACTCACCAAAGTTGCAAAGGAAAAAGGCTATACCAATCTGGTTCACTTTCTGGATGATGGCATTTCCGGCGTGACAATGAACCGTCCCGGTTTCGTTGAAATGATGCAGCAGCTTGAACAAGGGAAAGCCTCCGCTGTGTTCGTCAAAGACCTTTCCCGTCTGGGCCGAAACTATATCGAGGTCGGGCGGCTGACAGAAGAATTTTTCCCAGACCATGACATCCGACTTGTTGCCGTTTCGGACAACATCGACACGGCCGAGGGCGAAAACGAACTGGCACCCATCCGAAACCTGTTCAATGAGTGGTATGCCCGTGACATCAGCAAGAAACGCCGTATCAGTAATAAAATCAAAGGCAACTCCGGCGAACCGATGGGACTTCCTCCCTATGGGTATATCAAGGACCCGAACAATCCCAAGCATTGGGTCATTGATGAAGAAGCTGCACAAGTTGTCCGGCGCATTTTTGATATGACGTTGGAGGGCTTTGGCACGGAACAGATTGCCACCCAGTTTGAAAAGGAAGGCATCCTGACGCCGCAGGCCTACTGGATTCAGAAAGGCATCGGCCGTCCCGGAAAGACCAAGATGCGCCCCGCCACCAAGTGGAATGGCTCCACGATTACCCATCTTCTGTACCAGCAGGAGTATTGTGGTGATGTTCTGAACTTCAAAACCTACTCCAAGTCCTACAAGAACTGGACGGCCTCTTTGAGCGCATCTATGAGGACAATGTTTCCGGCAAGATCTCTGATGAACGCTTTTCCAAAATGTCCCGGAGATATGAGGACGAGCAAAAGGAGCTGACCGAGAAAATCAAACAGCTCCGCTCCGAAATCGAAAAGCAGAGCAGCCGCACCATGACAACGGATATGTTCATCAGTCTGGTTCGCAAGTACACCAGAGCAAAAAAGCTGACACCCCGGATGCTGAATGAACTGGTGGAAAAAATCGAAGTGTTCTATCATCATACAGGTAAATCGCATTGATGAACGTATCCACCAGTGCCTGCCGCTGGTCTTTCAGGCGCATATCCAGCTTGCGGAACCGCAGCAACCAAAACCTGATAAACTCCTTTGTGACCTTGGGCTTCGCCAACTTTTCTTCCGCAATGCGGGCTTCAAGCTCACGCTTGGTTTCTTCCAGCTGCTCCAGCCTCTCCTTGGTGGAGCTGGTCAGGATGCCGGCCTGAATCGCATTGAGCATATTCTGGATACCGGATTCCGCATCACGAAGCTGTTTCTCATAGAGAGGAATGTTGGTATTCTCCTTGTTTTGCAGTTCCATCACCTTGGCAATGATGGATTCCATGGCGGCATCATCCCGGACAAGCTGCATGGTCTGGTTCACCACCAGATTTTCCAGCCACTGCTTGCGGACTGTCTTTTTCTTGCAGCCCTTCTTCTTTTTGGCAGTGGCACATTTATAATAGCGGTGGACTTCTCCCGTCCGACTCGTTCCGACCACCATTGCAGCGGCCCTTCAGGATGTTCTCGGTCTGTCCACGTACAACCTTTTCGGCAAGGTCAGCGGAGTAGTATTCCGCATAGCCCTCCAGCACCGATTCCAGAATGATGCCCTCCGGCCCCTCGGAGATGATCTCGGTGGCAGACATGAGCTTGACACCGTTCTTCTTCAACTGGGTCTTGTACCGGGCACTGTCGTAGCGGTTTCGGGCAAAACGATCCAACTTCCAGACCAGCACGATGTCAAACAGCTTCTTGTCACTGTCCTTGATCATCTGCTGGAACTCCGGGCGGTTATCCGTCTTGGCAGAGATCGCACGGTCAATGTAATGCTTGACGATGGTGATGCCGTTCTTTTCGGCATAGGCGGTGCATTCACGAATCTGACCTTCGATGGATTCTTCACGCTGATTGTCGCTGGAATAACGGGCGTAGATCACGGCGGTCATGGCGGACACCTCCTATTTATACATCATTGAACGGTGGAGCGTTCTTTCAAAACAATGTTTCGTATAATCTATATATCATATTTTGCGGAAGATTGCAAGATGAATTTATATTAAAAACCGGCAGTTCTCTGTTTTCTAAGAACTGCCGGTCATACTTCTTATTTACCCCAGACGGTCTCGGCGATTTCCTTGACCAGTTTGAGCTTGTTCCACTGTTCCAGCTCGGTCAGCTTATTGCCGATCTCACAGGATGCAAAGCCGCACTGCGGGCTGAGGCAGAGACGGTCGAGAGGAATGTACTTCTCTGCCTCATGAATGCGGGCGATGACGGTATCCTTATTTTCCAGTCGGGGAGATTTGGTGGTGACAAGACCCAGCACCACTTTTTTGCCATCGGCCACATACTTCAGCGGCTCAAAGCTGCCGGAACGCGCATCGTCAAATTCCAGATAGAACGCATCCACATTTTCCTGTGCCAGCAGGAAGGGAGCAACGGTGAAGTAATCGCCCTCGCTGGCCCAAGTGGAATGATAGTTGCCACGGCAGACATGAGTGGTGATCGTCAGACCCTCCGGGCGGTTTTCCAGTGCCAAATTGTTCAGACGCAGGTACTCTGCGGCTACATCCTCCACTTTGGTATTGCTCTCCTTGAGGAAGTTCTGGTAATTCGGGTCTCCGATCATGCCCCATGTGCAGTCGTCAAACTGGATATTGCGGCAGCCAGCGGCATACAACTCCTGAATGACGGTGCGGTAGGCGACAGCAATATCCTGAATCAGCTGTTCGTGGTCAGGGTAAACAGTATCCGTGTTTTTACCGTTGTCCTCGCGGTACAGTTCGGCCAGCAGCTGCGCCGGGGCAGGCATAGTTTGGCGGGCGATGCAATTCTCATCCTCAAACTGCTTAACAAATTTGTAGTGCTCTACAAAAGGGTGGTTCTCACCGCTGATCTTACCACTCACTTTAATGGAACCGTGGGTAGTCTCCTCACCGTGGAAGAAGTAGCCGTGATCCAGTTCCACTTCCTCAATGCCGTGGAAGCCCCACATGAAGTCCAGATGCCAGTAGCTGCGGCGGAACTCGCCATCGGTGATGGCGTGATAACCAGCACGCTTCTGCTTCTCGATGAGGCGGGTGATTTCCTCATTTTCCACCGCGGTCAGCGCAGCATGGTCGATCTCGCCAGCCTTGAACTGGGCACGTGCCTCTTTCAAGTGCTGGGGGCGCAGGAAGCTGCCCACAAAGTCATAACGGAACGGTGATTTCAACTCTGCCATATCGTAAAACCCTCTCTATACGTCAACTTTCAGTACTCGTTGCTTGATGGCAACAGTATACCGCAGGAGTTGATTTGTGTAAAATACGAAATGCAGACGGTTTGACATAGCTTGAAGCTATACTTGCTCCGTATACTTTTTCAGAATCTCAATATACTGTTTTCCGAATCGTCCGGGCTGCACCTGTTTGTGGGTCAGATAGCCGATTTGCATGGAATCATCTACCAACAGCGGCACGGCACGGATGTTCGGACCGTTGAGTGTTTCGCTGATGACGCCGCTGCAAATGGTATAACCATCCAGACCGATCAGCAGATTGAACAGTGTTGCGCGGTCACGCACCAGAATGTCCTTTTTGCTGTCCAGAGTGCTCAAAATCTCCTCCGAAAAATAGAACGCATTGTGCTCCCCCTGCTCATAGGAAAGGCGTGGGTAGGGCTTCAAATCGTCCAGTGTCAAAGCCTTTTTCTGCGCCAACGGGCTAGATGCACTGACGAACACATGGGGCTTTGCGGTGAAGAGCGGCGTGAAAGTCAAATCGTGTTCCCGGATGACCTTGCGCAGAACGGTTTCATTGTCGTTGTTCAAATAGAGTACGCCCACCTCACTGCGCAGCTTTGCAACATCCTCAATGATCTCATAGGTCTGCGTCTCCCGAATGCGGAAATCATATTCCTCTCCGCCGTATTCTTTCAGCAACTCCACAAAGGCTTCCACGGCAAAGGAATAGTGTTGGGCCGACACGCAGAACTGATGCTTGACCGGAGCTGAGCCGAGATATTTTTCCTCGATGAGTTCCATCTGGGCCAGCACCTGCCGGGCATATCCCAGAAACTCCTCTCCCTCCGGGGTCAGAGCCACACCCCGATTGGTGCGGTGAAAAATAGTCAGTCCAACTTCCTGTTCCAACTCCCGGATGGCATTGGTCAGGCTGGGCTGTGCGATGAAAAACTGCTGTGCCGCCCGGCTGATGGTGCCGGTGTCGGCTACAGCGGTAGCGTAACGAAGCTGCTGTAAGGTCATAGCGGATTCCTCCCGATGGCTTTTTTATCATCCTATCGCAGAACGGACAAAAACGCAATGTCTTTTCTTGTTTGCAATACCAACCGAATATTGTCGGCATATTCAAGATACGTTTTACCCATCCTGCAATTTCCCTTATAATAGCACCGCAGTCTTAAAGGACTGCAACATTCCCATATCAAAAAGGAGGCTTTCCGGTATGGGACAGCGGCAAAGCGAGATCATCAAAAATCACATGGAAGTCTACTGGCACGATTATGCGTCCGCCAGTAAGGGCAACCCCATTACCGAGGCGGGACTTGTGGAAAAAGCCTCCGTCATTGGCCGCACCGGGCTGATGCTGCTGGAATGCGGCACCGGCGCATGGCGCGTCCGAAGCTCCATGAACACCCTTTCGCGGGAGCTGGGTGTCACAACGACAGCAGATATCGGCCTGTTGTCCATTGAGTTCACCTGCTTTGATGGCGACCAGTGTTATACCCAGTCGCTCTGTCTGACAAACACGGGCGTGAACACCTCCCGCTTGAACCGGCTGGAGCATTTCGTCAGCGACTTCGACCGGGAGGGCAAATTTATGACCGGCGAAGAACTGCACAGCCACCTCGACGAGATCGAGCGTATCCACGGCTTGTATTCGCCGGTTGCGCTGGGCTTTGCAGCCGCACTGGCCTGCGGCTGCTTCACCTTTCTGCTGGGCGGCGGCATCGTTGAGATGCTATGTGCCTTCTGTGGCGCGGGCATCGGCAACTTTGTACGGTGCAAGTTGACAAAGCACCACTTCACTCTGTTTCTGGGCATCACAGCTTCGGTCTGTTCGGCGAGCCTCGTGTATGCCGTCCTGCTGAAGCTGGCCGAGGTGCTGTTTGCCGTATCGGCGCAGCACGAGGCGGGATATATCTGCTCCATGCTCTTCATCATTCCGGGCTTTCCGTTCATCACCAGCGGCATCGACCTTGCCAAGCTGGATATGCGCTCCGGGCTGGAGCGTCTGGCTTACGCCGTCCTTATCATTCTGGTGGCGACCATGACGGCATGGATCATGGCACTGCTGCTGCATTTGCAGCCGGTGCAGTTCCCGGCTTTGAGCCTGACGCTCCCGGAAGAGATCCTGTTCCGGCTGCTGACGAGCTTTGGCGGTGTGTTCGGCTTTTCGCTGATGTTCAACAGCCCCCGGAATCTGGCAGTCTGCGCCGCGCTCATCGGTGCGGTGACGAACACGTTCCGGCTGGAGCTGGTAAGCCTTGCAGGGTTCCCGCCTGCCGTAGCGGCGTTTCTGGGCGCATTGCTGGCCGGCCTGCTGGCATCCTGCCTGAAGAGCGCCGCAGGTTATCCCCGCATCTCTGTCACGGTTCCGTCCATTGTTATCATGGTGCCGGGGCTGTATTTCTACCGCGCCATCTATAATCTGGGCATCCTGTCCCTGACGGATTCTGCCACATGGTTTGCAAACGCCATCCTCATCATCGTGGCGCTGCCGCTGGGTCTGATCTTTGCCCGCATCATCACCGATAAGACATTCCGTTATTGCACCTGAGGTGCAATGCCTTCCATTCTCCCCTCTATAATGCAAAACGCAGCGAGCCGTCAGAAGGTTCGCTGCGTTTTGTTTTGCTGTGTGATGCACTTATAAAGGGAGTTCGTTTGTAGGAGAGCTTACTCCCCGTAAACGATCTTGGTAGCCGTTTCTACATGGCGTTCCAGCCGGTCAGCAAAGTGCTCCAGCGGCAGAAAAACGCCCAGTTCATCGTAGCGGGTGCCGCCGTCCTTCAGCGTGTCCTGTCCATAGTAGACCACGGAACGGGGCAGTGCGTGCTGCAGCTTCATCTGGATGTCCCAGACGGTGGAATAGGCTTCGGCTTCGGTCACCTTCTGCTTTACGGTGTCCGGCAGTTCGTAAATCAGCAGCAGCCCCAGATGCTGGTTATAGTGGTACTCCACCACATCCATAGAGCCTTCGTCGTAGCCGTGATACTTGCAGTAGCCGCTGGCAAGGTACATTTTCACCTTTTCCTGCTTCTGGAACACCCGGACAAACCGATCATATAGCTTTTTATTGACTGCAAACTTATTGTCCGGCAAAAGAACGCCGGCATCATCCGTCAGAATCACCGGGTTCGGCTGGCCGTCCGCATTGAACTTAAAGGGGATCAATGCCGCATTCCGCAGCAGATCAAACATACTGTGCTGACAGAGCGCCATCAGAAATGCAGACAGATCCTTGTTCTCGTAGGCATCGAATAATGCCGCAGCAAACTGTTGTGCACTCAGCGTCGGCGCATCCAGTACGTCTGCCATGTCCAGCGAATCGTTGAAGGTATCCATCAGACGGCGGCAGGCTTCCGGATTTTTCAGGATCTCCCCGAACAGTGCCTCTGCTTTTTCTTCTCTTGGAAATATCGTAGCCATCAAAAAGACCCTCTTTCTGTTTATTTCCAACTGTTATTATAGGTTCAGAAAGTCCTGCTGTGAAATACTGCTTTTATATCGCCGCTATATGCAGAATACTTTTTACACATTTTCTAAGTGCCTGTATAATGACACTGCAATCTTGAAATTGCACGAGGGAAATAGAAAAGTATATAAAGTTGGTTTGAACGGAGGCAGTTCCTATGTCTGAGGTCAAAAAGGTCGTGCTGGCATATTCCGGCGGTCTGGATACGTCCATCATCATCCCGTGGCTGAAAGAGCACTATAACAACTGCGAAGTCATTGCCGTGTGCGGCAATGTGGGACAGAAGGGTGAGCTGGACGGTTTGGAGGAGCGTGCGAAGGCAAGTGGCGCATCCAAGCTGTACATCGAAGACCTGACCGACGAGTTCGTGGAGGACTACGTCATCCCTACCATGCAGGCCGGAGCCGATTATGAGGGCTATCTGCTGGGCACCAGCTTTGCCCGCCCGATTTTGGCAAAGCGCGTCGTGGAGATTGCCCGTGCCGAGGGTGCGGATGCGGTCTGCCACGGCAGCACCGGTAAGGGCAACGATCAGGTGCGCTTTGAGCTGGCCATCATGCACTTTGCACCCGACCTGAAGATCATCACCCCGTGGCGTGAGTGGGATATCCAGAGCCGCGATGAAGAGATCGACTACGCCGAGGCTCATCACATCCCGCTGAAGATCAGCCGCGAGACGAACTACTCCAAGGACAAGAACCTGTGGCATCTGAGCCATGAGGGCCTTGACCTCGAAGATCCGGGCAACGAGCCGCAGTACGACAAACCCGGCTTCCTTGAGCTGGGCGTCAGCCCCAAGACTGCCCCGGACAAGTCCGAGTTTGTGGAGCTGGAATTTGAACAGGGCGTGCCGGTGGCTCTGAACGGCGAGAAGCTGAAGCCCGCCGCCATCATTGCAAAGCTCAACGAGATTGGCGGACGCAACGGCATCGGCCTGTACGACGTGGTGGAGAACCGTCTGGTGGGCATGAAGAGCCGCGGCGTCTACGAGACCCCCGGCGGCACCATTCTGTACAAGGCGCATGAAGTGCTGGAGACCCTGACATTGGACAAGCTGACTGCCCACAAGAAGCGCGAGCTGGCCATCACCTTTGGCGAGCTGGTTTACGACGGCCAGTGGTTCAGCCCTCTGCGCAAGGCTCTGAGTGCTTTCGTCACCTCCACGCAGGAGTACGTCACCGGCAAAGTCCGTCTGGAACTGTATAAGGGCAACCTCATCAATGCAGGAGTCTGGTCGCCCTACTCCCTCTACCGGGAAGACATCGCCACCTTTGCCGCAGGCGGTGACTACAAGCAGAGCGATGCCACCGGTTTCATCAGCATCTACGGTCTGCCCACCAAGGTGCAGGCCATTGTAAACAGCGAAAAAGAAGGTAAATGAAGTAGTTTAGGCTGATTGCCGTATCCATAGAGCCTCCCCAAAAGAAGAAAACCGCCCCGCAACACACCCGATTCATTTTGCCGCCGATTCACCCGACAAAATCATCGCTGCGCTGCGTGGGCGGTTTTCTGTTTTGAAAAAGGCACAGTCATATAGTGCTCAATGATGTTTTTGCACAAAAATCGTTGTCGCCTTGCTATCATCAGATTTGCCTGTGCCCATCCCTTGAACAGGAATACAGACCAATACCCAGTCAATTTTTCCTATACTCGCAAGATGCGTCATACTTTTCCCGCTTTACCGCAATAAATTTTCAAAATCCTCTTGACGTATTCAACATACCGTGGTATTTTCCTTGTAAATTCCACTGATTTTGTGGATTGGTCCAAACCCATCCACAAGATGTGGTTGTGTTCATTTTGAACACTGCCTCACCGTGGATTATCCCTGAAAGATCTACCGCCCCGCAACACATCCGATTCATTTTGCCGCCGATTCACCCGACAAAATCCATCGCTATGCTGCATAGGCGGTATTTTTCTTTTATGGGAAACGCACCTTGAAAATTTCATGAGCCGACCGGACGTGATACAGACTTTCCGTCAACGCCGCTGCACAAACAGGGGCAGGAACTTCGTTCGGAGCGAACGGTGATTCCCATCCATGAGCAGCACAACCTCTACTTATTTTTTTGCGTCTTAACAATTCGGAAACAATTACCCGGAAACGATTTTGAGCGCAGCGGTAGAGGGCAAGAACCGTCCCGTGGCCACAAATTTTCAATTCTTGAAAATTTCCTGTCCATCCGGGACTTCACTTCTCGGACTCTTGCGAGTTTTCCAAGTGATCTTGTTGGGGCGTGCCTGCCCCAAACCCTGCTCATAGTTCGCGCCTGATGGCGCGAACAAACGGCGTGTCGTGCTTACATAGCTTCACCGAGGAGCTATCCGAAACGACAGGAGGTTCAATGAACAAAACGAATGTCAAAGCGAATCCCAGCACGACCCACCGCCACGACACGCCGAACAACAAAACGCACATCATCAAGTTCCGAGTAACGGAAACTGAAAAGATGGAACTCGAACAAACCGCAAAACTCCTTCATCTCTCCCTGTCCACCCTCATCCGCCGTGCGCTGCACAGTGCGAAGATCGAGCGCACTGTTGTCGTTGCTGGCGGCGGAGAAGAAACCCTGACCGCTGTTTCCACCCTGCTTGCCCAGTGCAGCAGGGTGGGCGGCAACCTGAACCAACTCGCACGACACTTTAACTCTGGCGGAGCAGACACCGAACAGCTCCGGGCGAAACTTCTTGACGAACTTGCAGACCTGACTGCATTCCGGCTCCACGCCGAGAAAGTTCTGGGTGAACTGTATGGCAACGCTCAAGCATATCGCCTCTAAAAATTCGGACTACACCGCCATCGAAGCGTACCTCGTTTACCAGCACGATGAATTTTCCGGCAAGGTAATTCTGGACGAACAAGGCAGGCCCATGCTGCGGGATTCGTACCTGATCGACACCCTTGAGTGTGGCGATTATTCGTTTGCAACTGCCTGTCTGCTTGCAAACCGAAAGTACAACAAGAACAATCACCCGGAAGATATTAAAAGTCACCAGTATATCATCAGTTTCGACCCACGGGATGTAACCGAAAACGGGCTGACTATGGAGAAAGCGCAAGCCCTCGGCTTGCAGTTCTGCAAGGACAACTTCCCCGGTCATCCCGCCATCGTCTGCACCCACCCGGACGGACACAACCGTTCGGGAAATATCCACGTCCACATCGTGATCGGCAGCATCCGAACACGAGAAGTGGAGCGCAAACCCTATATGCAGAAG
>PPYF01602885.1_pt1 | contig 21061 bp, 20 predicted proteins | sample 1559871 | NCBI WGS metagenome assembly PPYF01 (sample SAMN08240021, study PRJNA423297) | Human gut metagenome, whole genome shotgun sequencing project.
GAAAATTGGGAAAAGGTACTCCTGAGACACAAAATGGCCGCTGGTCGGGCCCGCGCGATAGTTGTCTCTGTGTAGGGGAAATTTTACTGTTGAAAGTAGATTGGCAAAAGACAGAAAGGAGGGTCGCAATGGCCGACACGAAACCGAGAGTCAAATTCAATACCGCAGGCGATTTGCTCGTATCAAGTGCTCAGCTCTGCGACCTTCTAAGAGTTACCCCTGAAATCATTTCGAGGCATCACAAAGCGGGAATGCCGAAAGCTGCAACAGGTTGGTGGAATCTCCGGGAAGTCCTTGTGTATTTAGGACAGGCGAAAGCAGATAAATCCAAAGACCAATCAGCAGCAACTCGAAAACTGATAGCCGAAGCCGATTATAAGGAGTCAAGGGCTGCACGTGAAAAGAAGATGCTTGACGTATTAAATGGCGAATATGTATCTCGTGCAGATGTGGCCAAGGAATGGTCTGCTCGTGTATTGGAGTTAAAATCCTCACTTATTAAACTCGGTAAGAGAGTGGGAAGTGAATTTACTGATCCAGAGGAACGAGCAACAGTGGAAAGGGTGGTGAGTGAAGTTGCCGAAGACTACCTCGAAAGCTACGCGCGCAAGGGCGAGTACACGCCGGAAGTCAAAGCCAACAAAGGTCGAGCCAAAAGTTGATTGGTTTCCTGAAGAACTCGACGCTTTTAGACCACCTGAGAAATACACTGTATCGGAATGGGCTGACAATTTCAGGGTACTAACTAATATATCAGCCGAGCCAGGGAGATGGAGGACACATAGAACCCCATACCTCAAAGAGCCTATGGACAGATTCACTGATCCGCTCATTGAAAAAATTGTACTTTGTTTTGGCGCACAAATCGGTAAGACTGAAGCCGAGCTCAATATGATAGGGTACGCGTTAGACCAGACAGCATCACCTGTCATGATGGTATATCCAACGGATACAATTGCTAAATTCGCCAGTGATAAGCGTATACAGCCTATGATCAAATCAGTTAAATCTATTAACGATAAGTTTGATGAGAATAGTAAATTGCTGGAGTTAGATTTCAACAATGGCAATTACATGGTGCTCGTAGGGGCGAACTCTCCAAGTAGCCTTTCGAGTCGTTCAATCAAATATCTATTCTTTGATGAAATTGATAAATACCCCGCCTTTGCAGGTAAGGAGGCAGACCCAATTAAACTGGCGACAGAACGTACTAAAACGTTTGTCGATAAAAAAATCGTAATGGTGTCTACCCCTACGGTTGAGTCGGGTAATATTTGGCAGGCGTTCATGAGTGCAAATGAGCGCCGGCAGTACTACGTGCCGTGCCCACACTGTGGTGTGTCGCAAGTCCTCAAGTTTAAGCAGATAAAATGGCCGGAAGAACACAACGACAATGTGGACATGATACGTGATACGGCGTACTACGAATGTGAACACTGCGGTGAACATATCTACGATAGGCACAAAATGGAAATGTTAAGAAGTGGTGAATGGAGAGCGGTAAACGAATCGCAAAGTAAAGTCCGCTCGGTATCGTATCACTTATCGTCGATATATTCGCCGTGGGCCACATTCGGAGACGTTGCTTATGAGTTTAAGAAATCCAAAGACAAGCCAGCCGAATTGATGAACTTCATCAATTCGTGGCTAGCTGAACCTTGGAAAAGTTCTAAAACTAAAAGTACACAAAACATGGAATTTACTCAATCCAATTATCCGTGTGGCGTTGTGCCGGATAAAGCAGTATTGCTTATCGCTTCAGTTGACGTACAACTCGATCACTTCTGGTGGGAGGTGAGGGCGTATGCTCCAGGTGTTAAGTCTTACCTAATTGATTACGGGCAGGCAAGCACTTGGGATGATTTAGAGGAAATTATCATCAACAGAGAATATCCATCAGAGTATGGTGAGCCTCGGCAGGTGATGAAAGCTGGTATCGACTCGGGCTTTAGAACAGATGAAGTATATCAATTCTGTTCTAGGTTCCCGGAAGTTTGTATACCTCTTAAAGGTTCCTCAAATCATACGACTATGACGGCACCATACACTATGACATCGTTAGAAAAAGGTGTCGTAGGTGGATTGAAATTGTATGTATTAAATACAGACTATTGGAAAGACTTTATATTTGCACGAATGATAAGACCGGCAGGTGAAGACGGAACAATTCATTTGTACAAAGAATGTCCACAAGAGTACTCTGATCACTTAAGGTCAGAGGAAAAACAGGAGATCAGAAATGTGAAAACAGGAGCCGTGACGGTACAGTGGAAACCGCTTACCAGTCATCCTGTCAATCATTTACTTGATACTTGCACTTACAATGCTGCAGTAGCAGATATTGCAGGTGTTAAATATTTAGTTGAACCAGCTGACTATGAAGAAGACGAAGAGGTTGAAACCTACGAAGATTACGGCGGAGGCATAGGCAATACTGGGCATTGGTTTAGATAGGAGGTGAACCATGAGCGATGTAAATGAACAACTTGAACGCGTCCGTCAAGTGATTGAGGATATCGAAACTAAAGGTTATTCTGAATTGCAAATTGGCGGTAAGCGGTTCAAGACAATTGACTTACCTGTGCTATATGCACGAGAACAAACGCTAATGCAACGTGTACATGAAGAGTCAAACGGCTATCAGTCGGATGCATTCGTAACATGGGGTGGGCGATGAATATTATTGACAAAGTAATAAGATGGGTAAGTCCACAACGTGCTTATGAACGCTTAGCCTGTCGTGACGCACTACGTCAATATGAAGCACTACGTCAATATGATGCGGCATCGATGGATAGGTTAAGCAGTGATTGGCAACCAGCGTATGGAACCGCGGAACAAATTGCCACCGGTTCACGTGATATTATCCGTGGACGAGCAAGAGCGGCAGAAATGAACAGCGACTTAGCTGAATCAGCAGTTATTGCGTTGTTAAGAAATGTAATCGGTGCGGGAATCGTTCCTCAAGCAAAGGTTAGAAACCGTAACGGTAAATTAAATAACGAACTTAACAAGAAAATCGAAAAGGCCTGGGCCAAATGGGCCGAACCTGAAAACGCTGACATAAGAGGCATTTCTAGCTTCTATGAATTGCAAGAAATGGCCTTAAGGCGAATGGTGTATGATGGTGAAATTCTTGTTAATAAGACTTCACAGGGTGCATACCTGCCTCTATCCATCCAATTAATAGAAGCAGAAAATATAGGCGCAGTAAGTATTACACACGGCAAGAATAACATTATCAATGGGGTTGAAGTTACAGAACATGGTAGACCAGTAGCATACCACGTGAGTCAAACGGACCCAATGGGGTTACGATCCTTTGATACTGTTCGATTAACCACCGACCAAGCCTTTTTGTTATTCAAGCCTAAGCGCCCATCTCAGATTAGGGGTATAAGTCTATTAGCATTAGTCTTACGACGAATACACGATATCGACGAATACATGGATGCTGACTTGATTGCGGCTCGTGTAGCAGCGTGTTTTAGCGTTTTCGTAACGTCTCAAAATTCAGCGCGACAATCAGCATTATTGCCACGCGATAAAAAAGGAAGACCTAACATTACAATGGCACCGGGCATGGTTAGGCATTTAAGCCCTGGTGAATCAATTGAGTTTGCAGACCCTAAGCGTAATGCAGGAACTGCAAGCGAATATTCGGCAACTCAGACCAGACGTATTGCGTCCGGTCTTGGTATGAGCGCTGACATCGTAGCGCGTAATATATCCGGTAACTTCTCAGCTGCAAGGCAAAACTTGTTAGAGGACCAAAAGACATTCCGCCAAGTACAGAAATTTGTAATCAGACACTTCTGTATACCGATTTGGAAAGCCTTTATTGACGCCCTTTATTTAACAGGCGAATTACCTTCAGACTACTTAGCGAACAAAGACAAATACCAAGAGGTAGCTTGGCTTGCTCCGGGGTGGTCATGGATTGACCCTGTTAAGGAAGTTAACGCTAATAAAGAAGCAATCAAATCTGGTCTTACAACATTGGAGGATGTGTGTGCATCATCTGGACGTGACTGGGAGGAAGTTCTTGAACAACGGAAACTCGAACAAGACAGAGCCAAGGAGCTTGGAGTATTGCTAGATTATTCCAGTGAGTTGCAACCGCTAACGATGGGCGATGATGACACTATACAGGAAGGAGCTGATGGCTAGTAATGAGTGAACATCAAAAGCGTAGCATTCTTGGTAATTATTGCCGGGAATCTACTATTGACAATGTCGATACCGATAGTCGGACAGTAGAATTGTCTTTCTCTTCCGAAACGCCATATGGTCGTTGGTTCGGCGATGAAATCCTTTGCCACGATGAAGAGTGCATCAACCTTGAGCGCTTTAATAATGGCTTAGGTACGGTATTGTTTAATCATGATCGTGACGCAGTTGTAGGTCATATTGATAAGGTATGGCTAGAAGATAACCGCGGTAAAGCGTTAGTACGCTTCGACACAGATGAACAGTCCGACACAATATTCCAAAAGGTACAGTCCGGTACGCTACAAGGTGTAAGTGTTGGGTATTCCATTAAGCGCTACGAGGTGCTTGATGATAAAGATTCTGTATCCAGTAATGGCAGATTCAAAGGGCCTGACACATATGTAGTAACTGATTGGGAACCTTTAGAAATCAGCATTGTATCTGTTCCAGCTGACCCTACTGTCGGTGTAGGACGCAGTGCTGAAGAAATTCATACAAGTATTGACACACAGGAGGAAACAAAACGTATGAATGAAAACGAAATTTTAAAAACTGAAGAAGTAAAATCTACACCAGTAGAAACTGGTATCACGCAAGAGGACCTTCAAAAAGCTATGAAGCAAGAACGTAAACGCACTTCCGAAATTACTGCATTGTTCCGTGACTTTGACGTAGAAGGTGCTGACGAAGCGATCGTAATGGGCGTATCCGTTGACGAAGCTCGTGCAATGGTAATGGACCAATTACGTGCACGCAATAAAGGTGTAACTGTAACAATGGGCGAAGCTGAAAGCGATAAGTTCCGTGCGGCTGCACAAGACGCAGTGTTGATGGCGGCAGGTATTCCAGTAGCTGAACCTGCACCAGGTGCTAATGAATTGCGCGGCTACTCTATGGTTGAACTGGCGCGTGAGTCCTTACAACGTGAAGACTTGAAAGCGAATTATGCGGATAATATGGAAATGGCACGTGCTGCTATTAACTCCACATCCACATTCCCAGCAATCATGTCTAATCTTGCCAATAAATCCGTAATGGTTGGTTTTAATGAAGCTGAAACAACATTCCAATTATGGGCTGGTAAAGGGTCCAACCGTGACTTCAAAGAAGCTGCACGCGTAGCATTGTCTGAAGCTGGTAACCTTGAATTAGTGCCAGAAGGTGGACAATTCCCACAAGATGTATTTGGTGAAGCATCTGCTCGTACTAAAGTTGCTACATATGGCAAAATCTTCAGCTTAACTCGTCAAGCAATCATCAACGATGATTTAGGTCTATTCTCCAAAATTGCTACTAAATACGGTTCCGCGGCGAAACGCTTAGTTAACAAAATGGTGTATGCTCAATTAACTGGTACAGTTAAAATGCAAGACAACGTAGCCTTGTTTGATGCTAAACACGGTAACGTTGCAACAACGGGTGAAGCATTATCCGTAAAAGCAATTGCGAAAGCAATTACTGCTATGCGTCGTCAAAAAGGTATTACTGGTGATGCTACTCTTAACATTACGCCTAAATATTTGGTAGTGCCACCTGAATTGGAAGTAACTGCATATCAAATCGTTAACTCTACAGCTGCAGTAGATGGCACAAATTCTGGTGTAGTTAACCCTTATAAAGGCCGTTTCGTAGTTGTAGCTGACGCAGAATTAACCGACCCAGATGCATGGTACTTGGTAGCCGATGCAAGTCAACATGACACTATTGAAGTAACTTACTTGAATGGTGTTGAAACTCCACGCCTTGAAACTCGCCAAGGCTTTGATGTAGATGGTATCGAATATAAAGTAGCGTTCGACTGTGGCGTAAGTGCTCTTGACTTCCGTGGTCTTTATAAAAATGCTGGTAAATAATTAGGGGGTAACTTATATGATGACACAATTCGTAATGGAAACCGATCGTATCAACTTCACTGCGACTGCTGCAGTTAAAGTAGGCGATATTGTAGAAGTTGGTAAACTCCACGGCGTTGCGCTTACTGATATCGCTAAAGGTGAAGTCGGCGCCGTAAAAGTAACAGGCGTATTTAAAGTAGTAGCCGATAAAGCAGATACTTACGCTGTTGGTGATTTAGTTCAATTCTTAACAGATAAAGCAGTAAAAACTGGTGGTAAAGTTCTTGGTGTGGCCGTAGAACCTAAAACCGCAGCACAGGAAACTGTGACAGTAATGTTGTTACAACCTACTGCGTAAATAATTACAAAGCGCCCTTTTTGGGCGTTTTACTTTTTATGAGGTAAAACTAATGCTGAAATATGATGATAAAGCGTTACTATCTGTATTCGGCGAAAAGATTACTTACAAAGGTCAATCCGTAAAAGCGAGTGTAGAAATCGGTGAATATGACGGTAAGGGTTCCGGATTCGTCGATAAAGCATTAGCCGATAAGGCCCAGATTTGGGTTCGTGCTAAGGATGTTCCAGAACCTCGACCAAAAGATGAAGTATATATCAACGGTGAGAAATGGTACGTTGATCACATTTCCAACTTTGACGGCACGATGTACTGCATCGAAATTGTCCATAACGTGAGGGCGGTGAGACCGTAATGAATAATGAACCGATTACGATTACTGACACAGCCACGCTGTATCTGAATTTCATTGCAGAAACCAAACCCGACTGGATGCGAAAAGCATTAAAGTCAACAGGTTGGATGATGCAAAAGGAGATAAAACAGGGCATCCGATCAGGTGCACCAGGCGGACGTAAGTATCCTAACTTCATGGCGCCAGCACGACGCGCAGCATTTGAGTCAGCATTTGGTGCTAAACTCCGCAAAGCATACCAAAGTGGCGGACGAGCTGAACGAGAGTCTTGGGGCTCTAAATCGCGAAATTCCTTACTCGATATGGGCATTAGCGCCAGGACAATCGGCTATAGTCCACTCGGTAAGTTATCGAATGCAGTCGGATATCAATACGACAAAGGGAAGCAATCAGTCCGAGTTGGGTGGTTATCCAATTCAGCAAAACGATTGGGCGAACGAATTGAAGAGGGGTACACTAAGCAGATTACGGAGCCTATGCGCAAGAAGTTATTTGCTGCAGGAGTACCATTGCCGAAAGGGAAATCAATGTTCAAAATTCCTGCACGTCATACATACGGGCCTATGAAATCCGTATTACAGCCTAAACTTAAACCTTACATCGAAGATAAGATAGGCGACTACGCTATTAATGGTACTGGTGCGCATTCTGCATCTCAACGTAAATACAAGGTAAGGTGATTTGATGCAACAGACAATTCCTATGTCACGCATTGTCAATCGATGGGCTGAAGCCTTATCGACGGATGAAGAGTTGACTAAATTTTGCAATGACAAATATGGAAAGCCGGCGCAACTGTATGTCGGCTACGACGATGTCGAAGCACCGCTTGAGGAAGATTGCCCGTGCATCATATTACTACCGAGTAATAAGAACGAAGGGCTTGCGGATACCTACACGTATTCATTAATGATCGTTTGGGGCATTGTCCATGAAGGTGCAACTCGTGTTAAAAATATTATTCGATACGACGGAGCGCTAGAATCGGATAACCTAGGGCAGTTAATCATTGAATGCATTTGCAAGGTAAATCCGGCGTTCCCAGTAATCGGCATTGACTATGAATTAGACTCAATGAATTGGCGCCCAGTATTCACTGGACGTTTAACAGCTACTATAGAAATTCCGCATGTAATCGGCGGGAATATTGAATATTAAAGGAGGAAATGCATATGGCAACAGCAAAACGTGCGCAGGGCTCTCAGTCCCATGTGGCGATTGCGTTTGAGGCGGACTTTGGTACAACGCCATCCGCTGGTGGTGTAATCACGCCAATCCTATCTAGCTCCGTAAAAGCTAGTCAAAACTTAAACGATTCCACCGTAATCCGTGGCGATCGTAATCCTGCAGCGCCATTCCGTGGCAACATCGACACGTCCGGTAGTTTAACCGTACCTGTTGGTGTAATCGATATCGGATACTGGCTAAAAGCTGCATTTGGGCAACCGACTTCTAATACAACTGGCCAAGCGCCAAATAAGAAGTCAGAGCACGTGTTTAAAATCGGCAACACAATGCCGTCGTTAACTATTGAGCAGGGCTACCCTGATGTTAATGTGTTCCAACAATTCGCGGGCGCGCGAGTTAGTAAATTAGGCTTTAAATTTGGCGGTGATGCCGAATTAACTGCATCTGTGGATGTAATGGGCTGTAAGGAAACATTAGCGGCCACTACATTTGATGCTGCAGCTAAGGCGGTTAATTTCTTACCATTCCAAAACCTTAACGCAACCATTAAAGAGGGTGGCGTCACTGTGGCCAATATCCTAAGTTGTGATATCAACTTTGATTTTGGCTTGGACGGCGACTCTTACGCTATCGGCGGTAAAGGATTTAGAACATACATTGACCCAGGTATTGTGTCAATTTCCGGGACGATTAAAGCGTTCTTCCAAAACAAAGACCTTTTAAACAAAGCGGTTAATGGTACAGAATCCAGCTTGGAATTGCGACTTGAACAAGATGACTGGTCACTTACATTCAAATTGCCTGAACTTGTGTACGAACGACAATCTCCAGGCATCGATGGCCCTCGAGGCGTCAATATTGAATTACCATTCAAGGCGTACTATCGTGCAGATTCCGGTCGTTCCGCATCCATCATTACATTAGTTAATAATCAAGAACAATACTAGGAGGTGCCAATATGGCATTTGAAGATATCAAAGTAAGAGGCTTAACATTCGCTGAACGCGGCGAATTAATTAAATCTGGTTTAGACCCATTGTATACTCCAGTTCCGGAGGAAGCACCGGACACAGAACGTCTATTGCGTTCTCGTGAGCTTGCACAATGGATTATGCAGCACATCTACGGATTGACTGAAGATGAAATCAACGCAGCGCCTGACAATGATCTTATGGAAATTGCGCTTGATACGATGCGCTTTACGCACGAAAAAAAGGCTGAACTCGAAAAAAACTAATTGATGCAATACTTTGGCTTAACTCCGATAAGCCAAAGTATTGCTCAGATTGTATCAAGATGCAACGTGAGACTAAACAGCATTTTGACTGCTCGGAGTGTGAGTTTAATTCCCCGCATCAATTAGATGGAACGAGACAAGCCATGCGAGTATACAACGCTAGCCGGATGCAGCGACGTTGGCATTCAGGCGGCATTGCAGGATTTGATATGCCAGCGGTATTAGAAGTGGCGAAGGCTTACGGCATTGAGCCACTACCGCACCTTATCGATCTACTCGTATTATTAGAAGCCAAAGAATTGGAGGTGGCGCACAAGAATGGCCAATAATTTAATTGATATTGTCGTTCAGCTGACCGATAAGAATACGGAAGCAGGACTCAAGAAAATTACAGCTAGTGCCGAAGGTGCCAAATCCGCCCTTGGCAAAATGAAGAATGACCTCATGGCGATAGGTGCCGGTGTTGGTGTGGTAGGCATCGGCGCCAAATTGGCCAAAGAGGCTATTCAATGGGATGTAGCCGTTAAGAAATTATCCGGTATCACTGGTGCTACGGCAAAAGAAACCAGTGAACTATTAGCAGTAGCTAATTACATGGGTATTGCTATGGAAGATAGCGCTGGTGCATTTGCTAAGTTCTCTAAGAACGTCGGAGCGGCCAAGGAAAAAATGGAAGTCGCTCGGGCAGAGGGAAAACTCGGTACTGATATATTTAGTAAATTAGGCTACACGCTTGAACAGATTCAAGGTAAGAATACCGTTGAAGTGTTTAGGATGATACAGGAACGTCTAAGAGGAATGAAGGACGGGGCTGAAAAGACTCGTGTCGAAATGGAACTCTTTGGACGTACTGGGTATCAGATGCACGCCATGCTAAACATGTCTGCTGAACAGATGGACAAAGTGGCTGAACGTGCAAAAGCAATGGGGCTTATCATCGACGATGATACTGCAGCTAAATCCGCAAAGCTAAATCGGGAATTGAAAGATTTAGAAAATACAGGAAAAAGGCTTGCAGTATCTATCGGTCACGAGTTAGTTCCTGTGTTTAATGATTACGCAAAAGGTGTATTAGACGTTGCTAAAGAATTCGAGTCGATGACCGCTGAGCAGAAAGAAACTATCGGCGGAATTGTTAAATTCGGTGCTGAAGCCAGTGCCGTGATCATAGTCATGCGGTCGCTAACTAGCGCACTCGGATTTATGCGACTAGCTACACTTGCTGCAGCAGGTCCATGGGTAACTTTAGCTACAGTAATTGGACTTGCGGGGAAAGCATTACTTGATTTCCGATATAACGAACAGACAAAAGCATCTTATACTGGCGTAGAAGTTGACGGTAAACGTATTCACAAGAATACGAACTCAACAAAAGGCCTGTCTGACAAGTTTAGGGAATCACATGATACTCGATATTGGATTGAGGATAGTGCGTGGCTGGGGCTTGTAAAAAATGACCGCTTAGCTACAAAAGAAGAAGGCGCTAGAATCGATGCGGCTTTGAAACAAAAAGAAGAGGCGGATGCTGCAAAAGCGAAACTCGATGAGGAACTCGCAAAAGCGAAAGAGGACCTTGCTAATGGCGGATTAACGAATACCGAGGCTATCAATAAGGCGAATGAGGAAGCAGCAAAAGCAGCCAAAGCCCAAGAACAGGCTGCAAAGAAAGCCCAACAAGCAGCAGAGAAGTTGGCAAGCGCTGTAGAGCGTATGTCTGAACTATATCGGTCTCTTACTTTGCAAAGCCTACAAATTGACGGTAGTCAATACGAAATCGATAAGTTAACTGCTAAGAACCAGTATGAGTCAAACGAAAAAAATATTCGTGATATTATTCGCTCTGTTTCAGGCGTGAATAGTGGTGCTATAGGACAAGCCGCAGGTGTACTAGACGCAGCTAATGAGCAACTCGGTAAGGCATACGAGTTAGGCGCAGATGGTACATGGGCAACAGATTGCGGTAAGCTATTCTCCGATTCGGTATTGCAGGCATTTGGTAAGGACGTACCACGATATGTTCCATCTATCATGGACGCAGCAAGAGCCGCTGGCGCTTGGCATGATGAGGGCGATGGATATGTCCCTAAAGCTGGCGATGGTGTTGTCGTACTCGGCGACAATCACATTGTTATTAGCGATGGTGCAGGTGGTTATACTGGGGCTAACTCTAGTACTGGAGTAGTTGCTAAGCCGTCTGTTACAGGCGATTTTGGTGCTGTTACAGGGTACGTAGACACTAGCTTATTAGCGGGTGCTACATCGAGCGCCACTGCTGATACAGCAGGCAGTGCGGCAAATGCCAAAAAGCTTGCTGAGTCTAACTTAACTGCTCAAGTTAGAGCTAAGAATGAAGAGTTGTATCAAAAGCGATTAGCTGAGGCACAACGAAATCAGACTATCCGTGTTCGCAAGATGAACGAGGATATTAAAAAACTCGATCTTGAACGTACAGGTGACCGTTTGCAATTACTCAAAGCTGAAGCCGAAGCACAAAAGGCGCAGATTGATGATAATGTCCGTGAGTATACAAAGGCAGTAGGCGATAAGGAACTCGCTGAAAAGAAAGCTCAAGCAGAGCGCTTAAAAGTGGCGTCTGATACTGAGCAGAAAATCAGAGAGTTAGCCTACACTCAAACAAGTGAAAATATTGACCACTTAACCAATATGGTTACTCTCGGTCGCTTATCTCGCAGTGATGCGGACGCCTTACTTGCTGAAGAGTTAAAGACCTATATTGACTATGCACGGAGTGAAGTCAATGAGGCCCAGTTAACGGCTACGCAAAGACTGCAGATTGAAAAGAACCTATTAGAGTCTCAACAGAAGCTATGGGAACTCGCAGGTCGCAGTCTGAAAACAAGCCTACAAGAAGCGGCTCGACAATATAAGCAAGAGACTACCAATTATGCGGATCTTGCTAAATCGACTTTTGACAGTACGATGAGTTCTATCAACTCGGCATGGACAAATAATCTCGAGGCTATGGCAACGGGAACGAAATCATTTAGTAAAGGCATTAAGGACATATTCAAGGATATGACAAACGCCATTATTAAGATGATGATTCAGTTAACGTTCCAACAATACATCATGCCTAAGTTGCAAGGAATATTTGGTGGAGTCGTTAACGGTATCGGTTCACTAGGTGCTGCAAAAGGGACATCGTCCTTTGCTGGTGGCAGTTCGTTTAGCTCTGCTTTCACTGGAAATAGATTCGCTTCGGGAGGTGTAACGAATCCAGGATTCATGTTGGTCGGTGAAAACGGACCGGAATTATTGCAATCCTCTGGATCACACCGTATTTATACTGCAAGTGAAACCCGCCGTTTAGTAGGTGGCGGAGCTGCAAGTAATAATGTAGTTGTTAATATCGTTAACCAATCGGGGCAAGAACTTGAAAGTAAGCAACAGAATTCCAGGTTTGATGGTGAGAATTACATCATCGATGTAATGGTCCGTGCAGCTAACACAAATAAAGGAGGTGTGCGAGACGCTATCAGGGCGGCCGCAACTTAATTATGGCTACATTTCCAGAAATACGATATCCGATATATCCAATCCAGGAAACTACGCCGGATGTAACTTATAAAGGCCAAGTCGAGAATATGACGCTAATCACTCGTAAGAAAACAACTAAAACCCTGCGGACTTATTCCGTGGGGTACAAGTTGCCTACTGCCGAGTATCAACGATTGAAGGCATTCTTCGACGAGGTCAACTGCTCCGGTATCTTCGATTGGGTTCATCCAGAAACCCGTGAAACGCTTCATGTTCGATTTGCTGATCAGTTAGATTTTGCAGCGAATGACTACGGCGTTTGGACTGGTACTGTTAAATTACAGGAGGCTTGATATGTTACCATTATCAACCGCATCAATGATTGAGAAGAACCAAATATCGGCCACAGGTGTGTGGCTCATGTTGTTAGATATTACTTACAACAAAGAAACGGTTCGACTCGTTAATAATACGGAAAATATCCAATTCAAGGGGAACACATATATAGCCTTTCCTTTCCATTTAGCAGATGTCAATAAGAACCAAACGGATTTACCAAATGTGAAATTATCGGTATCTAATGTGACTCGGACTATCCAACGTATGTCCGAAACTAACAAAGGATTCACTGGAGCGGACATCATTATCCGAATTGTAAATACATCAATCCCCGATGTGTGCGAATTGGAAGAGCATTTTGTGATAACCGGTGCGCAGGCTAATGCGGAGTGGATGGAGTTTACTCTTGGCACGGATTTCAGCTTTAATCGTCGTTTTCCGTTGATTCGTGTTATGAAAGATTTTTGCCCCTTTAAATTCAAAGGCGTTCAATGCGGATATAAGGGCGATGCCGGTGAATGCAATAAGACACTAGCAAGATGTCGAGAACTAGGCAACAGTACAAGGTTCGGTGGAGAACCTACTATTCCGCAAGGGGGCTTATATGCGTCCAACAAATAATTTTACTGATTTACTAGGCACGCCTTTTGAACAGATGAAATGCTGGGAATTGGTGGCTGAGGTATATCGGCGCTCTGGTATCGAACTTCCCAATTATACCGACGTACAGATGGGTGATTGGCAAGAAATTCGTGAGCCAGGCGAAATGAACGTTCTTGTATTTGCGCTGTACGGCAAGGAACTCGATCATGTAGGGGTTTATATAGGGGCAGGAAATTTCATTCATGCAACGCAAAAATCAGGGGTGTGTATTGAACACATCTCAAAATACGTGCCTCGGTTAAGGCATATATACAGGTGGAAAGGAGATACGAATGGTTAATGTAATCATCGTCAATAATCCGTTTAAACCGGAACAACATGAAACTCAATATATGCCATTTAAGAAAGGTAAACCAGTCAGTCACTATCATAAGGCACCAGGTGAATGGGTGTATTCGATTAATGGGCGTGAGGCAAGCTCGGATACGCCGGTTAATGATAATGACTATATCGTGGCTATGCCTAAGATTGAAGGTAAATTCTTTGGCGTATTACTATCAATCGGTATGGCTGTATTTACAGGTGGCATCGCATCCGGTGCTATATTCGGTATCCAAAGCTTAATTTGGCGAACAGTCCTGTCAATGGCTGTAGGTATGATTGGGAACGCTGTTATATCTAAATTGACAGCGCCTAAAGTTGACCGGTCTAATTCCGAGCAGTCCACCACGTATGGATGGGGCGGTACTAAGACCGTAACCGGACAAGGTTATCCGCTCGCAGTAACATACGGACGCATGAAGTCCGCAGGTATGCTATTATCTCGCCACGTAATCAGTGATGGCGATAAGCAGTATCTCAACTTGCTATATTGTGCTGGTGAGGGCGAGCTATCTAAGATTGAGGATATTCGTATTAACTCTAACCCAATCTCTAATTATAAGGATGTGCAAGTCGATATCAGGCTCGGCACAAATGATCAAACCGTCATCCCTAACTTCAATGATAACTTCGCGGACCAGGGTTTAAACTATGAACTCAAAAGCGACTGGAGTGTACAACAGGTACAGGGTGACGCTTGCGATGCTATTGAGCTAACAATCGGATTCCCTAACGGGTTGTATTACTCTAACGATAGTGGAGGCATGGATAAAACCTCTGTTACTGTTGATGCTGAAATTCGTAAGGTAGGAACGCAAGAATGGCAAACTTTGCCGTTAGCCAACAATAAAGGTCTATCTGGCCACATTAAGAAGAAACCGAAACAATGGTTTTTTATCGATAAATCCAACCGAGATATAGCTAACTCAAATTATGCAGGCCATATTTGGGAGGCTACGAACTCTGCCTTTTATCGAGTATTTAGATTCGATAACCTTGAAAAGGCAAAATACGAAGTCCGTATGCGCTGTTCAGGTAAGGACGGTACAAGCCTGCGTCATGTTAATAAAGTGTACTGGACACAGCTCACTCAAATTATATACGACGATTTCGTACATCCTGGTAAAGCACTTATAGGGATTAAGGCGTTGGCCACATCTCAATTGAGTGGTTCTGATCCAGATGTGTCCTGGATTCAAGAACGAGATAAGGTGTGGGTGTTTAATCCATACAATAACCAGTATGAGGAAAAGCCGGCCGACAATCCTGCATGGGCAGCATATGACTTGTTGCATATATGCCGTAAGATTGGCGGTGAATATGTTGTATTTGGTCAACCCTATGGGCGTATCGATTATGACGCTTTTAATGCCTGGGCCGAAAAGTGTACATTAAATAAATTCGCATTTAACTACATCTATGATTCAGCTACTCGCCTATGGGATGCCCTCAAATATCCTGAAACGGTAGGACGTGGCAAAGTCATTCCTGCAGGAACACGATTCACTTGCGTAAGTGATTATCAATCTTCTCCGGTACAGCTATTTACCGTGGCCAACATCAAATATGGCAGCTTTACAGAAGAGTTCCAGGGCGTAGAGGCTCGGGCTAATTCAATCGAATTATCCTTCATTAACAAGGATAAGGATTACGAACGTGATGTAATTCCGGTGTACGGTGATACATACGACGAATCTAACTCACTTACTAATCCTGCTCAAATCGAGCTCATGGGCTGTACTAGCTTAGAGCAGGCCTATCGACACGGTAAGCATTACCTCAGATGTAATAAGTACGAAATTCGGACTGTAACGTTTGAGGCTTTCACAGATGCGATTGCTTGTACCGTAGGTGACATTATCCTCGTGCAGCACGACGTTCCTGAATGGGGCGAAGGTGGCCGAGTGGTTGCCGTTAACGGACAAACAATTACACTCGATAAGGAAGTTACAACGCAAACAGGTAAGCAGTACCAGTTATTAATACGTAACAATACAACTGATGCGGTAACAACATATAACGTAGTCAACGTGTCCGGTGCAAATGTTATTGTTCAAGAAAATATACCAGTGCAAAAGGATTGTATATATGCGTTCGGTGAGATATCAAAAGCAGCCAAACCGTTTAGAGTCCTTGCCATTACCGAAGGTCATTCTGAAATGACACGTAAAATCCAATGCATGGAATATTACCCAGAATTGTACGCTGCAGATGACGGACATATCCCAACTATCAATTATGCTAATCACGGCGCATCTGATATCCAAGATATCGGACTTGTGAGCGACGTGTACGGCGCAAACGGTATTATGTATTCTCGCATTGCCGTAACATGGCAGCTACCACGTGATGGCAAAGTGACAAACGTAGTTGTGAATTTCCGCAATACGAAAAGTGATACCTGGACATATATTGGGAATTTCCCTTCCTCTGCTAATGGAACCGCAATATCAGATGTATTGTTAGGTGCGAATTACGAGGTGCGTGTTCAAGCTATTAACGATTTAGGACAGCTTACTACTGGTGTCACTAAATCGATTAATATCCCTAAAATGCAAGCTCCTGAGGATGTGCAAAATTTGCACGTACTTAGTCGATATAATCAGACTGCAGATAAAAGTGTTTACTACGATTTGCAAGTGCTATTTGATCCGCCTGCTAATCCGGCTAACTTCGATGTGGCTGAAGTATGGTATATGCTAACCGCTAAAAGTGGTAAGCCGATATCTGGCCAAGATTGGCAATATGCAGGAAGTAGTACAAGCCAAGTGATCATTAAGGCATTAGGCCCGGGCGAGACATATCGAATTAAAGCTGTATCTGTTGACCGATTTGGTAATCGCGCGGAAACTGCTCAAATGGTTGACGTAGAAGTCAAGCCAATGGATGCTATCCCTGATATGCCTAAGAACTTTACTATTTCTTTTGACCATGAGGCAAAGGCGAAATGGAGTGAAGTTCTTAATGCTGATGTAGATTACTACGAGTTGCGTACTGACAATAATCCAGGTAATGACTCTACAGCATTACTTGCTAGGGTAAAGGGGACTACCGCAACGCTCACATTAACTAAACGTGCAGATACAGTATATCTATTTGCTAAAAGTACACTCGGTAAATACTCAACACCGGCTCGATACGATTACAACTTGCCGCAACTCGACAAGCCTGAAGTTGTAGCTAAAAGTACCATAAACGGTATTAATTTGTACTTCTCAGCTAAGCCTGCACAAGCCTATGCTATTCGATGCCACGTTGTAGGCGATACCAGAACGGACGATTTGGAAACGACAAGCACCATGCTTACGTATTCCAATGAACCAGGAATTTACACAGTACGAAGTGCATTTGTCGATGTGTTTGGAGAGGGTAAACTCGATGAGCAAATGGTGACAATTAAAGCTACCATTCCTAAAGAAATGCTAGATAGAGAGTCGCTGGGGTTAGCCGAGTTTGATAAACGTGTTAACGAACTCAGCGCAGAATTCAATAAGGTCTCTCACGAATATAGTACTAAAGTCGAAAATCTACGAGAAGATGTAGAAACTCGCATAACTCAACTCGATAATGGTATCGAACTTAAAGTCAAAGAGGGACTAAGTGCACTCAACGGTAAGGAAATAGTCAACCGGCTCAATATTGGTACAAATGGAATTCGTTTAGATGGCAAGTTATTCCATGTTACAGCTGAGACTTTGTTTGATAATAACATCATCACGAATAAGATGCTGCAAGCCAATTCGGTAGATGCTACAAAAATAAAGGTTGATAGCTTATCTGCCTTATCTGCATACATCGGTGGCACACTCCGAGGTGGCAAGTTAATTGGTACGGAAATTCAAAACGAAAACGGTTCGTTTAAAGTAGATGCCAACGGCAACATTAAAGGTGCTAATATCACTGGCTCACGAATTGATGCCAATAGCGTCTATGCCGAAGGGCAACAATTAAAGCCTTCCTTCGTAAAGCGAATAGATGTTACAAGTGGTGACAAAATAGAAATACCGCCTGGATACTCATGGGATAAGACTTTAATCTTCTTACGTTGGATATCTGATCCAATGGAGCAAGGTAAGTATGAATATTCAGGTACGTATATGTCTAGTAACGAAATCAATGCAATCCAACAAATAGCGCAAGAGCGGTTTAAGATGACACTCAACATGAGAGACCGCTGGAGTATGAACGGCTTCGGTGGTGATTTACTTAACGGGAATACTAATGGTCAAAATGAAGATATAGTATCTAGGAATAACGGTAGATTCATATCGTTCAATCAAGGACGACCGGTATACGGTGTAGTTCAATATTCAGGCATAGTCGATAACCCGCCGCCAGTATTTAGGGTTACAACAAGTGAAGGACCTGGTGTTAAAAATAAACCTGCTGAAATTTACGGATTAGGTATAACCGAAAAAGGTTATTTCTATTATGGTAAGATGTCAGCTCGTCAAGGCGGCTGGGGCCGTGCAGGCATTACGATTATGTCGTTCTGGTAATGAGGAGGTGCATATATGAAGGAATACGATTTTGACCTACACGTGGGTCAAGACTACGGGCTGACCTACATTATCGAAGGCGGTGAGTCCTATGATGGATATACTGCCATCATGAAAGTTAGGCGAAAGCCTGATACAAATGAGGTGTTATCCGTTAAAGGCGTGATAGAGAATAACCGTATCACATTCCGTATTAACGGTAATGACACAGTTAGTAAGGTGGACGCTAAAGGAATTCATCAATATGATGCGTTCATTTACAACGATGAACATAGCTTAAAATTAGGGTTCGGCGAAGTTAATATCATTCAAGATATTGCACGCCATTAATGAAAGGGGGATTATATCATGGCAGAAGAATTAAATGTTAATGTAACAGGTTTTAATTTACCACCTATTGAAGTGAAAGGAACGTTCACATTTCCACCTATTAGAATAGAAGGCCAAAATGGTAAAAGTGCTTATGAATTGTGGTTGGAAGCAGGGAATACAGGAACTCGTGAGGACTTCCTCAACTCCTTGAAAGGTACTAACGGTGGCCCCGGTTTACCAGGTAAAGATGCATCTGTACAAGGCGCCTATGAAATGTTGTTAGGGTTAAATGTGTATTGTGAAAATAGTACTCCAGAAGAAGTATTGAAAGGTCTTATTCGTGGTTTAGGCGATGTCATTAAAAAGCCGTTTAAACAACTTGAATTTGACCGTCCTGTTAAAGGTCAAACATATATCAATGTATATGGGACACCTCACTTCAAGGTGGCTTTACTTGGTAAAGGAGCTGCTGCAGGGGTAAGCATCGGGGATGATGGTCAAGCAAGGATGGATTTAGATAAGCCATTTATGGCAGAAGATATTCAAATAGAATATTTTAATATGTTAGGAAGTATCGTAGGAACATATCGAGTATCTGGTTATAACGATGTTAAAACTGAACTGGGACCTACTGATTTTGCTGATAATACTATTACTGAAATCGATTTTCCTGAAGTGACAACCGTAAAAGACGGCGCCTTCAATTCATTATGGAAGTTGGAACGAGTAAACCTGCCTAAGGTGAGAAGAATTGGTCAAACAAACTTTTCTTCCAGCAGCCTTACCTATGTAAGCCTTCCGATGTTTTCTTTGGCTGATAATTCGTTGTTTGATGATTTCTTACCGTCAACGCCGCTCACTGTTATCATTAATGAAAACTCAAATGTTGATGCGCTTATCGCTCTTGCTGGGTTGAGTCAAACAACAGTTTTTAATCAAAATCAAACAAAGCGCTTTGATAAAACAACTAAAGCTTGGGTATCAGCTTAATAAGGAGACCGTGAATGGACGAAATTAGATTATTGCTAATGGACTTCGGCATCCCTGCCTACTTCGCTGACATTGGATTCTGGGTGACCCTCTTAGGGGTCATCTGGGCCGCCCTTAGGGGTTCGTTTCGTGCGATGGTGTGGTTCTTAGAACATACCTCGCTAGTTGCGGTTAAGCAAGAATTAGATGACCATTTGGCTCGACGTATGGATAAGCAGCGTAAGGATTATGACGATAAGTTATCCGATGCTATCAATAGTATCGCTGATTTAACAAAAAGTAATCAGGAAATACTAAAGCAGTTGGTCAAGTTGGAAGAACGAGATGCAGCGAAGTTTCACAGGCTTAATAACCTCGAAACTACAGTTCAAAGTCTGAGTACTGAACTGATGCATATCCAAGTTCTAAACAATATGCCAATAGGAAGAAGTATCACGCTTAATACCGATGATATAGGAGGTGACTGATAATGAAGTATCAAATCATGAACCGACTGAAATCAGCATATGGTGCTGTTCGTGTTGCTAATATTAGACCTACTGGAGTACTAGCGACACGGATTCTAGTACTTGTTATGCTAATTCCTATTTGGCTAGTCATAACAGAGTATGTTATGGCATTTGCTAGGGGTTATGTATCAAGTGAAACTAATAAGCTGATTGATGTTGGGCTCAATATTATTGACCACATATTCATTCCTAGTGTATTGACCGCCGTAGTAGGCTTCCTAGGACTTTGGTTGGATAGAAACAATAATGGTGTCCCTGATAAATTAGAAGGAGGTAGTAGTAATGACGAAAATATTTATAAATCCAGGTCATGATATTGACCTGGACTCTGGAGCAGTAAATCCTAACACAGGACGTCGTGAATGCGACGTTGCTCGTGATGCGGGTAAGTTATTGGCTTGTTATTTACAAACGGCAGGATGTGAAGTTAGAACTTTACAGAATGATGACTTAGGTCTTGTATGTGAAACTTCTAATGAGTGGGGAGCGGATATATTCGTATCGCTCCATTGTAACGCTTTTAATACGCAGGCACGTGGCACAGAAACTTTGTACAAGTCTTTCAATGGCCAACGTCTAGCGAACGACATCCAATCGCAAATCATCCGTAGTATTAATACGGTTGATCGTGGTGTAAAAGAACGGCAAGATTTATGGGTGCTAAATGGCACGGATGCAACAGCTGTGTTGGTAGAAATGGCCTTTATCGATAATGATGAAGACCTAGCACTACTTAACAATGACC
>PPYF01242108.1_pt1 | contig 21060 bp, 11 predicted proteins | sample 1559871 | NCBI WGS metagenome assembly PPYF01 (sample SAMN08240021, study PRJNA423297) | Human gut metagenome, whole genome shotgun sequencing project.
TATGTCCAGTCAGAACTGTATGTGTACTTTCTCCACCAACCGGAAGAGATGTACCCCAGAAATGTCCGACACCTGCCTGTAACACAGCTTCACTTGTTCCATGATAGATTGGAAGTTCTACATTAATCTTAGGAATGCGAATGTATCCCATCATTCCAGAACCATCTACGTTTAACAGGCTCTCATAGCGAGCATCTATTTCCACATCTTCCTGCGAAAATGGATCAATCAAATCAATATTTCCCAGCATTTCCTTATTGTATGCTCTCGCATCTTCCAGCATTTGCTCTTTTTCTGCCTTACTTAACTTTACGCTTTCCTCATCATAATAGGATACAACTTTGGAACCATTCTTTTCATTCAAGTATCTGCTGTATGTCGGATATAATAACACGGCGAATGCAACCAAAAGCACAAGTAAACGAATAATATCTTTTATTGTAATCTTACCTTTTTTCTTACTTTTCATTGCATTCTCCCTATCGTTATATCGGAACTACGGCTATCCAAAAGGATATCCGCAGATTCCATTTATTCTGTCTTATGTTTCTTGCCCATTATTCTTAACATTATGCTGCTTTTCTTTTATCACGGATAAAGCTTACTACTACACCAAATACAAGGATTGCAGCGATAATACCAAATGCGATTGCACCTTTACCACCAGTTGATGGAAGAAGAGAACCTGTACTGTTTTCGATATCGATGATCTTATCAGCTTCGTCATTGTCATCTTTGGAAAGAGTCCATGCTGTTTCATCACCTGTTGTACTCTTTGTAATGACAATTTTTACATCTTTGGCCAGTTTGTTATAACCCTCTGGAGCTTTTGTCTCTACTAAATAGTATGTTCCTTCTGCAAGACCATTGACATGAAGATTGTATTCATTCTCGCCAATTTTTGTAGCCGCAGATTCAAATACTGTGTTTTCAGATGTTGGATCTACTACATAGTTTCCGTTTGTTCCAGTAACTTTAATAGCCTGTCTTGTATCCGCATCTTTATTATATTCTGTTTCTGTATAAAGGCTGAATTTTGCACCTGCTAATAATCCAGATGTTTTATGATCTGTTTTCTTAATGTTCAGTGGATATGTAGGTGTTTTTGCTTCACTTGGTGTTGTCTCTGTTGTATTGTCTGGATCATTACCATATTCCAATTTAGCGCTGTTCTTTTCTGCTACAACAGCCTTATCATTTACTTTTGCATAATATGTTACATTAAATTCTTTGCCTTTATTTCCCTGATTCTCTCTAACCCATGAGGACAGGTCAAGTGTCATCTTTCTATGATTGACTGCATCCAGTGTTGCTGTTGTAGGTGCTTTAGATGCATCTGTTACATCTGTATCTTTAAAAGCAACTGTAACCTTAACTGTTGTAGCATCTTCTGCAAGTGCAGTTCCATTAACATCATTCACAAAATCAAGACCATTTGATAATGTATCGTTAATTTTGTATGTATACTGAGCATATCCTGTAGTATCCGGAATAGAACCTGTTACTGTATAGGTAACTACATTTCCGATTTCTACTGAAGTTTTGTCTGCCTTTTTCTCGATGCTTGGAGCTTCACTTTTCAGATTAACTGTAGCTGAATCAGAGTCAACTGTTACTAATGAAGCCTGAATCTGTTTTCCACCGGTTACATATACAAGATAATAACCGTATGCTAAGTTTGAAAAATCATAAGAATCTTTGTTTGTATCTGTGAGTTTTTCAGAGTTTGCTGTTGCTGTTACATTATTTGTTAATGCGTAAGTTGTAAATGCATTGGCAAACTTCTGTACTTCAGTAGAGTCATTTTCTCCAAGTTTTGCTACTTCATCCGCATAATCTGCATCTGTAGAAGTGTCAGTAATAGTGCTACTTCCAAGTGCTGATTTAATTGCATTTTTGTAACCAGTTGCAGTATTTATCGTATAAGCATAGTTCTTTGTAGCTCCACTGCCAGATTCTGTTACATCAAATAATTTATACAGGTAAATTGTCTGTCCGGTGAGTGTCTGTCCTGATTTTACATTTACTGTAAGTTTTCCTGTTGTTGTGTCGTCTGCGGCAAATGCCGTTACTGCCATAGCCATCATCATAATCGCTGCCAGCATTAATGCCATGATTTTTTTCATTCTCTTCATGCTCTTTATCTCCTTTTCTTTGAGAATTCTTTTGTTTTATAGTTTTTCTGCCTATTGTTTTCCCTGCACTTTTTATATCTCATAACGAAATATACAAGGAAAAGCAGGATAGCTATCAGATAAATAAAATATCTTCCATATCCTCCGGTATCCGGAAGACTTGGGAAATGGCTGTTGGTTATCGTGAAGGTAAATCCATCATCCGATGTCTTTATCGTCGTTGTATAACCATCTATCTCCGCTTCGGTAACGGAATACGTGTAATAATATATGTTAGATCCATCTGTCCAATATGCCGGGAGTTCCTTTATCACCTCCTGCCACTTAGATTTATCGATGGAACCTTTTATAGTGTAACTCTCGTAACCTGAAACTTTTTCTGTCGTTTTCTTTCCGGCTTTATCTGTCCAGGTACGTGATATTGTTACCGTGATACTATCTGGTCGTTTTTTATCCAGATTGTTGAAATCCTTCCAGATTTTATTGATTGTCAGTTTGATGTGCTCATCACATGGATCCTGTGACTCGGACGGTTCCGGAGTATCACTTTCTCCCGTGTTCAATGTTGTTTTAGTATCTGCCATCAATACTGCTTTTGCTGGTGATTCATAGGCATTAAGATCTGCTTTCACTGAATCACTCTTGCTTGCCAGAACAGCATTCTTTAAAGTCTCAAAGGTCTTTACCGGATTCATGTGTCCTATTGTATAAATATCCCATCCGCTTGCATCATCCTTTTCATGACTGCTGTTCAAGATACTGTTATTCTTTTCAATTTGATCTAATGATTGATCCAGTTTTCTATAAATACGATAATTGTTCTTTTCGCCTTCCACCTTTTCCTGGCTATTGAAGTCATATACCGTATCCAGTTCACTTTTTCCACTAAATGGTCCAACAAGATCTTTTGTTCCCCGAACCACATCACAGTAATACATGTTGTTGTTCTTCAAAAGTCCTTCATCGTTGAATCCAACAAAGCCACCACTTCGTCCGTCTTTAACATCACCATCATTGTTATTTCCGGCTCCACCGGCATAGACATCATATCCTTGACTGACACCGTAGACATTACTATCTGTGATTTTTGTTCGATTCGCCTTGATCAGACTCACACTGATATTGGATTTGGCATCATTATCATTCAAAAGTCCATTTTCATCGCATGGAAGTTTGATGGATGAATCTCCAATCGTAATAATTGCAAGGTCTGTCTGTTGATTGTTATCCGTTGACTTTTTTGAAAGTCCTACAGAAATATCCAATCCAAGCAGATTTACATGAAGCAGTTTGCCATCATACAGCGCATCCACTTTGATGATTCCAAGATTAATCTTCAGAAGATCGGAATCCTGGATTTTATCCAGATATAGTGCTTTTACAAGTTGATTAACAACTGAGAATATTACATTCACTGCTCCTGAATCCAACTTCAAATCTGCAAGATAAGCGAAACTTGTTCGTCCTGCAAATCCACCGGCTGTTCCACCTGACGCTACCTGTTTCAGTCCAATTTTCTGGTTTGTCTTGTCACCTGCTGTACAATTCGACATTCTTGCAAGATTTGCATATCCGATAAATCCTCCGGCAATCTGCTCATCTCCATTTGTACTCTGCACAGTGTAACCATCATCAGTTCCTGTAACTGCACAGTCATCAATGTGAGAACCAAAAATGTCCATAACTCCAAGAGCTCCACCCAGTAACTGTCCTGTATTGTCTCCAATAACGTCTATCTTGTCTGCCTTAACTACTCCGCTCTTTCCAGAATAGCCGACAAATCCTCCGACACTATTTAAACCTCTTACATTACTTAATTCTGTTACTTTACTGTTTTTCACAGAACCATTTAGCAATGAGCCGCCAAAACCTCCGGCTGTTCCACTATAGGTAACCTGATTGTTCTGTCCGGATTTTATCGCTATGTTTGCGCTGACACTTAAGCCAGCATCCTTACTTCCACTTACAGTTCCGTAATATACATAACTTCTAAACGCATCCAGCACATCGGTTCTTCCAAGCTCTAATAATTTATCAAGAAGCGAGGTCTCATTTCCTGCACTGATATTGGCAACTCCGGCCACGTCAGCAACACCAAAGCATCCTCCGGCATATTCACCTGCGACTACGGAACGGATATTCTGTACAGAAACTCCTGCCTCTTTCGTACCCTTCTCACCGAGTACAGTTCCTTCCAGATTTCCGGCAAATCCTCCGGCTGCTTTTGCATAAGAAGTGTTATTACTTCTACTTGCGTAAGCACCATTTACGATGATTCCCCAGTCATCCCAGGATTCCACATCCGCATAACGGATAGTTGCGACTGTGGCATTTAATACTTTTATCAAATCTGTCGGTGTACTTAACAGTTTATTCAGAAGCTGGCTAAGTAATCCTTCTCCTGCAGTAGGATCCACTGTTGCTACACTTCCTGGTCTGGAGCTTCCGACAAATCCTCCGACATAGCTTCTTCCGTCAACTCGTCTCAGCTTTGTGACCTTGCAGCGTGCATCATTTTCGCCCCAGATCTGCCCACCGATCAGTTTTCCTACATAACCTCCGGCATAACCACAGGTATCTTTGTCATCTACACCTTCTGACTGGACAATCAGTCCACTCTGATAACCCTCTACCGAAGATTTCTTGATTACTGGCACAAAGACATTAAGTACCTGCAGCATTTGTCCTAATTGCAGATTAAGACCGAGGATATCAACTCCTCCAAGCTTTGCTGCTCCGCCGTTTATCATTTCCCCTGCAAAACCGCCGGCACATCGAAGCCCTTTAATTGTCTTCGCCTGATAAGCCTGTCCATTTGTAATAGTTCCGGTCTGCATTGATCCGACATAGCCACCGGCTGCTCCGCCATTTGCCAGTTTTGTCTCATCTCGGTAATTGACTCTTCCTGCTACAACATTGTATCCGTAAGCATACTTTCCTATGATTGCATCCAGTTCAGCCTGATTACTTACTGTTCCATGCTCCGCAAGATCACTTCCGTAACCACCCTTTTTTCCGACAAACTCCACCCATTTATTCCAGGTTTCATAATCCATCAAGGCAAGTGGTCCGTAAACTGCCGTATTTTCTTCTGTCGGATAAACAACGCTGAGTGCTCCCAGGATGTTATCTACTTTTACCAGTCCCCACAACAAGGACAGGTTTCCGGTACTTGCCGTATCTGCTGACTCCATAAGTCCTGTGAAGCCACCAGCAATTTCTTCTCCGTATACCGAGCGGATCCGGACTGCTTTGCAGACACTTGTTGGTCCGGTATAAGCTTTACCTTTCCAATTCTTTGTATTGTTTCCCCAGATATGACCGCCTTCATTATGCCCTGCATAACCTCCGGCCATACCTCGTTGTACCTGTGTTGTGGAAGCCGCATCTGCACGAACTGCACCACCGCAAGGAACACAAGTCGTAGAGCTGTTTCTGATCGTCGGTACAAAGTCCTCCGCTAATGATGCCAATGTATCTGACACATCAACAAGACCACCTAAGATACCAGTATCGCCAACTACATTTGCCACATTTCCGGGTTCAAGATCTCCCACGTAACCACCGGCTGTAATCTGTCCAATGATATAGGAGAAGTTATTTGCATTAGAGTCCTGAATATGTCCGCCAGATATCTTTCCGGCAAAACCTCCTGCATCTCCAAGAACGTCATTTGCTGAGGCATCGGATGCTGTATTTTTCCAGGTCGCTTTTACTGCAAAACCTCCAACATCTCCTGTAACATTCGAATGTTCTATTGTAGAAACAACGACATTCAATGCATCCAGCACATGATTGATTCCTATTGAGTGACCAAGTACGCTCAATCCTTTTCCAACAGAAGCTGCGGAACCAATATTCATATAACCAATATATCCACCGGCATATCTTGCACCCGTTACTGCATATGTACTATCCTGTCCAAAATAATTTGAACTATCTTCACCCTCTAAATCTTTAGGAGGTGTTACCTTTGTATGTTTTAAATTTGTTACATCACAATGACTAACTTGAACTCCACTGCCATAACCAATAAAGCCACCAGCACTACCAGAATTCATATCATCCGATTTGATTTTATTAGCCGTAACCGTAAATCCATTATCGGATTTAACTCCTGCATACTGTACATATGGAATGTAAGCATTAATCAGGTTCAGTAAATCTCCGACATTAATATTCAGACCTGTGATTCCTCCAAGAATGCTGATTCCACCTCCAGCATCTGCCAATGCTCCGGAGTAAACATTTCCGCCAAAGCCTCCGGCATAAGACTGCCCGTTTACATGATCCAGATTATATACAGAATAATAGTTACCTTCTCCTGCGCCCTGGTTGTTAACCGTTCCACTCTGGAAGTTTCCGGCAAAACCGCCGGCTGTATCTGCAGCAACTCCGCCTGTATCAACATAAGTAACCTTGCACTCTGTATAAGAAGGAAGCAAGTACGTGACAGCACCTAACAACTTACTTGCATTTAACAAAGCCTTGACATCCGCTTCACCAGCTACATCTGCAAGCCCTCCAGTCTGTGACGAACCTACAAATCCTCCGGCAATACCGTCTTTATCATTTGCTGTTACTTCTTTTAAATTTTTCACATCGGACTTAATGATCTCACAGCTGTTACTCTTTCCGATGAAACCACCGGCTGTGTAATCCACTACTTCGCCGTTTGAATTTGCACCTGTTGCTTCTACAGTCATGCCTCCTGCGATGCCATTTACATGAGCTTCGTTGATTTTAACTCTGACACCTTCTGCCACAGAAAGCAGATTTTTTACTTTCAGCAAGTTGTTCAGTCCTAACAGATTCAAAGTCAGTCCATTTCCACCTGCCAGATCTCCCGGACCTGCACAACCGATAAAACCACCTACTCTGTTTTTTGCCGAAACAGATTTTACCTGATTCAATGTTACAGTATCCACATCTCCACCAACAGCCTCGCCAAGTGCTCCGCCGGCATAGTTTTCTTTTGCTTCAACTGTATATCCATCATTTACTCCCGTCACTGTTACATGATGCACAGTAAATCCAAGGAAGTTTCCGATTCCAAGCGTATTATTTAAAAGTCCTGTGACATTTGCTGTTGTTACACTTCCGGCAATACCTCCGACACGATTTTCACCTGCCGTAACTGTTTTTAATCCTGTAAGCACATTATCTCTTTGTGCTACGCTACTTGCATCTGCTCCACCATGTTTCCAATAAGGAAGTTTATTTAGATACTCTGTACTGGATTCCGCAATATAGACGCCATCACCGCCACCAAGAATACCACCGGAATAGCTCTTACCAGCCTCAACTGAAACTGATGAACAATCCATGTTACATCCCAAGATTGCTGATGGTGCAATTCCTACAAGTGACAAGAGCATACCTGCTTTTTCCGGATCACTCGACAAAAGACCTGTCAACAAGTCTTTCACTGTTGTTAAAAGGCTTGCATCCTTGACTTCTTTATTTCCAAGGTTTGTAATCCATCCAACTGTTGAAATACCACTCACACCACCGGCATAACTTCCGCTTGCTTTAACTGCAATGCTTCCGCTCGCTCCACAGTTGACTGCATAGCTGTTGGTCTGTGCTCCTACGATACCGCCTTGATAATTTTCACCGGATACAGTGACATTACATCCTGTCAGATTGCAATTTAACAAGATACTCTGCGGTTGCATTACTCGAATAAGTTCAACACCCACATCACTTAACAATCCACGGATTTCCGCATCTCTGCTGATTCCTGCAAAACCTCCGCCGTATTCTTTTGCGGTTACAGAATAACTACTGTTTTTCACAGAGCAGTCAAAGATTCTTGTTCCTACCTGCTGTCCTACAAAACCACCAGCATAATCTTTACCGGCAGCTCCGACAGTTCCTGCCAGATTCTCTACATGACAGTTTTTAATATTTACATTTTTGTATCCAGTAGGAATTAAACTACCAACCGGCAATGCCTTGTCCAGAAGAATTGTGATCAAATCTCCAAGTCCAAGTCCCGGAATTGCATTTAACAATGATGATAATGCATTCACCGTTACTCCAAGAGCTTTCGACAACCCGTCATACTCTGTTACACCTTCTGTATAACCGACAAACCCACCAGTACGGTCATTAATATTCGAAACACTGACTTTTCCTGTCACATCACAGTTTTCAATGGAAACATCTCCCACTAGCCTTCCGGCAAATGCACCTGTTGCATAAATCGTCGGATCCTTTGCTCTTGCATTTAAAAGTGCTGATAATGTATCTTTCAAATTCAGGTTTACGTTTCCAAATGTTAAAACTCCTACTAATAAATCAACTACACCACCTACAAGCCATCCAAGTCCTGATGTGAGTCCACTTATTATGGTCTGAGTGTTTTTATGTTCATTCGTGTTATTTTGTACATTTACATTTTGTAATTCCAGGTTTGATACAGAGACCGTTCCGGCACTGACACCAATGTTGTTTACATTAACCTCATTCGTAACTGTTCCAAAAAAACCAATTCCTATGTACTTAGATCCATCCATTGCATCTGCCTGGTTCACATTCACATTAGAAATTACAGGTTTTCCAGTTGCCAGAATAGTGTTTCCATCCGTAATCATTGTTTGTCCATCTGCTAACTTTGCACCTTTGATATCCCCCGATACCATAAGTGGTGTCCAAAGATCATCTTCTTTATTTGAGTTCACACCATCCTTTGATAAGTCAATATCTCTGAAAATGATGTAATTTGCATTGGATGAATATTTAAGATTGCCGTATTCACTCCTTAATTTATATTTATCTATATTTTTATCAGGAAGACCATTTTCATTGACTCCACAAATTTCACCGGTTCCAACAGTAAGTCCGCCCAGTAATGTCCCTAAAAGACCACCTACGCCTTTAAGCAAACCTGCAAGAATGTTATCGTCGGAAAGGTTTACATTCGCCAGCTTGTATTTACCGTTCTCTACACCGTTTGTTTTATCTTTATAATATAGATATGAGTTTTCTCCTTTGACATTGTCCGGCTTTGGGTTTATAAGACCGTGCGTAGTTGCACCTTCTTTTGCTACAGCATCCAGGCCAAGGTCCGCATCTCCCGGATAATAAGGACTGTAAAAAGGATTGCTACCAACCAGACCACTTACCAAACCCGGTTTGTAATAAACATACAGTCTCGGAGTTACGCTCTTATTGCTTCCAATTGCCCGCAGCTGTGACTCATTTCCAATAAGAATATATTTCTTCCCGGAAACTTCTACATATAGCTGTCCCGGTTTTGTTCTTCCATCTGCATGCTCACCATCTAGCCACTGAACTCCATTCGCCGCTTTTTCTGTCAATTGATCCGCAACTAATTCAGGCTTATCTGAATTAAATTTCTGCGATAACACATAATTATGAGACTTACTATAAGTCAGATACGCCTGATCTTCACCATCCGGATAGATCATCTGCCCCATACCAAACTGTGGTGCATCATAATCTAATGACATAACTGGTTCCGTTTCAGATTCTTCCTGTGCAAGCACCATCAACTGATATGGATTGTATATGTAGATTGTATCCGTTTCCTTATCATACAGCGTTGGTGTTTCGTTTTCTTCTAGTTTCGTGCCTGTGATAGTTCCGGTAAATGAATCCGGTACTGACCAAATCTGTTCCGAGTTCATCTGGATGTCATTCATCAAAATGTACTGAGCATCTGCACCGTATTTCAGCTCTGTGCCTTCACTCTTTACCACTTCTCCAGAACCAATCTGTCCATCCTTATCACCTGTGTAAATATAAGCATCTGAACCAATCTGTTTTAATTGTTCATAATTATAAATGCATATTTTACTATCCTTATAATAAGCATCTATATTATCTGTTGATTCCGCTTTAACATTTCCACCGGACGATTCCGATTCGTCATTTTTCGAGTTTTCACTTGTTTCCTCCGATATCTTAGATTCGGATTCCGTGGTGCCATTTATTTCATCTGAAACTGTGGACTCGGTTGATACTTCACCATTACTCTTATTGGCATCATCAGAAAGTGCCACTTGACTAGTGTTGGTACCCGATGGATTTACATCTGCTGCATCCGCAATATTCACTTGAGAAAATAAGATAGCCATACATAGTATTACTGCGATAATTCTGTTCTCTATCCTTCTTTTTTTCTTCATATCTGGACCTCTAATCTTTTGTCTTCACTTGTTACTTTAATTTTTTCCTTTTTAGCCATTTTTGCTGCTTTGCTGCCTCCTGAAAGCATTGCATCAGCTGATTGGAAAATGCTCCGCATTCACCATTTGAAATCATCTGGATTGCCTCTTCAGGTTCATATTTCCTTTTGTATGGACGATCATTGATCAATGCATCGTAAGCATCAACAATCCCAACGACCTGTGCACACATCGGAATCGCATTCCCTTTTAAACCGTCCGGATATCCTGATCCATCATATCTTTCATGGTGATGTCTGCATATTTCATAGCTATATTGATTCAGCTTTTCCGTTGTTACCCCCTCTGGGAATCTCTGGGTCATCGCTGCACCTACTAATGGATGTTGCTTTACTACATTCATTTCTTCATCCGTCAATTTTCCATTTTTATTTAAAATTTCAAGTGGTACTTTTATCTTTCCAATATCATGAATCGGTGCCAAATGAGCTACTGACGCTATTTCTTCATCCGTAATCCCGTATTCCGGATATTTATTCTGCAATTGAAGATATACCTGTTTCGTATAGAAACTGATATCGTCTTGGTATCCTGCTTCAACTAAATGATTATGATTCAATAGAGTAGTTAAAAGTGATACCATATCCCAATACTGCTTTGCCATATCCTGTTCTTTTTTTATGAGTTCTCGTTCCATCTTTATAACTGTGTTCTGGACAATCTTCTCATTATGTAAGGTAATAATTGCAGTATTCTCATTTGCATCTATATATTTTTTTGCTTCCATCCAAACATATGCATTCTTATCTTTTCCGGTAATTCTACGGTACGGAAGATCTTTTTCCATACATCCATCAACTAATCTTTCTTCTAATCCTTCACTTGATAAGAAGTCCTGAACCATTTTTTTGTCAGAAGCATACACGTATCTTTCTACATATTGGCTTATGAACTCTTCATAGTTTTCTGTTTTTCTTGCTTTCTCATATACTTCACGGATATGTGAATACACACACTCGTAGCTTTTTTCCTTTAAGTTCAGTTTTAATACAACATAAAATCTTCCAAAATATTCATCTTCTCCAGGGCGGATAACGTCTGAAACCTTTACACTCTCTAATTTATTATTGTATGTATTCTGCAAGCTCAACAATATTTTATGTATCTTGCAGGTATCTTCCAAATTTCTGGAACAAAAACGATCTTCTTCCAAACAACGATTAATTGCCATTGTTTCCTCTACACACGATATAATTTCCATCAGAGAAATATTCTCCGGTTGTTTTGCCAGCATATAGCCACCATTTATCCCTTCACAGGCAGTGACTATTTTTGCATTTTTCAGTTTTTTCGCTATTTTAGGAACATAATTAGCAGAAACATTTAGCTTCCGTGATAATTCTGATGTAGATACCATCCGTTCCTGTGCTGCTAAGTAACATACAATTCTAATTGCGTAATCTGTTGAATTTTTTAGTTGCATCGTTATCCCTCTAATCTAAACCCTGCAAAGTCTTAGTTTATATCAAAAAAATATTCAGAAATTGATATATTCAATGTTTTTCACCGATAATTTTTCTCATTAATTTTATATTATACGCTATTAAATTTATAAATATAATGTGCAACGAACGAAAAATTTTTAACGTTTTTTTGTTCGAAGTGCTCCATTTTCGATTAACAGGCAAAAAAAACGAACCACACTAACCATGTTGTTGTGTGATTCGTTATCTTTTATAACAATTCTAATATTTTTAATATTATGAATCTCATCTTTGCCTCTCCAAAAGATTCTTAAAAATTCTACATTACTTCAAGAACTCGAATTGCTATCAATCCAATTCGAACACTAAGCACTTCTGCTGGATTATTAAAATCTATATTCGTTATTTCTATTATTTTCTGCAAACGATATGAAGCAGTTCGATAATGAATAAACATTAATTCAGAAGTCTTTTTTAAGCTTTGGTTGACATTCAGATAACATTCCAATGTATCAACCAGCTCTCCATTTTTCTGAATATCGTGCTGGCGAAGTTTATTCAATGACTCTGGTATAAACGCTTGCAACTGATTTATATCTTTCATCTTTTCCAGTACATGATTAAAGAATCCTATCTTTGTACTATCTATAACTGACTTATCCTCGTCTCCGATTATTCGTCTAATAACTTTAATATATTTAAGCGCAATTTTAGAAGATTTAAAAGACTCCTTCAATTCATGGTATCCTGTGACAGTTTTACCTATACCAATCAGAAAATCTATTTCAACTCCCCTATTAACTAGAAATTCTTGTATCGTTTGCTGCAGTTTCTCCAGTTTTTTACGAAATTCCAATCCGGTTTCCCGTTCCGTTTCTCTGTGAATATATACAATCTGGTTGGTTTGCAAAAAAATATGCTCCCTCGGTAAATAACGTATAATTTCCTTTTCGACCATTTCTGTTTCTTTTATCTGGGCATTGGTAAATTTTTCTATATTCTTTATTGCATCCATACGGAAAGTGACAACCCGATATATCTCTGCATCATTAAGACCAAGCATACCTGCAACTTCATTTTCTTCATCATTTGACAGCGAACCATCCAGCATACGATATTCCAAATCTCTTAGATGTCGTTTTTCAAGATTCTCTTCTATTACATGTCTGATCAAACTAAACTGTAATGTAATGATAATATTCTCTAATGCGATAAAATCCAATTTTCCTAACGGTTCATTCTGTTCTGAAACAACAAAATACATTTCTTGCCTTTTAAAAATATCGAGTTTCTTAATGTATTCAACATACTTCGTATTTTTCCTTTTTTGACACAAATATTGATATCTTGTGATAATTTCAGGCTTATATTCCGTAATATTTTTTTCCATTCTAAAATCCTGTGTTTCCGAATTACTTGAAAAAAAACAGGTTCCATCTGCGTTATATAAACCGACCGGATTCCCGAGCATGGTACTGATCAAGAAAAATATTCTCTCTATAGATTCCCTTGAATCTATCATGTTCAGTAAAATATTACTTAAATTATCATGTGTCATCTTAAAATATTTCAGTTTTGCAGTTTCAATATCACACAACTGAAGTAGTATATGCTTAATAATTCCCCAAAAATACAAATCCTCAGAAATTTCTATCACGGGCAAATGATACTCCTGCGAAAATTCCATTAAAATATTAAACAGTCTTTTCAGGTGTTCAGTTCTCTGATAGCACTTTACTATAAATCCACTTATCTGCTTTTTATCCAATTCTTTTAAATGATACAAAAAAACATCTTCCTCTGTATCCTCATAGGCTCTCATACTCGTTAGGAGCAGCTCCCCCCCCCACCAGGAATTTTTCCATTTCTGGCATTTCAATGATTCGGGCTCCTTTAATTTCACGATCAATTCCGGAATGATCACTTATCAGCTGCATTTCCGGGAATTTGTTTGATTCAAGCAAGTCCTTTACTGTATACCCCATTTGTATTCCCTTCCTTTTACAATTGAATTGATTCATCTTTCTTTTGCTTTATTATGCCATATCTATTTTAATATATTGGTGGAGTTATTTCTATAATTTTTTTTCATATTCTCTAGTTTGTTTTCTTAGCTATTCTGATAACCCATCGGCATCTGGTTTTATAATCTCCGAGACCTTTATGCCCTTTAGTAGATTGTCATAAGTTTGCTGCACATCCAGCAATATTTTATGTACTTTACAATGCTCTGTTGCATTTCTGGAACAAAACCCATCCTCTTCTAAACAACGATTTAATTTCATGGTTACTTCCGTGGAGGATATTATGTCAAACAGAGAAATATCTTCTGTTTTTTTCACAAGTGAATACCCACCTTTTATTCCTTCGCAAGCTGTAATTATATTCGCTTCTTTTAATTTTTTTGTGATCTTTGGAATATAGCTTTCTGGAATCTTTAATTCGTAAGCTAACTCAGACGCAGTGATTACTTCACCACGACAAGCCAGATAATATACTATTCTGATCGCATAATCCGTTGTAATTTTTAATTGCATAATTGCTCCTCTCCAAAGCAGGAAAAATCCCGAATTATTATCCTTGCGCTTCATCTTTTATCGCCTCAAGTCTAATAAATTCGGGATATTGTATAACCTTTCCTCTTTACCTCATTATCAGCTTTTTCAGTTCTTCTTTTTTATTCCTTTAAAGAATACCATACCAACTATACTGATAGCAAGAACTAAAAACATCAAAACCATCAGGCCATTGTTTGCAAGTGTTCGTCCTGTTACAGGCGGTTCCATTGTTGATTTATTAATAAACGCAATGTTTATTTCTTTGTCCATCTTGAAAGATGCATCTCTTCCATCTGTGGCGGAACCATTATTTATTTTATATGTTGTCTTATAATTCTTACCCGGATCCTCTTCGGACACCTTATATGACCAGCCTGTCGGCAGACAATTAATCTTTACAGATTCATCTTTTTTTAATGTAAAGGTCGCTTGGTTATTTGCAAAAGAAAGGGGTATTGCTGTCGCCTTAGACCCTTTTGTAATATAAATCTGTCCGTCCTTAATCTGCGATATGCCCGGATCTGCTCCTGCAGGTGGAGCTGCTGTAAGTGTAAATGTAAATTCTTTATTCGGTTCCTGATTATATCCTGCCACTGTTTTACTGACTTGCAAGACAGTAGGTTTATAATACAGTTTTAATACGACAGGCTCTGATAAAGCACCGTTCTCCACATCCTTTTCTAATGTATTTCGCTTATCACTTTCATCAAATACATAACCTGGAAATGTTCCATCCGGCTCAGGGTTCGCAAACGCCTTAACGGTCTCGCCGTCAGCAGAAAATGAAATGGTTCCTGAAGTTGTCTTCTCAAGTTTTTCCGTTCCATCCGGTATCTTGAGATAATGCTCAACCTTTATTTCTTTTTTGGCTGTTTTTTTCCACTGTGCAACAATCTGATATCCTGTATAATTTTTAGATGCAAATACAGGCAGATTCGTATTATTTGCATATCCGTAATTCTCATCAGAAATCGTAAAGAGTTCACCGTTACTATATGTCTCTTGACTTAACTTACCATCTTTGTTTTTCAGCTTCCATCCTATAAATTCATAGCCTTCACAAGTGGGTTCTGCCCAACCTTCACCCATAATAAAGGTAGTACCTATAGTTCTTATTCCCTTTCCAGTTTCCAGATCCTTTCCATAAGAATGCATAGGAGTGTTGTTATAACTCCTTGTCTTCGGATTATCCGGAATGTTCTTCACATCTGCATTATTAGGAAGCACTCCCATACCGGCACCGGAATTATAATGTACATATAGGCTGCTAGATGCAACCATGAAAGAGGCAGAATATAAACGCCAGCCATTATCTAAAGGTTTTGCCCCTCCCCACGCTAAATATCGGGTATACCCTTTTTCCTTCGCAGCTTTTTGTGCAGTCTGCCATTGCTCATCATATATTTTAAAGGAATTATTCCCTCTTATAAGTGACGTAGCTGTCATTGCATCTATGTTACCAGCATCAGCATCATTCTTTTTTCCATCCCCACTAGGATTGTCGCCATGAGGCTGTCCATACATAACACCAATAGCATTTTGAAGTCCATTTGTAAATTCATACCCGGCTTTTGGCTTGGCAAAGAAAATTCGTACCTGTCTTATGTTTTTACTTCCATTATACGTTACTGGATCCATATCTATGGTTTGATTATCTTTTACAGGAACCAGTGCTTGTTTCTCATAGTCCCACATAACTACGTCCAAACCTTCGCCGCTTCGGGTTTGATTCGTATATAGCCTTACTGTCACAGCCTGCTTTCCGCGCTCTTCTTTGTATGGTACTAAGGTAAAATTGTAATCCTCAAATTTACCGGTTCGGACTTTCAAATCCATCTTATATTCATAAGAACAATTTTTTTCATCACCTCTAGTAGTTGTGTAGCTATCTGTCATCTTGGTAATTAAACTTAATTTACCTGGAGCCGATGAAACACTATCGCCTTTACTTATTGGCACCTCACTCACTCCGCTCTCAGAAGAGGCTTGAATGGAAGTACCATTCACCACCATATGTATTACACGGTAGCCTCTTTTCGTATGAAAAGCAGGAATATCTAAGTTGTAGCCTGACATTTCATAAACATCATCTGGTGTAAAAGTCCACATGATTTTGTCCTGATCTTTCAAATACTGCCAGCCATTCTTTTCACTATGCGCAATATTAATATATTCTTCTCCATTAATATCTTTTGTATTAATGAATATTCTGTAAATACTTTGTTCTTTATAGGTAATTGTAATCGTATCGTCTTTTACAAAGTTAATGGAATAGGTAGCTTTGTTTTCATTTCCATTTTCCTTCGTAATTGTCGCACCCTCTTGAGAAACAACGGATTCGATTATAAATCTTTTCGCTTTGGGATTATTTGCTTTTGCTGTGTCTGTGCCAGGAGTTACTGAAATTATAAAGTTTTCTCCCGCATTTACACGAATCTGATTCGATATATCAAGCGGCGCATCAAGGCTGCCATTTTTTTTGGTGATTGTACCAGGTGTACAACTATCAGGAACTACTTCCTTTATGCTGACCAGATGATACTCCTGGTACATCATCGTTAGTTTCTGAGTATCATCCATTTTAATTGCAATCACACCATCCGTACTATAGTAAATGGTGTCATTATATTTTCCGATGTATACACAGTTCTTTCCATCTACTTTTGCACTCTTAAACTCGAAATGTCGGCCTTCTATAGATAGCTCTTTATGATCCGCAATTGCTCCAAATTGAATGACAGAAGGTGCTCCTGTAATTGGATTTCCATTGACATCTACATACTCTACTCTATTTGTTGAGGCTTCTTCTCCATTCTCGGCAACCGCCAGTAATTCTTCCTCCAGACTCTGTACAGACATTTGTTCCGGTGCATTCAGATCTGTTATCTGGTCTGCGGAATCCTCTGTTTCAGACTGTTCTCCTATATCAATCGTTTCTTCTGTCTCAGACTGCTGCTCACTTACTGGCTTCATTTCCCTATCTGTGTCTGATGCTTCAACTACTACATTTAAGGATAAAAAACATATAGAAAGAATCAAAATCCAAGAACATAAAATTTTTAAGTATTTTTTCCATATATTATGCCTCATCTTGTGATTCTCCCTTATTTCTTTTCTGCTTTTTATGGATTAAAACGCTTAGACAAATCAGTGAACCAAACAGCAATAAGAAATATCCCATAACAGGACTGTCATCTCCAGTCTTTACACTATTGATCTTTCCTGATTCATCTGAATTGGACGGACCAGATGGTTGTGACGGGTTTGAGGGCTGTGTTGGATTTGGCTTCTCTTCTCCAATATAACTATTCTTAAAAGAGATTGCTTCTATTTTCTCCCCCTTCTCATTTGCTACAATTGTGACAACTTTTAACTGATTCGATTCATTATAGTAAGCCTCGACAGTCACATAGTACCTGTTTTGATCATATTTATAATCATCCTTTTTTTCTGTCGTCTGATAAATGTTATAATGATACTGTCCTGCTGTTTTTACATTCAGTATAATCTCTGTTGCTGCATTCTTTTCCATTGTCCAGGAATACTGCATATTGCAGCTTCCGGCGGGCATTGGTGCGTCGCTTTGATCTGTTGTCATAATATAAGAAAATTCATCTGCAATGCCTTCCACTTCACTGTCAAAAATCTGTCTCACCGGAATTTTTACTACAGTACAATTATCAGATGCAAAAGCTGATACCTGCATGCTCAGAAAAAGGAGCATAGTCACCAATATGATAGTTACTTTTTTTAAATCAAGGATTTTCATGTTTTTTCTTTCCCTTCTTCATTTTTCTATCTACTATCAATAGTACGATAATAAGCAAAAGTATCCAGTAAATAGCCGGCACCTGAATCATCATTTCTTTAAATTCATCAATTCCCGTTCCCAGATTCTTGGCTTTCTCTTTCTCAGGATAGACCTGATCCGTAAGCCTTCCTACTAATATATTTCTTCCATTTGTCATCTCTGAAGTACATGTTATCAGAAGAACCAAATGGTCATTTTCCGTAAGTTCAAAGTTTCTTTTATATAAAGCATTGTCTGATATTTCCTGCAGATACGCCTGTTTTGCTTCCGGTTCCTCTGAACTGACACTGAACAGCCGTTCATTATAAGCATCTGCCTGGATCAATGCATAAAATTCAATTCCATGATCTTTTCCATCAAAAAAAAGATTTCCGTATGGATGTTCGTCAAAATACTCCTTATCTGTGAATAGCCCCACATCTCCAAACATTATGTGTTTTTCCATATGGTGTCCATAAATCATATTGTTAAAATCGGAAAAATCCGGTTTGTTTGCACAGTGCAAAAATATGGAACCACTTAAAGAATACTTGCCTTCGGCATCCGTATTCATATAAGTATCATCATCTTCTGCCTGAAGCAGCGGATAATTAACGTTTGTTTCATTTATTCGAATCCAGCCAATAATATCCGGATTGATTTTCTGCAATTCTTCAAAAGATTTCGTATGTTTTTCTGTTGGAATATAGGCTTCGTAGTTCTTCGCATCGGCCGCCTGATATACCTGATTGGAATCCCATAACATATAGCATGACAGGAACATTACCATAAGAATCAGCAATAACGCTATAAAATTCACCATATGATCGACTATTTTGACTAAAAACTTTGCTGCTTTTTTCATATGAAATATTCCTGAAGTTTCCTTTCTTATTGCAAAAGGGAATGCGACGGAGTATCGCCGCACGCATTCCCTTTGCTGTTTCTTTTATGATTTTATAAAATTATTTCTGTACTTTTTTGCGTTTGAAAGCAACGAATCCAAACAGTGCTACAGCACAAAGAGCAACCATCAGAACGTATGGAAGAGTGTTCATGATAATACCAGTTGTTGGTACGTTGTTGAATTTGTTGGTTACGTCAACTGTGTTCTTTGTCTGTCCAAGTTTATAACCAGTATGAGCAGTGTCATCCCATACTTTAATCTCTTCATTAAATTTTGTTGCAACAACAGCTGCTTTGTTTTCATTATTAATTACAACAGCAGCACTTCCTTTGTAGTTTGCTTTTGCAGCCTCAGTTACGATGATTTTAGTTCCTACTGGAACACCTGTAAATTTCTTAGTCTCGTTATGCTTCAAAATTAATGTAGCATTTCCGTCATCACCTATTGTAATCTCAGTTCCATTAACTTTTACACCACCAAATGTGGTTTTATTTGTTCCTGCTGGGAATGCAAAATTTACAGTAAAATTAAATTCGTCAGAAGTAGAAGCTGCAAAGCTTGTATCTGAGCTTTCGTTTCCTATAACATTTTTAGAAATCTTCAATGAACCATTTTCAGTATAGTTAGGATCCGGTGTTGGATTTGATGGAGTTGTGCCTGTACCAGCTTCCTGGACATAAGTGTTTTCGAATTTAAATCCGTTATTAACTCCATCACTAATATCTACTTTTCCAGTGGTTGAATCAGCTGCACCCTGATCATTTTTAGTCTTGCTAACAATGATATTGGAAATCTCATAACCACCAGCTGCTGTATTAGAAACATATACATCCATAATATACTCAGCTTTGGACATAAGCATTTTTTCTTTCGTACCCTTGTCGTCAAGCCCCAATGAGTTTCCTGTTTCTGTTACTTTGTAACTATACTTACCAGCTTCCTTATATGTAGGAAATGTTACAGCCCATCTCTTAGTTATAGTACCTGTTCCATCATTTGTTGTAAACTTAGCATCATTAATTGTAACATCTGCTTTAGTCTCTACTAAGTTATCAACACCTGCTCCGTTTTTCTGCTGTTCTGCTTTAAATGTAAAGTTAACATCCTTTGCTACTTCAGTGTTAAAAACCTTTGTAATATACGCTTCCTTTGTCGTTGTGCCTGCCCCTTCTGCAAATACCGGCATTGCCAGTCCCATTGTCATAGCACCTGCTGCGACAATAGCGAGCATTTTCTTGGTGAATTTTTTCATGCTCATTGTAGTTCCTCCCTTGTGAATTCTTTTGTTTTTTATTTGATTAACGGATCCGGTAATTAAATTCCCCTGCTCCGAATAATCGCGATGACTTTTCCTTTGACATCTTTTATATCAATACAACCATAAATTCGGCTATCCGATGCCTGAGGTCTGTTATCTCCAAGTATAAATACCTGGCCGCTCCCGACTGTGACCGGGAAATCCACTCCATCTTTGAATTGGGTGGTATCAAAGTAAATGTCCTGAGATATCTGTTCTGCACCATTTATCTTCAGTCCGTTTTTTGTAATGTCAACGGTGTCTCCTGCTACCGCCACAACACGTCCGGTCGTGGTTCTGCCATCAGCTTCAAACACTGCAACGTCACCGGAAATAAACCTTTTATCCAATCGGTAATACATGACCAGATCACCGTCTTTGATTGCCGGTTTCATGGAGACATCATTTATTCTTACAATTCCATAGAGAAATGTAAAAATAAGAAATACTGCTAAGATAATAAATGCAATCTTCAATAACAACTGAACAATATCCTGTGCTACAGATGTTTCCTGTACTATATTGTTGTTTTCATTTGACCGTTCAGTTTCGTTCTTCATCCTATCCTTCCATAAAAATGGATGCCCATAACCCTTCTAGGGGATTTATTTGTTTTATGTCAACTCAGACATCCACGGTATTAGTTTGTACCCTTTATTATAGTGGTTTATTTTTTTATTCCAATGCAACAAACATGTAAAATGTCTGATGTATTTTTGCAAGTTTTGTTCCA
>PPYF01027568.1_pt1 | contig 21058 bp, 18 predicted proteins | sample 1559871 | NCBI WGS metagenome assembly PPYF01 (sample SAMN08240021, study PRJNA423297) | Human gut metagenome, whole genome shotgun sequencing project.
CTCTGGCCACCAGATAAAGCGCGTCGCCGCCTCTTCTCTTTACCTCGCGGACAGCCTCGTCCATCATCAGCTTGCCTATGCCGAATTTTCTGAAATCCCTTTCTACCGCGATACCGTCTATGATATACCTCTCTTCTCTGAGCGCCAGAACGCAGCCGCCGATCAGAGTGTCTGCCGCCGTATCTGTCACTTTCCAGCACTTGAGTATATCGGTATCCACCTCTTCGTCTCCGTCAAATTCCAATTGATTTTCAACGAAGAATTTTACCAGTCTTTCGTATTGGTCCGTAACCTGAATCTCAAACTCGCAGTCTTCAGACTGCACTTCAAACTTAGACATCTTTAAGTATACTCCTTATCCTGCCGATCAAGTACAGTGAGCCGGCAAAAATTATAACGTCGAAATCATCTTTTCTTTTTAAGGCCATTTCAAAGGCATCATGATAATCCTCTGCCACATCGCAGTCAGCGCCTCTGGCTCTGAGAAACTCTGCAAGTTTATCTGCCTTTAGTTTTCGCGGATTGTCCGGCTCCGTGGCGATAAATTTACCGGTCACCCTGACAAATTGATCTGCCATTTTCCTTATTTCCTTGTCCTGCAAAACGCCGGCAACCATCAGTATTTTTTTGTCCTTGAACAAGTCCAGGGCCGTCTCCGCCATGACCCGCGCGCCGTCTTCGTTGTGAGCTCCGTCGATGACGATCGTCGTCAGGGACTCACGTCCGCAGGTAAGATCAAATATCTCGAACCGTCCCGGCTGTCTGGCCTCTTTGAATCCGGCGTATATCGCTTCCCTGCTGACTTTTACATCGCCGCGCTCCTCCATTATGCTGATCGCGGCCAAGGCCGCAGCGGCGTTTTCCACCTGGTGACGTCCCGTCATTGAAATTTCAAGGTCTTCAAACAGCACTCCCTGTATATCCACGTCTAATTTACAGCCTGCTGAGGTCTCTTCCTTTATGTTCAGCGGAAGTCCAGCTGTTTCAAATATCATGCTGCCATGCTCCGCCGCTGTTTTCTCTATGACGCGGAGTGCTCTTATATCTTTCGCACTGGTCACGACGGGGCATCCGTCTTTTATTATGCCCGCTTTTTCAGCTGCTATTTCTTCTATGGTATTTCCCAGCCTGTCCATGTGGTCCATAGAGATGGATGTTATTACAGTCATCAGCGGCGATTTGCAGACATTGGTCGAGTCTCCGCTTCCTCCCAGTCCCACTTCAAGTACGACATAGTCGCAGTCTTTTTCTTTGAAATAGAGAAAGGCTATGGCTGTAACGACTTCAAATTCCGTGGGCGACTGCTTTCCTGCATCTGTCATGGCTTTGGCAGCCTGCAAAACTCTGTCAGTATACAAGGCCAGGTCTTCGTCGCTAATATATTCTCCGTCCAGTTCTATTCTTTCGTTGAATATTTCTATGAACGGTGAAATATATATTCCTGTCTTATATCCCGCGGCTCTGAGCACACTGTAAATATATCTGCATACCGAGCCTTTTCCGTTGGTTCCGGCGACATGGATCACTTTCAGGTCTTCATGGGGGTTGCCCAGAAGTTTCAGGAGATCGTTCATTCTCTCCAGTCCCAGTATGCTGCCGAAACGCTCAAATTCATGTATTTTTTCTATTGCTTTTTTACTGTTTTCAATCATATTTTTTCCTTAGTTTTCTTTTGGGCCGCGAAATCCGGCGGTTAACTATGAAACACAGCCGGGAGCCATTGAGCCGGCCGGCGGCTATTTGCCCGCCTTGGCGGCTACCATCTCAAGACGCGCTGAAACCTTTTCCAGCATGTCCTTATACTTGGCCATTTTCTCTTTCTCTTCGTTTACGACTTTCTCCGGAGCCTTGCTTACGAAGCCCTGGTTTGAAAGCTTGCCTTCAACTCTCTTGACTTCGCCCTCGAGACGCTTCTTTTCTTTGGAAAGTCTCTCATACTCAGCGCTGTAATCCACCAGATCCTCGAGAGGAATATAGATTTCGGCCAGAGCCGTTACGGCTGACATGACTTCTTCCGGCAGCTCCGCCTTGTTGTCAGTAAAGGTAACCTCCGTGATATTAGCCAGATTCTTTATATAGCTTTCACCGGCTTTTACTATATCAGCGGCTTCTCCCTCAGCCAGGATCACTGCTCTCAGCTTCTTGCCCGGCGCGGCTTCCGCCTCGGCGCGTATATTCCTTATAGCCCTTATGATTTCCATAGAAGTCTCGAGGATTTTCTCAGCCTCAGGGAAGGCGCGTTTTTCGCTCGCTTTAGGCCAGCTGGCTTTTATCAGATAATTGTCCGGATTTCCGTTCTCCTCTTCGCCGTGAGGCAGATAGCTCCAAATTTCCTCTGTGATGAAAGGCATGAACGGATGAAGCATCTTGAGCATGTTCTTCAGGCACATCACGAGGGTGAATCTGACTACTTTCTTGTCCTCCTCATCGTCACTCCAGAGTCTCGGCTTGACCAGCTCGATGTACCAGTCGCAGTATTCATTCCAGATAAGGTCGTAAACCCTCTGGCCCGCCAGCGCCAGGTCGTATTTTTCCATGGCTGCCGTGACGTAGGAAACAGCTTCGTCGACCTTGGAAATCATCCACTTGTCCTCGTCTCTCAATGCTATGCTGCTGAAATCCTCCGTATCTCCGCAGGCTTTTCCGCAGCAGTCCTTACAGCATTTTGCCATTTCCTTGAAATTGCCATCCTCGTCCTGCAGATTCATGATCACAAAACGAGAAGCGTTCCACAGCTTGTTGGCGAAGTTTCTGCAGGATTCCAGCCTGTCCTCCTTGAAGCGCATGTCGTTTCCCGGGGTGATTCCCGTGGTCAGCATGAATCTCAAAGCGTCGGCTCCGTACTGGTCTATTATCTCAAGCGGATCGATTCCGTTACCCAGGGATTTGCTCATCTTGCGGCCCTCCGCGTCTCTCACCAGACCGTGGACATATACGTGGTGGAAAGGCGCTTCGCCCATGGCTTCAAGTCCGGAGAACACCATTCTTACTACCCAGAAGAAAATAATGTCGTAGCCCGTTACGAGAACGTCTGTCGGATAGAAATATTTGAGGTCCTCGGTTTCCTCAGGCCAGCCCAGCGTCGAGAAAGGCCAGAGGGCGGACGAAAACCATGTGTCCAGTACGTCCTCGTCCTGCTCGAAATGATTTCCACCGCACTTCGGGCATTTCGCAGGCGCGTCGTAATCTACCACAAGCTCTCCGCAGTCCTGACAGTAATACGCAGGTATCCTGTGGCCCCACCAGAGCTGACGGGAAATGCACCAGTCCCTGATTTCCTCAAGCCATCTGAGATAGGTCTTTTCAAATCTCTCAGGCACATGGGTCAATGCACCGCTCCTGGCGGCCTCTATAGCCGGCTCAGCCAGCTTCTCCATGGCGACAAACCACTGGTCTGAAAGCATAGGCTCTATTACAGTATGGCATCTGTAGCACTCTCCAACAGGAATGACCTTTTCCTCAGTCTTTACCAGATAACCGGCGGCTTCAAGGTCGGCGACCCACGCTTTCCGGCACTCATAGCGGTCCATACCGGCGTATTTACCAGCCAGCTCGTTCATGGTCGCGTCTTTGTTTATGCAGCTGGGTCTTTCAAGCCCCGCTCTTATACCCACTTCAAAATCGTTAGGGTCGTGAGCCGGGGTGATCTTAACTGCTCCCGTTCCCTTTTCCGGATCAGGATAGATGTCCTCGATTACAGGGATTTCTTTTCCTACCAACGGCAGGATGACTTTCTTTCCTACCATATCCTTGTATCTCTCATCGCTCGGATGAACGGCTATCGCCTCGTCGGCGAACATGGTCTCAGGTCTTGAAGTAGCCACTACTATGCCCTCGCCGCCGTCTGCCGCAGGGTATCTGAAATACCAATACTTGCCGTTTCTGTCCTCGTGCTCGACTTCAGCGTCGGAAAGGGAGGTGCCGCATTCAGGGCACCAGTTTATCAGCCTGTTTCCTCTGTATATGAGTCCTTTTTTATAGAGTTTTATGAAGAAAGTCTTGACGGCCTTGTTGCAGCCTTCGTCCATGGTGAAGCGTTCTCTGCTCCAGTCGCAGGAGTCTCCCAGTTTGCGGCACTGGCGTGTGATCCTGCCGCCGTATTCTTCTTTCCAGGCCCAGGCTCTCTTCAGGAATTCTTCTCTGCCCAGGTCTTCCTTTTCCAGTCCCTCTTCTTCTCTTATCTTATTTACGACCTTGACCTCGGTGGCGATGCTGGCGTGGTCGGAGCCCGGCAGCCAGAGGGCGCTGTAGCCCTCCATTCTCTTCCATCTGGTCAGCACATCCTGCAGCGTCTGGTCGAGGGCGTGTCCCATGTGAAGCTGTCCCGTGATGTTGGGAGGCGGCATAACTATAGTGAAAGGTTTCTTGTCTTTGTCTATTTCGGCTCTAAAACAGCCGTTTTCTTCCCACATCTGATAGATGCGCTCTTCAAAATCTTTGGGATTATAATTCTTAGCCAGATTTTTTTCCATTTGTATCATGTCTCCTTATTTTTGTTTTTTGCTTGGGCGGCCTGCCTTCGGGCAAAAGAAAAACCGTCCTTGACTAAAGGACGGATCATTCCGCGGTACCACCTTTATTCCTCTCTGCTACTTGCAAGTTTCGTTGCACGTTCGTCTTGGCGACAGCGCTTCGTCCTGCTGCAACTCCTCGTCCGGCTGTAGTTCTTCATCTGACGATATCTTGCAGCTGCGACGTATCTCATCCTTACACTGAGCAAAAAGGCTCTCATTATCAAAAATAAAACTCAGAAGCAACCTTCAGCAAACGCTTTCCCGGAAGCTCTCAGCCTGCGGCTTCCCTCTCTGTAGAGCGCTGTCTTTGCCTACTCCTCTTCATCACCGTTTTTATTAAATTATTACCTATTTATTCTATATATTCCTGCAGTAAAAGTCAAGGGCTCGGGAGCAAAACTTCATACGATACCGGACGAAAAATTCCATACAACATTTTTCCTGCCTCCGATGTTTCAATCATCGGTTTTGTTCAAATTGTTCCATCCATGTCTCTTAATCGAAATTATTCCTGACGCTATACTAGCCAGCTCGTCTACGGCGCCTGCCCATGAACCGATTATGAGGTCATAAATTATCCACAGCGGCGAGTTGATAAATATGCCGGCAATTCTGATCTTCTGGGCATTATGAGTATAACCTCCGATCGTCGTAGCGATATTTGCACATACGGGCAGAAGCGATATCCAGCCCTCCCAGGTTGTGACCAAAACGACCAGCTGCATGGAGCATAAAATCATGCACATCGTGCTGCTCCGTGCGAATTTCCACTTGCTGGCGAGGAATAATGATCTTGTCAGATTCAATATGTAACTGAGGCCTCCTGTCATAGCTCCTAAAATTATGAAATGTGCAGTATAGACAACATACGAAAAAAACTGCATCGTGTAGAGCTTACGATTGCTTCTGCATTGATATGAAAGGAAATATAAAACGGCCCCTAGGATAGCCAAGCATTGTGTAAATAAGAACTTTAAGTCTACTTAGACTCACCTCACAGCCCGAGCTTTGACGCGCCTTCTGCAACATGCTGCAGCAAAAGCGCGGTTGTCACGCTTCCCACACCTCCCGGAACCGGGGTGATGGCTTTTACCTTGTCTTCAAGAGCTGCAAAATCCGCGTCTCCGCACATCTTGCCATCTTCATCAAAATTTATGCCTACGTCTATTATTATCTGCCTGCCGCTGACATGTTCTGCGCCTACCGCCTTGATTTTGCCGGCGGCACATATAATTATGTCGGAGTTTTGGCAGATTTCTTTCAAATCGGTCTCGCTGGTCCTGCTGTGACACATCGCGACGGTGGCGTTCTTTTCCAGCAGCATCATGGACGCGGGCTTGCCTATTACAAGGCTTCTGCCTATTACTGCGGCTTTCTTTCCGGCAATCTTTATGCCATAGTATTCAAGTATCTTCAATGCCGCCTCCGCCGTGCATGGCGAAAATCCTATCTTATTTCCCGTGAACAGGCTGCCGACGCTGGCGTCCGATATGCCGTCCACGTCTTTATCGGGATTTATGGCGTTTCTGACTTTATCTTCGTCTATATGCTTTGGAAGAGGCCGGAATATCAATATGCCGTGAAGCTTATCGTCCTCGTTCATTATCTTGAGCACGTCGAGCACATCTTCTTCTTCAGCTTCTCTGTCCATGATGTATTTTTCGACATTTATGCCGACGGCAGCAGCGGCGCGGACCGCGCTGTTTTCGTAAGCTATGTCGCTTTCATTTGCTCCTACGCGCAAGATTCCCAGAGTGGGAACTATGCCTTTTTCAATCAGTTCCTCAGCTTTTTCTGTTGTCTGAGCCTTTATCTCATCGACCAGCGGTTTTCCTTTGAGTAATTCCATTTTTTCTCTCCTATGCACTGTGTATATATGAGATTATATCATCAGCCAGGTGTTTTGTCCTTAATTTTTTGCATACATGCGTAACTCAGATGAGAGTTCATTTCTAACTTTGAAATGTCATAAAATTTATCGCAATTTAATATTGAAAAGTCATTCAAAACTACTGGTATAGTTGCCCCGGTGTTTTTGAAATCATGTGTATTTTCTATTTTTCTCCTCTCTGTACTTTTCTCATTTCAAAGAAAAACAACGTTACAGTCGTCAGCACGGCTACGGCGTCGGCGATAGGCTCAGCCAGAAAGACTGCGAACACTTTGTCTTCGAGAAAAAGAGGCAAAATGAAGATCAGCGGTATCAATACGATGACCTTTCTGAATATAGCTAGAAAAGCGCTGGTCTTTGAATTTCCGAAAGCGATGAAGGTCTGCTGGCATGACGTCTGCAACCCCATCAAAAATACGGAAGCCATATATATCCTCAGAGCCCAGCAGGAAAGCTCCGCCAGCTCCGGATCTTCCGTAAAAATAGCGACAAAAACTGACGGCATCAGCTCTACCAAAAGCCAAAGTATCGAAGCATAAGAAAACGTACATACAGTCTGCAGCTTAAAGGCCTGCATGACTCTTTCCCTGTTTTTCGCGCCGTAATTGTAGCTTATTATCGGCTGGCCTCCCTGTGTGATTCCCTGGATGGGCAGCATGGCAAACTGCATGATGCTTGAAAGTATGGTCATAGCGCCTACAGCCAAATCTCCGCCGTATTTCAGCAGCGAAGAATTGAAACAGAGCACCAGGATGCTTTCGGTGGACATCATCACAAAGGGTGCTATCCCAAGCCCTATGCACGGCAGCAGTATATGTTTTTTTATCCTGACATTCTCTTTCTTTATCCTGAGAATGGTATTATTTCCCCTCAGAAATCTGTAAGCCCACACCGCACTTATTGCCTGGGAAATAACAGTAGCCACGGCCGCGCCGCTGACACCCATATCGAGGACAAAGATAAACAGCGGATCCAGCACTATATTGGTCACAGCTCCTATGATAACGGTCAGCATGCTTATCTTGGAAAACCCCTGCGCCGATATAAAAGCGTTGAGTCCCAGCGTAAGCTGCACGAACACGGTGCCCAGCGCATATATGGTCATATATTCTTCAGCATAATCTATCGTATTTTTGCTCGCGCCGAAAAGATAGAGCAGCGGTTCTCTGAAAATAAGCGTTATGGCTGTAAGCAGCAGCGCCACTATTATCAGGGCTGAAAAACAATTTCCCAAGATCTTTTCCGACGTTTCTTTTTCGCCTTTTCCCATGAATATGCTGGCTCTCGGTGCGCCTCCCATACCCACAAGATATGCAAAGGCTGAAATTATCATTATCAGAGGAAAGCATATTCCTACTCCCGTCAGAGCCATCGACCCCTCTCCATCTATATGCCCTATGTACATCCTGTCAACCATGTTGTAAAGCGCATTTACTACTTGGGAGGTTATGGCCGGAACAGCCAGAACGAAGAGCAGGTGTTTTACCGGTTCCTTTCCCAAATCCACTTCTTTTGACATCAGTTGCTTCATATATCATTCCCCCTTAGCTGTCTTTGCTGACGCTGCTTTGAATCTGTCTATGATCTTCTCCATGGTTTCTTTCATCATGCGCATTTCCTCTTCGGAAATATCGGCCAGAACCACTTCGTTTATTTCTTTTATGCCCTCTGAAAGCTGTTTCGTGACCGCAGAGGCACTCGCAGTAAGGTATATTTCCCTGCTGCGCCTGTCGCCGCTTGCTTCCCTGGTCTGTATGAGTCCTTTTCTTTCAAGAGCGGCAAGGCTCCTGCTGACAAGGCTTTTCGATACGCCAAGGATTGTGGTCAGCTGGCTGCTGGTATTTATGCTTTTGTTATTTGAAAGCAGTATCAATACGGAAATTTCATTGGGTGAAAAATTTTCTTCCTGAAACTTTATATTGAGCCGCTCCGCATAGACTTTTCTGATCTGTGAAAGATAGCTCAAAGCTGTTTCCACGTTATTGGTCATTTGCTCTCCTCCGTCTTTTTCCGGCGTTATGAGTTTTCAATTAGTTTACTTGTGAACAATATATAATATACGCTTAGCTTGACGCAATGTCAACCGTTTCCCAGAGCCGGAATCACGCAAAAAAGACCTGCATACTCCTTGCTCTGCCTTATTTGCAGTTAGCCAGAGCAAAAGTATCTGCAGGTCTAAGACCACAATATAGTGAGATTCGTCCGCTATATCATTTTTCCATAAGTATGTTTATCGCCTCGTAAAGCAGCGCATATCTTTCTTCTATGGAAGATATATCCATGTACTCGTCAGGAGTGTGATACATATATCCAACCGGGCCGCATCCGTCTATTACTGGAGTGCCGACAGAAGAAATGAGACTTCCGTCAGAGCCTCCGCCGACACTTTCAAATTCGAAGCTTTGTCCTGTCTTTTCTCCGGCTTTCAAAAGTGCGTCCATCATTATATCAGTTTTCTCATCTGCCGCCATCGGCGGGAATCCGCTGAGTTTTTCAACTTTGACGATAACCCCTTCGACTGCCGGCTCTGCCGCCATTGCCATAAACTTTTTTTCTACCTCAGGCAGCAATTCCATCTCAGTATATCTGACATCTATTATACATTCGGCGAATTCCGGTATCACATTGCTGGCCGTGCCTCCGCTGACCACTCCTACGTTGACATTTATACCTGCGGAAGCATCGTTTAAAGGAAACGTGTCGTATACCCATCTGGCAAGTTCCCTTACGGCGCTTATGCCCTTTTCCGGCGCGTTGCCCGCATGTGAAGCCCGTCCTTTGAAAGATATTTTATATTCAGCTACGCCTTTTCTGTTCTTGACAAAATTTCTGCCCTGCCTGCCAGGCTCCATATCGAAGCAATATGATGTTTTTGCTCCAAGGCTTTTGATCAATTCTTCCGAATCTATCGAGCCTATTTCCTCATCGCAGTTATGAACGGCAATCAGGCGTATATGCGGGTTTTCTCTCACGAACCTTTCTGCCAGATATACCGTCAAAAGCACGCCTGATTTCATATCGGCAACACCTGGACCATATGCGTTTCCGTCGGAAATGCAAAAAGGTCTTTCAGCCACGGTGCCCTCCGGGAAAACAGTATCCAGATGTCCTATAAACAGCACGTCGGACTTTTTATCGGAGGATACTGCAGGGGAGCAGGCTATCAGGATCGGTCTCCTGTTCTCGCCGAGAAATCTGAGCTCAGTTTTCATTCCCACTGCGTCATATTTCTTTTCAAGCCACTGAGCGGCTATGGTCAAGCCTGCAATATCATGGCTTCCGCTGTCTATATCCACAAATTCCTGGAGTTCTTCAAGGTATCTTTCCAATTCAAATCCGCTCATGTTATGCGCCTCCTTTTATCTGCCTCTATTCTTTTTCCACTCTTTTATCTGACGCAGTCTCTCCTTGAACCTGGCTTCCGTGCCCTGCTCCGTCGGTCTGTAATATTCCCTACCCAAAAGCGAGTCCGGCAGGCACTGCATATCCGTCATCTTGTCCTCAAAATCGTGGGCGTATTTATAGCCTTTGCCGTATGAAAGGTCTTTCATCAGCTTTGTCACGCCGTTCCTTATGACAAGCGGCACCGGCTCTGAGAGCTGGGTCAGAGCGTCCTTTTTAGCTGACTCATAGGCCATATACAGGGAGTTGGACTTGGGAGCCATGGACATATAGACGACGGCCTCTGTCAGGTGAACGGAACATTCCGGCATACCGATGAAGTGACACGCCTGATATGCCGCCACCGCAAGTTCCAGCGCTCTCGTATCTGCAAGGCCTATATCCTCGCTGGCAAACCTGGTCACACGCCGGGCCACATACAGCGGATCCTCCCCGGCTTCCAGCATCCTGGCCAGCCAATATACCGCTGCGTCAGGGTCTGAATTCCTCATCGACTTATGCAGAGCCGAAATCAGATTGTAATGTTCTTCGCCGTTTTTGTCGTAAAGCAGTGACTTTCTGGAGGTACACTGCTCCAGGTTTTCTTTGGTTACAATAACTTTATTTCCGTCAACTATGCCGTTCAATACTACCATTTCCAGAGTAGAGAGCGCAGCTCTGGCGTCTCCGCCGGCAAACACGGCTATTGCCTCCAGCATTTCCCCTTCTATATCTATTACCTGGCCGCCGAAGCCCCTCGGATCGGTCAGCGCCCGTTTCAAAAGCCCAGTCAGTTCTTCTGTGGCAAGAGCCTTAAGTACGAAGACCTTGCACCTTGAAAGCAAGGCTCCGTTGATTTCAAAGGACGGGTTCTCCGTCGTAGCTCCTATGAGGATTATGCTGCCCTTTTCCACAAAGGGCAGAAAGGCGTCCTGCTGAGCTTTATTGAACCTGTGTATCTCATCCACGAAAACGACGGTCTTTTCTCCGTAGCGGCGGTTGGTCTCTGCCTGCTGCATCACCGCCCTTATTTCCTTGATGCCGCTGGTCACCGCAGAAAAATCTATGAATTCTGCTTTTGTCATACCGGCGATTATCCTGGCCAGCGTCGTCTTTCCTATGCCCGGAGGACCCCAGAAAATCATAGAGGAAAGGTTGTCGCTTTCGATAAGGCGGCGCAGAACCTTGCCCTCTCCCAGCAGATGGGTCTGTCCCACGTATTCTTCCAAAGTGGCGGGTCTCAGCCTTGCTGCCAGAGGCTGCGATATTTTATTTTCAAATATGCTCATCTGTTCCATGACTTCCTCCTGTGCTTTTCTGTGCTTTTCATCGCGGGCGCTGTGAAGCACTGGTTTTGTAAAAAGTATACCACGGCTTTTTCGATTAGTCTACTTTCCCGGCCGTTTTGATCCCGGCCTGAGTAAGTACAGGCGGCCTGAATTCAGCGTTTCCTCCGGGAAAATAAAACCGGCTTTCCACATTATCAGAACACTTCTGACTCTGCTGAAAGCCGGCGCATAACCCTATATATCCCTGATTCTATTCATGTCTATGGAAAATCGTCTGCCGCGTTACGCTTCTTTTGCTACGTTACGCCTCTATTTCCATGGTTTCCATCTGTTCTTTCGTCGCTCCTATTTTTTTACCGCCTTGTAGATTTCTCTGACTATGGCATAGATCACGCCTGCCACAGGCCAGATCACCCAGCTTATATGCCACTCGAAAGTAAGGAAACTGTACGCCAGATATATGGCCGTTATCACCAGCCAATATACCGTCGAAATGATTTCCAGCATTTTGTCTTTTTCTTCTCTGGTGTATTCTCCCTCTTCCAGAAGTATTTGGTAGCTGCCCTGCCTGATTCCGGCTTTGACGAAGATATTCACGGCAAAAGATACCACGACCAGCAGCACGGCTACAGCCGCCACGAAATGAAAGCCGTCATCTTCTCCGAAAATCACGCCCAAGACAAATATAGGTATTACGGAAACTATACAGAGAAAAACGCCGAACATAATTTTTCTTGAAAACTCCGGTTCAAAATCTTCCTTCAAAATTCTTATGGTGCTTTTTGTCTGATGATCGAACTCTATAAAGCCTTTTTCCATATATTCATATCTGGCAAGCTTGATTCCCTGCGGAATAAATATGGCGACAGCTACAGCTACTATAGCCAGAAGTATGGCTGTGCCAAGCATACCCATTTTATCTTCGCTGGCGTTTATCAGTCCGAATTCCGCCCCGCCTGCCAGCAGTATTAAAATCACAGGAGACAGGATGCAGAGAGAAACGCCCAGAGCAATCTTTGAGGCGGATTCTTCTCTCATGCTCAGAAAATCTTTCGCTTCTTCCATCGTGACTTTTCTCACATCATTATGACCGGCGCCTCTCGCCCTGTCTCTGCTAAGCTTCTCTTCGCGGTTCTGCTGCAGATCCGCGTTTCCCTCGGCCTTTTCTTCTGTTTTCTTTTCTTCTCTATTTTTTTCCTGCCGTCCCTCTGATGTTTTTTCATCTTTCAGAAGATAATCGGTGGTCACGCCGAAAATCTCAGCTAATTTCAAAATTTTATCAAGATCAGGCACCGACTGGGCGCTTTCCCACTTGGAAACCGACTGACGCGTTACGCCTGCCGCTTCCGCCAGTTCTTCCTGAGACCAGCCTTTCTTTTTTCTCAGTTCTACGATTCTATCAGCTAAAATCATTTTTGTTCCTCCAATGTTTCTTTTGGTAAAATCATAGCTTTTTAAGGCGGTTTACTCAACCAAGCGGTCTTGGAAATTTGTCAACCGGCGGTTGCTTTTTAGAATAATCCTATGTTGATTTTTTAGAATAATCCTGAAATCACGCCGTTTTCGTCCACATCTATCTTCTCTGCCGCCGGAACTTTAGGCAGACCCGGCATGGTCATTATATCTCCTGTCAAAGCTACTATGAATCCGGCTCCGGCAGAAATCTTAAGATTCCTTACGGTGACTGTAAATCCCTTTGGAGCTCCCTTCAGCGACGGGTCATCGGAGAAACTGTACTGGGTTTTAGCTACGCATATAGGACATTTTCCGAAACCGAGGGACTCCAGCTGTTTTGCCTGTTTCTTCGCGTTGTCAGTCAATACGACTCCATCGGCGTGATATACCCGTTTGCATATGGCCTCCAGCTTTTCTTCTATGGAAAGGTCTAAATCATACGACTGCATAAAGTCATTCGGAAGCTCGCAGAGTCTCACAACTTCCTCCGCCAGAGCCTTTCCGCCTTCGCCTCCCTTTGCCCACACTTCAGACAGAGCCACGTTGACGCCCAGCTCTCTGCACTTTTTCTCAACGAGAGCCAGTTCAGCCTGAGTGTCTGTAGGAAATGCGTTTATGGCTACGACGCAAGGAAGTCCGAAAACGTCTTTTATATTGGAAACGTGCTGGAGCAGATTAGGCAGACCTGCTTCCAGGGCTTCGAGGTTTTCTTCATTGAGATTTTCTTTCGCCACTCCACCGTGATATTTGAGCGCTCTGACAGTGGCTACCATGACTACTGCGCTCGGAGCAAGCCCTGCCATTCTGCATTTAATGTCCAGGAATTTCTCCGCCCCAAGGTCTGCGGCAAAGCCTGCCTCAGTTACGACGTAGTCGGCCAGCTTCAGCGCCATGCGGGTTGCCGTCACCGAATTGCAGCCATGGGCTATGTTGGCGAAAGGACCTCCGTGAACAAATGCCGGCGTGCCCTCAAGAGTCTGTACGAGATTAGGCTTCAGGGCGTCCTTGAGCAGTGCGGCCATCGCGCCCTCAGCCTTGAGGTCATGAGCCGTTACAGGCTTTCCGTCATAAGTATATCCGACTATTATCCTTGCCAGCCTCTGCTTGAGGTCGATAATGTCTCCCGCCAGACAGAGTATAGCCATTACTTCCGACGCTACGGTTATGTCAAAGCCATCCTCGCGCGGAACTCCCTGCGCCCTGCCGCCAAGTCCGTCTACTATATGTCTGAGCTGTCTGTCGTTCATATCCACAGCTCTCTTCCAGGTTATCTGCTTAGGGTCTATGCCCAGCGCGTTGCCTTGCTGTATGTGGTTATCCAGCATGGCGGCCAGCAGATTGTTGGCGGCTCCTATGGCGTGGAAATCCCCGGTAAAATGCAGGTTTATATCTTCCATCGGAACTATCTGCGCGTATCCGCCTCCGGCGGCTCCGCCCTTTATGCCGAATACCGGCCCGAGGGACGGCTCTCTCAGAGCTGCTATAACGTTCTTTCCTATTTTGCGCAGTCCGTCAGTCAGTCCTACTGAAGTGGTAGTTTTACCTTCTCCCGCAGGCGTAGGCGTTATGGCTGTCACAAGTATCAGCTTGCCGTCTTGCTTATCTTTTCTGTCTTTAAGCAGGGCATAATCTACCTTTGCCTTGTAATTGCCGTACTGCTCCAGGTATTTTTCGTCTACTCCGGCCAGCTTGGCAATCTCCGTTATCTTTTTCTTTTCACATTCCTGAGCAATCTGAATGTCGCTTTTAAATCCCATTTTTTGTCCCTCGCTTATAAATTTTTTAAAAATGTTTTTCTGTGTATCGGCGTAACGCCGTATTTATATATACCCTCATAATGGGCTTTGGTGCCGTAGCCTTTGTTGCTGTCAAAGCCGTAATGAGGATATTTTTCATGGTATTGGAGCATCATCCTGTCTCTGGTGACCTTGGCGATTATGGAGGCCGCCGCTATGGAAAGGCTTTTGGCGTCTCCTTTTACTATCGCTTCCTGACGTATGCTGACGCCGTCAAGGCGCACCGCGTCCAGAAGCAAAATATCTATTCCGTGTCCTCTCCTTTCAAGGAGCATTTCTTCCGCATTGGCCGCCGCTTCTTTCATGGCTCTTTTGGTAGCCTGCAGAATGTTTATCTCATCTATGATTTCATTATCCGCTATTCCAACGCCCCAGGCAAGGGCTTTTTCTGTTATAAGCGAAAATAATTCTTCTCTTTTTTTCTCGGAAAGCTTCTTCGAATCGTCCACTCCCAAAATATCGAAGTCCTTTGGCAGCACCGCGCAGGCAGCCACCACAGGCCCTGCCAGCGGTCCTCTGCCCGCCTCGTCTATGCCTCCGACGTAACATTGCTTGTACTCCTGGCCTCCGAACTCCCGGTCTCCATACTCCCGGCCGCATATTTCAGCGTCGAAAGCTTTCATCGTCTGCAGTTTCTCGGAAAGCTTTTTCTCCCGTTCTTCTTTAGTCATCACGATTCCTTTCTGCCGTAGGCTGCCGGATGCCCGCTGCATGAGGCCGGCAACGGGCATCCGCTATTTTACCTTTTCCAGAGTTATATTTCCTATCGCACCGCTTCTGAACTCGTCCAAGACAGTCTTGCCGCAGCGCTCGTAATCTATCCGTTTCCCCGGCAGTATGAAGCCTCTCTTCAAGGCTATGGCTTCCATATTCTCAAGTGGAGTCTCTGCCAATTCGTCCAATTTGTATCTGGCAGTCAGAAGCTGCGGATATTCTGCCTGAAGCTTTCTTATGAGCTCAAGGGCAAGGTCGGCCACGTCCAGAATTTCGTCCTTTATGGAGCCGCAGAAAGCCAGATTGAGGCCCACGTCAGGATCCTCAAACTTAGGCCACAGGATTCCCGGCGTGTCCAAGAGCTGCATGCCGTTTGAAAGGGAAAGCCACTGCTTCCCCTTTGTCACGCCCGGCTTATCTCCGGTCTTGGCGCTCTTTTTGCCTGTCATCCTGTTTATCATCGATGACTTTCCCACGTTGGGAACGCCCACGATCATCATTCTCAGCGGTTTTTTCAGCGTCCTCTCCTGGTCCTTTTCTTTCTGCAGCTTGTCCAGTATCTTAAAAAGCTGACTGACGCCCTGACCTTTCATGCAGTTCATCTGCATGACTATGCTGCCGTCTTTCCGCAGCGCTTCCGTCCAGCCTTCATTGGCAGCCGGGTCTGACAAATCGCTCTTGTTCAAAGCTATGATGCGCTTTTTTCCTCCTACTATCTGGTCTATGATAGGATTTCTGCTGGAAACCGGTATCCTGGCGTCCACCACTTCTATGACCAGATCGACCATCTTGAGGTTTGCTTCTATGAGTTCTCTGGTTTTCTTCATGTGCCCCGGATACCAGTTTATATTTCTCAAATTATTGCCTTTGTTGTCTGTCATAAATTTACCTTTCTACTCCACCGCTTCTCCAGGATAGATGATCTTCTTCACCCATTCTTTTTTTATCTCCCAAAGGTTGCCGCAAACGTTGTAAATAGTCCAGCGGTCGATTTTAAAGGCTCTTTTCCAGCTTTCTCTTATGCGTTCTTCCTCTTCGGGATACATTCCCTTGTACTTTCCCACCATGATCTCAAAGCTGCTTTCTATTCCCAGCTTTTTCAGATGTTCGTCATACGCCTTTGCATCCTCCTCGCTTTCCGGAAGATATATCTGATTCAGCACATAGTCCCATTTCTGATCGTCAAAATAGATAATCTGACTTTCCGGCACCTCAAGAGCATAGACGACGGTACCTGGTACGGGCCTTAGGCAGTTTTCCGTGCTGATAGAGCACCAGATAGGAGCATAAACGTCGTCGGGCTTTGGAAGATATTTGACAGCTTCTTGTGTAAACCAGTCGTAGCATTGAAGGAAGAAAGGCGCCACGTCGCCGAAGTGAAGCTGGACGTAAACCCTGCGGTTGATTATCCTGCCGTCTCGCTCAAGCTGCATGACAGTCTTGTCGTTTTGTCTCGTAAAGAGCTTTACCATTTTTTCTTCCATGAGAGACTCCTTTCACCTGCGCGCCCCGTATCCTGCGTACGCAAGTACGGTTGCACAAATCCTGCGTGCGCAAGTCCGCGTGCGCAAGTCCGGCGTGCCGGATATATAAGATATATAAACTATACACTAACATGAGCTGCAAGTAAATAGGGAGACGCCTGTCTGGCAGGTGTCTCCCTCGTTATTTTTGTGATTAGTCTCTCGTTTTAATCTTCGCAGCTTTACCTGTTCTCTCGCGCATGTAGTTGAGTTTGGCTCTTCTAACATCGCCTTTTCTCACTACTTCGATCTTTTCGATCTTAGGTGAATGGAGCGGGAAAGTCTTTTCAACGCCCACACCTGATGAAATCTTTCTTACAGTGAAAGTCTCGCTTATTCCGCCGTTCTGCTTCTTAAGCACAAATCCTTCGAATACCTGGATTCTTTCTCTGTTTCCTTCTTTAATTTTGATGTGTACCTTTACGGTGTCGCCCACACCAAAAGCAGGGATATCGCTCTTGAGATAATCTTGAGTGATTGATTTTAATACGTCCATCGTTTTTCCTCCTTCCCTCCAAGACGTTCGTGACGCGTAAAAGCCTCAGAGGACCGCCCGTAATAACTCGTATATTTTACCATGTCCCAATCTTTATTGCAAGCATATTTGCAATGTTTTTCGTGAAATTTTTTGCTGTTTTTATCAGTTCCGGCCCGGTTTGTTTTCCGGCATTCCCTCTTTATTATTTTCTGCGGGCTGAAACGTCCTGCCGCCGTCATAAGTCACCTGTACGGTGTATAGCTGTCCGTCCTGCCATGATACCTCATTTATATATCCTGTGTTTTCATCGAAAAAGATAAACTCCGCTTCGTTGTTTACGGACATGCAACCATTGTTGCTCTCGATCTGCCTTATCCAGCTTTTTCCTCCGTCCGTACTTTTTTCTACGGTAATTATCATCTTTCCGCCGAGAGCGTGCCCTCTGTCTACAACTCTTATGATGACAGAAGAGGAAAATTTTTCTTCATAGAGAACCTCGTTGCACCCACCATCATTTTCAGTTTGTCCGTCCTGTTCCATTTCAGCCTGTTCTTTCTGAACCGATGACTTCGCTTCGTTTTCGCTCTCTTCCGGCGGCCAGCTTTCTATCAAGTTTCCATCTTCATCAAACACAAGACGACGCTGTGGCTCCGGCTTTTCATAATCCGATCTTCCTCTGTCCTTGAATGGATCCATGACGTTGTAGCTTTCAGATATGACTACGTTATTTCCCCTGAAGAAAAAGTTTATGTCCTCGTAATAATCCACAGAAGCTCTCCGGAATCCTTCCACATACGCAATGTAATCCTTTCCCTCGACCTCCACCGAATATACTTGCGGTGTAAAGGCTAAGCACATGATGACATACCATCCAGTATAGCCGATAAAAACCGTGGCCATTGATACAGCAATAACGAGAAGCAGAACATTTAGAGGTTTCTTTAAAAAAATCCGTCTTACCTTTTCTCTTCGTCCTTCTCTTCTCCTGCTAAATTCCAGGCAAAGGCCGGTAATGAGGCATATACCCGCAGTCAGTGAGAAGCATACGTATACCCACCTTTTCATCCTCATTCCATAGCAGTCAAGAACAGAGGACAGCAAGAAGAAAGCCGCTATGGCTAACAACGGCCAGGTTATCAAAGGTCTTTTTTTAGCCGCACGTATGCCACCAATTAGCTTCAATCAAACTCCTCCCCGAAAATCATCACCGCAAGACACCTTAAATAAGCTGTATCTGCAATACATTTTTACAAAATACTCCTTTCCGCGCCATCAAAATGGTTATGGAAAAGAGTATTCCTTATCTTATCATTTTATATCCGCATCTCTAAACCTAAGCTCTCGGGTGAGCTCTGTCGTAAACGTCTTTTATGCGGTTTTTCGTAAACGCCAGATAAACTTGTGTGGCCGAAATATCCTCATGTCCCATGAGTTCCTGAAGAGACTTGACGTCGGCTCCGTTCTGGAGCATGTGAACGGCAAAGGAATTTCTCAGCACCTGCGGCGTCAGGCTTATCTCAAAGCCGGCCTTTTCACCGTATTCCTTGAGTATCTTCCAAAGGCCCTGTCTGGTGATCGGTTTGCCGTGATGATTCACAAACAGATGGCGCTCGCCGGGATTATTCCTTGTGAGAACGTTTCTGCTGGAGTTCACGTATCTTTCGACAGCTTCTCTGGCGAGCCGGCCTATGGGGATTATTCTGGCTCTGATGTGTTCTCCCGTGCAGGTAAGAAATCCCATGCGCAGATTCACATCGTCCATCATCATGTCTATCACCTCGCTGGCTCTTATGCCTGTGGCGTAAAGCAGCTCCAAAATGGCTCTGTCTCTCATTCCTTTATTGCTTTCGTCCGGCATGGTCATAAGTGTTTCTATCTGTTCTATCTCAAGAAACTCTATTTTCTTCTTTTCTATCTTGGGGGATTTTATATTTTCTGTAGGATTTTGTGCAAGTCCCATCTTTTTCTGCATAAAGTTATAGTAAGTCCTTATGGAGGCAAGCTTTCTGTTGACCGTAGATTTGGAACGTTCCTGCGTTTTGAGCTCTATCAAATAGGCCACCACATCCGCGTTGGTCGCCTGGGAAAAATCATATACGCCCCTCTGTTTTAAAAACAGTTCAAAATGCTCCATATCCCTGATATATGCCCGCGCCGTATTGGGGGCTGATTTTCTTTCTTCGGTAAGATAGGTAACAAACAGATCCTTACTCATTTTTTCCTCCACAACTGATATTTTAAGTATATTACGTATTTTGACATTTTTCAACAAAATTTATAAGAGGAGCTTAGATCATGATAGTAAACAAAAAGATAACTTGGGTGATGCTTTTTATCTTCGCTGTGGGCTTATGCAGCGGCGCTTTCTTTGAAATTTACATGAAAGGCGGCGGCAAGACCCAGCTTATGGATCTGCTTTCCGGGCTGGTCTCGGGAGACTCTGGGCAAAGCTTTTTTTCCACATTTTGGAACAGTTTAAAGATGTGGCTCATAATGCTTGCAATCGCTTTTTTCGTTCCTTACGCGCCGCCTCTTGCTGTCGTCTGTCCTTTTTTCCCCATGTTAAAGGGTCTTACGCTGGGATTTTCAGCCACCATGCTGGTGGAAACTTTCGGCGTCAAAGGATCTTGGTACATAATTTCAACCATACTTCCGCAAAACCTGCTGCAAATACCTATTCTCTGCGTTCTCATCGGCATCTCGATGAGCGGGGCGACAAAAAAAGCCCTGCGCTCAAACGCAAGGCTGTATTTTACATATTACGGCGCAGGAACAGGGCTGATCTTCATTTCCTGCCTACTGGAAGCTTTCCTGATGCAATTTCTTCTCTGACCATCATCACGGCCACCAGCGTCTTGGCATCGTTTATCCTGCCTTTCATGATCATGGAAAACAGGTCCTCAACGTCCATCTCTTCTATGTCTATGGCCTCGTTTTCATCCGGATCGGGCTCTCCCTGTTCGAGTCCAGTGCAGAGATAAAGGTAGAGCACTTCCTCGGAATATCCCACAGACGGATAAAAGCTGGTCATAAATTTTACTTCTGTTGCCGTATACCCTGTTTCTTCCTTGAGTTCGCGTATCGCCGCGCTCAGCGGCTCCTCACCGGAATCTATCTTACCTGCCGGGACTTCCAGCATCACCCTGCCGGCCGGCTTTCTGTACTGGCGCACCATGACCATTTTCCCCTCGTCTGTTACGGCGGCCAATACTGCTCCGCCGTTATGCTCGATGATTTCTCTGTATGAAGTGCCGTTCTGCACCGTCACCTCATCCCTTCTGAGGTTGATTATTGCTCCCTCGTATATTCTTTCGCTTGATATTGTCTTTTCTTCAAAAGTCATGTCATTCTTCCTTTTCAATATTTTTGATTTTATTCTAGTAGTCTGCTCCTCGCGTCATTCTGACGCCCTGTTCTCGTATCATTCTGACGCCCTGCGGCCGGGTAAGCGGCGTTTTGGCAAACCCTGAGCGCTGTATTACAGCCGGGCAAACGGCTTTCCGCCAACCCCTGCATTGCGGTTGGGCAAACGGCTTTCTGCCAACTCCTGCATTGCGGCCGGGCAAACGGCTTTCCGCCAACCCCTGCACGCTGCCTTGCGGCAAAGCCTAGGGATATAAAGTCGAACAATATAATATTAGCTTTGTAATATTATGGAAGATGTTGTACTATTTTTCGTTTTAGCTGATTTTTGGCAACATTCCTTGTGCTGAGGTGCGTCGAAATTTGTCGAATAGGCTATGAATCTGTGCATATGTTGGCATATTTTATAATATCTGAAAATTTGCCAACATTTTTGAGGTGACATGTTGTCAAATTTGCCGTAAATCCGAAAAATGTACAACATCGACACAATTCGACACCTAAAACCTCCTAAAATCCGGGAGTTCTTTTTAGAAATGTTGGCATTTCAGCAGTATATTTATATTTTTGCCAACATCAGGTCATCCTTTCACCTACAGCCTGATGGTCTCAAATAATTACAGCGATTCAACTGATGCTTCCGACCTATGAATC
>PPYF01507413.1_pt1 | contig 21056 bp, 15 predicted proteins | sample 1559871 | NCBI WGS metagenome assembly PPYF01 (sample SAMN08240021, study PRJNA423297) | Human gut metagenome, whole genome shotgun sequencing project.
TAAAAGATTTATTAACCCCCGATTATATCTTCGAGTCCAGCTGGGAAGTATGTAATAAAGTGGGAGGGATATACACCGTCTTGTCGACACGGGCAAATACATTACAGGAAAAATTCCGCGACAGAATTTTCTTCATAGGTCCTGATGTGTGGCAAGGAAAGGAGAACCCTCTATTCATCGAATCGGATAACCTATGTGCTGCCTGGAAAGAGCATGCGCTTGAGAAAGACGAACTTTCTGTCCGTGTGGGACGATGGAATATCCCCGGTGAACCCATAGTCATTCTTGTTGATTTCCAACCTTTTTTTGAAAAGAAAGACGATATATACACAGAAATGTGGAATCGTTATCAAGTAGATTCGTTGCACGCCTATGGCGATTACGACGAGGCTTCTATGTTTTCCTATGCCGCAGGAAGAGTGGTGGAGAGTTTCTATCGCTACAACCTGACGGAAACGGATAAGGTGGTATATCAGGCACATGAATGGATGACTGGAATGGGAGCACTTTATGTACAGGAAGCTGTGCCGGAGGTTGCTACTATTTTTACGACCCATGCTACGTCTATCGGTCGTTCCATTGCCGGCAATAATAAGCCGTTGTATGACTATCTGTTTGCTTATAATGGCGACCAGATGGCGCAGGAACTGAACATGCAATCGAAACACTCGATTGAGAAACAGACTGCACATTATGTAGACTGTTTTACTACGGTGAGTGAAATAACCAATAATGAATGCAAGGAATTACTGGATAAACCGGCAGATGTTGTTCTGATGAACGGTTTTGAAGATGATTTTGTGCCGAAAGGAAGCACGTTTACCGGCAAGCGTAAGCGCGCACGTACCTTGATGCTTAGTGTTGCCAATAAATTATTGGGAACAAATCTGGGTGATGATACGTTAATTGTCGGAACCAGTGGGCGATATGAGTTTAAGAATAAAGGTATTGATGTTTTTTTGGAATCATTAAACCGCTTGAACAGGGATAAGAAACTGCATAAGAATGTGTTGGCATTCATCAATGTACCCGGTTGGGTGGGAGAGCCTCGCGAGGATTTGCAGGCACGTTTGAAGAGCAAAGATAAGTTCGACACTCCCCTCGAAGTACCGTTTATCACTCATTGGCTGCATAATATGACTCATGACCAGGTGTTGGACATGTTGAAATATCTGGGAATGGGCAATCGTCCGGAAGATAAGGTAAAGGTGATTTTTGTTCCTTGTTATCTGGATGGTCGTGATGGTATCATGAATAAAGAATATTATGATATATTGCTGGGGCAGGATTTGAGTGTCTATGCTTCTTATTACGAACCGTGGGGATATACTCCGCTGGAAAGTGTAGCTTTCCATGTGCCGACAATCACTACGGATCTGGCAGGATTCGGACTTTGGGTAAACAGCCTGAAGAACCAGCATGGCATTAATGATGGAGTGGAAGTGCTGCATCGTTCGGACTATAATTATTCGGAAGTGGCGGATGGTATCAAAGATACGATTACGTTGTTTGCGGATAAGACTGATAAAGAGGTGAAGGAAATCCGTAAGCGTGCTGCTGAAGTTGCAGAGCAGGCTTTATGGAAGCACTTTATACAATATTATTATGAAGCTTATGATATCGCTTTGCGTAAGGCAAGGATACGTCAGTTGAGTTAAGAAAGAAATTATTTATCAATAAGTAAACGAAAACATTATGAAAATCAAAGTTAGTAATGTGAATACTCCCAACTGGAAAGAGGTTACTGTGAAATCACGTATACCGGAAGAGTTGGAGAAGTTGTCTGAAATCGCACGCAACATTTGGTGGGCATGGAATTTTGAAGCGACTGAACTGTTTAGAGATCTAGATCCGGAACTTTGGAAAGAATGTGGACAGAATCCAGTACTGTTGTTGGAACGTATGAGCTATGAGAAGTTGGAAGCGCTGGCAAAAGACAAGGTGATTCTAAGAAGAATGAATGAAGTTTATACGAAATTCAGAGATTACATGGATGTGAAGCCGGATGAGCAACGCCCATCTATAGCTTATTTCAGCATGGAATATGGCTTGAGCAGCGTCCTGAAAATATATTCCGGTGGTCTGGGCGTATTGGCTGGTGACTATCTGAAAGAGGCTTCCGACAGCAATGTTGATTTGTGTGCGGTAGGTTTCTTGTATCGTTACGGCTACTTTACTCAAACGTTGTCTATGGATGGACAGCAGATTGCCAACTACGAGGCACAGAACTTCGGTCAACTTCCTATTGAACGCGTAATGGATGCCAATGGTCAGCCGTTGATAGTTGACGTTCCTTATCTTGATTATTTTGTTCATGCAAACGTATGGCGTGTGAATGTTGGACGTATTTCTTTGTATCTGCTTGATACGGATAATGAAATGAACAGCGAATTCGACCGTCCTATCACTCACCAGCTTTATGGTGGTGACTGGGAAAACCGTTTGAAACAGGAAATCTTGTTGGGTATCGGTGGTATCCTAACTCTGAAAGCTCTGGGTATCAAGAAAGATGTTTATCACTGTAATGAAGGACATGCTGCATTGATTAATGTTCAGCGTATCTGCGACTATGTAGCTACTGGATTGACTTTCGACCAGGCTATTGAGTTGGTTCGCGCTTCTTCTCTTTATACTGTTCATACTCCGGTGCCTGCAGGTCACGACTATTTTGACGAAGGTTTGTTCGGCAAATATATGGGTGGTTATCCTTCCAGAATGGGTATCTCATGGGATGACTTGATGGATCTAGGACGTAACAATCCGGGCGACAAGGGCGAACGTTTCTGTATGTCTGTTTTTGCTTGTAACACTTCACAGGAAGTGAACGGTGTAAGCTGGCTGCACGGAAAAGTTTCTCAAGAAATGTTCTCTTCTATCTGGAAAGGTTATTTCCCGGAAGAAAGCCACGTAGGATATGTAACGAATGGTGTTCACTTCCCAACTTGGAGTGCAACAGAATGGAAAGAATTATACTTTAAATATTTCAACGAAAACTTCTGGTTCGATCAGTCTAATCCTAAGATTTGGGAAGCTATCTACAATGTGCCCGATGAAGAGATTTGGAAGACTCGTATGACTATGAAGAATAAGTTGGTTGACTATATCCGTAAGTCATTCCGCGATACATGGTTGAAGAACCAGGGAGATCCTTCTCGTATCGTTTCACTGATGGATAAGATCAATCCGAACGCATTGCTGATTGGTTTCGGCCGTCGTTTTGCTACTTACAAACGTGCACACTTGCTGTTCACCGACTTGGATCGTCTTTCTAAGATCGTGAACAATCCTGATTATCCGGTACAATTCCTGTTTACAGGTAAAGCTCACCCGCACGATGGAGCAGGCCAGGGCTTGATTAAGCGTATCATTGAAATCTCTCGTCGTCCGGAATTCCTGGGTAAGATTATCTTCCTCGAGAATTACGATATGCAACTGGCTCGTCGTCTGGTTTCCGGCGTTGATATCTGGTTGAATACTCCGACTCGTCCGTTGGAAGCATCCGGTACATCTGGTGAAAAAGCTTTGATGAACGGTGTTGTCAATTTCTCCGTATTAGACGGATGGTGGCTGGAAGGTTACCGTGAAGGTGCAGGTTGGGCGTTGACTGAAAAACGTACTTACCAGAATCAGGAACATCAGGATCAGCTGGATGCTGCTACTATTTACAGTATTCTTGAAACTGAAATCCTTCCGTTGTATTATGCACGTAATAAGAAGGGATATTCTGAAGGCTGGATCAAAGTGGTGAAGAATTCTATCGCACAGATTGCTCCTCATTATACCATGAAGCGTCAGTTGGATGATTACTATAGCAAGTTCTATTGCAAACTGGCAAAACGTTTCCAGACTTTGGCTGCTAACGATAATGCAAAAGCAAAAGAAATCGCAGCTTGGAAAGAAGATGTGGTTGCTAAATGGGATTCTATTGAAATCGTATCTTGTGACAAGGTAGAAGAGCTGAAGAATGGTGATATCGAAAGCGGAAAAGAATATACTATTACTTACGTTATCGATGAAAAAGGCTTGAATGATGCAGTGGGACTTGAATTGGTTACTACTTACACAACTGCAGACGGAAAACAACATGTTTATTCTGTAGAACCGTTCAGTGTAGTCAAGAAAGAAGGCGACTTGTATACATTCCAGGTTAAACACAGCTTGTCAAATGCAGGTAGTTTCAAGGTGTCTTACCGTATGTTCCCGAAGAATCCGGAACTTCCACACCGTCAGGACTTCTGCTACGTACGTTGGTTTATCTAATTGCTTGAGTAAAAGTAGGGGAGTATATCTCCCTCACTTTCATACATACATTCAGCCCCTGTATTCTTTGAGAATGACAGGGGCTGAATTTTTTATCTGTTTGGAGAGTGAGGCGTAAAGTCTCGCAAATAAAAAAGACTGTCTCATTTTCTATTTGAGACAGTCTTGTATAAATTTCAAGGCCTTTGGAAAAGCCTTTCTTTGGATTTGTTATTTTACAGCTTCTGCAATTTTAGCTTGAAGTTCTTCTCCGTGCAGACCGCGAGCAATAATCTTACCGCTACCATCGATCAATACAGTGTGAGGAATGCTGTTTACAGCATAAAGCTGTGCACCTTCACTTTGCCAGAATTTCAGGTCGGACATTTGCGGCCAAGTCATGTCTAGCTTCTTGATTGCTTCTTTCCATGCAGCACCATCCTGATCGAGAGATACACCTACGATTTCGAAGTTTTTGCCTTTGTACTTAGCGTATGTTTCTACCAGGTTAGGCATTTCGCGACGGCAAGGACCGCACCAGCTAGCCCAGAAGTCAACCAATACCACTTTTCCTTTGCCTACATAATCAGACAATTTCACTGTCTTTCCTTCCGGAGTCTGCATTTCGAAATCAACAAATTGAGTACCTACAGCAGTCTTTTTCTGCTTGTCAGTCATCTCTTTGATTCTTACGATTGTTTCGTCATTCTGGAAATTAGCAGGAATTTGTTGCAACAAAGCTTCATTTTCGTCCGTAGAGTTATTGTAGAAAGTTTGTTTAAACAAGAATACTCCAACCGGGTTGGTGATATTCTTTTGTACGCCTTCTTTGATTGCTTTGTCATATTGTTCTTCCAGCTGAGCACCTTCTTTTTGTTTGGCCTCTTTTTGCTCATCACTTAAAGATGTATTACCCATTGCCTCATAAATGGCATTCATTTTTTTGCTGATGTCATTGATTTGAGTTCTGATTTCCTGGTATGCATCGTTGTTGGGAGTACCGGTAACAGCGTCATTATCCTTGGTCAGGGCAACGTTGATTTTTCCGTTTTCCAGGAAGAAGTCGATCATCAACGGTTCTCCGTTCACTTCACAAGTGACATAACGGCTAACCACAGAATCTTGTGTGCCTTCAAAGGTAAAAGTACCTTTGGTGATAACGGCTGTATCTAGTTTGGTCAGATTTCTACCATTGGCTTCCTGAAGATAAACGGTGTCACCATCGCTTGCACCTTCTACTGTACCTGTAATAGTGTATCCGGCTTTGTTTCCGCCAGTACAAGCTACCATGCTTAACGCTGCCGTTGCAATAACTAAATAAGTAAACTTTTTCATGCTTTTGTAAAATTGGTGAATAAATATTTATGCAAAGATAGATTTTTTTTCTGTCGGGCATCGAAAAACACTGTTATATTAGATTAACACGTAGGTGGAAACCGCAGAAATGTGTACCTTTGCAGCCCAAACTTTAGTATGAATATGCAAGAAGATAAATCCATCATTGAGGTGAGCCATGTATCGAAGTACTTTGGCGATAAAACAGCATTGGATGATGTGACTCTGAACGTGAAAAAGGGCGAGTTTGTGACTATCCTTGGTCCTTCCGGTTGCGGTAAAACCACGTTGTTGCGTCTCATTGCTGGTTTTCAGACAGCTTCGGAAGGCGAAATCCGAATTTCGGGGATGGAAATAACACAAACTCCTCCCCATAAGCGTCCGGTGAATACGGTATTTCAGAAATATGCCTTGTTCCCGCACTTGAATGTGTATGATAACATCGCTTTCGGCCTGAAACTGAAAAAAACACCGAAACAGACCATTGAGAAGAAGGTGAAAGCTGCTTTGAAAATGGTAGGCATGACGGATTATGAATACCGCGATGTGGATTCTCTTTCCGGTGGTCAGCAACAACGTGTAGCTATTGCCCGCGCCATCGTGAATGAGCCGGAAGTGTTGTTGTTGGATGAACCGCTGGCAGCGCTCGATCTGAAAATGCGTAAGGATATGCAAATGGAGCTCAAAGAAATGCATAAATCTTTGGGAATCACGTTTGTGTACGTCACTCACGATCAGGAGGAGGCACTTACGTTAAGTGACACGATTGTCGTGATGAGTGAAGGAAAGATTCAGCAGATCGGTACGCCGATTGATATTTATAATGAACCTATCAATGCTTTTGTTGCGGACTTTATCGGAGAAAGCAATATCCTCAACGGTACCATGATTCATGATAAACTCGTACGTTTTTGCGGTACGGAGTTTGAATGTGTGGATGAAGGATTTGGCGAGAATGTTCCGGTGGACGTAGTCATTCGTCCGGAGGATCTTTATATTTTCCCCGTTTCGGAAATGGCGAAGCCTTTCGATATTCATATTATGAAGAAAGAGCGTGTTTGCAATACATTCGAAGGAAAATTGCTGGATGCTACTCATGTGGAATTCCTGGGCTGTAACTTTGAATGTGTTCCGGTGGAAGGAATCGCTTTCGATACGAATGTCAAAGTGGAAGTAGACTTTGAAAAAGTGATTCTTCAGGATAATGAAGAAGACGGAACGCTGACGGGTGAGGTGAAATTCATCCTTTACAAGGGTGACCATTATCATCTGACTGTATTGTCAGATTGGGACGAGAATGTATTTGTAGATACGAACGATGTATGGGATGACGGTGACCGTGTAGGTATTACCATCCCTCCAGATGCTATTCGTATAGTTAAAATAACCGATTAACAGGAAAGGAAGTGAATAAGAGGTTTATAGTCTTTTTGTCATCACGTAAGAGTTGGACTCTCCCTTACATTATTTTTTCGGTGATCTTTGTGATTATACCGTTGTTCTTAATTGTCGTATATGCCTTTACCGATGATAGCGGCCATTTGACACTCGCCAATTTTCAGAAGTTCTTCGAACATCCCGAAGCAATCAATACCTTTGTCTATTCGATTGGTATTGCCATTATTACCACCCTTGTTTGTATTTTACTGGGTTATCCTGCTGCCTGGATATTGAGTAACAGCAAGCTGAACCGTTCCAAGACGATGGTCGTACTGTTTATTTTGCCGATGTGGGTAAATATTCTGGTGCGTACCCTTGCTACTGTTGCCTTATTCGACTTTTTCAGTGTGCCGTTGGGCGAGGGAGCGTTGATATTCGGTATGGTATACAACTTTATCCCTTTCATGATTTATCCTATCTACAATACTTTACAGAAGATGGATCATAGCTATATCGAGGCGGCGCAAGACTTGGGAGCCAATCCTGTGCAAGTCTTTCTGAAAGCAGTCCTTCCGCTTTCCATGCCGGGGGTGATGAGTGGTATCATGATGGTGTTCATGCCGACTATATCGACATTTGCCATTGCCGAGTTGCTGACGATGAATAACATCAAACTCTTTGGTACGACGATTCAGGAAAATATCAATAACAGTATGTGGAACTATGGAGCGGCACTTTCGCTCATTATGTTGCTATTGATAGCTGCTACTTCCCTGTTCAGCACCGATGATAAGGAAAACTCAAATGAAGGAGGCGGGCTATGGTAAAGAAGATATTTGCACAGACTTATTTGTGGATATTGCTGCTCTTGCTTTATTCTCCGATCGTGATTATTGTGATCTACTCATTTACAGAGGCGAAAGTGTTGGGTAACTGGACGGGATTTTCTACCAAACTTTATTCTTCGTTATTCACTACCGGTGCTCATCATTCTTTGATGAATGCATTGATTAATACGATCACTATCGCTCTACTGGCTGCAACAGCATCTACGTTATTAGGAAGCATCGCTGCTATCGGTATATTCAATCTGAAAGCCCGTTCACGCAAAGCGATCGGATTTGTGAACAGCATTCCTATTCTGAATGGTGATATTATCACTGGTATATCCTTGTTCCTTTTGTTTGTATCTCTGGGGATCACACAAGGCTACACAACCGTAGTGCTTGCTCATATTACTTTTTGTACCCCGTACGTTGTTTTGAGTGTATTGCCCCGTTTGAAGCAGATGAATCCGAATATTTATGAAGCTGCCCTCGACTTGGGAGCTACTCCTATGCAGGCCTTGTGGAAAGTCATAATTCCGGAGATTCGTCCGGGAATGATTAGCGGCTTTATGCTTGCACTGACACTATCCATTGATGATTTTGCCGTAACTGTATTCACTATCGGTAATCAAGGTTTGGAAACGCTTTCTACTTATATCTACGCCGATGCCCGCAAGGGAGGTTTGACCCCGGAACTTCGCCCGCTTTCGGCTATCATTTTTGTCGTGGTACTGGCGTTATTGGTTGTAATCAATTACCGGGCAGGAAAAACGAAGAAAAAAGATTAATAGACTATCAAATGTGCTACTACGTAAATAATATGAAAAGAATAATTCCTGCTATCCTGCTCTTATTGGCTTTGACCGGGTGTTATAATTCCGGTGAACCTCGTGAGCGGGTTCTTAAAATCTACAACTGGGCGGATTACATCGGCGAAGGTGTACTTGAGGATTTCCAGGCATATTATAAAGAACAGACCGGTGAGAATATCCGTATCGTTTACCAGACATTCGATATCAACGAAATCATGTTGACGAAAATTGAAAAGGGGCATGAAGATTTTGATGTTGTTTGTCCTTCGGAATACATCATCGAGCGTATGCTGAAGAAGCATTTGTTGCTACCTATCGACACGAATTTCGCACATTCTCCCAATTACATGAATAATGTGGCTCCATTTATTCGTAAGCAGATTAATAAATTGAGTCAGCCGGGTGAAAAAGCCAGCCGCTATGCTGTATGTTATATGTGGGGGACGGCAGGTATTCTGTATAACCGGGCTTATGTGCCCGATTCGGTAGCCCTGTCCTGGGATTGCCTTTGGAATAAAAAGTATGCCGGAAAGATCCTGATGAAGGATAGTTATCGTGATGCTTATGGAACAGCCGTGATTTATGCGCATGCAAAGGAACTGAAGGAGGGAACGGTAACAGTGGAAGAGTTGATGAACGACTATTCTCCACGTGCGATGGAATTGGCTGAAAAATACTTAAAAGCCTTGAAACCGAACATTGCTGGCTGGGAAGCGGACTTTGGCAAGGAAATGATGACGAAAAATAAAGCTTGGCTGAATATGACTTGGAGCGGTGATGCAATCTGGGCGATTGAAGAGGCCAATGCGGTAGGAGTGGATTTGGATTATGAAGTTCCCGAAGAAGGAAGTAATATCTGGTATGACGGTTGGGTGATCCCGAAATATGCCAGAAATCCGGAAGCGGCTAGTTATTTTATCAACTTTATGTGTCGTCCGGATATAGCCTTGCGGAATATGGATTTCTGCGGATATGTAAGTTCCATAGCTACTCCCGAAATACTGGAAGAGAAGATAGACACCACTCTTCATTATTATTCCGATTTAAGTTACTTTTTCGGACCGGGTGCAGACAGCGTGCAGATTGATAAAATACAATATCCGGATCGTAAGGTGGTGGAACGATGTGCCATGATTCGTGATTTTGGCGATAAGACAAAAGAAGTTCTTGATATTTGGTCGCGTATTAAAGGAGATAATTTGGGAGTGGGTATCACTATTCTTATTTTCGTCGTTGTTGCATTGATGAGTGGTTGGATGATTTATAAGAAGTGGCAGCGTTATAATCGTCAGAAACAACAAAGACGTAGAAGCAGAAGGAAAAAGGTCAGGAGGAATTAGTGTTTCTCCGGATTGCAAACAAAAAATAAATTAGGTGGAAAATAAAAGCGGTATCTACGGTAAGAAATAAGAAGCACGGTGAACAGAATGCTGATGGCAGGATGTTCGCCGTGCTTGGTATTTATCGTCTTTTCATTTCTCGGAGAATGTCCTTGGTGTCCTTATCTACCCGGAATGACTCAATTGTTTTTTGCAGTGCCTTGTTGTAAGTCCAGTTATCCAGTGTGCTATGTTTCAGATACTCCATTGTCTTTTGGGGAAATTTGATAAAACACAATGATATCATCCATGCCATAGCCATGCGTGCATAATATGCATCATGATTGAATGAGTCGGCATATTTCAGTAACGAATCGATATGCGCGTCATCTACATAATGGAAAAGCATCACAATTCCGAAACGTATTTCAAATTCTTTAGAGGATTTCAGATAGGGTTGGATAAATTGCCATACGTTTTCTTTTCCTTTTTTCACAGAAGTTTTCAGTTCACTGCAGAATATGTCGCATACAGCCCAATTATCTATACGGGGAATGAACATCGTTACGTATTTCATTTGTTCTTCAAGTTCCATTTTTGCCAGTCCGATAATCATTCCCTGAAGCATTGTTTCTTCATAATAGTTAGTCTCGGTTGATTCGACAAATGTACGCCAGTCTTCTTTCTTTATAATTTCTTTGGCCATTGTTCGCAGTTGGGGGATGCGTACGCCGAGAATGTTGTTAGCTCCCGGGAGGAGGGAAGAGTGAAATTCCTGATATTGGGAATCTACTAGCGCCTGTAATTCTTTCCGGATGTTTTCAGTTATAGTCATTTTTCATATCGTTGGTTATTTCACAAAGGTATAAAAAAAGAGTATGCGTACTGTGGCAGGCATACTCTTTTTTGAGACAATTCCCATCATAATGAAAATACTTTGGGAAAGCTTGTCCGATCGGTTACTTCTTGACCATGTCGAAACTGAATGTGGTAATCGGGAAGTCTTTCAACGGCACTCCTTCTACTTCCACCTGGGTTGCTTTGATCACAAAGGTAAGTTTTTTATCTTTATATGTATATTGACCCTGTTCTTCTGCTTCTATGGTTACTTTTACAGTAATTTGAGGATCTTCTTCTCCATCCGCTTTTACTTGAGTCGGGGGCGTATATTTTATTTCCAAAGGTTCAGGTTTCAATTGAAGTAGAATGGAGCCTTTGCCATCATCATTAAAGGCAGCAGTATAAGGAATGTTGTAATTGATATCGTCCAGATTCTCAATGATAACTTCGGCAGCTTCTTCACCGACGATACTTCTGATCAAATCGTCAACCGGAAGTTTTTTAATCATAATTTGATTGTCTTTTACTTCAGCGGTAACTGTGGCTCCTTGCGGTTGTTCTTCTTTGGAGGAGTAGTTTTGTGGATTGACGGATGGAGCGGTTTCTGTTAACATCTTACCGGAATAGTTTCCATCCACATCTTTAAGTGAATATACGGGAATATCTGAATCGTCATCATTGCTGCATGCAGTGAAAGTGCTTATCAGGCCTGGCAATACTACAAGGAGAACAAAGCGATTAAAACAACGAGTTTTTTTTATTTCAGTTAAAATTTTCATACTGTTTAAAATTAGATTATTAATTTTCAAAATTAAGGTGTACGTACATAGAGTAAATGCCGGTATTTGTGAAATACTGCGTATGGAAATAAAAACAAAATGTTTTTTTTTGCAGGAATGCTGTTGCAGAGGTCCCATTCATCAGGACCTTTGCAACAGATAGCAGACTTCGTATACTATTGTTTTTTTATAATAGATTCGCTTGGTGTTATTCCGAAATATTCTTTGTATTTATGTCGGAAGTTTTTTAGATTCTTTAATCCTATCATTTCCGGAACCACATTTACAGAGTATTTTCCGCTTTCTAACAGTTCACGGGCTTTTTCCATTCGGATTCGGTATATAAAAAATTTAGGTGCTTCTCCTGTCAGCGATTTCCATTTATTGAAGAAAGTAGTTCTACTCATATATAGTTCGGACGCGACTTCATCAATAGTCAGGTTTTCCTGATCTATATTTTTTAGAATATAGTCTTTCACACGATCGATGAATACGTAATTATCTTCATTCAGGTTTTCGTTCTCTTTTATCTTTAAGAATTGTTCCCCGAATATTTTTTGTAGGAATGATTTTCTAAGGAAACGACTATTTTTGATTAGAACGTTTATTTCTATTTTTAAATCTTCTACATGAAAAGGAGTATGTAAAAAGACATCGGCCAGCGAGGCCTCTCTGGTGTTTTGTTGTTTGCCGTCCAGATATGAACCGTAAAGGATAATAGGTATAATAGAGGTCTCTCCGGACGTTTTTAGTCTTGAAGAGAGTTCGTTTCCATACATCCCATGCAACATCATGTCACAAATCACGATGTCCGGGTATTCTTCTCTGATGTATTTCAGGGCCTCCAGACCGTTGTCGAAGCTTTTTACAATGAAGTGTTCGGATAAGCGTGTTTCCAGATAAGACCTGAAGTCTGCATTACTGTCAGCAAGGAGTACTGTAGGCTTGGCTGACTTTCTTTTATGAGTCTCTTTACAGAACAGAGAGTCAATCTTTTTTTCTTCCTGATTGACTGTGAACTGTATGGGAGTATATTCGGACATATTTTTATGTGTATATTTTAATGGAAATCTTAGTAAAACACTCTGTTGGGAGTGATTGATGAGAATCTTGCCGTTGCACAGTCTTAACAGTTTCTTATAAAATATACTTTTATCGAAACTATATTCAAGTTCTTCTCCCCGTTTGAGTAATTGAAGCTTTTTGTATGTGTAACATTGGGTCAATCTCCTGCTTTTGTAACCGGTTATTCTAATTTGCCAGTGTTGAGGGTTTATAGAAATAGCCAAGATAATTGTTTGCTTTTGTCCGGCGTGGTCTATGGCGTTTCTTATGAATTTATCAATGATTGGAGATACCTTACTTTGGTCGAACCAAGTACTGGCATACTTGAATTCTGTCTTTATTTCCAGTTTTATTTGATTGTTGATGGCATGTTCTCTTAAAGAGTCGACTTTATTCCTGATAAACTTTCCGAGTTCATATTCTGCAATATCCACACTTCCGGAATGGGTGAATAACTGTTTCAAATTCATCAGTCCGGTTAAATGTTCGTTGAGACAATCGATCTTTCGGATTGCCAGTAATAACTCCGTTTTGGCATTTTCGGGACAATGATCATTGTATATTGTTTTTAATGGAGTATGAATCGATGTGATCGGGGTACGAATATTCCCGAAGGAGTCCATTAAATATTGAATCCCTTCTTTTAATAAATTCTTTTCTTTTTGTATAAATATGAAAGACCAAATCCAATAAATTGAAATTCCGCCTGCAATAAGCAGTGGGACAAGGTATAATTGATAAATAAGAAGTATAGTTATGACAACGGGAACGAGAGGTGATGTTGTTATTGAGTATTTCATTTTAATTTGTTTTAATGGTGCCACTTAGATGGGATACACCTATTTCCTACGTTTGAGATAAAAGAGTAAATTCACTGTAACTATAATCTCACAGTTATGTATTCATAAACTCAAAATATAAATATTTATGGATTTATATTTTGAGAGGTGATAGTTGAAAGTAAAATTTATATGAGGAGTTTGAATCCTAACAATTTGAATCATTCTTTGAGAAATGGTGGATTTCCTCCTGGCAACAATGATAAATAGATCTATTTTTGTTTATTGAATGTTTTTATTTACCGTGTGGTAATACTGATGAGGGGGGGAACGTATTGCATATTCGGTACTATCGATACATATCCCGATAAGTACCACTTTGGATTTTCTCATATAAAGATAGAAAGGAAGTACGATTTATTCCTGCGAAGTAAAAATAATGATAAGTTGTAACAAGTGGATGATGATATGAATATTGGATGACAGTTTGTTTCCGTTTGGTATGATTATGGGGATGAACGGTAGGTGATAATTATGATTAGTTAGTAATGTTCTGTTGTGGCGTAACAAAAGGGTAAAAGAGATATAACGTTTTTCCATCACCTGAACATCTGCTTTATTGATTGGAGAGCATTGATATGATTTGGAGCAGGAGGAAAAATAAAAAAGTGACGCTATCCTTGGCAGATGGCGTCACTTTTGAAACTATTTTTAGATATGTATCCTACCAGTTTCTTTTCACTGTACGGTAACCATAACCGATAATTACAAGAAAACAGATGAAAGGAAGAATAAATGAAACATTGACAGCCGGTAGCCAGGCTATCTGTTCCATATCAATGATACTTGCCTGTAGCGGTGGAAGAATAGAGCCTCCCAAGATAGCCATAATGAGACCGGCAGCTCCGAACTTCGCATCATCTCCCATGCCTTTCAGGGCAATGCCGTATATGGTAGGGAACATTAATGACATACAAGCCGATATTGCTACCAGACAATATATGCCGTAGATGTTTTGTAGGAAGATGGCTCCTAATGTGAAAACACCTCCGAAGATAGCGAGGATCATCAATAATTTGCCTGCATTAAGATAGCGCAGAATAAAGGTACAGATAAAGCGGCTGATACAAAAAATAACCATTGCCACGATATTATATTGTTGTGATAACACTTCTGCACTTTTTTCGTCCATGCCTTGTGACATAAACAGTCGTGTTCCATACTGAATGATGAACGTCCAGCACATGATTTGTGCTCCCACATAAAAGAACTGGGCTATCACACCTTCACGATAACGTGTTTCCTTGAAAATGCGTTTGAGTGTAGGGAAGAAGTCTATTTTGTGATTCTGATCTCCGTTTTTAGGCATTTTGACGAATCGTATCAATAGCAGCATGGCAACGATGACTAGTCCGATGATGAGATAAGGAGCGATCAGGACACTAAGGTCACTCTCTTTGATCGCCTGAAATTCGCTGTCGTTAAGCAATGCGCGGTCTTCGGTACACATCGGATGCAATTTCGCTTGAATGAACTGCATGGCTACATACATTCCGAGAAGCGACCCCATCGGGTTGAAAGACTGTGCAAGATTCAAACGCCGGGTAGCCGTTTCTTCCGTTCCCATGGAAAGAATATACGGATTACAGCTTGTTTCGAGGAAAGACAATCCGCAGGTCAGAATGAAATAAGCAATCAGAAACGGATAATACTCACCCGTCATTTTGGCGGGGAAGAATAAGAATGCTCCGAAAGCATACATACCCAGTCCTAACAAAACACCTGCTTTGTAGGAATATTTGCGGATGAAGATGGCAGCCGGAAAAGCCATTGCAAAGTACCCTCCATAGAAGGCAACTTGTACCAATGCTCCATCGGTGGCACTCATCCGGAAGATTTTAGAGAATGCCTTTACCATCGGATTGGTAATGTCATTGGCAAATCCCCATAACGCAAAACAGGAGGTAATGAGAATAAAAGGTATAAGATAACTGATGCCATCTTTCGAAAGGATGGACTGCTTGGTGTGTTTCATGGTTGTTTCTGGTATTTTTTTAAGTATTATACAAATGGAACATTCTTTCCATCGGTTTCCATTTCTCTGCGGAACTCATTCCGGGTGCGGCTTGTTGGAAGATAGCCATATATTCTTCCCACTCTTGTTGGCGGGGAAGGGTGTTCAGGCGTTCCATTGCCGTATCCCAGTCAAAATCAAGGGGAGTTTCGACAATCATAAACAGTCGTGTTCCCAGAATATAAATTTCCATTTCCAGGATGCCAACTTCCCGGATACCGGCAAGGATTTCCGGCCATGCTTCCGCTTGGCTATGTCTTTTCCGATATTCGGCGATTAGTTCCGGAGAATTGCGTAAATCAAGGGTTTGGCAATATCGTTTGACGGGAACGTCATAAGATTGAACCTGATAACCGGTTTTGGATGTTTCCATATACTTTTATTTTTTAGGGTAATATACTTGTGGTGTAACGCTGCGAGTGACAATTTCTCGCAATTCACGAAGATCGGCAATTTCTCCTTTAGCCATTGCCTGCGTCAGAATGTTTCCCATTGCAGTAGCTTCCACCGGACCTGCATAAACAGGAATGCCGAGTTCGTCAGCTGTCAGTTGGTTGAGTAACTTATTTTGTGACCCTCCGCCGATGATATTTAACTGACGGATCGGAGCGGGGAGACAACGGTTGAGCTGTTCCACAGCCTGACGATATTTGAAAGCTAATGACTGGAGTACACATCGTACAGTCTCTGCTTTGCTTTGGGGAACTTGCAAAGCATGACTCCGGCAATAATGAATAAGCGCGTTTTCCATATTTTCCGGATTCATGAATGTGGCGTCGTCTACAGGGATGATTGTATCAATTTTGGCTTCGGCAGCCTGCGGGATGATTATATTATAATCTTGTTCCTCACCACATACTTTCCACTCATTCATCAAGCGTTGCAGAATCCATAATCCTGTTATATTCTGGAGGAAACGGATCTTGCCGTCAACACCTCCTTCATTGGTGAATTGAGCTTTTCTTGCTTCTTCCGTCAGTATAGGTTCGTCCACTTCAACTCCCAGTAGCGACCAAGTGCCGGAACTAAGGAAAGCGATGGGGCTTTCTGTGGCAGGAACTGCGGCTACGGCACTGGCTGTATCGTGTGAACCTACGGCAATAACGTCTACGGCACCCAGTCCGGTTTCGCGTGCGATATCCTCTTTTAGTGTGCCTCTGATTGTTCCGGGAAGAATGATTTTACCGAACAGATGTTCGGGAAGACCTAAGCTATGTATGGTATCGAATGACCAGTTGCGTGATTTGGCGTTGAGTAATTCAGAGGTGGAGGCGATACAATATTCATTATTGGCTACCCCTGTCAGGAAATAACTGAAGAGATCGGGCATGAATAAAAGTTGCCGGGCAACTTCCAACTGTGCATCTTGATTTTGCTTCATGCTGTAAAGTTGAAACAGCGTATTGATAGGCATCACCTGAATACCGGTTTCGGCATAATGTCGATGTTCATCCATGCACTTGAATACTTCTGCCGGCATTCCCTCTGTTCTTGCATCCCGGTAACAGACTGGATTTCCTAATAGGTTTCCATGTTTGTCAATCAGTCCGAAATCCACTCCCCAAGTGTCAATACCAATACCTTTTACGGCATATCCTTTTTGTGCAGCCAGTTTTAGTCCGGTTTTCATATCTTCGAACAGAGCCGGGAAGTCCCAGTAAATATGATTGCCTAGTTTGACCTGCCGGTTGGAGAAGCGGTATATCTCTTCCAATTCCAGCCTGCCGTTAAGAAGAAAGCCGGCGATGATTCGCCCGCTGCCGCCTCCGAAGTCTGCTGCTAAATAAGTATGTTTGATGGTATCTTTCATGGTAATATGCCTGGATATTAGTTGGTTTTCTTTCCTAATACGTAGATTTCCAGGTCTTCAATTTCTGCCGGTGTGAGCACTGAATAATCACCGCCGGATTGAACAATGATGCGACAAGCCATTTCGAAAAAAGTAGCCCGTTCATATACTTGGTCGAAGTCTTTTCCGCACACCACTTGTCCGTGGTTGGTCAGTAAAACCGAGTTATGCTTTTGCATGGCTTCTACCACGGCTTTCGCCAGTTCCGGTGAGCCGGGACGATAATACGGAATCACAGGTATTTCCGAACCTACATGGCAAGGAATTTCTGCTGTTACGTTGAAATTTGCCGGCTTGTTCTTCATGCAGGAGACAGCGGTGGCATATTCCGATTGGAAATGGAGAACGACATTGACGTCCAGACGTTCACGGAGAATACCCAAATGGAATGTACTTTCCATAGAGGGTTTTACACCATTGGCAGGAATGCCGCTGGCAATATGGCAGATTGAAACCTTTTCTTTGCCAAGTGTGGGAACCCAGGAACCCGTACCGGAAATCAATGCTTCTTCGCCGATTCTCCAGGAAAGGTTACCGCTGCTGCAAAGCATTAACTTTGCATCCCCGTAACGATGTGCTTGTGCAATGAACTGTTCAATATGTTCGTTAGTAATCATAGTCTTACTTATTTAAGTCGCTGTAGGGGGCGGGGCTATCCCGACATTTGTTATGTGTCGGGATAGCCCCGTCCCTACGAACGGCAAAGTTAAAATATTTATTTATACAGGACGAAAAAAACTTGTTTATTTATAAATAGGACCATAAGTTGCACAAGCTCTGTAATCTGATCCTTCTTTGTCCATGCCGAAAGCATTCCAGGCAGCCGGGCGGAACATCTGATCTTCTTCTACATTGTGCATGCATACCGGGATGCGGAGCATGGAAGCAAGAGTGATTAAGTCCTGGCCGATGTGTCCATAGCTGATGGCGCCATGATTGGCTCCCCAGTTATTCATGACTGAATATACGTCTTTGAAAGCCGGTTTATCACACAAACGGGGCACAAACCAGGTGGTAGGCCATGTCGGGTCTGTACGCATATTGAGTTTCTGATGGATTTCCGGATCAATTTCCACTGTCCAACCTTCTGCGATTTGCAGGACAGGGCCTAAGCCTTTAATCAGGTTGAGGCGCATCATGGTAACAGGCATTCCGCCTTTTGACAGGAAGTTGGACGAGAAGCCACCCCCACGGAAGTAGTCACGGTCTGCCGGATACCAGGTCGTTGCTTTGAGACAGTTCTCTACATCAGCGTCCGTCAGGTTCCATGGTTCTTTCATAACCGGATTGCCTGCTGCGTCTAATGATTGGCCGGAACCGTCGAGAGTCGTTGCACCGGAATTGATAAGATGGATGATACCGTTTGCTGCCAATCCGCTCAACTCTTTGCCGGTTACACGTTTCACGGCTTCAGGACTCCAGTAAGTACGTACGTCGGAGAATATTTGTGCACGGTTGGTCAATAGATGTCCGAACAACATGGCTACACCGTTGCAGGCATCATTTTCGGTAGCTACCACAAATGCTTCACGGATACCATTCCAGTCAAAAGAGGTATTGAGTAAAGCTTCCGGATAGTCACCGTTAGGATAGAAGTCTGTCCATTGGCGTTGTCCCTGGAAACCGGCTGCAATGGCATTGTGTCCCAAAGCCTCTTCCTTGAATCCCATTTCTTTCAATTTGGGATTTCCGGTCATCAAGTCGCGCATGATAATCGTCATCTTTACAATGAATTCCCAATCAGCATCTTTCTGTTCACGGGTTTTACGTTTTTCAGGACGGTTCTTGAAGTCTTCACCTTCGTTTGTCTTGCAATTTTTTTCAGTCCAGGCCATGGCTTTGGCGTATTCTTCGTGGTCATAGATGCCTTCGTCCATTCGACGGATGATTTCTGTGAGGTCTATTGACTCATTACGCATTCCCAAATACTCTTGGAAGAAATCAGGATTAACGATAGAACCGGCGATACCCATAGATACACTACCCATTGACAGGTAAGATTTCCCTCTCATCGTAGCTACTGCCTGTGCAGCACGTGCAAAGCGAAGAATCTTTTCCGATACATCTTCAGGGATTGTGTTGTCGTCCAAATCTTGAACATCGCGTCCGTAGATACCGAATGCGGGAAGGCCTTTTTGTGCGTGTCCGGCAAGTACGGCAGCAAGGTATACAGCTCCCGTATCGGCTATAACACATTCTACCGGACTGCCATCACCGTTTTTCAGGTTGCTGCTGATTAACTCGGCTACTGCTTTTGCTAAATTCATTGTTTTCTCTTCAAGGCTTTCGCGAACGCCACCTTGGCGACCATCAATTGTGGGACGAATCCCGATTTTCGGATACTTTTTCATGGTTTCTATCTATTAAAGGATTAATTAATATCTGTGCTGAACTGTGCTGATATATTCGCAAAAAAAATTAAAGTGACTTTCGAAGCCTTACTTCCGTTGGTAAGAACTTCTGAACCGGTACATTATTAAGAACGAAATTGGCCGCTTCGTTTCCCATCATTTCCCAATCAATACTCAATGAGGTTATTCCTTCGTCAATCACTTCGTAGGAAGGAATATCATTATACGCTAACAGACCGAAATCTTTTCCGCATTTCAGCCCTTCCAATCTTCCTTGTTTCACCACTTTTACTACATCTTGTTGCTTGATGGCGATATAGGCAACTCCCTTACGTACGATCAGATTCTCAATATCCTCCTGTATTTCACAGAGGAATCCTTGCTCCTGACAGAAACGGGTAAAATAGACCTTACTGCTTTGGGGATGTTTCAGGCTTTTGGGAAACAAAAAAACGAGCTGATGATAGTTCTTCAATCTTTCCTTGAGCAGATTCAATGCCTGATAGAAAAATTCATCAAAATCCTGGCAGATATATGAATACTTTTCTTTTTCGAATTTGCCGAAATCAAGGAGTAGTAATCTTGAAGGATTAATTTTATTAAGAACAGTGCTGAATTTCTCGTTATCGAAATTCATCACGATGTATTTGTTGTATTTTCCGATAGATTCCCGGAGGATCGTATTGAACAATCGTTCGTTGTATTGATGAAACAATAAGTCCACCTTATAGTTAATGGGCAGATGTCTGACGAAACTATTGTATAAAGCTTCTTTGAAAGGAGTATATTGGTCGAGCAGTAGTAAGACATTGGTCACCTGGCTCGTCACATAATAGCCCTTGCCGGGAGTGGAGTCGATCAGTCCTCGTTCGCGTAAATCAAGGAAAGCCTTGAAAACGGTGTCGCGTGATACTCCGTATTGAGCACTCAACTGATTGATGGAAGGCAAAGAATCTCCTTCAAGAAATTCTTTTCTGGAAATCGCCTGGCTAAGTGCGTCCGCTAGTTGCGTAACCTTGCTTGCCTGTTGTCCGAATGTTGCCTTTTTATCAATTCGTTTCATATTCGAAAAATAAATAACACTATGCTGAACTATGCTGATGCAAAGAAAGGCATTTTATTCTGAACGGAATAAATAATTTGATATGTTTTATAGCAGAAAACAATAAAAAAATCCCCTCCGGCGGACCGGAGAGGATTTATAGCTTTTCCTGATTTCTTGTTCGGAATCTGCTGAAATTTATTCAGCAGCAGCTTCTGTTGCAGGAGCTTCTTCAGCCGGAGCTGCGGCAGCTTCTTCTGCAGGTGCTTCAGCAGCAGCTTTTTCGGCAGCTTCAGCAGCTTTCTTTTCAGCGAGTGCTTTTGCTTTCACTTCGTTGATCTTCTTTTCTGCTTCCAGACGTGCTT
>PPYF01195866.1_pt1 | contig 21053 bp, 29 predicted proteins | sample 1559871 | NCBI WGS metagenome assembly PPYF01 (sample SAMN08240021, study PRJNA423297) | Human gut metagenome, whole genome shotgun sequencing project.
CTATACGCCTACCAGGCCGGTTTCACGGCGGCGCTCGACCTGTGCATCGAAATCGAACAATCAATCAACGAAACGGAGGAAACCGATGACCGCACTGCTTGACGAACGATTGCGTGACCTCGCGACGCAAACCCACCTGCTCGAGGAAAAGGTCAGTTCTCTCGGCTGGATGGCCGGCGCCGACGCGAAGACGTTGAAATCAATGACCCGCGCCCAGGCGCATCTCATGCTCGCCGAATGCAATCTGCTGGACGCAATCGAAACGAACGAAAAGAAGGAGAACAACAATGAGTGAGAAACCATTCTGGGAAGGCAAGACCTGCGAAGAGATGGCAAACCTGCACGTCAAGGTCACATTTGTGACCGGTGCCGTGCTTACAGGAATCACCGACTGTTCCGGGCACATTAGGCGCAGTAGAAACGGCTCCGTCGTGCCCATTTCTCCCAGTCGAAGGGCAGAGCGCTTCGTCCCCTACAGGGACATCGAGTCCATTGAATTGCTGGATGACCCCGAATACGAGCGTATCGACAACATTGAAGACGTGCGTGAAGGCGATGAAGTCTTTACTTTGAGCGGTAACAAGTACAAGGCTCGCGCCGTCTACGAATCGATGGAAGTGTATGCAGACGGGGATGGTTTCAGCCCCATCATCCAACGGAAGTATTTCGCCTACGCATTGCGACCGAAGCCGAAGCCGAAGCTGCCCGACCATGACGGACTCTGGCTAGACAAGGATAATGCGATTTGGCAGGTTTACGATCATCAAGCGGTTCCCGTCTACGACGACGCTGACGGATGGGGACTACAGCGGGAAGTTTTCTCAGTCTCCCAACTGGGTCAATATGCCCCATTCCGCCCGGCAAAGGCGGTGGAAGCATGAACGACAAAAACGTTGTTCCGCAGGAGCCGACCCGCGAACAGGCGGAGCTGATAGCCAAGACGTTCCGTGACCAGTCAAATGAGCTGCACATCGTCGCCAACTCAACCCAGTGCCTGCTCTTCTACTATCTCGGGCTCAAACTCGCCGTGGATATGGCCGAACGATTCGGGTTGGACACGATGGAGTCAATCGTCAAATACTTCGAGGAGAAAGACAACGACAATGAGTGATTACAAGCGGCGGATGCGTTTTCACAGGATTAGCCCGTGTCCCAAGTGCGGGGGCAAGGTCAAGGCGAAATGGGAGCGGGACGGCGTGCAGAGCTGGTCTGAATACACGTTCTTCATCGTGATATTCCGCTGCACTGCCTGCGGGCTCAGCTTCGATGGAGGTTGCTCGCGGAAGCCAGCCCCACGTCAGTTGCAGCGCAGCATCGCCTTATGGAACCGCGTCTGCAACGGTGATAAATGCTTCACGTTGCTCTACAAGATTCTGGGAGGCGGACGATGAGCACTCTGAATATTCTGGGCAACACGAGCGAGCAGGCGGATTCGATACGTCTGATGCTCAAAGTGCGGCTCATGAAGGACGGTCGTTTCATCGACGCCGACCCGCTCATTATCCTCAAGGCCGACAATCATCAAGGTTCCGACAGGTGGGACGTGTATGTCAGCAAGACGGTGTATCCGACCGCCGAATCGTATGGCACGCTCGCCGGCGTGCTGAGGATGCTCGCCGACGACGTGGAAGTGGAGGTCATGGCGCGAGAGAAGGAAATGGGAGGCGGACAATGAGTGACTGCTACTTGTGTCGTAAACCGTTGCACGGCGATAGCTCATCGGTGGACATCAAGCGCTGGGACCCGCGGCGCAACGTGTTCTTCGATGAGACGCGGCGGGCCTGCGCCGAATGCGTCCGACGTCGGAACGGATACCAATCCCGACGTGCCAAAGCCCGACGCGATGCGGCCCGCGTCCTGCTCAACAAATGGCTTGACAAACAAATGGAGGTGGACGATGAGTTGGCTTGATGACCTCTACCGGATAGTCGGCAAAGGCGACGTGCGGGACTCCGATTTCATTCTCAACGGCGAAAGCTTCTACTGCCCCCAATGTGGCAGACACCTAAAGGCCGCTACAGGAACCGTGAAAGGCTCCGAGGAGAAACGCTATCGGTTCAAATGCGTTGACCGAATGCATTACCGCACCAAATGGCATGAGTCGTATCAGGCCGCGTTGATGGAAATGATCAAGACGTTCGAGAAAGGGGAAAACGCATGAACGAGATTCAGCTTACAGACCATTTGACCGCGCGAATCAGCGCGGAAGGCACCTGCGGCCATTATCGAGCCAAAATCTACGAGGACGGCGACTTCAGAGAGTCCCTGTACGCCATGAGCCTCAAACGCCTCAAGCGCAAATGCGAGAAGTATGCGAATCGTGAACGCAAGGCCATCGCATATGTCGCCACGCTCAAGGAGGAATCATGAGCGTAAGCAGTCTCAAACGCGAGGAAATACTCAAATGGCATCGGAGCAAAGCGGCCACGCCCGAATACACGGCGAAGCTGCTCGGCGTGCCATTGGATGAGGTGCTGTACATCATCGCCCATCCTGAAACGCCCGCACCCCACAAGGATGATTTCACGCCGGAATTCATCGAACCATTGATTTGAATTCAGCGTAAAAACACTGAATCCAACGAAAGACAAAACGAAACCCTCCACCAACAGGCGGAGGGCACGCTCACCAAAGCACCATCATAGCCGGAACGTGGAGGGTTTCAACATAATGTTCATCACCACCGAACCATGCCAATACTGCGGCAGCCAACAGGTCGAGGCACCATGGACGCTCTGCCGGGACTGCCGCCGCGTCTACGCGAAAACGCTCCACCGGCTCCGCCGCGACATGATGCTCCTGCAACAGGTGTCCCGTCACGCCTACAAGCTCGGAGAACCCGGAGCGGGCGGCAAACCGCAAGGAGGCGCGGCGCCCGCGCCCATCAACCTCCACGCGCAGGACATGCTCGACCAGACCGAGGACGGCTTGCAGGACATGTGGAACGAAACCGGCGTGGAAAGCCGTCCGAGATGGCAGACCCTGCTCAGGGACTCGCCACGACGACTGCCCGACCTATGCCGCGCCAGCCGTTCGGGACATTGGCTGACATGGCTCATCCACACCTGCGAGCGCATCGAACCGCTCGTGGACCGCAGGCCACGCACGCGCCGGATAATCGGCGTCTGCCCCGAATGCGGACGCGAGGTCATGGCCGCGAAAGGCGAATCACTGCTGCTATGCAAATGCGGCAACCCAATCAACGTGGCCGAACTGCGCGAGCAGAGCCGAGACAAGGCCGAGGCAATCCACCTGACCAAGACCCCTGCGGGCATGAGCCAGTGGCTCAAGGACAACTACGGATACGAGGTCAGCCGCAAGCAGATCAGCAACTGGCTCAACCGCGGCAAGCTGCCCAGCAGCAAGCCGGTCGATGACGGCTACTGGGAGTTCAACATACGGGAGATTCTGGCGTTGGCGATGGGTTCCAGCGGCCGCCCGGCTTGACATAGTGTAGCCTGTGAGATACAATAAGGGTATGGAAATCAAGCAAACCGCCGAATACCGCAAGTGGTTCAAGAAACTCAGGAACCGCGAGGCGAAAGCCGCCATCCAAGCCCGGCTCGACGCCTGCAAGCTCGCCGGCAGGCCGTTCGGCGACATCAAACCCGTGGGAGGCCCGGTCAGCGAGATGCGGTTCCACATCGGAGCCGGATACCGCGTCTACTTCACCACGCGCGGCAACGTGCTCATGCTGCTGCTCGCAGGCGGCGACAAAAGCACCCAGCAGACCGACATCAAACAAGCCCACGCCATACTCGACGACTACAAGGAGCAGCAATGAGCACCGAAATCACCGACTACGACACCAGCGAATACCTCGAAAACGAACAGGACATCATCGCCTACCTCAACGCCATAGCCGAATACGACGACCCCGCACTCATGCAGGCCGCACTCGGCAACGTCGCCAAGGCTCGAGGCATGACCCAGATCGCCAAGGACGCGGGCGTGGGGCGCGAAAGCCTCTACAAAAGCCTCAGCAAGGACGGAAACCCCAGCTTCCAGACCATCGCCAAGGTAATCCACGCCCTCGGCGGACGCCTCACCATCCAAGCCGCCTGAAAAAACAAAACACAGACAGGAGTAGGGTGAATCCACCCCGTGGTATACTCCGTATCAGGATAAGTGTGAAAGCCTCTGGGACATACATCTCAGGGGCTTTACTCATATCCTCCGTATCTCATGGGCTGAGAGTACTCCGCCGGCAGCGTCCAAAGCGCCGGTGCCAGTCAGCCCGCCACGGCTTGCGTACGGTAGAGGACTAACCGGTCACGCTGGGATAGCGTGACATCCAGTAAACACTGCCACTGGATCGCGAATTCGAATCTCGCCCAAGCCACCAAACACACAGGATGGGAACATGAGCAACAAGGCAGGCTCAGGCCGATACCAAAATGGAGCAGCCCGCCGCAAATGCAAGGCCAGACACATCGCAGCCGAAGGACCAATACCGATCTGCCCGCTGTGCGGCAAACCCATAGACCTCACACTCAAAACACCACACCCACTCAGCTGCGAACTCGATGAGATCATCCCATACAGCCGAGGCGGATCACCAACCAGCTATGACAACACACAACTCACACACAGAATCTGCAACCAAAGAAAAAGCAACAAAATAATCGCCAACACCACAGGCCACCAAAACACAAAAAAACAACCACAAAACACCATCCCAATCAGCCGCCAATGGTAACCGGGGGCCATACCCTCCCCCTCCCATGCAAGGCTCCCCACAGGTCCTAGCGCCGCCGTCCCCCCGCAATCCGCGTGGAGTATCGTACGTTTGGCCGTTGGGGTGCCTGCGAGCGCCCGTGCGAGCCGTTTCGGAGCTGGTTTGACACTTTTGCCTCGCTTGTTTTCGAGGCTGTTACGTTTGATTCTCCGCAGTTTTGATATGTCACGAAATTATGGTTGCAACCCATTGGAATATATGCTATAGTTATAGCTATGGTCAACCAATGTAGGAATTGCGGCCATTTCTTTCAATCCACACCGAACCCTAGGCGTCCGAGACTGTTTTGCTCGGACAGATGCCGCAAGGCGTGGAGCCGCAAACATCAGATACCGCAGGAACTCAAGGCATTGCGCCGTTGGGTGCGCGCCGATGGCAAGCGCCCGATTATGTGCGATGGGTCACCAGCCAGTTCGACTGATCCCGATACCTGGGCGTCATACCCGGAGGTCATGCGTTCCAAAGCCGGTGACGGCTACGGTATCATGCTCGGCGATGGGCTTGCGTGCTGGGATTTCGACCATGTTGATTTGACCAGTCCGCCCGCGAAGGCGTTGGAGCTGTTGCCGGATGCGATCTATGCGGAGGTTTCGTCCAGTGGACATGGGTTGCATGTGTTCGTGGAGTCGTCGGAGTCGAGTTTCCGGCGTGCCGGTGTTGAGTTTTATTCGCGTTCGCGGTTTATTCGCATGACGGGAAGGAGGTGGCCGAAGTGACCACGGTTATCCGCAATCAGGGTACGAGTCTGGCGGTGCGCGAGAAGCTGGCCGCTGATGGCAGGCCCGTGTTGTTGGCGTTTTCGTGCGGCAAGGATTCTATCGCCGCGTGGCTTGCGATGCGGGACATGGGCATCGAGGTCGTTCCCGCGTACCTCTACTATGTGCCCGGTTTGAGGTTCGTGGACGAGGAACTTGATTATTTCGAGCAGAAATTCCAGACCAGAATCAAAAGGTATCCGCACCCGTCGCTGTACCGGTGGTTGAACAATGCGGTGTTCCAGGCTCCCGAACGGTTGCGCTATATCGAGGCGGCGCGGTTGCCTGAGCCGTCGTATGAGCAGATGTGGGATTTCATCCGCGCCGACGTGGGCTTGGATAAGAGCACGTGGTGCGCGGATGGCGTGCGCGCCGCCGATTCGATTCAGCGTCGCGGCGCGTTCGTCCAGTACGGGTACTGGCGGCGCAATCTCAAGAAGGTCAGTCCTATCGGGGATTGGCTCAAGGGCGAGGTATTGGACTGCATCAGATCGCATGATATCGAGCTGCCGTGTGATTATGCGTGGTTCGGGCGTTCGTTCGACGGCATCGACAAGCGTTTCACCAAGGTTCTCAAGGACAAGGCACCGGACGATTACGCGACGCTGCTTGAATGGTTCCCCTTGTTGGAGGTGGATCATGTCAGGTGATTTCCGATTCGACTTTTCGAAGAGAAAACCCAAGGGCAAGCGTGTGAAGCCGGTGCCGGAGAATCTGGACGAGAACGCGAAGGAATACCGCGAGCGTGCCCGTGCGGAGCGCAAGCGGTTCGTGGATGCGACCGACACCGAATTCTGGCTGTGCCTGTGCTTCCCCTCCCCCGCCGAGATGACGCGGTGGCGTGAGCGTTTTGGTTTCGGCGAGGAACACCGGATCTATGCGTACCGTGACATCGCCGACAGGCTTGCCCCGTACAAGCCGGCCAGGTCGTCTGCCGTGGCGTTCGGCGCCGGTGTGGGGTTCGTCGGCGGTCTCGGTTTCGCGGAGAAGACGCCCGACCCGCTCGCCGGCGTCAAGTACACCGATGATCTGGAAAAGGATTGCCTCGCCGAGCTCTCCGCTCTGCACAAGGCGCTGGTTTCGGCTCGCAGCCCGGAAAAGCTTGTCGATCCGACCGATTCCGAACACTGGTTCGCCATCGCATTCCCCTTGCGCGACGATAAAGACTCTTTCCTCGCCGAGTACGGTCTTCGCAAGCTCGGCGACAAGTATCTGGACGGCATGGCCGTCGCTCGGAAGCTGGGAGGCGAGTTATGAGGCGAGTCCGTTACGCGAGCACCAACGATATCCGCTATACGGGGTATGGACGTCGCTCTTCCGGTTCATCCGGTGGCGGTGTATCCGCCCTGCGTGTGAGTGCGTCCCGTTCCGCGTCGCGATCGAGCGGATCGTGAACCGGTAACAATATTTTCGTTCAAGCCGTCCCTATGGGGCGGCTTTTCCATTGAAGAGAGACTTTCATGGCACGTAAATCCCAGACCTTCAGTGAATACGCCGCCGAACGCGGTATCAAGGTCACTCCAGATTTCACCATTGACCGAAGAGATAACTTTCACTATCCACTTAAGGACGAGGAACAATCCCGACGTCAAAGAAAAGCACTCGCCGATTACCGCAAATTGGTCGAATCCGGGGCCATCCACGATCCAACTCTTGAGCGCGCAGCAAAAGCGGGAAAACCGTGGGCGAAGAAAATCCTATCGATGAAACGGGCCAACAGCAGAACCGCTTCCCGCTCTTCCGGCTCCTGATTTTTTCCTGTCCGATTTTCGTGCTTGGAGGGAGGTGGATTATGCGAAACCTGTTCCAGCGTGCCGGTAGTGCGGTGCGTAATGTGGCCGGTCGTATCCGCAGCGCTTTTTCTCGCGGCGGCTCGCGTTCCTCCGGCTCCTGATCTTGTTGTCTCTTGTGATTGGAGAATCTCGTGGCACGACGCACAAAGGTTCAATCTGAATCTGAATTCTTGGCCGAGCGTGGCTTGTCGAGTCCGATAAGCGGTTTTGCGGACGACAAGATGCGCTCGAACCGGCAGATTCGCACCAGCCGCGGAGCGAAGGCATTTCAAAAAGCCGCTCAACGCGCGTCATCTGATTACTATACGCAGAGAGAATCCGCACGTGCGGAATACCGTTCTCGGGTTCAATCCGGCGCGGTACGTCCTCCCTCTTCCGTTGAAAAAGCATTGAAAACGGCGCAGGGTAATTCCGATAATGAAGCCGTAAGGGCCGCGCGTCGTATTCTCGCCAAGCGAGGTATTGACTGGAAAACCGGCAAGCGACTCGCTCGGGGGAAAGTGGCGTCCCGTTCATCTGGCTCCTGATTTCTCGATGGAGGTGGTTGTCATGCGTCCGAGATACGTGCAGGGCGAGTTTGATTTCTCTCGTGCAGCCGGTTCCGCTCGCGCTAGCCGCTCCAGCGGCTCCTAGACATTGATTCGAGGTGATCCAGTTGGCCAAGACCACGGCAATGCAGCCCAACCTGCCTGACGGCATCGAATGGCCCGAGGCGACCGTGCGATGGTGGGAGCATTTGGCTTCAACACCAGGCGCGGACTCGTGGACGGAGGCCGACTGGGACAACCTCATGAACGCCGCCCTGATCCACGCGGACATCTGGGGTTCCGGCAATTTCGCCAGCGTGCCCATACTGAACAAGCTGTTGCAGGATTACGGGGTCACGCCCGCCGCGCGCAGCCAGATCATGCAGGCGAAAGTCCAGAAGCAGGAGCGGCATACGCCGCTTGACGAGATAGCCGAACGACGGAAGCTGAGGGTGATCGAGGGTGGCAAGGCGAAGAGGCGTACAGGAACCTAGCTTCGCTCTGGTTCCCAAGCACGCGCAGTCCGAGGGAGGAGAGGCGTGCGCGCTCGCTGCCGGCTACGACATGAAGCCGGACAAGTGGCAGCGCATCGTGCTCGAGGGGTGGCTCGCCACGGATTCGAAGCTGCAATGGGCGGCGTCGGATTGCGGGTGCGCGGTGCCGCGCCAGAACGGCAAGAACGCGATTCTCGAGTTCACGGAATTATACCTTGCCGCGATCCTCGGCATGAAGATCCTGCATACGGCGCATGAGGTGAAGACCTGCCGCAAGCATTTCCTGCGCATGAAATACTATTTCGAGAACGCGCGCAAGTTCCCCGAACTGTCGGAACTGGTCACCTATATTCGAGCCACGAACGGCCAGGAGGCCATCGTGTTGAAGAACGGTGGCAGCATCGAGTTCATCGCCCGTTCGAAGAGTTCGGGCCGTGGCTTCACGGTGGACGTGCTGGTGTGCGACGAGGCGCAGGAGCTGACCGACGAGCAGATGGAGGCCATACAGCCAGCCATCAGCTCGGCACCTTCGGGCAATCCGTTGACCATCTACACGGGAACGCCGACCCCGCCGACCTCTCCGGGCACGGTGTTCGCTCGCATGCGCCGCAACGCGCATCGTGACAAGCCGCCGAAGAACCTGTGCTGGTTCGAATGGGCGGCGAACGAGATCGGCGACGTGCACGACCAGCAACGCTGGTACCGATACAATCCATCGCTCGGCACACGACTGCTGAAGAGCGTGGTCGTTTCCGAATCGGAGAAGATGACCCCTGACGGTTTCTCCCGCGAGCGTCTCGGCTGGTGGAACGATCAGGCCGGCGCGTTGTCCGATATCGATGTTGACGAGTGGGCCAAGTGCAAGACCGACAGGCCCTGCATGGACGGCTACAACTCGTATGCGGTCAAGTTCAGCGCGGACGGCGCGAACGTCACCCTCGTGGCGTGCGTGCGCCCGCCCCGCAAGTCGAGTGAATTGCCGCACGTGGAGGTCATCGCCTCGCGCAGCATGCGCGGCGGCACCGGCTGGCTGGCCGACTGGCTGACCGCCGAGAAGAACGGTGCGGAACGATGGCGCAACGCCATCGGCATCGTCGTAGACGGTCGTGTTGGAGCGCCTACTCTGGTCAACAGCCTCATCGATAAGGGCGTGTCCAAAAGAGTGATCGTGGTTCCGCGCCCTTCCGACATGGCGGACGCTTGTTCGATGCTCGAACAGGCCGTGAACGATCACAGGCTTACCCATTTCGGACAGCCGCTGCTTGACGAGGCGGTGGGTCATGCGAAGCATAGGAAAATCGGTGACGGGTTCGGCTACGAGCCGTCCATGGAGAACGTCGATGTGAGCCCCGTGGAAGCGGTGGCTCTCGCGTATTGGAACGTCAAGACTTCCAAGCGTCATCCAGGCAGAAGAGCGAAGGCGGTGGCATTCTGATGCAGATCCCGAATCTTGAAGGCGTGCAGGTCGATGATCTGCCCGAGGAATGCCGAGAACCGTGGGATTTGATGATACGTCAATGGTCCCAGAAGCTCGAACGTAACCTTTTACGAACCAAATACTACGACGGGCGAAACGAGCTTAAGAATCTGTCCATCGCAGTGCCGGACAGCATGGCGGGGATAAGCGAGGTCGTGGGCTGGCCTCAGAAGTCGGTGGACGCTTTGGCCGACCGCATCGTGTTCGATGGTTTCGTTGGAGTCGGCGACGACAGCCGCGACCCGTTGGGTTTGGATTCGATTCTTTCCGACAATGACTTCGACGTGGAATTGCCGCAGGCCATCCGCAGCGCGCTCACCCATTCATGCTCGTTTCTGAATGTGCGCAGCGCGGAACCGGAAGACGGCCTGCGTTCCAAGGTGTCGGTATCGTTCCGCAGCGCCCTCTATGAGACGGGACTGTGGGATTACGCCCGTCGCGGGCTGTCGGCGGCGTTGTCGATAACCGATATCGACCGCTCCCAGTACGCACAGACGAACACCATCGTGCCTTCCGAGCTCATGCTCTACATGCCCGGCTACACGATTCGCATCCGCCGCACGCAATCAGGCCGCTATCATGCGGACGCTCCCCGGAACACGTACATGGATCATGTGCCCGTGTACCTGATCCCCTACCATCAGGACCTGAACCGCCCCTTTGGCCGCTCGCGCATCAGCCGCGAGGTCATGAGCATCACCGACACGGCGGTGCGCACCATGCTGCGCATGGAGGTAAGCGCCGAATTCTATTCGAGCCCGCAACGTTACCTCATCGGCGCGGACGAACCGCCAGAGGACAAGAACGGCAAGAAACTGACCGGCTGGGAAGCCACCATCTCGAAGATGCTCAACATCAGCCTCAACGAGGACGGCCAAGCGCCCACCATCGGCCAGTTCACGCAGATGACCATGCAGCCGCACACCGACATGCTTCGCGCCCTCGCGGCACGCATGAGCGGAGCGACCGGAGTTCCGCTCAGCCAGTTCGGCGTGATGACGGATTCCGGCCCTTCTTCTTCGGAAGCGATCATGGCGGCGGAAAGCGAACTTGTCATCGAGGCGAAGAACGCCTGCCGCGCCATCGGCGTGCAGCTACGCAAGGCCGCGAGGGACATCGCCATCCTCAACGGCACCAGCGAGGACAGCGACGAGCTCAATCGGTTGCAGGTCAACTGGCGTGACCCCGAACGCCCATCGCAGGCCGCGCTCTCCGATGCCATCGTGAAGCAGGTGACGGCCATCCCATGGCTCGCCAACTCCGACGTGGTGTTGGAGAAGCTCGGCTACACGGATTCCGATATCACACGCCTGTTGGCCGACAAGCGCAAGGCCGAGACCCGCAGCGTGCTTGACTCCCTCGTGAACGGAGGCAATAAGGATGACGGACAACCGGCAACTGGAACAGCTGCAAGCCAGCCAAGCTCGGGCGGTGGAACTGGCACGCCGCGATCTGGCGAAACTGTGGGAGACGCTGCAACAGCTCAGCCCTGAATGGCAGCGTGACATGCTGCTCGACTACGTGCCGCAACTGGTCGTCAAATACGGCGACCTCGCGGCGCAGGCCGCCTATGAATGGTATATGCGCGTCCGTGGCGAATCGGTGCCCGACCCGTGGGAGTACGACCTGTCCGACTCGTTTCCCGGCGACGGCATCGACAAGACGATACGCTGGCAGGCCGGCCGCCTGTGGACGGACCCGCAGACCATGCAGGCGTTTCTGGTCGGCGCGATGCAACGCTGGGTCATGTATTCGGGGCGTGAAACCATCGCACGCCTGTGCGAGCACGACCCGTCCGAACCCCGGTACGCGCGTGTGCCGAGAGGTGCGAAGACGTGCGCGTTCTGCACGATGCTCTGTTCGCGAGGCTGGGTGTACCGCAGCGAGAAGACCGCGAAATACGTCAAAGGCTCGTTCCGTCTGTTCCACGACGACTGCGACTGCCAGATCGTGCCCGAATGGGACAGGGACCAAGCTCACATCGAGGGTTATGATCCCGACCGCATGTACTCGGAATACATGCACGCACGCAGCCTCATCGAGAACGGCGAACTGGACGACGACACTTATCGGATGATAAAGGCCACCACGAAAGGCGACCCCGAGAATCCGAACGACCCGAACACGATCACCTATGTGATGCGCCGACTCTACCCCGACCGTTACAAGGACGGCTACGGGGTTCCCCGACCGTCGCACTCGAACTGAGATTTTCCCTGACCACCCGCACGGGTGGTTTTTTATGCCCGAAACGGGCCCCAACCATAGGAGGAACCATGACCGAAGAGGCCAACGGCAACCAGCAGACGGCACCGACCGAGAACGGAGCGAAGCCGCCCGAAATCGACTACGAGGCCAAATACAAGGAGGCCATCGCCCATTCCCGCGAATGGGAGAAACGCGCCAAGGACAACAAAGCCGCCGCCGACGAACTGCAACAGCTCAAGGAGGCCCAACTGTCCGAAGCCGAAAAGACCGCCAAACGCATCAAGGAGCTTGAAGCCAAGAACGCTGCCTACGAGGCGGAGAAACAGCAGAACGAATGGAAGACGCAGGTTTCCAAGGAAACCGGCGTACCCATCGGACTGTTGCACGGCTCCACGCTCGAAGAGATGCAGGCCAACGGCAAGGCGCTCGCCGACTACATCGCCGACAAGACCAAGCCGAATGTGCACGCCTCATCCGAATCCAACCAGCCGCCAGCACCTTCCGACACATCCGGCGACTGGCTTCGCGATCAGTTCCTCAAGCAGAAACGCAAATAAACCTCATAGAAAGAAGGAATGACGATGGTTTCCAACGTGAACAACATCATCACCAGCGGCGATCTCGGCGGCGGACTCATCCCCACCGAGCATTCGACCCAAATCATTCAGGACGCACCCAAGACGAGCGTATCCCTGACCCGTATGCGTCAGATTCGCATGAGCACCCGCACGCGCACCCAGCCGGTGCTCGACTCCAAGCCGATCGCCTACTGGGTGGGCGGCGACACCGGCCTCAAGCAGACCACGAAGATGAAATGGTCTGGCCTGAGCATCACGGCCGAGGAGCTTGCGGCCATCGTGCCCATCCCCGAAGCCGTCATCGCGGATTCCGGCATCCCTCTGTGGGAGGAGGTCACGCCGCGTCTGGCGGCCGCGCTCGGCTACAAGCTGGACCAGGCGACCCTGTTCGGCGTGGACAAACCATCCAGCTTCCCCGACGGCATCATCCCGCAGGCCATCGCGGCGCATAACACGCTCACCCAGGGCAAGGACCTCGCCAAGGACGTGGCCACCATGGGCCAGAAGCTCGCCGAACAGGGGTTCGCCATGAACGGCTTCGCCAGCAAGCCGGGCCTCAACTGGGAGCTTATCGGCCTGCGCAACGCCAACGGCAGCCCGATCTACGTGCCCTCGCTCGCCTCCGGCGCGCCGTCCACCCTCTACGGTTTCGGCCTCAACGAGGTCGACAACGGCGCATGGGATACCACCAAGGCCGTGCTGCTCGGTGCCGACTGGTCGAACTTCGTGGTCGGCATCCGTCAGGACATCACCTACAAGCTGCTTGACCAGGCGGTTATCACGGACGACGACGGCAAGGTGATTCTGAACCTCGCGCAGCAGGACTGCGTGGCCATGCGAGTCGTGTTCCGCGTGGGCTTCCAGATCGCCAACCCGATCAACGACGTGCAGTCGGACAAGGCCAAGCGCTTCCCGGCGTACGTCATCGCGCCGGCCTCCGCCGTAGCGGCGTAGGCCACCGCAAAGTGATGGCCATGGGACTGAAGCTGCCGGCCGCAGCACGCGGCTTCGGCATCATCGCATTCTGACATTAAGGAGGCCGCCATGTTCGACGACACGGGAGAAAACCCATTTGCCACGCATTTGGAATTGGCCAAACGCTGGAAGCAGATGCCGGACGACCCCGATTATGTGGATCAGCGTCTTGCCGATGCCTCGCAGTTCCTTCGCGAACAATGCCCGGGTTGGCGGAACATATCGCGGGCGACGCTTGAACGCATCGCCTGCGAGCTCGCCAAGGATGCGATCTCGTCCGACATACAGACCGAGGGCGCGGGGTTCGACACCACCGGTGCCAGCAATCTCAGCCTCACGGCGGGGAATTTCACCCAATCCATGACATTCGCGAACCCTCGCGGCGAATTCTACTTGTCCAAGGGGCAGAAGAAGGCGCTCAGGCTCACCGGTCAACGCTTCTACAGCATCGACCTGTCGAACGGGGAGGCGTCATGAGGGGCGAGACCGTGAAAGTGGTGCGCTACACGCCCACGGGCGAGACCGACCCGGGCGGTTCGCCCGTCACGAAGGTCGATATCGAGTCGGTGGGCAACGTGCTTGTCTCGCCGGGTGCCATGTCGAATGCAACCGATTCGCTGCGCCCTGACGGAGTGACCGTGGCGTTTACGTGCCTGTTCCCCCGCGCCTACAAGTTCCGTTCACTACGGGGCGCGCTGGTGCGCATCGACGGGCATGAATACAAGGTGATTGGCGACCCGAGGCCATTGGGCGGCGGCATGAAGCCGACCGCCTGGAACCTCACGGTAGAAGTCACCGACACGGAGGGATAGTGCATGAAACGGGTGAAACTGCATTATTCGGCATTCCAGGCGTACAGGCGCAACGAGGGCGCTCGCGCCGCCTTGTCGGAGGCACAGAAGATCGCGGCCCGCGCCAACTCCATGGCCGCGCCGACTCACGCGGGGCAGCCGTCGTACACGGCGGAGGGCCCGCGGGCGAACGAGAAGGGCGCGACGGTGCTCGTGCATACGGATAATCTCGCCGCGTGCATCGATAACGCCGTGCGCGACACGCTCGTCAAGGCGCTGGGAGGCGGCTGATGAACGCGGAGAAGCTCGTCATGGATTGGCTCAACGCGGCACCCGAACTCAAGGATTATCCCGCGAGCTTCGAGGTGCCTGCCAAATCGAGCGCCACGAGCCGTATCCCGTTCGTCACCGTGGAACGCACGGGAGGTTCGGAAGGCCGGTTCGTGTCGAGACCATTGATCGCTGTGCAGGTGTGGGCCGCTTCACGCTGGGAGGCTTCGGACGTGGCACAGCGTCTCGTGCTGCCACGGTTGAAACGCATCGTTGAACTGCCCGAGGTGGCCGATTGGGATATCACCGGCCTGACCGACTTCCCCATGCCGGACGGACGGCCACGCTACCAGATACTCATCCAGCTCACCGTCAAGACCGACGAATGAGCATCATTTCCAGAAAGGGCCTAATCATGGCTAATGAAACAACAACGAAGAACGATTCCACAAACGTGTCGTTCGGCAAGTTCAAGGTCGGCGGCTACGCGTACGCGGCACCCGTCGGCACCGCATTGCCCACCGATTCGGAAAGCGAGCTCGACCCCGCTTTCCAGCTCATCGGCTACCTGTCGGAGGACGGCATCACGAACACGACCGACACCGACACCGCCGAAGTCAAGGACGCGAACGGTACGACCGTGATGAAAGTCGTCTCCAGCTACTCCGAAAGCTACCAGTTCGTGCTCATCGAGTTCCTGCGCAAGACAGCGGCCCAGCTGCGTTACGGCGATAATGCGGTGACCGGCAAGGACAAGAGCATGGTCATCAAGCATCAGATGCCCGACGATACACCGGTCTCGCTCGTGTTCGAGATCGTTGCAACCGGCAACGTGAAGGACCGTACCGTCATCGGTTCCGCAACCCGTTCCGAATTCGGCGACCGCCAGATGCATTCGAGCGACGTGCTCGGCTATGACCTCACTGTGGCCGCGAACGACATGGGCGGTGGCGTCACCTCCATCGAATATATCGGCATCCCAAAAGACCAGAGTCTCTGACCGTGACCGCAACGGCTCGACTAGCCAACGCTTCCCCTCGCGGATTCCTTTCTTCTCTCCTTGCCGCGAGGGGAACCCTTTTTTAACCGTCAAGGAGAGAACCGCTTTTTTTATCAAGGAGAATCAGAATGTCACGCAACCGAAGCCACCGCAATACGAATGCCAACCAGATTGCCAGCCATCCACAGGACCACAAGCAGTCCAAGAATACGGTTCGCCGTGTCAACGTCCGTGGAATCGATATCGGTATCGACCCGAAGGTTTTGGACGATTGGGAGTTCATGGAATCTCTCTACGACCTTCAAGCCGACCCGAAGGGTAACGCCTTGCAAATCATCCCATTCCTACGCCGACTTCTCGGCGACTCATACGACAAGGTCAAGAATGGATTGCGAGGGGCTGACGGTCGTATCGACGGCGAAACCATGGGCACCTTCCTGACCGAGCTGTTCGAGGAGATGGGTAAGGCTTTCCCAAACTCATGACGCTCGTGCTCCTTCTCGACCGCTGCCCCGACCAGTTGGCGGCGGACATGAGAAGAGAGTACGGGCTCGGCGTGTACGACCTGGGCCCGTCGGAGACGGCCGCACTGGCCGCGAACCTCCCCGCAGGCTCACTCGTCTGGCAGACGTTGGACACGCCGCGCGCGTGGACGTTCGACCAGTATCTGGCCGTGCTGCGCATCGAACAGATGAACCAGTGGATCTGGGCAAACGGCGACCCGAAAAAACGCGGCCCGCAACCCCGACCGCTGCCACGCCCCGGCCAACCCCACGCCACGCCGGAAGCAACCGGCCCGGCCACGGAAGCCGGACCAGAGAACCCCGAACCCGATGGCAACACCATCCGTCGCACGCGCACCATCAAGGCCGTGGGCATGAGCGTCGAACAGCTCGACCGATTCATGAGCCAACGGTTCACGACCGTGAACCGTGTGGAGAACCGGCCGCAGACCGGACAACCGAACAGAGGAAGGCGAAACAATGGCCTATAATCTCGCCACCGCATACGTGCCCATCGTCCCCTCCATGGAAGGCGTCGGCAAGGCCATTGAAAAAGCGTTCGGAGACGCATCCAAAACCACCGGCAGTAAGACCGGCCAGAGCATCGGCAAGGGCCTCTCCGGCGGTTTCGCGGCGAAGGTGGGCGCGGTCGCCGGCATCGCCTCCACCGTGTTCTCCAAGGTAGCCTCGGTGGTCACGGGAAGCCTGAACTCCGCGATCTCGCGCGCCGACCAGATGAACAACTTCCCGAAGGTCATGAAGAACCTCGGCTACAGTTCCGAGGACGCGGCCGCCTCCATCAAGAAGATCTCGAGCGCGCTCGACGGCCTGCCCACCACCAGTTCGGCGATGACGGGCATGGTGCAGCAGCTCGCCCCATTGACCAGCAATCTGGATCAGGCCACGAACATCGCCCTCGCGTTCAACAACGCGATGCTTGCGGGCGGCGCTTCGACCATGGAGCAGGAGAACGCGCTCACCCAGTACACGCAGATGCTGAGCGCCGGCAAGGTCGACATGCAGGCATGGCGTTCGATTCAGGCCGCGATGCCCGGCCAGCTCAATCAGGTCGCCGAGGCCATGCTGGGCGCAGGGAAGAACTCAAACGACCTGTATGAGGCCATGAAAAACGGGTCAATCAGTTTCGATGATTTCAACAAGAAGGTCATGGAACTGAACCAGAACGGTTTCGGCAAATACGCCTCGTTCGCCCAGCAGGCCAAGGACGCGACTCAGGGCATCGGCACGGCCATGGAGAACGTGCAGAACCGTGTCGCCAAGGCCGTGCAGAAGGTCATCGAAGCGGTCGGCGTGGAGAACATCGCCGGGGCGATCAACGGTTTCAGCTCCCAGTTCGGCAAAATCGGCGACGCGGCGGCGGGCATGGTCACCGGCGTGAAAGGCTGGTTCGGCAAGGCGGCGCAGGCCGCGCAGCCGCTTGTGTCGATCTGGCAGTCCGATTTCGGCCAGCTCGGAGTGTATCTGAAAGGTCTGGCGTCGAACGCGCAGGCGTTCGGCGGGAGTCTGCTCGATGTCGTCACGAATGGCGGGGGCTTGCAGAACTTCCTCACGGGATTGAACAACATCATCTCCCCTCTCGTCAACTGGTGGATCGCGCTTACCCGCAACGTGAGCATCTTCATCGGCACGCTTTCCGACAGCGGCGGAGTGCAGGCGTTCCTCGCGTCGCTCAGCGAACTCTGGAAGGGGCTCACGCAGCTCGGTCAGGGATTGGCAGACGCAGTAACCGGTTTCCTTGCGGTCGGTCAGAACGGTGGCGCCGCAGCCTCCATCGGCCAGCTTGTGGGCGACGCCTTCAACGCCGCCGCCCCATTTGTCGAAAAACTCGCGTCCACATTGCAGTCGCTCGGTGATTGGGCGAGCGAACACGGCGATGCGATACGAACCGTCATCGCTGGCATCGCAGGTGGTTTCGCAGCGTTCAAGACGGCGAGCCTCATATCCGCAGCCGTCACCGCATTGAAATCGTTCGACGTGGCGGCGAAAATCGCCGCAGCCGGACAATGGGTTCTCAACGCGGCAATGAACGCAAACCCAATTGTTCTCGTTGTCACCGCGATAGGCGCGCTCGTGGCCGCGCTCGTCTGGTTCTTCACGCAGACCGAGACGGGCCGCAAGGCGTGGGCCTCGTTCACCTCGTTCCTCTCATCCGCATGGCAGTCGGTGGTTTCGTTCGTCACGAGTCTCGGCCAGAACATCGCCAACTTCTTCACGCAGACAATCCCGAACGCGATCCAGTCTGTCATTCAATGGTTCCAGCAACTGCCTTCCGCGATCGGGACGGCGTTGTCGAACCTGATTACGTCGATTGGCACGTGGGCGGTGAGCTTCGGCCAGTCGGCGTTGCAGGCGGGACAGCAGTTCGTCTCGAACATAGCGAACTTCCTCACGAATCTTCCGGCGACGATAGCCTACTGGCTCGCCTATGGCATCACGTTCGTGGTGCTGTGGGCCGCGCAGCTCGGCTCTCAGGCGATTTCTGCGGGCCAGCAGTTTCTCGCGAACCTCGGCACGTTCTTTGTGCAACTGCCGGGCAATATCTGGAACTGGCTGACCTCCACGGTTGCGTCGGTGGCGAGCTGGGCCGCGCAGCTCGGCTCTCAGGCGATTTCTGCGGGCCAGCAGTTTCTCGCGAACCTCGGCTCCTACATCTCGCAGGTGCCCGGACGCATCGGTGCCGGGCTTTCCGGCGCGATAAGCGCGGTCGGCTCGTTCGCCAGCAGCATGGCATCCGGCGCGCTTCGCGCGGGCCAGCAGTTCCTGAGCAATCTGGTCAACACGCTTGCATCCATACCGGGACGCATGGTGTCCATCGGCTCGCAGATCGTGCATGGCATTATCAGCGGCATCACGGGCAGCATCGGCAAAGTTGGCAGCGCCATTCTCGGCGGCGTGAAAGATGCCATCTCCGGCGTGAAGAACTTTCTCGGCATCCACTCGCCGTCACGCTTGTTCCGTGACCAGATAGGTCGGAACATCGGTCTCGGTCTCGCCCAGGGCATCAGCAACAGCCAAGCCGCCGTCATGTCCAGCATGAACGGCATGGCCTCGGACATCGCCTCCACACGGTTCACGACTCCCGATGTAGCCACCGGCTACGGTCTGAGCCCGACCAGAGCCTCCGTCTCGACTGGCGGCGAACCGTTATCTGGCGAACTGCTCGGCGAACTCCTGTCGGAACTGCGCGCGCTGCACGCGGATATGCCACTGATTATGGAGAAGCTTGGCATCGAGGTGGATGGTCGTGAACTCGGAAGGGTGATACGCAATGCGATCGCTTAGTTATATATGCGCCTCGACCGGTGAGACGATCCCACTGGAAGGGCCCGATACCTGGGCCCAGACGGCGGATGGGCTGCGCGGTCGCGAATGGTCGTACACCATCGGATACCGGAGTCTGACCGGAGTAAGTCGTACGGCGCGCGAGGCCGAGCTTGACCTAACCTATGTCCGCTGCCCCGAGAAGGTGGATTCGACGCGCCGCCTGTTCGATGCCGACGTTGCCGCAGGAACGCCGGGCATGTTTGATGCTGACGGCTGGACGACTCGCGCCTACGTGGTCAAGGCGGAGCCGCAGACCATCACGCCGGTGATAATCCAGCAGAAGCTCACCGTGGTCATGCTTGACGGCATCTGGCGTAAGGCCGGGGAATCGCAGCACTTCTGGAGCGACGCGCTCACGCCCGGACTGGACCTCGACTATCCGCATGATTATCCGCATGATTATCTGGCGACCACGAGGAACGCGGTGGCCTCGAATCCCATGCCCACTGCCATGCCGTTCCAGATGGTGATATTCGGACCGGTGTCGAACCCGCAACTCACGTTGGGCGGCAACACGTACGCGCTCGACATGGACATACCCTCGGGCTCCTACGTGACCGTCACCTCGATTGCAGGCCGTCGCACCATCGTCATGACCGCCGAGAACGGCGACGAGACCAACGTGTTCGACAAGGGCCGGCGCGGAACCGGTCTCAACGGGGGCGAATACATCTTCCAGCCGATACCGGCTGGCGATTCCATCGTGCAGTGGAGCGGCTTCGGCGTCGATTTGACCGTCTATCAGGAGGAAAGCGAGCCACCATGGCGGAACTGATCGTCACCGATGCGAGCCACGTGGACCAAGCCAGCCTTGAGGACTTCACGCTCGACGCCGCGTGGGGCGCGGACGAGAACGATTTCGAACTGACCGTGGACCGGCTCATCGATGCCGGTAGCTACGTGTATTTCGACGGCGGCGAATGCGGGGGCGTCGTGGACTCCCTGAAGGACTCGCTGAAGGACGGCCGCAGCACCCTCACCTACGGCGGTCGCACGTGGCACGGCATGTTGGCGAACAAGATTTTGGAGCCTGACAAGGGCAAGGATTATCTCACCGTGAGCGGCACGGCCAGCACGGTCATCGGCTCGCTCATCAGTCGCGTCGGCCTTGACGGCGTGTTCGACGCGGTGGACTCGCCCACTGCCGGCGCGCAGACCATCAAAAGCTACCGGTTCGACCGCTACACGGACTGCTATACGGGTTTGCAGAAGATGTGCGCGGCCAACGGACTGAAACTCAGGCTCGCCTATACGTCCGGCCAGGTCAACATCTGGGCCGAACCGGCAGCGCATTACGGCGACTCGATTGACAGCGACCTCATCGATTTCGACGCGACCCGCACGTGGCGCAAACCGAACCATCTCATCGGCCTGGGCAAGGGCGATTTGGCGGCCCGCGTGGTCGTCCACTGGTATGCGGACGCGAAAGGCAACGTCAGCCAATCCCAGTCGCTCAAGGGCGTGGACGAGATAACGCAGGTCTACGACTACAGCAACGCAGAAACCGCCGAGCTGAATCAGAAGACACGTGAGAAGTTGCAGGAACTGCAATCCGAGGGTGACGTGAAGGTCACCGTCCGTGACGACGCGAACGTGGTG
>PPYF01000228.1_pt1 | contig 21049 bp, 24 predicted proteins | sample 1559871 | NCBI WGS metagenome assembly PPYF01 (sample SAMN08240021, study PRJNA423297) | Human gut metagenome, whole genome shotgun sequencing project.
GAGTCCATTTGTGACCTCCAATAGAAGTTTTGTGGTTATTAACATTCTATCAAACAGGCCCAGATGGGCTTTTATTTTTTACAAAGTGTTCAATTTAATTTTACAATCGGCCTTTATATTCTATTTTGGGTAAATATGGTTTAAATTTTCTATAATTGTGATCCATCATTCTCTACAAAAAAATGAGTTTGCATATAATATGCAAACTCATCATGGTCGGTTTATTTTGGTGTCTGCCACCTGTTTGGCACTTATGTCCAAAGTTAATATCGAGTTTATTCTGGTTCTCGCAACCCGTTAGGCTCTTATGTCCTAGTTTAAATATCAGATTGACTATGAGGCGACCGCTCATTAAGATTTATTTTTTAGTATACATATTGTACCTGATAAATGAAGTGGACACAAACATTCTGAAGGTTGTGTTTGACTTAAAAAATCATTTAACCGCAAAATATGCAGGCTTTTCTCGATTGAAGCTAATTAAACGAGGAGCCCAAAAATGTTGTTCATCAAAACTAATTTCTGTGAATGAAACGTTGTTAACAGCTGCAATACTTGTAATATCAGTATGGAATAGGTCAGCCAAAATCCCACGAATGGTGAAGCCATGACATACCACTAAAACTGTTTGACCAGCGGACTTCTTCTTTAAATCATGCATAAAGCTATTGCAACGATCAATTAGATCATCGTAACTCTCGGCACCTTTGTCATACTTAATAAAATTAGGACTAAATGCGCCTGTATAGTCGAATGCGTCAGGATATTTATCATATATAGGCTTAGTTTCTTTTCCGTCCCAGTCACCAAAATTCATTTCGACTATTCTTTTGTCAACTCGAATCGTCTTATTACCATTAGTTAATATTTGGGCTGTTTGATATGCACGAGTTAGGGGACTGGAATAAACTTGATCAATCTTTGCTTCATCAATAAATTGACTTGTATTCTTGGTATTTATGATGCCGTCCTTACTTAACTCTGGGTCGCTTTTAGACCCAGAAACAATATTGCCTACGTTATGCTCACTGATACCATGTCTGACTAAAATAAGTTTCATAATATAATTCCTCGTATCTGAATTAATAAAGAATATGTGTCTTTAGAGAATTATAGTCTATTTATCTAGGAAGCGCTATTATAAGTTTTTACATTAATTAGCATGTAGGGTAAGATAAATTTATATTTATAATTTGATTGGAGAAAAAAAGTGAATGTGAATCTGATAATTACTGCTGTTGTAGTTCTATTCCTTTTCTACTTAGGGATGGAATACTATTTGAAAAGACGTACTAAACAAAATACTTTGCGATTAGTACAGTTACTTTTAAAACAGGATTATGCGGAACTTGACAAGCTGGTTCAAGATCCACAAATTCAAAAAACGGTATCACTGTATAAAAGAAATCTTTTAAGTTTTAATTCTTATTTGGCTAGAGAAGATGGCCGCAATGCAAATCGTGTGTTTGATCAAATGAATGAACTTAATTTGATGAGTCAACAGAAAATCGACTTTTACGGCAATGCTCAAAGTTATTACATTGAACAAAAAGATAAGAAGCGAGCAGAAATTTGTCATCAAAAGTTGAGTACGGTTCGTAAACATGAAGAAGAAAAAGATTACTTTAACGTGATTTATCAGGTAATGGTAAATGATAATGTCTCATATCAAAAGTTGATTGAGGGTCGACTGAATCATGAACCTGAACATAAGCAATTATCTGATTATTATTTATTGATCCACATCTATCAAATAAAGAAAGATTACGCTAGGGTCAAAGAATGTCAACAATTAGCAGATAAATTGCTGGAAAAGATGAATAGTAAAAATAAAATAGCTTAAACTTAATAGTGGTGTGCAAAGAAGCATGCCACTATTTTAGTGTTGTCAAATATTATTAAATGATATCGCTTACAAAAATGGCATTTAGGGTATATACTTGTGTTGTTGTTATAACAGCATAACAAGTTGGAAAGCGTGAATTAACTTTATGGAGACAAATACAGTACCGCTTTATCAAAAAATGATGCAGGCGTTAATCCATAAAATTGAAATAGGCGCTTTGAAGGAAAATGATAAGTTACCTTCTGAGCAAGAACTTGGAAAACAATTTAATATTAGTCGAATCACTGTCCGCAAGGCTTTAGAAGAACTTCAAAATAGAAATTTTATCTATAAGAAACAGGGGCAAGGCTCATTCGTCCTTGAGCGCAGTAAAAGGAATAAGCATTACAGATATTTACATATTGGAGACAAAATTCGTGAGATGGGAGCGAAAGCTTCTAGCAAGATTTTAGAATTCAATATAATTGCTGACGAACGCCATTTTGATATTAAAGAGAAAATGGGGTTAGAGCCAGCAGACTATCTCTATGAAATTAAAAAAGTTTACTATGCAGATGGTCAAAGAATAATGTATAGACATATTTTTATTGCTTTTGATCGATTCCCAGAAATAAAACTTGATGAATTGAAACATGAGGAAATTATTCCATTGCTCGATGGAAAATATAATTTTATTGATGGTTCTTTTAAATCCAAAGCAAGTGCAGCGTTGGTTGATAAAAGTATTCATAAGTATCTTGATGCGAAAATCCATGATGCGGAAGAAATAATAAATATCGAAGGATACGAAAACGAGCGACTAGTATTTTTGGAACAAGATCATGTTGTAGGCTTCTTACCAATGTACTTAAAAGTGGATACAAAACCATTTTAGGAGGAGAATTATGTCAACACCAGATATTGTCTTAACAAGAATTGATAATCGTTTAGTCCATGGTCAAGTTGGAGTAGTTTGGACTTCAGCTATTGGAGCTAATTTATTGCTTGTTGCTAATGATGCAGCTGCAAATGATCCGCTTCAACAAGAACTAATGACTGCTACCGCTGAATCTTCTGGAGTTGGAATTAGATTTTGGACTTTGGATAAAACAATTTCTACAATTTCCAAAGCCAGCCCTCGTCAACATATTTTCTTAGTTGTAAAAACCCCTGAAGATGTATTGAAGTTAGTTAAAGGCGGTGTTCCAATAAAGTCCGTTAATGTTGGTAACATGCATTTTTCAGAAGGCAAAGTACAAATTTCAAAGAAAGTATTTGTTGATGAAAAAGATAAGGAAGCTTTTAACGAATTAATTGATGCAGGTGTTGAATGCTACATTCAAGATGTTCCAGAAGATAAAAAGGACGTTTTAAGTAAATTTTAGATAACATTTTTGAGAGGTAATCATTATGACTGTTAGTTTAGGTCAAGGTTTAATTATATCTCTCTTTGCAATTATCGCGGGTGCAGACTTCTGGTTGGAAGGTTTCTATATTTTTCGACCAATGATTGTATGTACTATTACTTGGAGACTTAAGATTAGGAATTATTGCTGGTGGATTAACTGAATTAGCTTTTGCAGGGCTAACACCTGTTGGTGGGACTCAACCACCTAACCCAATTATGGCTGGTATTATGACTGTGGTATTAGCTTACACTACGGGTCATAGTCCAGCTACTGCAATTGGCTTGTCACTTCCATTCTCAATTCTGATGCAATATATTGTTTTGTTCTATTACTCTGCATTTTCATTATTGACTAAGAAAACAATGGAATATGCTGGAAAAGCAGAAACTAAAAAGTTTACCGGTATTGTATTAGCCCCAACATTTATTGTTGCTCTTACTTATGGTATTTTCACATTCTTATGTGTATATGCAGCTCAAGCACCAATGAGTCAATTGGTTAATGCAATGCCAGGTTGGTTAAGTCATGGTTTTGAAATTGCTGGTGGTATTTTACCAGCCGTTGGTTTTGCAATGCTTTTAAAGAACATGTTGAAGAACAAATATGTTCCATATCTTTTGCTTGGTTTTACAGCAGCATGCTTTATTAAATTTGGTAATTTAATGCCTGTCGCTGTAATCGGAATTGCTTTGGCAATGATCGAATTTGAAAGAGCTAAAAAAGATCGGGACACTAATGAAAAATTAAGAGAAATTGAACAGAATGCAAATAGCGGAGGCGACAATGATGGAATCTAATGTTTCGCAACCATCTAAAAGAGGTAAGCTAACAAAGCATGATGTTAGAAAGATTGGTTTAATGTCAATCTTTAACCAATCTCAAATGAACTATCAGTTAATGCAAGCTGGTGGTTGGACTTTAGCTATCCTTCCTGCATTAAAGAAAATCTATGGAAAAGATAAAAAAGGTCTAAGTGCTGCAATGAAGGGTAACCTTGAGTTTATGAACACCAATAACTATGCGGCACCATTGTTAATGGGATTGGAAATGTCTCTTGAAGAAAATGGTGAAAGTAGATCAACCATTGATGGTTTAAGAGTCGCATTATTCGGACCATTAGCTGGTATCGGGGATGCGATTACCTAGTTTACTATTTTACCAATTGTGGCTGGTATTACAGCATCTTTTGCTAAAGAAGGAAGTATTTTAGGCCCACTAATCTTCTTCTTAGTATATGTGGGTATGTTTTTACTTAGAATGCCCATTGCGCAATTAGGTTATTCTGCCGGGACCAAAGCTGTTTCTAAAATTAGAAAAGATTCAGCTATTGTTTCTCATGCTGCTAGTGTACTAGGTTGTACAGTTATTGGTGGTTTAATCGCTACTTATGTTCAAATTACAGTAAAGTGGAAAATCCCAGTAACTGCTACAAAAACAATCTCCATTCAAAAAGCATTCTTCGATAATATTTTCCCTAATGTTCTTCCATTAGCTTATACATTTTTACTCTATTATTTAGTTAAGAAAAAGAATGTTAGCCCAGTAGTTTTAATTGTTATTACTTTTGTATTAGCAATCGTATTTTCTTGGTTGGGAGTACTTTAAAATGGAAATTATTGTTACAGGACATGGGAATTTTGCCAGTGGTATTGAATCCACAGTAAAATTACTTGCTGGAAGTATTAAAAACGTTAAATATATAAATTTTACAGAGGGTATGGGTGAAGAAGATCTAATGCAAGATTTTCAGAAAGCCATTGAATCAGATAAGCATATTGTTTTCTTCTGTGATTTATTAGGAGGTACTCCTTATAAACAAGCTGCTGTTATATCTACAAAATCTGATAAAGATATTTCGGTAGTTTGTGGCTGTAATGTAGGCGCATTGTTGGAAAACGGTTTAACTGGAATAGACAAATTTACTGATTCAGTTGAACTAGCCAATTCTCTAATTAAGTCTACTAAACAAGGAATTAAATTATTCGGTATGTCTAACCATACTAATGCTACTGAACCACTATCTGATGGAATTTAATATATAAAAATATTCTGAGATAAATAGTAAATTGACTATCTTACGAGATAGCTGATTCACTGTTTTTTTATTAAAGTTTAGAGAAGTATTTCAGTAAATCTTTTCATGTTTTTCCATTGTTCTGATGGTAAAGAGGTAAACTTTTACAGAATGCAACCGTTTTCTTCAAAAGCACGATCTTTGTACCTATAATGTGAATTGAACACTAAAAGAAAAAGGAGCTTACTTATTATGAGAAAGATTTCAAAAGACGTTGCGCAACATATGGAAAAATTATCAAATGAAGATGGAGTTATCAGTGCCTTAGCAATTGATCAAAGAGGTTCTTTAAAGAATATGTTGGCTCAAGCAGCAAACAAGCCTGCAGATGAAACAACCATTGTAGATTTTAAGGAAGCAGTTTCAAGTGAATTGACCCCTTATGCTTCAGCAATTCTAACTGACCCTGAATATGGTTTACCTGCAACAAAAGTAAGAGACAAAAATTGTGGGTTATTGCTTTCTTATGAAAAGACAGGCTATGATACTACAGAACCAGGAAGAATGTGTGATTTGATTCCAGATCAATCAGCTTTAAGAATTAAGAAAGATGGAGCAGACGCCGTTAAGTTCTTACTTTACTATGATCCAGATGAAAGTGATGAAATTAATGACAAGAAGAAAGCATTTGTAGAAAGAGTAGGTGCCGAAACTAAAGCAAATAATCTGGCATTCTTCTTAGAGCTGTTAACTTATGACGGTAAAATGGATAGTATTAAGAGCGAAGAATATGCTAAAGTTAAGCCAAATAAAGTCCTTAGAACAATGAAAGAGTTCTCTAAATCCCAATATGATGTTACTGTTCTAAAAGTTGAAATGCCATTTAATATTGAATTTGTTGAAGGACATAATGGCGGTAATAATGTGGTTTACACCGAGAGAGAAGCTAAAGAACTTTTAAAGAAGCAATCTGATATAACTGATTTACCATATATCTTCTTATCAGCAGGTGTTACCTCAGAAGAGTTTATCGATGAAATCAATATGGCAAAAGAAGCTGGAGCTGAATTTAACGGAGTTCTTTGTGGACGCGCTACTTGGAAGCCAGCAGTAAAGCCTTTCGCAGCAGAAGGAGAAAAACAAGGTAGACAATGGCTTGCTAAAGACGGAAAGAAGAATATCGAGAACTTAAACGAAGCACTTAAAGGTGCTAAGTCTTGGAAAGGTAGACTAGAAGTTGAAGAATAAAAAAATCCTCTGAAATTGTATTAAATGTTCAATTTCAGAGGATTTTTTTGTCTAATAATTTATTGTTTAGCAAATCCAGTTCTTACTGAATAAGCATCTGTAAATATTCTAGCCATTATTTGAAGTGGGAGACGCGAGCGAACCTCATAATCGGGAAAATAATTGGTTTTTGACATATAACCCATAAAAACTAATGTTGAAAGACTAGCAAGTTGACCATCTGGATTAGTAGTAAATGTCAGAGTAGGAATATCATTTTTATTTAAAATTCTACCAGCAGTAACCAATTCATTTGTGTTTCCATTTAGGCTGATGAAGATAACAACTGCATCTTGCTTTATTCTTTTTGCCATTGTAGTGATGATATTAGGATCAGAGTGAAATTCAACATATTTTCCCATTAATTGCAATTTAACCATAATTTCACTAGCAATTGACTCTGATAGACCGCGTGCAAAGATATAAATAATTTTTGCTTGTCTTGTCATAGAAATACTATCTTCCAATGTACTGTAGCTGAGATTGTGAAGCGTATTATTCATTTCAATTTCGTTTTTAGTGATTACGCTTTTAATCTTGTCATCTGCTTCATTTAAAACATCGAAGAGAAGATTAGAATGATTACTTAGTTTGAGTGCTTCTCTATAGGAAGTATAGCCACTGTAACCCATTTTTTGCATTGTTCTAACAATGGTTGCCGTTGAAACATGGGCAAATTGGCTAAGCTTAACAATTGACATATTTACGATTTTCTTGGGATTATTCTGAACAATTTTCCATAAATGTAGTTCAGCATTACTTAAATCAGTTTTTGACATAGTTTTCTCCAAAATGTAACGTCTTTACAAGTTTACACAGAAAGCGCTTATAATTATGAAAAGCGTTACTCATATCTCTAAGTATACTAATAATGTAAGCGATAAGAAAAGGAGTATTGGTTCAATGATTTATACAGTAACACTTAATCCGGCAATTGACTTAGTCATTGTCACACAATCTTTAAAACCTAATACAGTTAATCGAACCGAAAAATTTGAACTCCAACCTAATGGAAAAGGAGTAAATGTATCAGTCATTTTAAATAAGTTGGGAGTTAAAAACGTAGCTACTGGAATAGGCGGTGGCTTCACTCTAGATTATATTCAGAAATGTTTAGAGAAGAAAGGGATTCCAACACATTTTCTCAAAGTTAAGGAACCAACACGAGTAAACGTATTTACTAGAGTCCTTGATGAAAATGTGGAATATAAAGAGGTTAATCCAGGACCGGAAGTAAATATAGAAACTCAAACCAAATTTATTAGTTACTTAAGAGAAACACTTCAAAAAGATGATACGATCATCATTTCGGGAAGTTTTTCGAAAGGAATAAAGAAAGATTACTTGGTTGAGATTGCCAAAGTAGTTCATGAAAAAAGAGCCAAATTAGTAATTGATTGCAGTTCTAAAGTCGTGTTAGAAACTTTAAAATATCAACCATATCTCTTGAAGCCAAATGATGAAGAATTAGCAAGCTTCTTTGATGTTGATGATAAGTTAACCGATGAAAAAATTGTTGAACTAGCAAATAGATTAATTGATGCGGGATGCCAAAATGTACTGGTTTCTTTGGGAGCCAGAGGCGCAGCATTTATTAACAAGGACCACGTATATTGGGGCAATGCTCCTAAAGTACAAGCTTTAAATACTGCTGGAGCTGGAGATACAATGCTGGGAACTTTCATTGGTAAGCAAGAATTAGGCATGACTGCTTCAGAAAGTTTAAAACAAGCAATTGCAGCAGGAAGTGACACAGCTACAAGAACCGGTTTGACAGATTTTGATTTAGAAAAATATTTGAATCAAATTGATGTGGAAGAAAGGAAGAATCAAAATGGCTCAATATGATTTAGTTGGGGCAACAGGATGTGCTACTGGTGTAGCCCACACCTTTATGGCAGAGGAAGCACTTGAAAAAGCCGCAAAAAAATTAGGGTATACCATTAAAATTGAAACACATGGACAAACTGGTGTAGCCCACGAACTCACCTCTGAAGAAATAAAAAATGCCAAAGGTGTAGTTGTTGCTTCTGATGTTGATGTGGATTCTGATAGATTTGCTGGCAAGAGAGTAGTCATCGTGCCAGTTACTCGGGGCATTAAGGAACCAGAGAAGCTTATTAAAGAGGCACTTAATCCTGATACTCCTATATATAAACCAGGTCAAGCACCTAAAAAAGGTGAAGAGAGTAAAAAGGTAGAAGCCGAAAACTTTGGTACTAAGATATATACATCATTAATGAATGGTGTTTCACATATGTTACCATTCGTTGTAGCTGGTGGTGTGCTGGTAGCTATCTCATTCTTCTGGGGGTATTTATTCAGCTGATCCAAAGAGTAGTCAGTATAACGAATTTGCATATATGCTGAATACCATTGGTAGTACTACGATGGGACTAATGGTTCCAGTATTAGCTGCCTTTATTGCTGAAGCATTGGCTAAGAGATCAGGATTGGTTGTTGGTTTTGCCGCCGGAATGATCACAAGCAACGGTGGTGGCGGATTCTTAGGAGCAATTATTGGTGGTTACCTTGCTGCAGTTGTAGTATTGCTTCTTCAAAAAATCTTAAAGCCATTACCTGATAAAGAATTTAGAGGACTCAAATCGATCTTCCTTTATCCAGTTTTAGGTGTATTTATTACTGGTGCAATTATGTTTTGGCTTAATGGTCCAATCAAGGCTATTAACCTAAGTTTGATGTCATGGCTAAAAGGATTTGAAAATTCTAGTCCAATTCTCTTGGGTATCATTATCGGTGTAATGTGTGCTTCTGACTTTGGTGGCCCAATTAACAAGGCTGCTTACGTAACTGGTACTGGACTTCTTGCTCAAGGTAATTACTACTTCATGGCTGGTGTATCTGCAGCATGTATTGCACCACCATTGGCAACTGGATTTGCCGTTTTGTTAAACAAGAAAGCTTATAACAAGAATGAACGTACTGCTGGTTATGTAAACTTCTTATTGGGTTCAACTCATATTACTGAAGGCGCCATTCCATTTGCTGCTAAACACCCACTTTGGAATATTCCAGCATTCATGGTTGGTTCCTCAATTGCCGCTGCTTTAACATATGTTTCAAGAATTCAAGTACCTGCTCCACACGGTGGTTTCATTATCTTGCCATTAGTTAATAAACCATTCTTATGGGTATTATGGATTGTAATTGGTGCTTTAGTTTCAGGAATTCTGCTTGCATTGATTGCAGGAAGATTCGCTAAGAAGGATCCTGAATTTGAAAGTGCACCTGATGTTGATATCTTTGGTAAAGAAGAAAACATTAATACTGTTCAAGAAAATATTACTGCACCTTCTACTAACACAGAAAAAGTTGATAAATACAATCCAAATGACATTTTGAATAAGGATGATATTAAGCTTAATGTCGATGTAGCTGACCGGGATGCTGCCTTAAAATATTTGGCTGATCTTGCTGTTAAAAATGGCCTAGCTACAGACAGTGAAGATGTTTATAAACAATATTTAGTAAGAGAAAAAGAAAGCTCAACAGGTATGACGGATGGCTTTGCAATTCCCCATGCACATTCTCCAGCTATTAAACAATCTGCGATGTTAATTCTAAAGTTAAAGACACCTATTGAGTGGAATTCATTAGATGGTAAAAAGATCAATACAGTAATTTCTTTCTTGATCCCTGAAAATGCAAGTAAAGATCATTTACAATATCTTTCAAATACTGCTAAATTATTGACCCACAAAGACTTTATTCAAAAATTAGATAATGCACAAACTCCTCAAGAAATAAAAGATTTATTTACCCAAGTTTAATAAAAGTCGCTAAAACAATTCCAAATAGATTTTATTTGACAGTCCGTATAAATACGGATTGTTTTTTTGTTTCTATTGATTATTTTTTGAAATTAACTGGTTATAGCCATTTACATTAAAGCGGTTTCATGATATAGTATTAATTGAAGTGGTACTAACCAGTACAGAGGTGAGAAAAATGACTAATCCACTTTATAAGGAATTAATGGAAAAAATCGAAAAGAAGATTAGGGATGAATATCAACCTAATCAGAAGTTACCTAGCGAACGGGAGCTAGTAAAAATGTACGGAATAAGTCGTAGTACAGTTCGACTGGCACTAAACGACTTAGAAGAAAGAGGTATTATTTACCGACTTCATGGAAAAGGGACTTTTGTTTCTCCAGTTTTTATTGACCAACCCAACTTGGGTAACATGTATTCATTTAGTAGTCAGATGAGCACAGAGGGAAGACACCCAACAACTAAGAATATTTCTTTGAAGTTGGAAGTTCCGGAAAAAGAAATTGCTCAACAATTGAATCTGTCAGAGGGAGAAAAGGCATACGAGTTGCGGCGGTTGAGATTGTCTGAAGGCGAGCCCTTTATGTACAGTCGAACCTACCTACCCGTAAATATTTTCCCAGACTTAAAGATGTCAGATTTGAATCAAGATACTTTATACGGCGTGATGAAGAAAAAATACCGTCAAATCAGTGTCTTGGCTTTCGAAGATGTGCAAGCTGTTAACTTGGGTCAAGAAAAAGCAGAGTTGTTACATGTAAAAACTGGCACTGCAAGTTTAAATATTAATCGTAAGACGATTAATGATAAGAATGTCCCAATAGAATTCACCCAGACACTGGCTCGTGGTGATAAGTTTGTATATCGTTCAAAACAATATAATCAGTTTTAAGAATGTGAGGTTATCAAATGTTTTCAAAAACAGATGCAGAGTTAAAAGATTTAGGTGCTGTAATCACTACTCGTGAAATTCAACAACAACCACAACTTTGGGAAGAAACTCTTAGCATTTACCAAAATAAGAAGGAAGAAATTGAAGCTTTCTTAGACAAGATCTACCAACGTTTTGGTAAAGTTAAAGTTATTTTCACTGGTGCTGGTACTAGTGCTTATGTTGGTAATACTGTAATGCCATATTTGCGTAAACATGGTGATCGTAATAAGTACGACTTTGAAGCAATTGACACTACTAAGATTGTTTCAACACCAGAAGACTATTTAGAAGAAGATACACCTACTATTTTGGTTTCTTTTGCTCGTAGTGGTAACTCTCCTGAATCAGTTGCAACAGTTGAAATTGCTAAGAAGATTGTTAAGCATTTGTATCAAATGGCAATCACCTGTGCTCCATCAGGCCATTTAGCTAAAGACCTTGAAGGTGATGAAACTGGTTTGATCTTACTTATGCCAGCTCGTTCACTTGACCAAGGATTTGCAATGACCGGTTCATTCTCATGTATGGCATTAGCTACCTTATTAGTTTTCGATACTTTGGACGATGAAAAGAAGGCACAAAACGTTAAGGCAATCGCTAAGATGGGTGAATCAGTAATTGAACGTGAAGACCAAATTCAAAAGCTGGTTGATACTGACTATGATCGAATTACATACATTGGCTCAGGTGCATTAGGTGGTCTTGCTGAAGAAGCTCGTTTGAAGATCTTGGAATTAACTGCTGGTAAGGTAGCCGCTTTATTTGATACTTCAATGGGTCTTAGACACGGACCAAAGTCATTCCTTGATGACAAGACTATTGTGTTTGACTTTGTATCAAACAATACATACACAAGACAATACGACCTTGATATCTTGAACGAAATCAAGAATGACGAAATTGTGCCATTAGTAATGGGTGTAGGACAAGAAAAAGCTGGCCAAAACTTTGACGGTAAATTCTTTAGTTTTGAAAATAAGGACTTATTACCAGATGCTTACTTGGCCTTGCCAGACATCATGTTTGGTCAAACAATTGCTTTGTTAACTTCAGTTAAGGTGGGCAACACTCCAGATACTCCATCACCAACAGGTACAGTCAACAGAGTCGTTAAGGGTGTAACGATTCATGAGTTCTCTAAATAAATGAGGAAAGAATCATGACATATTTTATACACGCAGAGAAGTTCTTCTTAGAAAATAAGACCGAATTTGGTGGCTATTTAGAGATAGATGATCATGGCAAGTTTGGCTTTTATTACCCAGAAGAGCAAAAGCCCGATGGAAAAATAATCGATTATGGGGATAAGTGGATAGCTCCAGGTCTAGTAGACACGCATATTCACGGCTTAGCTGATGAGGACACTATGAACAGTGATTGGTCAGGGATTAATAAGATCTCTGAAAGCTTATTGGAAGCTGGAGTCACTTCATGGCTGCCTACTACCATTACAGACAGTGATGAACGCTTAATTGCAACTTGTGAAAAGTTTGCAGCTCATAAAGGCGAAGAAACTGGTGCCAAAATCCAAGGCTTGCATTTTGAAGGGCCTTATTTTACCGAAAAGCACGCTGGGGCAGAGAATCCAAAATATATGCGTGATCCAACAATTGCTGAATTGCGTCGTTATGAGAAAGCTTCAGCTGGCATGCTGATTAAGATGTCTATGGCACCTGAAAGAAATAATGCAAAAGAGTTTGTACGCCAAGCAGTTAGAGACGGAATAACTATTTCTTTGGGGCACTCTGCCTCAAATTATAGGGATGCAATGGCCTGTGTTGAAGCTGGTGCTACAATGTTTTGCCATACTTACAATGGTATGGATCCAATGTCGCAACACTCTCCTAATTTGTTAGGGGCAGCTTTTTCTGCACGGTTAGTTACTGACGAATTGATTTGTGATGGACACCATGTATTAGAGCCAACAATTAGGGCTTTAATTGCAGCTAAGGGCCCAGAACATATCTGTTTAGTTACTGACTGTATCCAGGCTGGATTAATGCCAAATGGTGATTATAAGTTAGGTGAATTACCAGTTTATGTTAGAGATGGTATGGCACGACTTAAGAGCAATAACAGTTTAGCTGGGAGTATTCTGCTCTTAAAGCAAGCAGTGAAGAACTTGGTTGACTGGAATGTTGTAACCCCTGAAGACGCAATCATGATGGCGTCATATGTGCCAGCACGCTCAATTAATAAGCTGGACTGCTGTGGCTCAATTAAACCGGATAAACCAGCTGATTTTATTGTTTTAAATAAAGATATGACTTTATGTGAAACATACGTAGACGGGGTTTCGCGCTACAAAAATAAAGAAGTACGTTAAAAAGTTTAAACAAATAAATTGACAAATTGGTTATAACCAGCTACAATTCAGGTATAAGAAAGCGATTACAATAGTATAGCCTAAGGAGGACGGCAGAGATGAATATTGTAGGTGCAAGAATTGATGGTCGTTTAGTTCACGGCCAGGTTGCCAACTTGTGGACCCCAAAACTACAAGCTGACCGAATTATCGTTTTGGATGAAGATATTGTTAACGACGATATCCAAAAAAGTGGTTTAAGAATGGCTACTCCAATGACGACTCGCCTAAGCGTTTTAACGTGTAAGACGGCAGCTAACCATTTGCTTAACAATCGCTATGGTAATCAACGATTGCTAATAGTTGCTAAGAAACCACAAGAGTTTTTAAACCTGATTAATGAAGGAGTTAAGCTTGATTCCATTAATGTGGGTACTATGTCACAGACTAATACAACTCAAATGATTACCAAACAAATCAATGTGGAGAAAGAAGACATCAAAGTCTTTCATGAATTGAAAGATAAAGGCGTATATCTTTTTGCACAAGTAAATCCTAGTGTTGAAGCTCATGATTTCATGAAGCTTTTAGATGAAAATACAAAGTAGATAGGAGAAGGTAAAAATGGCTTGGTGGCAAATATTATTAATCACCCTTTATGCGGGATTACAAATATTAGATGAGTTGCAACTTTATTCAGGTCTTAATACCCCAGTTGGTGCCGGTTTTATTGTAGGTATTATCATGGGTGACCTTCAAACAGGTTTACTTATCGGTGCATCAATGCAATTGATGGTTTTAGGTGTTGGTACTTTCGGTGGTGCATCTAAGATCGATGCTACTATTGGTACTGTTTTAGCAACAACATTTTCAGTTTCTATTCATGGTATGAGCCCACAAGTAGCGATTTCTTCAATTGCTGTTCCAGTTGCAACTATCATGATTCAATTGGACATTTTGGCTCGTTTTACCAACACTTACTTTGCACACAGAATTGACCATGATATCGATAACTTCAACTACAAGGGAATTGAAAGAAACTTCTTGTTAGGTGCATTACCTTGGTCATTATCACGTGCAATCCCAGTATTCCTTGCTTTAGCATTTGGTCGTGGCTTGGTTCAAGCAATTGCCAACGCTTTGAACGGTAGCTGGGCATGGTTAGGTAATGGTTTGGCACTTGCTGGTGCTACTTTACCTGCTGTTGGTTTCGCTATCTTGCTTCGTTACTTACCTGTTAAGAAACACGTCGCATACTTGATTATGGGTTTCACAATTACAACCTTGTTCACTGTTCTGTTTACTAACATTCAAACATTGGGTACCGGTCTTGCTGCAGCAAGCAAAGGCTTCACAGCTAGCTTTAACGGTATGCCAATGCTTGCAATTGCAATGTTGGGCTTCGCTTTGGCAATCCTACACTATAAGCGTACGATCGCAACAGTAGCCCCAGCTTCAGCAACTAAGCAAACAATTCAAAAGTCAAGTTCTAGTTCTAATGACGAAGGAGAGATCACTGATGACGAACTCTAAAACTCAATATAAATTAACTGAAAAAGACTTTAAACAGATTAATAAACGTTCATTGTTCGCTTTCCAATTAGGCTGGAACTATGAAAGAATGCAGAACTCAGGGTATCTTTACACGATCCTGCCACAACTTCGTAAGATCTATGGTGATGGCACTCCTGAGTTAAAAGAAATGATGAAAACCCATGCACAGTTTTTCAACACTTCTAACTTCTTCAACACCATTATTACTGGTATTGACTTAGCTATCGAAGAAAAAGAAGGTATCAAGGGTAAAGATACTGTAAGTGGTTTGAAAGTTGGTTTGATGGGTGCCTTTGCTTCCATTGGCGACTCAATCTTCGCCGCTTTGATTCCAACTATCTTTGGTGCTTTGGCAGCTGCAATGGGTAAAGAAGGAAATCCAATTGGTTTATTTATTTGGATTATCGCTAACATTGCTATCTGTGTGTTCCGTTGGAAACAATTACACTTTGCTTATGAAAAAGGAACCGCCCTTGTTACTGAAATGAGGGACAAGTTAAACGCATTGACTGATGCTGCTACAGTTTTAGGTGTATTCATGGTCGGAGCTTTGGTAGCTACGATGATTAACATTAAGTTCGCATGGGTACCAAAAATCGGTGGCGTTACGATGAATATCCAAAATAATCTGGATATGATTATTCCTAAACTTTTGCCAGCCTTAATTGTTGGATTTGTTTACTGGCTATTAGGCAAGAAGGGTATGACTTCAACTAAAGCAATTCTGGTTGTTTTGGTATTGTGTGTAGTCTTAGGTGGTTTAGGCATCTTAACTAAGGCTTAGAAAAAAGGAGAATAATTGATATGGCAAAAGAATTAATTTTAATCAGTCATGGAAAAATGGCAGATGGCATTAAGGAAAGTTGCGAATTAATTATGGGGCCACAAGAACATGTCCATTCTGTTTGCTTATTGCCTGAAGAAAGCCCTGAAGACTTCAAGAAGAAATTTGATGATGAAGTAGCTAAATTCGATTTGAATGATGTAATTGTCTTCTGCGATTTAATGGGAGGCACACCTTGTAATGTAGTTAGTCGTTTAATCATGGGCGGCGAAAAAATTCACTTAGTAGCTGGAATGAACTTACCAATGGTTATTAGCTGGATTAACGCACAAATGATTGGCAATGATAATGATTATGTTGATGCAGCTAAGCAAGGCGTGGTTGATATTAATCAATATTTAGCAAACATGGGTAAATAAATTTGAGATGTAATAACGATGAGTTAGATCATCGTTATTTTTATAAAAACTGAGGATAAATATGGCTTATAAGTATTGTTTGCGCTATGTATTAGATCCAAGAACTAATACTCCAAAGAAAAATGCCGCTTTATTTGACTTCGTGAAAAAGGGACAAATTGATGATGTATGTTTTATTTTGAACGGCGAAGAAATAAATCATAGTCATTTAACAAAAGAAGAAACTGATTTTTGGTTAGATGCTGTTAAGCCTCTCCAAAAAAAGTTAGCCCAAATGAATGTAACGACAAGTTTAAATCCATGGACGACAATCATGCATTCGGATCGTGGTTTTAAAGTAAATCCTAAAATTGGCTTTAAAACGTTTGTAGATGTGAATGGTGACCAAGCAAACGACATGGCTTGTCCAGCAGATCCAACGTGGCGCAACTATTTATGTGAGCGTTACGCACAATATGCTAGCATTCATCCAAGACGCTTATGGTTGGAAGATGATTTTCGTCACTACAACCATACGCCACTAAAATTAATGTGTTTCTGCCCTTACCACATGAAGATTTATCAAGAAAAATTAGGTAAGAAAGAGAGCAGAGCAGAATTTGTAAAGCACATGTTCAAGCCAGGTAAGCCAACACTTGAAAGAAAAGTCTATCTTGATCAAGCTAGAAAAGAAATGATTGAGACAGAACATTTGATAGAAAAAGCCGTTCATAAAGTTAGCCCTGAAACTGATTTGGCTCAAATGACCTCTTTCCCTGATTGGCATGCTATAGAAGGAAGAGATTGGGCAGGATTGTTTGATGCTCAACGTGGTGAAAATCATCCAAGAGTTGCCCGTCCTCACTTACCTGCTTATAACGAAGTTTCACCAATCCAATATGGACGTGACTTTGAAAGCTATAGCAGAATGACAGTAGCCTACTTGGGACCTGATGCAGTTATTTTGCCTGAACAGGAAAATGCAATGTGGACGCCAATGGTAAAATCCAAAAAGTTCATTGCTTTCCAAATCATTACAACGGCTTTGATGGGTGCACAAGGCATTATGCTTAACCTATTTGACATGATGGGAAATGGCGTGAGTCCTGAATGGAAATATGCAGAAATGTTAGCTGAGATCAAGCCATTTATGAATGAGCTGCTAAAACATCGCCTGAAGATGACGACTTTAGCAGGGATTAAGATTCTAGTTGATCAAGATTCAGCTTACACAATTCATACCAGAGAAGGTAAGATCCCCGAAGAAATGTTGCCAATTGAAAAGGAATGGGCAGCTCTTCTAGCAAGCTTTGGTTTTGCTACAACTATTTTACCGATTCAACATGGTAATTGTGATTTAAGTGGAAAAACAGTTGCTATTGCAGGACAGTTATTGCGTAATTTATCAAATAGTGAAATTACCTCTCTGATTAAGAACAATGTGGTTTTGCTTGATGGTGAAAGTATTCAAGTTTTGCTTGATAGAGAACTAGGCGACTTAATCGGAGTAGAACAGGGTGAATGGCATCCTTGCAAGACTGGTTATCAATCATTTGAAGAAGCAAAGGGCATAACAGTAGATGGAGTAGATAACCCTAGAGTTACAATGCTGCAACATACAGGAGACTATTTACAATTAACATATAGTAAGGAAGCTAATGTAAAAGTTTGGACTGAAGCTATTAACTCTATTGATGACAAATTAGGGCCAATGATGTCCATTGTCGATAATCATATCTTGCTGTTGCCAATGAGTCATGATATTAAGCATGGCTGGGAATCACAATATTCAACCTACAAAGAAGGGATATTGCAACAAATGATGTCCAGTATGGAGCATTGTGATTATCTGATTGATATGCCGAATGTGAAATTAAATATCGATTATGAGCAAAACACAATGTGGGTATCTAATTTCGATTTAGACACCTATAAGGAAATTAAATGGCATTTTAGTAAAAAGCCAAATGATAGTGCAGTGGTAGTCCGTAGACAAAAAGATCAAGTGCAAAAAGAAAAAGTTGCAATTGAAATCGATGGAGAAGTTGCCACTATAAAAGCAAATTTGAATTCCCTAGAAACAATCCAAATATTGTTTTAAATGACCAAGGAAGACAAAGATATTCAAATTGAGAGGAATTTTAAAATGAGAAAAATTACGCCTGAAGTTGCTAAGCATATGGAAAAGTTGTCGACTAAGGACGGTGTCATCAGTGCCGTTGCTATTGACCAACGTGGTTCTTTAAAGAAGATGTTAGCTAAGGCTGCGAATAAGCCAGCTGATGAGACTACTATTGTCGATTTCAAGAAAGTGGTTTCATCTGAATTAACACCCTATGCTTCAGCTATTTTGACTGATCCTGAGTATGGTATCCCTGCAACTAAAGTAAGAGATGACAACTGTGGTTTGCTTCTTGCCTATGAAAAGACTGGGTACGATACAACTGAACCAGGCAGAATGTGTGACTTGATTGCGGATGAATCAGCTCTTCGCATCAAGAATGATGGAGCAGATGCTGTTAAGTTCATGCTTTACTACGATCCAGATGAACCAGACTCAATCAACGACAAGAAGAAAGCCTTCGTAGAAAGAGTTGGTGCAGAAACTAAAGCTAATGACTTAGCCTTCTTCTTAGAAGTTGTTACCTACGATGGTCACATGGATTCAGTTCAAAGTGAAGAATACGCTAAGGTAAAGCCTGATAAGGTATTTAAGACGATGGAAGAATTCTCAAAGCCACAATATGATGTAACTGTTTTAAAGGTTGAAATTCCATTTAACATTAAATACGTTGATGGATTCAATGGTGACAACAATGTTGTTTATACTCAAGAAGAAGCAAAGAAGTTATTGAAGAAGCAATCAGACATTACTGATTTGCCATACATCTTCTTATCAGCTGGGGTAACCTCAGAAGAATTCATCGCTGAAATTAAGATGGCTGAAGAAGTAGGTGCTCAATTCAACGGCGTTCTTTGTGGTAGAGCAACTTGGAAGCCATCAATTGAACCATTCGCAGCTGAAGGTGAAGACGTAGGCCGCAAGTGGCTTGCAACCCAAGGTAAAGAAAACATCGAGAACTTGAACAAGGCATTGACAGGAGCTAAGCCCTGGAAGGATAAGCTTTCTGTAGAATAATAGTGAGTAAGATTAATAATTAGAATTTAGATAAGAAATAGCCATGTTATGTCTGTAAATTTCCCCCCTCTTCAAAAAATTTAAGACTTAAGTGAATTATTCAAATCTAAACTTATTATTGAAATAGTTAGCCAAAGGCTAACTATTTTTATATGGAGCATTTTCCCAACAAAAAAGGCCTGCAATGGAACTTAACTGCAAAAGTTGAGTCTACATTCAGGTCTTTTGAACTGAGACATAAAAATTAGACAGTTTAAAATACAGGATTAATAGAGGCTGGATTCCGATATTCTTTCGGAGTTAAGCCTTTTAATCTGCTCTTTATCCTTTCTTCGTTATAGTATTCGATATATTCTTCGATTGCTTGAGCTAATTCTTGAAGACTATGGTACTTGTATTCTTGATCATAGAACATCTCTGTTTTGAGCAAGCCAAAGAAGTTTAGCCCATCATCCATGGAATTACCTTTTCTAGACATGCTTTGAGTAATACCATGAAACTTTAAAGCACGCTGATATCTTGGCCTTTGGTATTGACAGCCCTGATCAGTATGAAAGATGCAATTATTAAGAGCCGTTTCCTTGGCAAAAGCCTTATCAAGCATTGTCATTACTAACTCCATGTCTGGATGTTTGGAAATAGTGTAAGAGACTATATCGCCTCTACAACCATCCAAAATAGGTGGTAGATAAAGCTTTTCACCATTGAGATGAAATTCAGTAATGTCAGTGTACCATTTCATGTTGGGCATTGGTGCAAAGAAATCACGACGAATTAAATTAGGGGCTATCTTGCCAATAGTTCCCTTGTAGCTTGAATACTTACGCTTGTTGCGTCTGATACCCTTAAGACCCAATTTATGCATCCAGTAACGGACTGTTTTCTCAGTAATATTCCAGCCTTCTTTTATTAACTGGAGTGCCACTTGACGATAGCCATAGCGTCCTTTGTGACGATTAAATATTTCCTTGATCCTTGCAATAAGTTTGGAACGCTTGGGCTTCTTAGGCTTTCGTTTAATTATTTTATAGTAAGAACTTCTGGCAATCGTAGGCAGCTCTGGATGCTCTGCAATTGCATCTAAGACATAGTTCAAGCTAACCTTAAATTCATGCCTTAGATCAGTAATTGCCTTAGCTATTTCTCTCGATCTTTGTCTTGATCCAATTCCTTGCGTGATTTTTGACTCTCTTTGATCACGGGCAGGGCGTCCTTTCTGTTTGATAATGACATTATACCCGTTTCCCTTATATTCTCTAAGCCAAATACTAAGTGTGCCAATACTTTTAAGCCCCGGTTCTAGTGATACTTGTACATATGACTTGGTACTGAAAACAGCTTGCTCAATTGCTTGTTCGTTAAATTCCTTAGAATAAACCTGATAAGGCCTATCTAAAACATTGATTCCAATACATATTAATTAATCTAAGCATGTAATCCAAATTAGCTACATTCGTTTTATATGTTTTAGACAACTGACTTATTGAAATTTTTTCATCTTTCCATTTACGATAAATTTCTATTTTCTGTTCTTTATTAAATTTAGACATAGTAAACATTCTAAGCTAAATAGTGAATTAGTTATCCGACGGGATAATTGATTCAC
>PPYF01525503.1_pt1 | contig 21043 bp, 14 predicted proteins | sample 1559871 | NCBI WGS metagenome assembly PPYF01 (sample SAMN08240021, study PRJNA423297) | Human gut metagenome, whole genome shotgun sequencing project.
AGAAACATTAGATTTTTTCATAGTTAAGGTTTAGGTTAAAAAAATTAAGGGGAGCTGTGAAGCTGCCCTTTTTTCATAATAAAAAGTTAGCCCGAACCGGATTTTATGTGTAACTTTGGCGGATAACTAATTAGCAGTGAAACATAATGGAAGATTTTTTGAAATTTCTCGCGATAGCAGGGGTCATTCTTATGGGAATAATCCAAGAGGTGAATAAGAGGAGTAAAGCAAAAAAAGCGACCAATAAACGCCCCGTTCCCCCGATATCATCACCCACCGAGATAGAGCCGGATGCTGTTCCCATGCCCGAAATGTGGGGCAGACCCAAGTCGCTGGACGAATTGTTTCAGCCTGTATCTACAGAACAGCCGGTTTCCAAAAGGTCTTCGCAACAGGCTTCAAGGTCTTCCCAACAGGCTTCAAGGCAAGCGCCCAAGCAGAAAAAGAAAAAAGAAGAAGTATCCGTTGCCGCATCTCTGGCAAACAGTGCCGCTCAGGACCAGTTGAACGCCAGGCAAGGTTCTCATTACGACGCTCCTCACGAATCATCAGATAACAACGAAGACTTCACAATCCACTCGGCAGAAGAAGCCCGCCGCGCTATTATCTGGGGAGAGATACTTCAACGGAAGTACTAACGGTAATTATGAAGGTTTATTTCAGGCACGGATTACACGGATTACGCTGTTGTTTTATGTAATCCTACTTTCTGGAAACCGTGTTATCCGTGTAATCCGTGCCTGAAACTTTAACAATAAAGCGAATTATTAACTTATTAGATATCAACTGTATTTTAACACGAAATTGTACTATTTATGTCATTCAATCGTATTTCGGCAGCAGAAGCTGCAAGCCTTATCAAACATGGCTACAACATCGGCCTGAGCGGATTTACTCCCGCAGGAACGGCCAAGGCTGTTACAGCAGAACTCGCAAAGATTGCGGAAGCGGAACATGCCAAAGGAAATCCATTTCAAGTAGGTATTTTTACTGGTGCATCTACCGGTGAGTCTTGTGACGGTGTATTGTCACGCGCAAAGGCTATCCGCTACCGTGCTCCCTATACCACGAACTCTGATTTCCGCAAAGCCGTGAACAGTGGAGAGATTGCCTACAACGACATACACCTCTCACAGATGGCACAGGAAGTGCGCTACGGATTCATGGGCAAAGTGAACGTAGCCATCATCGAAGCCTGCGAAGTGACTCCGGACGGAAAGATTTACCTGACGGCCGCCGGCGGTATCGCCCCGACTATCTGCCGTCTTGCCGACCAGATTATCGTAGAGTTGAACAGCGCGCACAGCAAATCCTGCATGGGACTGCATGACGTGTACGAACCGCTCGACCCGCCTTGCCGTCGCGAAATACCTATCTACAAACCGAGCGACCGCATCGGACTGCCGTATATCCAGGTAGACCCGAAGAAAATCGTAGGCGTGGTAGAAACCAACTGGCCGGACGAAGCGCGTTCTTTCGCTGACGCTGACCCGCTGACTGACAAAATCGGACAGAACGTTGCCGACTTCCTTGCTGCGGACATGAAGCGCGGCATTATCCCGCCTTCTTTCCTTCCGTTACAATCGGGCGTAGGAAACATTGCCAACGCCGTGCTCGGCGCACTGGGACGCGACAAGACGATTCCGGCATTCGAAATGTACACTGAAGTGATTCAGAACTCCGTGATTGGGCTGATTCGCGAAGGACGTATCAAGTTCGGCAGTGCTTGTTCGCTGACTGTGACAAATGACTGTCTGGAAGGTATTTACAATGATATGGATTTCTTCCGTGACAAACTGGTGCTCCGTCCGTCGGAAATATCCAACAACCCGGAAGTGGTTCGCCGTCTCGGTATCATTTCTATCAATACAGCTATCGAAGTTGACTTGTACGGCAACGTGAACTCAACTCATATCGGCGGAACTAAAATGATGAACGGTATCGGTGGCTCGGGAGACTTTACCCGCAATGCTTACATTTCTATCTTCACTTGTCCGTCTGTGGCTAAGGAAGGTAAGATTAGCGCTATCGTTCCGATGGTGTCCCACCACGACCACACGGAGCACGATGTCAACATCGTTATCACCGAACAAGGTGTTGCCGACCTTCGCGGCAAGAGCCCGAAAGAACGTGCACAGGCCATCATCGAAAACTGTGCGCACCCTGACTACAAACAGCTACTTTGGGATTATTGCAAACTGACTGGTGGCAGGGCACAGACTCCGCACGCTATTCAGGCTGCACTCGGCATGCACGCAGAGCTGGCTAAGAGCGGTGATATGAAGAATACGGATTGGGCTGAATACGCCAGGTAAGAAAAAGTTGCAAATATAAAATGTAAATAGGTTCGGCTTATAATCAATATGATATAACCGAACCTATTTCATATTGAAATAAACATGAAAACATCGACTATCAATAGACTGCTATTATGTATTTCGCTATGTATCGCCAATATCATGCCTTCTCTTGCCCAAGAAATAGAATTCCAAAAATTTAGCGGAAAAGTAATTGACTCCGAAGGCAAGGCTATATCAGCAGTAAATATTTATATACCGGGCGTTCCAAGGGGAACAATATCAGACAAACAAGGGAAGTTTGTCATTATGGCAAAAGACAAAGAAACTATTTACTGTTCGCATTTGGGAATGAAAAAGACCGAGTTGCAATTAGATAAAAATCAGTCGTCGGGACTAATTATACGAATGGAGTCGGAACCTTACAATCTTCACGAAATAACAATTGTCAAAAACCGCTACATCATGTGCGATACAACGGACGTCTTTGAAGATGATACATATAACTTTGAAATGATAGAACAAAATGCCGAATTTCCCGGCAAAGCGAAAGGGTTGAAAAAGTATCTTACCGAAGCTTTACAATATCCTAAAGAAGCTTTTCTAAAGGGAGAGGAAGGGCAGGTTACCGTTGAATTTACTATCACCAAAAGAGGAACCGTTAAAAATCCCAAGATAGTCAAAAGTGTATCTCCCGCTTTAGATAAAGAAGCCATAAGAATCATCCGGGATATGCCAAACTGGAAACCCGCCATCCAACGGAGCCGCCCTGTAGAAACCCGGCAAAGGCTGTCGATTAATTTTGCAATAATAATAGATTATGAATATGCCCATAAAAAAAGAATATAGAATTTACAGGATTCTTCGCTAAACGGATATAATTGTATTCTCCGGTAAACAAAATCCAACTATTTTTGTTTATTAGAGAATACAATTGTATTTTTGTAGAAGAATCAACAAACTATTTCTATGAAACAATTATTCACCACATTCTATCAACTTAAGGAACGGGTTTCATTGGATTTCATAAGATACCTGTATCATGAAATTCGCTGGGACAATCGGTTGATAGCCATAACAGGCGCACGCGGAACAGGAAAAACGACCCTCATGCTCCAATATATAAAAGAGCATTACCCCGGTTATGGCAACGAAGTGCTCTACGTTTCATTAGACAATATATGGTTCACCACCCACCCTTTATTCGAACTGGCTGACGAGTTTCAGAAAATGGGAGGAAAAGCTTTATTTCTGGACGAAGTACACAAATATCCTACCTGGTCAAGGGAAATAAAAAACATCTATGACAGTTATCCGGATATAAAAATAGTATTCACGGGGTCTTCCTTATTGGAAATACACAAAGGTGAAGCAGACCTCTCAAGAAGAGCTGTCACCTATCATTTACACGGCCTTTCTTTCCGTGAATTCCTACAATTTGAATATGGATATAAAATGGAAGCACTTACACTTCCCGACATCCTGACAAGACATATCGAAATAGCCATGAACATAAGCAAACAATTGAAACCGCTAGTGGCATTCAATGAATACCTGACTTACGGCTATTATCCTTTTTATAAAGAAGATAAAATATTATATCACGAGAAACTGCTCGCCACTTTGAATACAATTTTGGACGTAGACTTACCTTCTACTGAAAAAATAGATTATTACTCCATCGGTAAAATAAAAAAGTTGTTTGCCATTCTTGCCGGTCTTGTACCTTATATCCCCAATATATCAATGCTCAGTAAAGAAATAGAAGTCAGTCGCATCAGCCTGTTGAATTATCTATCTTATCTCCAAAAAGCCCAAGCTCTCCTGTTACTTGACAAAGAGGCTTCCGGCATCAAACAACTGGCAAAACCGGAAAAGATATATTTGGGCAATACTAATTATGCATACGCATTGGGAGGAGAAAAGACGGATATAGGAAATGTCCGGGAAACATTCTTTTTCAATCAAACTGCCGTAAAATGCAAGGTTACCTATTCTTCCCAAATAGACTTTACTTTGAATGAAACATATAATTTCGAGATTGGCGGCAAAAACAAAACGCAGAAACAACTAGCCGGAGTGAAGAACGGTTATCTGGCTCTTGATAATATAGAAATAGGATTCAACAATGAGATTCCACTTTGGCTATTTGGATTAATGTATTAAGTACCTATCTAAGTTCATTTCAAAATTACGAAGAGTCATATAACAGAACTTTAATAAATCCCTCGCTCTTCAACTAAGAACAAGAGCAAGGGATTTATAGTTTATCAGCAACTTATTATTCCACTATACGATTGTAAGTATATGCCTTTTTCCCGCTCACATTAAGCCCCGTCCACTGTTTATCAGATGTAGATATAACATTCCATATCCAACCATTTACATCAGTAATTAGTGTCTTAGACTCAGAAACATAATGCCACGTCCCTTCATAATGATAAGAACTATGTCCATTATAGTCTTGTACACAAGTACCGTTAGCATTAAACGTCCATGTTTGATCAATATCGCTTTGTTTCCATTTACCTATAAAATAAGCAGCTTCAGTACCATCAGCTCCCCCAGTGATTGCATCATCTTTCTTGTCGTCGTCTTTGCTGCAAGATATTATGCTCAAAGCAAAAAAAACGTATAACACTTTTAAAAGAATATTTTTTCCCATTTTTAAACTTAAAAGCCCTCAGTTCCTCAGAACTTTTTTAATTAAACTACGAAGCGTGGAACTGTAATGCCACATCATAAGTTTGAAGGTCCTGAGAAAACCCGTATATACAGATGTAGTAATAGCAGCCCACGCTATAGCGTGAGAACCACTATGTCATCCTTGTATATACATTTTTGAAAGTTTCTCAGGTTTTCAAACTACAAGATAAACATAACGCTTCTTTTTTTTAGAAAAAATCATGGAAAGAGGGCCCTCTTATCCAATGCAAAAATAATAAAAAACTTGTTACCTTAGATATTTAGACTAAAATTATTTCAAATAAGATATTCTTTGCAGGTTCGTCTGAAAGAAATTACTTTCCGATAATCACCTCGCAAACCTTATCTTGGAATGCCCTTGCCTTAGCAGCCGAAAGCACATTCTGATTCATGATGGCAAACGCCACTTCATGTCCGTCCTTCATTCGCAGATAGCCCGCAAGCGCATTGATGGCAGTGAACGAGCCTGTCTTGGCATGAACGTTCCGAAAGGCAGGCGCACTTTTCATCCTGTTTTTCAATGTGCCATCCACACCGCCTACGGGGAGAGATTTATAGAGTTTCTGAAAGATTCCCGTCCGGGAATATGCATATTTCAAGAAATCGACCAGCAGGGCGGGAGAGAGGTAGTTGTAATTGGATAGCCCGCAGCCGTCCGCAATCTTATAGTCTTTCGGGTCATGCCCCAGGCGGCGGATTAACTTCATGATTTCTACGATTCCGTCTTCGGCAGCCACCTGCTTCTTTCCTGTAGCCTGTGCGCCGAGGCGGCAGAGGAATGCTTCCGCATTCAGGTTGTCACTCTCTTTCATCAGTTGGTTCAGGACTTTCTGCACCGATGTATTCCAACCTGCCATTCGTTCCACGTGAACGCTGTCGCGCGGCAATTCCGTGAATGCATAAGACGGGGGAGCAATGATTCCTTTTGCCCGGAGACGTTCGAGGAAAGTGTGCATAAAGAAAGCGGGGGAATCATAGATATTGATATTATCTTTCCGGATGGAAGCGACATTACCCGAAACAACCAAATTATTCCCGTTCGTCAGCCAGTCTCTGGAGAAGGAGAACTTTCCGGCAGAGGAAGTACGTGTCTTTGTCCGGTTGGTCAAAGTGTAATAGGAAGAGAGAGGTTTGCAGGATATGCTTGCCGTATCTCCTTGCAAGGTGGAAGGAACCACGGAGACTTCAACCGTTCCCTTGCAGAAAATAAGCGGAGACAAATACGGCTGGTATCCCGCAGGGGTATCGTCCCATGCCCATCCATGTCCCCAATAAAGGGAGTCTTTCATCGAAACATCACCATATACCTGTCCGTTAATCACGGAAAAAGGAAAAGTTATCACTTCCTCTATCAATGAGTCCATCGCCTGACTGTCAAATTCGGGGTCGAATCCGCCTACTACGTACAGATTGCCTTGGAGCGTATCATGCTCTATCACGCCGTCGTGCCACACTTCCGTACGGAAAGGTTCGTCCGCGTCGGAACGGGAGAGGGCAGTGATAGCCGTCAGCAGTTTCATGGTAGAGGCAGGGCGGGAAAGTTTCTCCGCACGATAGTTGTACAACGGCTTCTTCGCTGTCAGGTCATACACGGAGATGCCGACTTCGGACGCTTCGGGAAGCATCTTTTTGATAAGCGAGTCTATCTGTGAAAAGTCTCTCTGCGCCCACAAAGGCAACAGACAGACGGACAACGTGACTAATAAAAGAACTTTCTTCATACAATACGGTTTATGAATCGAATCACACTCGCAAATATAGCACTTCCCAACTGAATTTGCCCGGAATCAGACAAAAAACAAAGGAGAAAATCTGATAACAAATAGTTAGTGTTCGGGAAAAACAAATGACAGCAGAAAAGAAAATAATAGAAAAAAACACCAAAAAAGTTTATCTGATAAAAGGAAATATTTACTTTTGTGGCATGTAGAGAAGAGGATGCCCTAAAAAAGGCTAGCGCATACACAGTCTTTTTTTAAAACAGAACAGCATAACTGAATGATAATACCTCAGGAAAATAATATTGACCACTTTGGAATAAATAGAGTAGACAACAAGAAAGAGTTTGATTTATTCTTTAAAAAGTACTATACTCTGTTTCTTTCTTTTGCCTGCCGGTATCGCCTGGGTACGGAAGAGGCGCGCGATATTGTTCAGGATGTTTTTATCGCCTTTTGGGAGCAACGCGAAAACTTCACTTCTATTGTAACCATCAAAGCTTTTTTCTACCGTTCCATCTCCAACCGCTGCCTCAACTATCTGAAACATGAGGATGTGAAAGACCGCTATGCCGAAAGCCAGATACAGGCCATGCAAAGCGAAGAATTCATCCAGGAAAATATTATCCGTGAGGAAGTATCTTTTATGGTACGCCGGAAAATCAAGGAACTCACTCCGCGCGAGCAGGAAATTATCATTCTTTCTCTCCAAAATAAGTCCAACCAGGAGATAGCCGAATTGCTGTCGATATCGGTTCCTACCGTAAAGACACACAAGATGCACGCATACGCCAGACTACGCGCCGAACTGGAAGAATTAAGATTCCTACTACTTATTTTATAAAAAACTGAATTTTATATCATACTACATTCGGCTTGTGTTGTTTTACTTATAAAATAACACAAATCCCGTTATATAAATGACAGACCAAAAGCTTAAAGAAAGCATGCAGATTGCCGAGGAATTGGCGAAAGAAATCTGCATAGCTGAACCCTCTACTTCACTACTGGCTCAGAAGTGGAAAGAGGAGTCACCCGAACTATACGAAGAAATACGGAAGCAGGAGAACCTGTCGCAGGAAATCTCCTTCCACGACTCCATTGATACCAAACAGGCATTGGAAGAAGTCAGCAGCCGACTGAACCTTCCGCCAAGACGATTCGGCAGACATATTATATATAATATAGGTATCGCAGCTTCTTTCTTGTTAATCTTCGGAATGGCAGCCACATGGTTATGGATGAGGAACAGCGAAGAAACCATTGCCGAATGGGCGGCATCCGTACCCGAGCCAGCCAAGATTTCACTTATCGCGCAAAATGACGAGCCGGTGGAACTGGCAGAAAGCAATCTGACTGTCCAAGGCAACCAATTGATTGGGAACACGCTGGACGGAAAAAGAAATGTCGCTATCGAACTGAAGCCCGACAACCAGTTCAACAAGCTGGCAGTACCGGCAGGCGGTGAATATCGTCTGACACTGGAAGACGGAACAGTAGTTCAAGTGAATGCAGCTTCGGAGCTGCTCTTCCCTGCGCATTTCAAGGAGCACATACGCCAGGTTGAATTAAGAGGAGAAGCATATTTTAAAGTTAAGCATAATTCGGAAAAACCTTTCAATGTACTGCTTGGCACACTGAATGTACAAGTCACGGGGACGACCTTTAATATTAAAGCCTACGAAGAAGAAGGAAATGTATCCATCACTTTGGTTGAAGGTTCGGTCAACGTACGCGAAGGACAGAAAGTTCTTGCCACATTGTCTCCGGGCGAACAGTTCACTTATCATAAAACAACATGCGAATACAGCACATCACAAGCCAATATATCCGTTATCACCAGTTGGACGGAAGATAAGTTTATCTTTAACAATGAGACTATCGGTACTATAATGAATGAACTTTCACGATGGTATAATGTAGACATCAATGTGAGCGAAGATATACAGGATATACGTTATAGCGGCATACTATCACGAAAACAGCCTCTTACGGAAATCCTTAATATCCTGCATCTCACAAATGAGCTTGATTTTAAAATCTATCAAGACAGAAGGATAGATGCCATAGAGAAAAAAGACTAACAGTAACATCTAATATTATAAACTTCACACAGTTATGACAAACAAGTTTATTTCCAGAGGACTCATGTTGGTAGTTGCCCTCATCTTGTCCTGTACTGCTCCGCTGGTATATGCTCAGACTGGCCATCCGGAAAAGATTACAATTACGGTCACTAAGAAACCGTTGGAAAATGTGTTGGAAAAACTGAGTAAACAGTATGATTACCAGTTTTTCTATAACGCCTCTCTACTGAAAGGAGTCAATGTTTCTGCATCCCTGCAGGAAGCCGGCATCAAGAATGTGATGAAAGTACTTCTGACAGGAACCGGACTGCAATACTCCATAAAAGGAAGAACAATTGTCATTACTGCAATCCCCAAGAAAGCAATATCACAAACGCCACTGCATGGACGTGTCACCGACAGTGATGGTAATGTACTTCCGGGTGTCGCTATTTTCACACAAGATAAAAGTCAGGGATCCGTCACAGACATTGACGGACGTTTCACTTTCTCCAAACCACTGGCATACGGAACCGTACTGAACTTTTCTTCCGTAGGTATGAAGCCTCATGACGTAGTATATAGCGGCGAACAACTCCTGCAAGTAGTCATGGTAGAAGATGTGAAGCAACTGGATGCAGTAATCGTTACCGGTTTCCAAACTATCTCGCGCGAACGGTCTACCGGAGCCGCCACGATTGTGAAGAGCGACTACCTCGACAAAATCCAGGGTATGAATCTGGGAAGCAAACTTGAAGGCAGTACTCCGGGACTAACAACTTACAACGGAAAAACCAGTATTCGTGGTACTTCTTCATTTGCTATCAATTCTACCCCGCTTCTGGTATTGGACGGACAACCCGTCACCGGTGTCAGTCTCAATGAGCTGAACCCTGATGATATCGAAACAATCACTGTCCTGAAGGATGCTGCCGCAACCTCTTTATACGGTGTACGCGCCTCAAACGGTGTAATCGTCGTGTCAACCAAACGTGGAACTAGCAAGAAGCCGAATATCAACGTTTCCGCCAACTTCTATCTCAATCCGTTACCTTCGCTCGATTACCAGCATTATGCTTCTACAAGCGATGTTATTGACTACGAACAAAGTTATCTGTTGAACAATCCGACTTATCAAAATAATCCGCTGGATTACTTTGAAAGTCTGAATCAGTTCCCAGCACCTAAATATATGACTAGCATAGACAGGCTCTACTATCGTTTGGCAAAAGGCGAAATAACGGAAAAACAACTAAATAGCACACTAGACGTACTACGCAAGAATGATTACCGCAAAGCATATCGTGAAGCGTTGCAACAAATGAACTTCACGCAAGATTACAATGTTTCTATCTCAAAAGGTGGTGATAAGTCAAGCTTATTTTTCTCTGCACGTTACGAAAATCAAACAACTTACAACAAACACGACCAATGGGATAGATATACCTTTTATCTGAAAAACGAGTTGGATTTGACAAAATGGTTCAAGCTAACTCTCGGCGCCAATGTCTCTATCACCGGAAGCGAATACTCACAAGCCGAATTCCAAAGTGGAACAGATGCCATGCCCTACGAAACACTCTATAACGAAGACGGAAGTTATGCTTACACCTATCTGCACAACTACTACAACGCACAGAAAATCAATGAAACGGAAGGTCTGGAGTTTATGGGGTACAACGCTGTAGAAGAAGCCACAAAAAATATGCAAAAGAACAACGATATGTACTGGAAACTATTCACCCATGCAGACTTCAAGATATTCAAAGGGCTAGATTTGGGTGTAAAGTTCCAATATGAGAACCGAACCTCGGATACAGAACAGTATGACGAAGCTGATTCTTACAAGATGCGATACATGATTAACCAATTTGCTTCAGTAAACCCTGAAGGAGGATTTACTTACAATATCCCACAAGGAGGAAGACTGACGAACGCGAACACACGATGGTCATACCTAAATCTGCGGGCACAACTCAACTACCAAACAATGATTGCTGAGAAACATGATATCACCGCTTTATTGGGAGGAGAAATCCGCGAAGACAAATACCGTAGGAAAAATGGAGAACGATACGGATATGATGACCTGAAACTAACTTACCAACAAGTAGACTGGCTGAAACTGCAACAAAATGGAGTGCTCGGACAAATAAGCGGCAACGCAGCCAGAAAGTCTGAAGAAGCTGCAGTGTCTGACACACACCACCGATATGTCTCAGCATACTTTAATGCCGGCTATACATACGACACACGCTACGCCCTGAATGCCAGTGTCCGCATAGAGCAAGCCGACCTGTTCGGTACAGACCCCAAATATCGTTACCGCCCGCTTTGGTCGGCAGGAGCTAGTTGGAATATTTCTAATGAAGAATTCATGAAAGGAATGGAGTGGCTTGATATGCTCAAGCTACGTGTCACTTACGGTATTACCGGTAATGTAGACCAAAGCTCTTCTCCCTACCTGTTAGGAACCTACCTGACTTCCATGTATAGCGGCGCTAACCTGACAGACATCCAAAGCCCCCCTAATAAAATGCTCCGTTGGGAGAAAACTTCAACAGTCAACATAGGGCTGGATTTCGCATTCTTCCACAGGCTAAATGGTAGTATTGACTTCTACAACCGCTATAGTTCGGACTTGCTGGCACGAAAAAGCCTCGACCCGTCCACCGGTTTTGAGAGTGCCAAGTTCAATAACGGAGCAATGCGCAACAGAGGTATTGAACTCAACCTTTCTTATGACTGGCTGAAAAGCAGGGACTGGTCACTCAATACAGGATTTACTGCCGCATTCAACAGCAATAAAATTAAAGAAGTAGGCTACCTGCCAACAGACGCAGTAACCATGATGCGATACCCGACCAGTTATTACCTGCAAGGAGACACGTATAATTCTGTATATGCCTATCGCTACGCCGGACTGACAGCAGAAGGAAATCCATCTGTATACAATGCAGACGGAGAAGTCATTTCACTGGAAGGAGTTCGTGACATCAATGCCTTGATATGTGTAGGACAATTTGACCCTAAATGGAACGGGGCTCTCGACATCAGCCTGCGTTGGAAAGAACTGAGCTTTTTCACCAAAATTGTATACTACACCGGACATACATTGCGAACAGACGCCACTCCCCTTTACAATGGAATAGATACTGATAAAAAAGGGAATATGCATGAAGATATTGCCAGGCGGTGGACACCGGAACATACTGATACGGATATCCCGTCCATGAACATATACGGAATGCAGGGAGAAAGAGAGAATCACTGGAAATATGCCGACTATAACACGGCAAGTGCTTCCTTTATCAAAGTGCGTAATATCGGGCTTTCCTACAACTTGCCGAAACAGTGGATTAACAAAGCCGGATTCAAAGCTATCAGCCTGCACGCACAAGTCAACAATCCTTGCTATTGGGCTGCCAACAAAAGGGATATCGACCCGGAAGCCTTCAACGCCAATAGTGGAACCCGGAATTCCGAACAAGCCACCAGCTATATATTGGGTATTAATATCAACTTCTAAGCAACTCTATCCATTATGAAACGAAATATTATTATAGGTTGTATCGCAGCAGCAACATTCATATTCACCGCCTGCGACAATTATCTGGATTTGGTACCTAAAGGTGAATCAGTCCTCAACGAAACCAGCGACTATCTCGGATTACTCGAAGACATGTACGGCTACCCCTTAGAAACTGAATGGTATCTATGTGGAGAAAATGCACCCGCCTATGTAGAGCAAATTAAAAACTATACAAACCCACTCATATCTGCCAGTTTCTTCTGGAATGAGGATTTCGACCGGGCTACTTACATGACAGCTACAGGAAGTGGTGACTTATATTCCATGTGTTACAATAAAATAGCAAAATACAACATCATCATACAAAATATCGGTGATGCCAAAGGCAGCGAAAGTGACAAAATTGAAGGCATTGCGCAAGCGAAAATATTACGTGCATACAATTACTTCTATCTCATCAACACCTTCGCCAAACCATATGACCCGGCAACAGCTGCCCAAGAACGGGGAGTCATTCTTCGTGATGAATTCAGCCTGGAAGACGAAGGAGAGCAAAAAACTGTGGCAGACACCTATAAACTAATCCAGCAAGATATAGAAGACGCCTTATCCGGATTGCCACATAAATCACTGAACACATTCCGCCCCGACAAATCATTCGGCTATGCACTAAAAGCTAAAGTGCACCTGTTTAAGAGAGAATTCGACCAAGCTTTACAAGCTTCGCTCGATTGTCTCAAGGAAGCGGAAGAAAAAGGCAATCACAAGTTATGGGATATGAATACAACCTACCAAAGTGCATTGACGCAATATAAGGCATCAATGGGAATGCAGGCAATGCCGGACATGATGTTTGAATATGGCATGTCAATGTATTCCATGTTCCGCATGATGGGCAGTATAATGTATTTCAAGCGCGAATATGACAACACAGAGAACCTGCTTTACCAACATGGGCTGAATTTCATGTCCCCGCAGGCATCCCTTATACGTAAGCCTGTTGTGGATTTATTCAGCCCGAAAGAAGACTTGCGTTATACATTCTGTATCGCCACGACAACAGAAGGGCCTGCCACCCGTGAACCCGGCTCCAAGATGTTGAACATTATGTCTTTTCACTGGAACTGCGGGGGAGTCAAACTTTCCGAAGTATACCTGATGGCTGCCGAATGTTACGCCCGCAAAGGTGACAAGGACAATGCCCTCAAATATGTCAATGACTTACGCAAGAACCGCCTCATCAAAACATATTACACCGACCTGACTGCTGCGGACGCCACCGAAGCCATGAAAATCGTCCGCGAAGAGCGTAAACGTGAACTGTTGTTCACTAGTAACGGTTTCTTTGACATACGCCGTTTCTGCACAGAGTTCAACGAAACTTTGACACGTGAGTTCGAGGAAAAGACATATACACTGAAACCGGCATCACACCTGCTTACATTCCCATTCCCCGTAGCTGCCATGCAAAATAGTAACTTAATACAAAATAGCAAATAATGAAAACATTCATTTTATTCATAGCAACACTCCTCTGTATGTTTACATATACAAAGGGATTCGCCTTGCCCTCGGAAAGCAAAGCAACGCACATCACTTTCACGGCAGCGACCGACGGAAAGAAAATCTATTTCCAAAGCGAAAGCGACACCATACACGGTTATCAAGAAGTGCAACCGGGAGAAACGATAGTTCTCCAACTGGAGGAACCTGCCTATTACTACTATATGGCATCCGATAATTCTACATATACCATTTTTGTCACTCCCGGCTCCACAAGCCGTATCATTGAACAGAAAGGAGAAGTATCTTTTGAGGGAGACAATGCGGATATCAACCAATTCATCCGACAATACCCGCCCATTGTTAAAGTACCCAATAATATAGCCTCGTATTCCGGTGAATGGCTGGAATTCCAGCATAAACAAATGGCTGCATCTATTGAAGCATTAAAAGCTTCGGATTTGCCTGCTGACTTCAAACATATACACGAATTTTACTATAAATACGCATTTCTCAACCAACTGCTAAGCGGGCCAAGTATAATGCGCATGTTTATGAAAAAGGAGTTCGATTTACCGGCAAACTATTATGATGACATAAAAAAGAACCGATATGAAGACGCTGCGCTTCTGTATTATCCCAAATGGTTCACCGTCATGCGTGAGTCAATGGAAACATTGGAAAAGATCGGTGAATGCCAACCCGACCCCACAGGATTTCTCGCTCAATATGCCGCAAGGATAATCGATAATAAAGTGAAAGCCGCTTTCCTTATACGCTATTTGAAGCAAATCCTGAAAGCAGGATATTCCGATGATTTTCCGGCATATCTATCTATCGCAAAATCATTAGTACCCTCACCTGGCGAGGCATTTCTCCAAAAGTTAACCCAACTGGAGAAACAGTACGACGGGCTCAAAGCGCAATACAGCAATATCACCCGCGGAAACGCTGCTCCGGCTTTTACAGCCAATGACAGTAACGGAAAAAGTTACTCTTCCGCCGACTATGCAGGAAAAGTAATGGTACTCGATTTCTGGTTCAGCGGTTGTATCCCCTGCAAATCGGAAATGCCTTATATGGAAAAGTTAGCTGAAAAGATGAAAGGGGAGAACATCCAGTTTTTCACCCTGTCACTTGACACCGGAGAACAACTGCTCAAAGCATGGAAGGAACTTGTGAAAGATAAAAACGGTACAACTCTGCAACTCAACGTTCCGAATGGTTTCAAGTCCGAACTGGCAAAACATTACAGAATTCATTCCGTACCCCGTATCGTCATTATCGACCAGCAGGGTAAAATCGTAGACGCTTTTGCCAAACGTCCTTCCGATCCCAAACTGTACCAGCAATTACTGAAACTCTTGAATAAAGAAGAACCCGGCACACTGACAAGAGAAAAGGCAACAGCCGCCATGATGGAGTTAAGACATGCCGAAACCGCTGCGCAAAAAGAGGAAATGCTGAAAAACTTCATGGCACAAGTGAAAAGAGATAAAGCGGATTTCGCTTATCCGATGATGAACATGATGATGTCATTTACTATAGAAGCACTTTACGCGGAAGGGAACCGGGAGAAAGCCGAAGGATATCTGGCCAATATTCCGGAATCACCATTTAAACGCGACATTTTAGCCGTCTCCGGAATCAGCCGTTTAGAAAATGGAAACTTTGAAATGGCAGTAGAACTACTGAATAGGTCTATACGAATGACTATCGAAGGAAAAGATGAAGAGGCACTTCCTAAAGATGAAAAAGATAAGTACAAACAGATTCTCGCCCTTTATGTAGAAGCATTGATAAAAGATAACCGCATACAAGAAGCAATCCCTTATGCAAAACAAATATATGAAACCAGCAATAAGCAAGATTATTCTATCAACGATTGCTATGCCGCCACGTTGATATACGAAAAGAAATTCGATGAGGCAACTCCTATACTGGAAACATTTGTACGCACGGGAAAAGCTACTCCGCAACACATTGAAGGGCTGAAGCAGGCATATATTCAAAAAAACGGCAAAGAGAAAGAATTTGACCAATATCTGGACGGGCTAAAAGCGAACTACCGCAAATCCTTACAGGAAAAGCTTGCACAGGATATGGTAAATGAACCTGCACCGCTATTCACTCTCCGCAATCTGGACGGAAAAGAAATCTCCCTGGCGAGTTTAAAAGGCAAAATAGTCGTACTCGACTTCTGGGCTACATGGTGCGGCCCTTGCAAAGCATCTTTCCCGGCCATGCAAAAAACAATTAACCGGTTTGCCGATAATAAAGATGTATTTTTTCTCTTCATTAATACGCTGGAAAACAAAAAAAATCTGCAGGAAACCGTACGTAAGTATATGGACGAGAAAGGGTATACCTTCAATGTAGCATTTGACACACAAGATTTGAATACTAAAAAGTTTCCTGTCATGGAAAGCTATAAAGCGAAAGGAATTCCGGCCAAGTTCATTATAGACAAGGAAGGGAATATCCGGTTCAAACCAGTCGGTTTTTCCGGCTCCGACGAAGAGACAGTGGAAGAACTTTCGGCAATGATAAAGACGTTGCTATAAAAGATAAAGACCTTGTTATAATTAATAAGTCTTTTACAGATACACATAATTACGATTCAACAACTTAGATAGCTGAACAGTTATGAAAAAAAATAAAATCATACAATCCATTATATTCGGTTTTATTACCGTCTGCTTGCTGGCATCTTGTAAGGACGACGAGGAAAAGGCTTTCTCCGTATTCGATATTGCCACCGAAGATTTGGAACAAGTCGTAGATAAGAACATCAATACGATTGAGATTCCGGTTAATACTACGCTTACCAAATCAGAATGGCAAGTGGAACCGACAGAAAAATGGATAAAAGCAGAAAAGAGTATGGCTACCGGAGAGCCGTTCATCAGTATCAACGTAGAAGAAAACGCCACCGATGAAGCACGTACTGCACAGATAAGAGTAAGTTCCTTCGTTCAGGATTACGTAATCACAGTTCGCCAGTTCGGATTGTATGACATCGCTGTGGAAGGAGACAGGCAAATACGCCCCACTAGCGGAAAAGCCGACCAATTCGAACCGGGATACGACATTGACAAATCTATGGATGGCAAGTTTACCACCGGAACAAGTTATGAAGAATCTTCCAACTACCACAGTCCTTTCGGAGACAAAACTAAATTTCCCGTAACACTTGAATATTATTTCGACGAAAGCCAAGATATAAACTACATCATCTATTATACCCGTAGTGGAAATGGTAACTTCGGGAAAGTTGACGTTTACACCGCCACGACCGCCAACCCAAAAGAAGAAGATTATACACTGCAAGGTAACTACGACTTCAAGGAAAAGAATGACCCTTCCAAAATAACTTTCAATGAAGCAATAAAGGCGACAGCTATCAAATTCGTTGTCCATAACGGCAGAGGAGGCTTTGCAAGCTGCGATGAGATGCATTTCTTCCAGGCCAATACCAATAACACGCAAGAGACTAAATTGCTGAAAGTATTCAAGGACATCACCTGCACGGAAGTGAAAGAAGGTGTCACCGAACAGGATATTCAAGCATTGGGAGATAACTTCTTTATCGACCTTGCCCGAGCCATACAACATAATGCATACAGTGAGTGGGAAAAGGATTTCCGGATTCGTGAATACGAAGCGTACAGCGAACCTGCCAAATGGGCGGAAAAACTGATAACTAAACGCTACAGCAACCTTGACAATCTGACGGGAATCGCAGTGGAAAAGGATGATGAAGTAGTTGTTCTCGTCGGAGACACTCACGGGCACGACGTTTCTATACAATGTATAGGTGAAGAGAAAACCAGCTTTTTAGAAGATCATGAATATCCGCAGACCGCCGCTTCGGGAGATTATTATATCCTCAAGTCCGGAATCAACAAACTAAAGATGAAAAACAGGGGACAACTGTTTGTCATGTATAACTGTGACCTGACTTCTCATCCCGAACCTATCAAAATACATATTCCAATAGGCAGCGGGAAAGTTTCCGGCTTTTTCGATCTTGCAGAACATAAAACGGATATGAAATACGCAGAACTGCTCTCCAAGGCAACTGACAAATATTTCGGGATACGCGGAGATAAGATTATTCTCTACTTCCATCGTGAGAAACTGCAAGAAGTAGTGAAAAATGAAATATTATCAGCTATCCACCTCTGGAACGATATCATCGGCTGGGAACAGGAACTCATGGGAATAGAAGATGTACGTCCCAACCTCTTCAATAATCATATATTCGCTATCTCGCCCGAAGGGGCCTATATGTGGGCTTCGGAAGACCGTATAGCTTTCGTATACACAAAGTTGGGAGATATTCTACTGAAAGAGAATGTTATGGAAGAAAAGGATAACGTTTGGGGGCCTGCTCATGAAATAGGGCATATTCACCAAGGAGCTATCAACTGGGCAAGCTGCACAGAATCAAGCAATAACATATTCTCAAACTATGTATTGTACAAGCTCGGCAAATACTGCTCACGTGGAGTGGAAATCAGCAAGTTAGCAGAATCTTATCTTCTGAAGCAACCTTGGCCACTATTAGGAACAGCAACTCACAAAAATGAAGATACAGAGTTGCATATGCGCATGCAATGGCAACTATGGAACTATTTCCACCGTTTGGGCAATATGCCAGATTTCTTCCCCAAACTTTTCAAATATTTACGTGACAATCCTCTAACTTATGCCAGCCCGGGAACTGCACAAATGCAATATGCCAAGGCAGTCTGCACCGTGGCTAATATGGATATGACTGAGTTTTTTGACAGATGGGGATTCTTCAGATTTACACTCATTCCGAGTTATGAACAGTATGGGACATATATGTATATGGTTAGTCAAGAATTGATAGATCAAACTAAAGAGTATATGTCAACCTTCCCGAAGAAAGTACCACCTATCTACTATCTGGAAGACCGCAAGAACGGTGATGTCGGCATCGAGAATTACCAAGTAGGTGACGTTGGATATTATACATTGTTTAAAGATAATGTAAAAATTACAGGTACTCCGACTTATAGTCTGTCGGGAAACAATATTACTGTAAACAATGGTACTCAAGCAGTAGCATTCGAAGTACGAAAAGATAATGAAAACGGAGAACTACTATATTTCTTCAACTTCCTTTCATATTCGATTCCTTCAACAGTTGTTATTGACGAAACAACCAAATTCTATGCTGTGCAAGCAGATGGGAAGAGAATTGAGATGAAGAAAGAATAAATAGCCTATAATATAAACAAAACTACCATATTTCCTTCTATAAAATGAAAAGGACTGCCTCACTTTTGAGACAGTCCTTTTTTATATTATATTATCCGCTTCAAAAACAACAGTTCAGTCATCCTTTCTCTATAACGCTTCCCGGAATATCTCACCCACCGTAGGATGAGGGAAAACAATCTTCTTCCATTGTGCCGCCGTCAACCCTAATTCAATGGCAGTTCCCGCGAGCGTAATAATCTCCGAAGCCGGATTGCCCAACACATGCGCTCCAATCACCCGTTCCTGTTCATCCAGCAATACTTTGCAGACCCCGTTCACTCCTTCGTTCTCTGCCACAAACCGGCCGGAATAAGCCATCGGGAGCTTTACGACTTGACAAGTAATGCCTTTTGCTGAGGCCGACTCTTCCGTTTCGCCTGCTCCGGCAATCTCCGGATTGGTATAGACAACGCCCGGAATGGCACGATAACTCATTGCGTCTTCTTTTCCTAATATAGAATGTACCGCCACTTCCGCTTCACGAACGGCTGTGTGAGCCAACAAAGAGAATCCTGTCAGGTCACCGCAGACATAAACACCAGGTACAGAAGTCTGCATCTTCTCATTCACTTTGATAGCGCCACGCTCTGTCTTTTCCAGATTCAGGTTTTCAAGCCCGAAACCTTTCGTTACAGAACGGCGGCCAACACTCATCAGCAGCTTCTCCGCTATCACACTACCACTTCCTTCTGCATTTTCATAAGAAACGACAGCGCCTTCTTCCGTATGCGACAGACTGACAACTTTCGTACTAAGCAGGAACTTAATGCCCCGCTTTGCATATTCCGCACGCAGCAGAGCGGAGAGTTCCTTATCCATTCCACCGAGAATCTCGTCCATCATTTCGACTACCGTCACTTGTACTCCCAGGCTATTGAAGAAAGAAGCGAACTCCATTCCTATCACTCCACCGCCGACGATAACTAAAGAAGCAGGCAGTTCTTTGTTATCCAATGCATCCCGATGCGTCCAGTAATTCACCGTTTCCACTCCGGGAATAGGGGGAATAAAGGTTTCCGAACCGGTGCAAAGTATCAGATTCTCGCTTTCGTAAGTTTCTTCACCACAGCGGACTGTATTTTTATCTATGATTTGTGCTTCTCCCGACAGTATCGTGACATTGTTTGAAGTCAGTTTCGCTTTCACTCCCAATACCAGTTTGCGCACTACCTTGCTTTTGCGGGCGATAATCTTGGGCAGGTCAAAAGAGACTTCGGATACATTTACCGCATACTTTGACGCATGCTTTGCGCTATCATAAGTTTTTGCCGAATAGAGCAGGGTTTTAGTCGGGATACACCCTTCGTTCAGGCAGACGCCACCCAGATTCTTCTTTTCGATAAGCAACACGCTCAAACCGGCTTTGCCGGCAGCTTCGGCAGCCGTATATCCGGCAGGACCGCCGCCGATAATAATCACTTGATGTTTCATAGTATATAATCAGTTAGTTTTTCGTTATTATTTATTCTTTATCGAGTGCTATTGACTTCATTTTCTTTTCAATCAGTTCCACAAATTCCCGTTCTTTGACAGGCATCACGGAAGCAAATTTGTCTTTTCCATACTCTATCAGTAGATAATCAGTCACCGAGAAACTCCCGAATTTCATGGAACGGTATCTCTGTATGGTCGTAATTTCAGAAATAGGAATTACTTTCTTACGGATAAAGCGTCCGCGGGATATTTCAAGATTTCCATCCGTAGTCACCGTATAGACCGTATGTATAATCTGTTCGATTACAATAACCAGCATGAGCATCAGCAGCACAGCCGGCAAGATATATTTACACCACAGGGCACCTACGACATTCACAGTAAGCACCACCAAGAGGAAATACTGGTACCAGGCAATGCGGGCATGAAAAATTCGATTCATTTTGTCAGATTTTTGCCTGCAAGGTAGCAATTTTATGAATTAGTGACAACGAA
>PPYF01386578.1_pt1 | contig 21040 bp, 12 predicted proteins | sample 1559871 | NCBI WGS metagenome assembly PPYF01 (sample SAMN08240021, study PRJNA423297) | Human gut metagenome, whole genome shotgun sequencing project.
GGGGCAAGCCCCGCCAACGATATGCGCCCCTTACAGGGGCAGCAGCGAGAATCGATGAGCACTGGCGGGAGATAGGGGCAAGCCCCTATCCTGGAATATGCGCCCCTTTCAGGGGCAGCGGCGCAACCTCCATGTTTTTTGTCCTACCTCTCGCGGCGCAGGCGCGTGCTGAGTATGCCCAGTTGTTCGCGATATTTTGCCACCGTCCGTCGTGCCACTTTGAATCCCTCTTTCGCAAGCAGACTGGTGAGTGTCTCGTCGGAATAAGGGTGGGCTTTGTCTTCCTTGTCAACGATGTCGCGGATGGCGTTGCGGATTTGGCGTGCCGACATCTCGTCGCCGTCTTCGGTGGTGAACTGTGAAGAGAAGAAAAACTTCAGCGGATAGATGCCGTAGTCGGTCTGTACATATTTGCTGTTGGTGACGCGCGACACGGTGGAGATGTCCACGCCCACCTTCTGCGCGATGTCTTTCAGCGTCAGCGGGCGGAGGAAGGTCTCATCGTCGTTTTCAACGAAAAACTCCGTTTGGAAATCCACGATGCCCTGCATCACGGCCATCAGCGTCTGTCGGCGGCGCACGATGAGCCCGATGAAGGTTTGCGCGGCGTCCACTTTCTGCTTGGCATAGACATAAGCGTCGTGTTGTTCGCGCGAGAGCGCGTGGCGGCTCGAGGCATATTGTTTGATGGAATCGCGGAACGCCTGGCTTACGCGCAGTTCCGGCACATCGCCCTGGTTGAGTTCCACCTCCGGCAGTCCGTCTTTCCCCACGGTGACATAGAAGTCGGGGGTGACGCTCTGCGCCATGCTTTCCGCGCCGCTGCCGAGCTGTGCGCCGGGGCGCGGGTTGAGGTGTTGTAGGAGATGGCGCACCGCTTCCGCTTCCTCTTTTGTCATGCTGAGTTTTTGCGAGATGAGGTCCCAGCGGTTGGAGGCAAATTCCTTGAAGCACTGCTTCAGCACCTCCAGGGCGCGTTTCTTGTGGGGCGATTGCTGTTCGGGGCTTTCCAGTTGGAGCGTCAGGCATTCTTCCAGCGAGCGTGCGCCGATGCCGGGTGGGTCGAACGTCTGGAGAATGTGCAACAGGCGTTGCAGTTCCTCCTCGTTGGTGTCGATGTTGTGGTAGATGGCCAGTTCGTCGGCCATGGCATACAAGTCCTTACGCAGGAAACCATCGTCGTCGAGCGAACCGATGAGATATTCCATGACTTCGCGCTCGTGGTCGTTGAGGTCGTGCTCTCCGATTTGCCGTGTGAGGTCTTCATAGGCCGAAGATCCCCCTGTGAGCGGCATCTCGTGTCGTTCACGCGCATCGTCGGCCCGTTGTTGCAGATAGTCGGGCACATCGTCGGCGTTGGCATAGTCGCTGATCGAGTCGCGTATGTCGCTGGCTTCTCCCGGTCCCCATTCCTCATCGGCGGCATCACTGCCGTCGTTGTCGCCGTCGCGCATAGAGTCGGTCTCGTTGCCGAAATGCTCGTCGGCATCGCCGTAGCTCTCTTCGAGCGCCGCGTTGTCAACGAGTTCGTTGCGCACACGCTCCCCCAGTTGTTCGATGGGGAGCTGCACCAGTCCTGCCAACGCCACTTGTAGCGTTGACAACTGCTGCGTTTGGGTTTGCGTCTGTGTCTGTTCGAATCTCTGAGCCATGGATAATAAGATTTGCTGAACTTTCTGGCAAATTTACTAATTTATTTCCGTTCGCGATAATACGTGGAAGGGAAAGTCGGCGCTGAAGCGCTGGCCGATAGCGTGGTTTCTGGCCTATTAGCATAGCGAGTGTGGCATTGCAGCAAAGGACGATGTGCGGACATCCTTCAGCGGAGGTTTGAGGCGAAGCACTGTAGCTCACTTTGCTCGCAAAGTGAGGGTCATTCGTCAGGCTAAGAAGAAGTCTGCTACCCGCGGCCGCGAGTAGATGACATTATAAAGGATTTATGGAATCCCAATGCTGTTTTCCTATCATTAAAGTTCTCTTTGTGATAAAAGCAGTATATTTACGTAGGGTGTTCAAAATCCAGAAAAATATCTGCGCGGTTTTGAGCCAAATAGCAAGTGGCGAAGCATGCGCACATGATAAACGAACAAAGCGCGAAAAGGAGCGCCCGCACAATCTTCATCGACTTAATATTTCAATTTTGAACACCCTACCAATTAGGCGTCTTCTGTCTGTTTAAGAATATGCTTGAGGCCTTGTTTTTGCCCGTGTGGACACGTTTATCAGCGTCCGTGCCTGCGCTTCTCGTTGCGTGGCGGGCGTTGTTGGCGTTCGTGTCGCGGATGCTCGCGCTGCTGTCGTTCGCGCCGTGGATGCTCGCGCTGGAACGCATTTTCGCGTTGCGGCGGCCGCTGCGGTGTGCGCTCGTTTTGCGGTCGGAATCCCACGTTGGCGCCAAAGAGACGCTGGATGAGGTCGGGGCGGTTGAGGCGTCGCAATTCTGTCATGATGCGGGCGCGTTCCTCCGGTTTATACCAGAAAAAGAAGAGGCGTTGGCGCTGTTTCTCCTCAGGCGTTTTCGCCGAGAAGACTGGTTCGAGCGTGTAGGGGTGGAAACCGCTGTACCACGTCTCCGTCGACACCGTCATCGGCGTTGGCGTGAAGTCTTGCACCTGTTCCAGGCGGAAGTCGAGGTCCTTGGTCTCCGCTGCCAGTTCGGCCATGTCTTCCTCCGTGCAGCCTGGGTGGGAAGAGATGAAATAAGGGATGATTTGCTGGTTGAGGCCCGCTTGACGGTTGATGCGGTCGAAGATGGCCTTAAACTCGTGGAAGAGTTTGAAGGAGGGTTTGCGCATGAAGTGCAGCACGCGGTCGGAAGTATGTTCCGGTGCCACCTTCAGTCGGCCCGACACGTGGCGCAGGATGAGTTCGCGCGTATAGTCGTTGGCCGCCTTGCGCAGCGACTCGTCCTTATAAGGATGCAAGAGAAGGTCGTATCGCACGCCGCTGCCGATGAAGCTCTTCTTGATGCCGGGGAGGGCATCAACGGCGCGGTAGATGTCGAGAATCGGACGGTGGTCGGCATTGAGGTTGGGGCACACCGCTGGCGCGATGCACGACGGCCGTTTGCAGCGGGCGCAGAGCGTTTGGTCTTTCCCGTGCATCATATACATGTTGGCCGACGGTCCGCCGAGGTCAGAGAGATAGCCCTTGAAATCGGGCATGGCAATGATTTGCTTCACCTCGCGCAGGATGCTCTCTTTCGAGCGGCTCATGATGAATTTGCCCTGATGGGCAGAGATGGTGCAGAAGGCGCAACCGCCGAAGCAGCCGCGATGGATGTTGACCGAGAATTTGATCATCTCATAGGCCGGAATGCGTTTCCCCTTGTATTTGGGGTGTGGCAGTCGCGTGTAGGGAAAATCAAACGAGCGGTCGATTTGCGCCGTTGTCATTGGCGGGAAAGGCGGGTTGACCACCGTCCAACGGTCGGCCACGCGTTGCAGAAGGCGCTGCGGATGCAGTTTGTTGCTCTCTTCTTCGATGTGGCGGAAGTTGGCGGCATATTTCTTCTTGTCGGCCAGGCATTCCTCGTGGGAGAAAAGCGTGATGTCGTCATCGCGGAAACCGCCTGGGATGTCGGCTTCCTTTTCCAGCGTCACGGTCTGTTTCACTGGGAAGCGGCGCACAATCTGGCGGAAGGCATCGGTTGTGCAGTGGGCCTCTTCGCGGCCGTGCAGGAGTTTGTCTTCAAGCAGATGGCAGAGCTCAGCCGTTGGGAGTTCGCCCATGCCATAGACAATCATGTCGGCCCCGCTGTCGCAGAGCACACATTTGCGAAGGCGCTCCTGCCAGTAGTCGTAGTGCGTGACGCGGCGCAGCGATGCCTCGATTCCGCCGAGCACCACTGGCACGTCGGGATAGAGCTGCTTGAGAATCTGTGTGTAGACCACTGTTGGGTATTCTGGCCGCATGTCGTGTCGGCCGTCGGGACTGTAGGCATCTTCCGAACGCAGCCGTCGCGCGGCGGTGTATTTGTTCACCATGGAATCCATACATCCCGGTGCCACAGAAAAGAAGAGGCGTGGCCGCCCCAGTTTCTTGAAGTCGCGGAAGTCGCCATGCCAGTCGGGTTGCGGCACGATGCAAACGCGGAAGCCCTCGTCTTCGAGCAGGCGGCCGATGACGGCGGCGCCGAAAGAAGGGTGGTCAACGTAGGCGTCGGCCGAGAAGAGAATGACGTCGGCTTGTTCCCAGCCTCGCAGGTCCATTTCTTTGCGGGTGGTTGGCAACCAGTCGGAGAGCTTGTGTTGTTCGGTTGAATTGGCCAAGGGAGAATTTGTTTTATGGTTTGGGGAAGGGCGGGGCGTTTGATGGTTGCGGCTGTCGTGCTTATTCCTCCGTCGTGTTTCCTTCCTCTGTTGTGTTTTCCGTTTCCGGATGCGTTTCACACCATTGTTTGTAGCAAGCCATCAGGTTTTTGAGTCCGTAGGCTTTCATCTTGTCGTGGTAGATGACATCGATGCAGAGGTCGAGCAGGTCTTTGCAGTTGTCAGACGCGTTGGCGATGAGTGCCCGCACCGTGAGTTTGAGTTTGTCGAGCACGGGTTCGGTGACATATCCAGTGGAGTCGACCAGTCCGTGGAAGAGGTTGTATTTTCTGATGGTTTGGAGGTTCTCGTCGGTGATGTCAAGGTGGCGCGTGCCGCTCTCGTTAAGTTGGATGTCGTACATGGTTTGATGTTGTGTTAGGTTTTCATACTGAAGCAGGTGCTCAGAATTAGTTGTCTTGAACTGCTTTTCTCAGTATTGATGTTGGAAAATGCCTTTGAATACCTGCTAACGGGGCGCATGCCTAAGGGTGGTCAAAATCCAGAAGAATTAAGTAGGTGGAGAATGTGCGGAAAAACTCTGTTTGCGGCCCTGCGCGGGCTGAAAGCCCAACAAGTCCAGAGCCCAGGGCAACGCCCTGGGTACCATGTCCCCATTCCCATGCCCTTTGCAAAGCTACAAAAAAGCGGTGAGTTACGGAGGGAATTTCGAGGGATTTTTTAGGAGATGCGGTGTTTGCTTTTGTCATCCCGCTGGCCGTGCATCGCGACGTTGATTGTGGGCGCGTGCCAGGGGACGAAAAAAGCGAAGGCCACTACAATTGTAGGATGGTCTTCGCTTGGGAGATACTTGTTGCTGCGACTGTTTTTGCCGTTGGCGATTCGTCAGTTCTTCCAGATGCCATAAAGCCGGCGGCGTATGACAAAGACGTTGAAGGCCGAGACGAGGAAGAGGTAGGCCAGGGCGAGACAGAGCGTCGGGAGGACGGAGGAACCGCCGAGGCCGATTTCTTCCAGTTGCCCCTTCCATAGTTGGCGGCAACAGAGGGTGGCGGCAGTGGCGATGAGCGTGATGGCGGTGTTGGCGCCGATGACGATGAGCTCATAATAGCGGCTGATTTCGAGGGGCGGGAAGCCCATGAACATCAGTTTGCGGATGGTGTCTTTGCTCTTCTGCAGCAGGAGGAAGATGGAGAGCGTGAGGATGAAGAGCGCCAGTGCGCTGATGACCACACCGTTGGTGGCCACAACGCTCGACACGACGCGCAGGAAGGCAGAGATGTTTCCTGTGCTTCCTTTGTCGCCCGCCATTTCCAGTTCGTGTTCTTTCAGATAGCGCTCCATGTCGGCAGCCGCGAGGCGGTCGATCTTCACGATGAGGCGCGAAGGCTCCTGGGGAGGCCCAGAGTAGTAGCGCTTGTTGGCCCAGTCCATGAAACTCTGCGGCACGGCGATGGTGTTTAGGCGCGAAGAGAAGCCGACGACGGCGGCGGAGTAAGTTTCGGTGACGTTGCCTTCACCCGTCAGCTGCAACGTGATGGGCACGGCGCCCACCATCTTGTCGCTCACTTGCGGGAGGCCCTGCGGGATGGCAAAGCCGAAGTTGTAGAGCGTCAGATAGTCGCGGCTCATGATGATGGGCACGAACTTCTCCTCTGGCTTGAAATACCAGTCAGAGGGCAATACGTCGAAAAACTCGTCGGGCACCGACTCAAAGAAGAGGTAGGTGGACAAGCCGCGTCCGCCCATGTTGATAGAACCGTTGACGGCAAACTGCGAGACGCTGAATTTTCCCACCTTCTGCACCCATTTCTGCTGCTCGAGGTTGGAGATGTCGTCAGACGTGAACCTCACGGGCGTGAAGCCAATGCCGTCAACCTTCTTCGAGAGCACGATGTAGTCCTCGGAGAAGAAGGCGTCGCTGTCGCTGTTGCTGTGTTGGCTGTCGGCATAAAAGAGTGTGCCGATCAGGATGACCGACAGACCGACAACGTTGGCCAGAGCGTAGCCCAGGAGTTGTCCTTTGGAGATGTTCCTTTTCAGGAGACACCATATCTCCTTTCTGAATGGTTCTTTCATAGAAAAACGGAATGTGATGGAGGTGCTCGTGCTCTGCGCGGGCGCGGAACGTTGGGCGGAGGCCGGGATGCCAGTTACAATGCGATAAATTCGGCGTTGCTTAGCAGCAGGTGGTTGCCAACGGAAGTGGCGATGATGCCTGCGCCCTGCCGCTGCGCTTCTTCCGAAACCATCTGAGCAACGATTTGGTTGTTGCGCGCGTCAAGGTGGCTGACGGGCTCGTCGAGGAAGATGAAGTCGAAAGGCTGGCAGAGCGCCCTGACGAGCGCCACGCGTTGCATCTGTCCGATGCTCAGTTGGCTGGCCAGCACATCGTATTTCTTCGCGATGCCCACCCGCTCCAGGCAGTCCATGATTTCCTGCCGCGTTTTGTGGTGCGTGCGGTTGTTCTTCAAGTCGATGTTTTGCCCAACGGTCAGTTCCGGGAAAAGCGCCATGTCTTGCGGCAGCAGGGAAATGTTTTTCGTTCGAATCTCACACCACTGTTCAACGCTGAGTGCGCGGGTGTCCTGACCATTGAAGAGAATCTGCCCCTTATAGTCCTGGCGCGTTCCGAAGATGAAACTCAGGAGAGAGGATTTTCCGCTTCCCGACTCCGCTTGGATACAGAGGCGGCAGCCACGCCGGAATATAAAAGACGGCTCTTCCCAAATCTGGGAAGAGCTTATCTTTTCTGTCTGCTCCATCCCCGAGAACACCAGGGGGAGGAGGTTGCTGATGGTGATTGTTTCTAACATGAAAATGAGGTTCTGCTGTGGTAGGTGGTCTGGAATGCTTGGCGTTCCAACTTATATATATGGTGTTCCTGCCTAAATATAATGAATTTGACCACCTACTTGTCATTACCTGCCTGCTTAGTAGGCTTCATTGTAGTCGTAGTCCTCTGTGGCGCATGAATCGGCATCTACCATGTCGTAATCATAGGCCATGGTGTCGACGTCGTAATAGTTGTTTACGTAAGGATTGGGGTTCATGCTTTCCAGCTTTTCCTGGATGTTCTTGCTCTGTTCGCTGATTTTGAAAATCATCTTGGCCACCTTGGAGATGATGCCGGCATCGGTGTCGCCGTCAACTTCAAGCGTCATGACAGTCTCTGAAGTATTGGGCTTGCAACCGATGAGCAACTTGATGTTGTTCTTGAGATTCAGGTCGCGCATGAGTTGATTGTCTGGCGACAGTCCTGCGCAGAAAACGTTCAGGTATTCGTCGAGGTTGGAGCTCTTCACCAAAGGATTGTCGTTGCTCTCCTTGATTGGATGGTTGGCAATGACGATGAAGTTGCCCACGTTCTTCACGTAGAAGGCACCTGGTTTGCCGGTGAAGTTCTGAAGTTCAATGGTAAAGCCAGCAGCGTTGTCGGAGAACGGCACGCGAACCTTTTCCAGGAGACCCTTCATGTCGTCGATGAGGCGCTTGGCCTTGCCTTCCTTGGTTTCGATCACCATTGTGGTCGAGAAGGCCGACATCATGTCGTCTGTCTGATAGGCGATGCTGCCGATGGATTTCAAACCGTTGTTTATGCCGAAGCCCATGGCAACTGTGCCGTCAATCTTCTCCAAGTAAGCCGTCACGGCGCTCAGTTGAGCGCGGTCGCCACGGGAGAGGCCTGAGCTTTGGGCGATGAGGTCGGTGTATTTGTCCCAGTTGACGTTCTTGGCGCTCATGGCGAAAACCATAAACTCGTTCTTGTCGAGCAGCGCCAAGGCCTCTTTGCTGACATTGGCAGAGAGGTCAAGATAGTCCTTAAACTTGTTGCAGTCGAATTTCTCGCCCTTCTCGTCAAATAGTTGGACTTTGACGGTGGCCTTGTCCTTTTCCAGTTCGCCGCGCATGCAGACGTAGCCGCTGTAGAGGTCAGCGAGGTCGGAGGGCACACCATTGTTGCGCAGTTCACGTCTCAGTTCCTTCGGCAGGGCAAAGGCAATGCCGCCAGCGTTGCCGTCGAGGATGTAGTCGCCGAAGTTCGTGTCGGCAAAGTTGTGTTTCGCTGCGTCTTCAACGACGTTGGCAAGGTGGGAAGCCGGTTTGAAGTCAGAGCCGACCCAGACCCTCTCAATCCAGTAGGCGTAATCGTCTTTAATCAACAGGTAGCCGTAGTCGTCATACTCAGAACTGCTACCCTCGTAGACCTTTTTCTTATAGAGCTTGGCATCTCCATCGAAGTTCGTTTCTTTGTAACCGTCCTTCTCGATGGAAGCGATGAACTGCGACTTGTCGGAAAGCGCAAACAGGACGATGGGGCGGGAGTCCTTGTAGTTGCCAAACACGGCACAGGCGTCCATGTCAATGCCTGATTTCTTCAGGAAATCGTTGGCCTTGTCGATGTCGTTGGCTTTTTGACGGGGAAGGGCGTCAAGCACGTAGGAAGGCAACTTGATTTTCGAGTCTTCGATGGAGCCGCCTGCCGACTCTAAAATGGTTTTCACATTGCCCACACAGACAACTTCCGTGTTTTCGGGAATCTGCTCCAGCAAGGCTTTCATTTTGCCGTTGTCAGAGCAAGAAGTGGTCATGACCAGTGCCATGACGAGACAAATAAGTCCGCTTAAAATTCTTTTCATAATAAAGATACTCTTGCAACACTATGGTTAGGTAAATCAATGGTTTCTATGGACAGTTCCGCTGTTGGGAATAAACAGTGTTCACCCCATCCTGTTTCTGTATCGTTCAGTAGAGAGAGTATCTCCGTTTATACATTTTATATATCTGTCCTGTGTTGTGCCACCCTTAAAGGCCCATTTGATTCAGTGTTGCAAAGATAATCCGATGAGCCTTTGATAATAACACACGGCAAAGTTATACTTTTTTTCAGTAATGCCGCATACTTTTTGAGGTTTTTATTATGAAATGCCAAGAGGATGTGGCAAAGGTTGCTGCGATGTAAAATATTTTTAGAGCTTTATTAGAAATTTCCCCTTGCGGGAGAAAAATTGGTCGGTTGTTTGCCGTGAAGGAATCGGCAGAAAAGAGTATATTTGCGGAAAATCCCTTTTGATATGCGTAAGACCTTCTCTTTCATCGTGTTGAACGCCTGCCTGGCGACCGCCGCTTTGCTTTTTCTTGTCCCCTCCTGCCTCTGCGCCCAAGGGACGAGCACCGTTGACAGTCTCTTTCAGCGATTTAAGGCCGCTTCGGCTTTCGACTATAATTTCCCCCGCGAAAAAGTGTTCCTCCACCTCGACAACAATGCCTATTTCGAGGGCGAGACCCTTTGGTTTAAGGCCTACGTGGTGAGGGCGTCGAGCCTGAAGCCCAGGCCGTTAAGCCGTGTGCTCTATGTGGAACTTCTCTCCGATGCGGGGGCGCTGATGCAACGCAAACTCCTGCGCCTCGACTCCCTGGGGCAGGCCAATGGCGAGTTTGACCTCGAACTTCCCGTTCGCAGCGGTTATTACGAGGTGAGGGCCTACACGCGGGAGATGACCAACTGGGGCGCGGCGGCGTGTTTTTCGCGCGTGGTGCCAGTGTTCAGAAAGGGAAAAGACGGAAAGCTCGACAACGTGCCGCTCACGGAAATGCCGCGCAAGACGTCTCGCGCCTTCCCCCGGCCTAACGGTGTGCTCGACAGCGTGAAGACCATCGTGGAGTTTTATCCCGAAGGGGGCAATCGCGCGGAGGGCGTGGCGCAGCGCGTGGCTTTCCGGCTGACGAACGGGCGCGGATTTCCTTCCCCTGGCATTCTGCACATCAAAAACGAGGCGGGGGAGGAAATCACTACGGCGCGGGCCGAACATGAGGGCTTTGGCACGTTTTTCCTGCCAAAGAGCGCAGGCAACGGGCTTTATGCCGTCGTGGACAACGACCGGAAACGCTACGAACTGCCCGATGCAATGCCTGGACTGCCTTATGCGATGACCGTCAATAAGCACCTCGACGGCGGGGCTGATATCATCATCGGCGCCAGCGAAACGGCGGACACCAGGAGGCTACTCGGCCTGGCCGTGTTCTGTCGTGAAACGCCCACCTATTTCGACACGCTGAGCATCGCGGCGGGCGAGACTTTGGAGATGGCGCTCTCCGACAGGGCTTTCCATCTGGGAGTGAACCGCATCGAACTTTTCGACGCGACGGGGGAGGGCGTGGCTTCGCGCCTCGTGTGGCACGGAACGATGTCGCAGGAGATTTCAACGGCGGTGCGGCAAAACGAAAAGGTGTATGCACCCTTCTCGCCTGTGGCCCTGGAGTTTAGTCTGAAAGACCGTCAAGGGAAGCCCGTAAGCACCACGTTTTCTTTGGCCGTGCGCGACGACAATGGCGAACTGGTGGAGGGGGAGCATGCCAGCGTGCAGACCGATTTGTTGCTCTCTTCGGAGCTGAAGGGATATGTCCATCGCCCTGGATATTACTTTGAAAAGGCCGACGAGGAGCATCTTGCGAATCTCGACCTCCTGATGATGGTGCAGGGATGGACGGCCAACAGTTTTTCCACCCTCTCCGGTCGCAACGCCTTCCAGGCCAAGGAACCCATCGAAGAGAAACTCACGCTCAACGGTACGGTGTTTCGCGAGAACAACAAGCGCCAGCCGCTTCCTAATATGAAACTGAGCATCAAGATGTATAGCAAAGAGGGCGCGGCGCTGTCGGGAGAATGCGTCACCGACAGTGTGGGACATTTCGCCTTTGTCTCTAACGAAGACTACGTGGGCAACTGGATTGCGCAGTTCACCACGCGTAACGAAAACGACAAGCGGCGATGGAGCCGTATTGCCATCGAACGCTGGTTTGAGCCAGAACCGCGGCCGCTAACGGGCGTGGAATTGTTTAAGGCGCCGCCGAAACCTTGGACAGACTTGAAGGCGGGAACGGAGGTGCCGGCCGTGAAGACCTTCGTTTGGAAAGACACCATCCCCCGTTTCGTCGGCAACAAACTGGGCGAGGCGGTGGTTGTCAGATACAACAAATATAAAGGCCTTACTGGCGGCCGATACACCTATAATGGCGGCGAGGCTTTCGGGCAGCGGCATGCCATCACGCAATACAACGTGCTTATGGAGGCCGAGCGGGAGAAAGACGATGGCGGGGCCACGGGATATTTCTACGAGTTTCTGCCGAAAATCGACCCGAAGGTGAGATACGGCACCGACTATCCCTCTGCGGAGGCCGCGAACACCAGTGTCGGCATCACGAGGGACGTGAGCCAAGACATTGGAAGCCTGAACGGCATCGAGGAGTCGTTGCCCATCACCCTGTTTTACAAAAACCGTAAACCTCAGATATTCCTCAACAACGACGACCACATGAATGTTTCCCTCGTTGACCTTATGACCGACGAGGTCCAGTCGGTGTCCATCCTCAAGAACGGCAGCAACGGCACTTCCCTCGATCCCATGAAGATGAACGGCAAACTCTGGGCCATGTTCATCTATGAAGTGCCTGACTATTTCCGTTTTCTGGAAAAGCGCGGCATCAACAAACGGCGTGTCACGGGCTACAGTCTGCCGAAGCGTTTCTTCTCGCCAAGTTATCACGGTCTCGACACGCCGACGGACGAAGATGTCAGACGCACGCTCTATTGGAACCCCAATGTGAAGAGCGACGCGCAGGGCAAGGCCTCAGCCGTTTTCTTCAGCAACAGCCGTGAGAAACAATATCTGCGCATCTCCGTCAGAGGAGTGACGGCCGACGGCCGCTTTGTGGATTTCGAACAATAAGGCCGCGAAAGCCGCGCCTGGTGGTGCATGACAAACCAAAGGCGGATGTCCAAGATGAAAGTCTTGAACATCCGCCTTTGCCGTATGTGGCAATCTGATAACCGTATGGATTATCCTTGTAATAGCATAGACAATCCTTGATACAGTAAGGATAACCCTTGTAATCCCTCCTGTTGGAAAATCCCCGAGAACATGTTCTTCCTATACCTTACAGGTAGGGTGTTCAAATTTAAAGTATCAAGCGAGGGGAGATTGTGCGTAAAAAGCCCTGTCAGCGGCCAAGCACGGGCTGAAAGCCCAACGAGTCCAGAGCCCAGGGCAACGCCCTGGGTGCCGTGTTCCCCGTTCCTGCGCCCTGTAAGGGCAAAAGTAAAAGTCAACCGTTCGACCATACTTTTGCCCTTACAGGGCGTAGGCGTTTATGCGCTGATACCCAGGGCGTTGCCCTGGGCTATGAACTGGCTGCCCTTTCAGGGCGCTCCTTTTCGCGCTTTGTTCGTTTAGCTTGACGAGTAGGCGGCCTTGCGAGCGTGAGAGACGCTTCAGCGTGGGGGCATATTGCTTCTTCAGTCCGTCTTCAACGAGCTTGATGTGTTCCGCCTTTTCCTTCTTTGTTGGCAGTGTTTGCAGATAGTCGTAAGTCTCAATCACGGTATATTTTGCCAGTTTCGCCAGCGGCAGCAGTCGCTTCACGTTGGCAACCAATCGGTTATAGCGGTCGCGCTCCTTGTCGTTCTTAAATGTCATGGGGGGATACTTATAGAAAGTGGGGAAGATGATGGCGGGGATGCTGTCGCCGTGGAAGAAGACGCGACTATTCATGACCTTAATCTCCATATTCGTGGCGGGCGGCATCTCGTCGTCTGGCACGTTGTCAATGTCGGGAATGACCTGTGCTGAGGCCATCTCCGACCCCAATGACAGGAAGAGAATGAATATTATATATTTGAAGTACTGCATTTGCCCGCAAAATTAACAAGAATCTCTTGAGATGCGCGTTATAAATCCTTAATTGACTGCGAAAATCGCCAAAAAATAACTTACTTTGTAGTAATTATAACGATATTTCGACTCTGCCAGTGCATCGCAGCAGGATGCGGCCCAAAAACAGGGGCGGGTAGGGGCGGCAGACGTATCGCGAAACTTAAATTGAACAGTCATGGGTCGCAACAAGAAAGAACAGAAAAGCGGCGGACGCTTAACCAAGAAGCAGATCATAAAAAGACTTCTTGACCTCTTTGCCTCTGAACCAGAGAGGGAATTTAGTGTGAAGGAAATCTTCGACTTTATACATGCCGCAAACCATCCGGCAAAAATGCTGACGATGGATGCGCTCTCAGAATTGGTGCTCGACGATTACCTCACGTCGGACAATAAAGGAAACTACCGAAATGCCGTGCGCTCCAACGTGATGGAGGGTACTTTCCAGCGCAAGCGCAATGGGCGAAACTCCTTCCTGCCCGACGATGGCGGAAAGTGTATCTTGGTTTGTGAGCGCAATTCGCTCCATGCCCTCGATGGAGACCGCGTGAAGGTCACGATGCTGGCACGCCGGCCGGGACACACGCGCGAGGCCGAGGTGACGGAAATCTTGCAACGTGCCAAAGACACCTTCGTTGGGCAGTTGCAGGTGGAGAAGGGATTTGGCTTCCTCATCACGGAGAGCCGTTCCCTTGCCAACGATATTTTCATTCCGAAAGATAAGCTCAAGGGCGGAAAAACCGGCGACAAGGCCGTCGTGAAGATAACGGAATGGCCCGACGGTGCGAAGAGCCCCATCGGAAAAGTGGTAGACATCCTTGGAAAGCAGGGAGAAAATACGGCCGAAATGCACGCCATCTTGGCAGAATATGGTTTGCCTTACACCTATCCTGCCAATGTGGAGAAGGCCGCAGAGCGGCTCTCGCCCGACATCACGCCCGAAGAGATTGCCCGACGCGAGGACTTCCGCGAGGTAACCACGTTTACCATCGACCCGCACGATGCCAAGGACTTCGACGACGCGCTTTCCATCCGCCGTCTCGACGATGGCAATTGGGAGGTGGGCGTACACATCGCCGATGTCAGCCACTACGTTCATGAGGGCGACATCATCGACCGCGAGGCCGAGAAGCGTGCCACGAGCGTTTATCTCGTTGACCGTACCATCCCGATGCTTCCGGAGCGCCTCTGCAATTTCATCTGCTCGTTGCGCCCCGATGAGGAAAAGCTGGCCTATTCAACCATCTTTGTGCTCAACGAAAAGGCGGAAATCGTGCGCTGGCATCTGACTCACACCGTGATTCGTTCCAACAGACGCTTCACCTATGAGGAGGTGCAAAACATCTTAGAAAAAAACAACGAGGCCTCGAAGGAAGATTTGGCTCTGCCAGGCGAACATCCAGAACCGCTGCCTGAGGGAGCGCCGCTGGAGGGCGAGTATGCAGAAGAGCTGATCAAACTCAACCAACTGGCCAAGAAGCTGCGTGCCGCTCGCTTCAAAAACGGCGCCATCGGTTTCGAACGCTCGGAAGTGCGCTTCGAGGTCGACGAGAAGGGACACCCCATTTCCACTTACGTGAAGGTGGCAAAGGATGCCAACAAGCTCGTGGAGGAATTTATGCTCCTGGCCAACCGCAGTGTGGCCGAAATGATTGGCAAGCAGCCTAAGGGCAAGAAGCCCAAAGTGCTTCCCTATCGAATCCACGACGTTCCCGACCCCGAGAAGCTTGAAAAACTGCGTGCTTTCATTGCCAAGTTTGGCTATAAAGTGCGCACGGAAGGCTCGAAGACCGACATCTCGAAGAGCATCAACCATCTGCTCGAAGACGTGAAGGGCAAGAAAGAGGAAAACGCTGTGGAAATCGTGGCGCTGAGAGCCATGATGAAAGCCAGATATAGCGTTCACAACATCGGCCACTATGGTTTGATGTTCCAATACTACACCCACTTCACCTCGCCCATCCGCCGTTATCCCGACACGATGGTCCACCGCCTCCTCACGCGTTATGCCGAAGGCGGACGCTCTGTGAGCGCCACGAAATATGAAGACCTCTGCGAGCACGCCTCCAACATGGAACAGTTGGCAGCAACGGCCGAACGCGCCAGCATCAAATACAAACAAGTGGAATTCATGGGCGACCGCGTCGGACAGGAGTTCGATGGCAGCATCTCCGGTGTCACGGAGTTTGGCCTCTATGTGGAACTGACGGAAACCCTCTGCGAAGGCATGATTCCGCTCCGCTCCCTGCTCGACGACTATTATGAATTCGACGAACGCAACTATTGTCTCGTGGGCCGTCGTTACCACAAATGCTATGCCTTGGGCGACAAGGTGCGCGTCAAAGTCGACCGTGCTAACCTCGAACGTCGCCAGCTCGACTTCGCTCTGGTCTCTGACGAAAGCGAAACGATGGAGCAGCGGCAAAGAGCTGGGAAAAACAACCAAGACAAAACCGAGGAGGGCAAAGCCGACAAGAAAAAGGGCCGCGGAAAACGCGGAGGCCGCAGCAAACGACATGGCGGAAAATAAACGCCCCTCTTTCAAGATAACAAAGAAAACCTAACAATTTAATTATGAAGAAACTGAAAACCATTCAGTCGTTATGTGTCTGGCTCATGGTTGTGGCGTTTTCAACGGCCACTGCCTTGGCGCAGTTCACCCGTGGTACGCTCTACCACATCATTCCCGCTGCGGATGCCGGTAAGACCGTGTGCTACAACGAGAAGAAGCGGGTGATCTGCTCGCGCCTCGACGACAGCAACGCCGCGCAACATTGGACCATCACACCGCTGGCGGGTGCATGGCGTCTCATCAATCCGTTCTCCAACCTCGCCTTGCGCACCGCAGGTTCGCAGGTGGCAACGGGCGAGAACAACGGTTCTGACGAAGCCCAGCTCTGGAAAACAGAGAGCATTGGCAAAGACCTCGTCATTCTCGTTCCCGCCAATCGTCCAACGGTAGCCGCCGCCATTGCCCGCGACGGCAGTGTGTCGCTCATCGCCAAGCAGAAGGCAAAGACCGACAAGTCCGCCCATTTCTATATCCGCGAAGCCGCCAAGGCGGGATTTGACGTGGCCCTGAGCTACCGCATCCGCTCTGTTGCCCATCCTGAACTCGTTTTGGGCAACGGCGACTCTGGCGAAAACAGTGCCGCCATCATCGGCGAGAAAGCCGATTCGCTCAACCGTGGCCAATATTGGAACATCCGCATGCTCGACCTCGATCGCCGCGTCGTTACCAACGCCTTCTACGACCAAAACTTCGACGACGGCGGCACCAACGCCTCCATCAAGCACCTCTTGCAGTGGCCGGCAGAAGATGGCGTATGGAACAATGCCCAATTTCGCTTCGAGCCCGTTGCTGGAGAGAAAGGCGTTTACCTCATCGTCTCCAATGGTGCCCAGAAGAAAGGCATGATGTATGCCTTGAAAAACGGGAAGATGATGTCTGTGGCGTTTAATGCCAAAGACCGCGACGCCTGGTTCTCTTTTGAAACCATCGAAAAACCGAACATCGCTGCGCCCGACTGGGAGAACGAAGCCGTTTTCGGCATCAACAAAGAGCAGACCATTGCCAATTATATGCCTTATGCCTCGGAAGCTGAAATGCTTGCCGACAAGGAATACTACGCCACCCCCTGGACCACACCGCGCTCTTCGCGCTATCTTTCGCTCAACGGCACGTGGCGTTTCCACTTTGTGAGCGAACCCTCGAAGCGTCCGCTCGACTTCTTCAAGGAGGGCTTCGACACGTCTTCCTGGGACACCATCCCTGTGCCATCCAACTGGGAAATGCAGGGCTACGATCGCCCCATCTATTGCAACGTGGAATATCCGCACTCCAACACTCCGCCTTACATCAAGGCCCGTCCGTATTACAACGACGGCGGAAAGAACTACGGCATCAACCCCGTCGGTTCCTATGTCCGCACCTTCGACCTTCCAGAAGGATGGAAAGAACGTCGCACCTATCTGCACTTCGGCGGCATCTATTCTGCTGCCTACGTTTGGGTGAACGGAGAATTTGTGGGCTACACGCAGGGAGCCAACAACGATTCCGAATTTGAAATCACCAAGCAGCTCCGTGCCGGCCGCAACTCCATCGCCGTTCAGGTGTTCCGCTGGTCAGACGGTTCCTACCTCGAGTGTCAAGACATGTTCCGCATGAGCGGCATCCACCGCAATGTCTATCTCTACAACGTGCCCGAGACAGCCATTCGCGACCATTACATCACCTCGCAACTTTTCGACGGCTACCAAAACGCGCGTCTCAATATCACCTACGACACCGACACGCGCTGCAGCCAGTCGGCTCCGAAGGCCGCAACGCGCTTCGTCACCATCAAACTCTTTGACCCGCAGGGACGCTTCCTCCAGGAGTCAACCGACACCATCAGTCTCTCTGGCATCAAGGCAAAGGGCGACTGGAAACAGACCACGACCGCCAAGATGTTCGAACTGAAGAACGTGAAACTCTGGACGGCCGAAACGCCGGAGCTCTACACCGTGCGCTTCATCGAGAAGGACGAGAAAGGCAACGACATCATGGCCTTCTCCACGAAATATGGTTTCCGCGAGATTGCCATCAGAAATTCGAAGGTGTATATCAACGGCAAATCGGTGTTCTTCAAGGGCGTCAACACGCAAGACACCGACCCATTGCGCGGACGCGCCGTGACAACGGAAGACATGCTCAAGGACGTGCTCATGCTGAAGCAAAACAACTTCAACACCATTCGCACGTCACACTATCCGAAGAACGCCCGCATGTATGCCATGTTTGACCACTACGGACTCTACGTGATGGATGAGGCCGACCTCGAAGACCACGCCAACCAGAGCATTTCTGGTCGCGAATCGTGGATTCCGGCTTTCGTGGACCGCATTGAGCGCATGGTGCTCCGCGACCGCAACCATCCGTCGATCATCTTCTGGAGCCTCGGAAACGAATGTGGCGGTGGCGGCAATTTCAAATACTGCTACGAAAAGGCCCACGAGCTCGACACGCGCCCTGTGCATTATGAAGGAACGCGCGACGGCAAGAGCTACGGCGGCAACCGTTTTTCTGATCTCTATTCAAAGATGTATCCTGGAATGCGTTGGATGGACCAGTATCGCAACTCCTTCGACAAGCCGATGTTCATCTGCGAAATGGCACACTCCATGGGTAGCTCCACTGGCAACATGACGGAATATTGCGAGAGCGCCGAGACGAGCACGAGCATCGTCGGCATGGCCATCTGGGACTGGATTGACCAGGCCATTTACGAACCTTCTGAAATCAAGGCTGGCACCTACAAGGGACGCCTCCGCACTGGCTACGACTTCCCTGGCCCGCATCAGGGCAACTTCTGCAGCAACGGTCTGATTCCGGCCACGCGCACAGAAAGCGCCAAATTGGCAGAGGTGAAGGCGGCCTACCAGTATATCAAGTTCCGCCTCTCGCAGGTCAACGTGAAGAACAACACTGTCACCGTTGTGCTCCGCAACGCCTACGATTTCCAGTCGCTCAACAACTTCAACCTTGTTTATGAGGTGATGGCCGATGGCCACATCGCAGGTTCCAAGACGCTCCGCATCGGCGCCGTAGCCCCAGGTGACAGTTTGACGCTCGTGCTCAAGATGCCGAAGTCGAAACTCAAGAAGCTTGCTGAAGAAGGCAAGGAAGTGATGCTCAATCTCCGGGCAGAATATCGCCAAGCCACGTCCTACGCCCCACAGGGCCACACGGCGGCCATTGCGCAGTTCTCCCTCCTCAAGCGCCCCGCCTTGGCAGCCGTTGAATACAACGCCCGCCAGGCCGCTCCCCTCGCCATGACCGACGGTGCCGGAACGCTCTTTGTCGGCAACGACCGCATCCAGCTCTCCTTCGATAAGCAGACGGGACAACTCAGCGAACTCTCACTCCGCGGACGCAACGTGATTGCTCAAAACGGCGGATTCCTCTACGACAACTTCCGCTGGAATGAGAACGACCGCTTCCACAACACGTCAAACGGACTGGATGCACAGGGCACCATCTCTGTCGAGAACCCCGGCGGCAACACCGTGGTGAAGACACACCGCGACGGAACGCTCTGCACGCAGGACATCGCCTATACCATCTATCCAGAAGGCGTTGTCGACATGACGGTGACGCTCACGCCGAAAACCGCCGACCTGCGCCGCGCCGGCCTCGTCTGCCTTCTCGATTCGGCCCTCTCGCGCGTCAGCTATTTCGCCCACGGGCCGTGGGAGAACTATGCCGACCGCCTCGACGGCTGCCCCGTTGGACGCTACACAACGACCGTGCCGCAGATGGTGGAATACAACCAGAAACCGCAGTCGACCGGTGGACGTGAAGGCCTTCGCGAACTCACGCTGAGCGATGCCAAGGGCTTCCAGCTCCACATGCAGACCGAAGGCGAGGTGGCCTTCTCCATCCTCCCATACACCGACATCGACCTCATGAAGGCCAACCACTATTGGGAAATGAAGGCCCGTCCCTACAATGTGCTCCACCTCGACGCCCGCACCCGTGGTGTCGGAAATGCCAGCTGCGGCGGTGCCGAAGCCGACACGATGGTGAAATACCGCGTGCCGCAAACCACGCTGACCTACAAGGTGAGAATCTACTAAGAAACTCGGTAAAAGAGTGTTCAACGGAAAAATCGAACAATCCGTCGGCGCTCCAAACCACCCTCAAAAAGCAAGGGCCGACACGCAAAGTGCCGGCCCTTGCCGCTTTTTGCCAACCTTGCTAACACAGAAAACGCCTCTTTACATTTTTTACATCACGCCACACAGAAAAAAAGCGCACAGACACTCGCTTTTCCATAAGTATTTTTGTATTTTTGCCTTCGAAAACAGAGCCGTCAGGGCAACCACTTGAAAACCACGCCCAACGGTGGAAAACGAAAATAATTCATTTCTAAATCATATACAATTATGGCATTTTTGACTAACGAAAAACTCGTGATTGTTGGTGCTGCCGGTATGATCGGTTCCAACATGGTACAGACCGCCTTGATGATGGGCTTGACAAACAACATCTGTCTCTACGATGTGTTCTCTCCGGAAGGCGTTGCAGAAGAAATGCGCCAGAGCGGTTTCGGCGATGTTAACATCGTGGCCACCACCGACGTTGCAGAAGCATTCAAAGACGCTAAATATATCATCTCTTCAGGTGGTGCTCCCCGTAAGGAAGGCATGACCCGTGAAGACCTCTTGAAGGGCAACTGCGAAATCGCAGAACAGCTCGGCAAGAACATCAAGACTTACTGCCCCGACGTTAAGCACGTTGTCATCATCTTCAACCCTGCCGACTTGACAGGTCTCGTAACGCTCCTCTACTCTGGTTTGAAGCCTTCACAGGTGACCACTTTGGCTGCCCTCGATTCAACCCGTCTCCAGAGCGCATTGGCCAAGAAGTTCGGCGTCATGCAGAGCGAAGTGACTGGCTGCAAGACCTTCGGCGGTCACGGCGAGCAGATGGCAGTGTTCGGCAGCAAGGTTAAGGTTGCTGGTCGCAACCTCACTGACATCATCGGCACAGACGAATTCCCTGTTGCTGAATGGGAACAGATGAGAAAGGACGTTATCCAGGGCGGTGCCAAGATCATCGAGCTCCGTCGTCGTTCTTCTTTCCAGAGCCCGGCTTACCTCTCAGTTGAAATGATTCGTTCTGTCATGGGCGGCGAAACCTTCCGTTTCCCTGCAGGTACGTTCGTTAACAACGAGAAGTACAACCACATCATGATGGCCATGGATACCACTCTCGATGCCACTGGTTGCCACTACACCATGCCTGAGGGCACAGCAGAAGAACTCGCCGCTCTCGACGCTTCTTACGCTCACCTCTGCAAGATGCGTGACGAGTTGGTAACGTTGAACATCGTTCCTGCCATCGAAAAGTGGGGCGAAATCAACCCAAACTTGTAATCAACGCTTCCTTATAAACCAAGGAAAAAAGATAGCCCAAAGCGCTCCTGCGCTTTGGGCTTTTTGTTTGACTAGCATGTGTGTTGTCTAATGGGTGCAAGTCCCTAACGAGCCCTAGTAGTGGGAATCGTCTAGCCA
>PPYF01612420.1_pt1 | contig 21035 bp, 13 predicted proteins | sample 1559871 | NCBI WGS metagenome assembly PPYF01 (sample SAMN08240021, study PRJNA423297) | Human gut metagenome, whole genome shotgun sequencing project.
CCGACAGCGACTCTGACTCCGATTCGGACAGCGATTCCGACAGCGACTCGGACTCCGACAGCGACTCGGACTCCGACAGCGACTCTGACTCCGACAGCGACTCTGACTCCGACAGCGATTCGGATTCTGACAGCGATTCGGATTCTGACAGCGACTCAGACTCGGACAGCGACTCGGACTCGGACAGCGACTCCGATTCGGACAGTGATTCCGACTCCGACTCGGACTCCGACAGCGACTCTGACTCTGACAGCGACTCGGACTCCGACAGTGATTCGGATTCGGACAGCGACTCCGACTCCGACTCGGATTCGGACAGCGACTCCGATTCGGACTCCGACAGCGATTCCGATTCCGACAGCGACTCGGACTCCGACAGCGACTCGGATTCGGACAGCGACTCCGATTCTGACAGCGATTCTGACTCTGACAGTGACTCGGATTCTGACAGCGACTCCGATTCTGACAGCGACTCCGACTCGGACAGCGACTCCGACTCTGACAGTGACTCGGATTCGGACAGTGACTCGGATTCTGACAGCGACTCCGATTCTGACAGCGATTCGGATTCCGACAGTGATTCGGACTCGGACAGCGACTCCGACAGCGACAGTGATTCGGATTCTGACAGCGACTCCGATTCTGACAGCGATTCTGACTCTGACAGCGACTCTGACTCGGACAGTGATTCGGATTCCGACAGTGATTCGGATTCGGACAGCGACTCCGACTCCGACAGCGACTCTGACTCGGACAGCGATTCGGACTCTGATAGTGACTCCGATTCGGACAGCGACTCGGATGCTGACAGCGACTCCGACTCTGACAGCGACTCTGACTCTGACAGCGACTCGGATTCTGACAGCGACTCTGACTCCGACAGCGACTCGGATTCCGACAGCGACTCGGACTCCGACAGCGACTCTGACTCGGACAGCGATTCGGATTCTGACAGCGACTCGGACTCTGACAGCGACTCGGATTCCGACTCCGACTCTGATTCCGACAGTGATTCGGACTCCGACAGCGATTCCGATTCCGACAGCGATTCGGACTCCGACAGCGACTCGGACTCTGACTCCGACTCCGATTCCGACAGCGACTCGGATGCTGACAGTGATTCGGACTCGGACTCTGACAGCGACTCCGATTCGGACAGCGATTCCGACTCTGACAGCGATTCGGATTCCGACAGCGATAGCGACTCTGACAGCGACTCCGACTCCGACAGTGACTCCGATTCGGACAGCGATTCCGACTCCGACAGCGATTCGGATTCCGACAGCGATTCGGACTCTGACAGTGACTCGGATTCTGACAGCGATTCCGACTCCGACAGTGATTCGGACTCTGACAGCGACTCCGATTCGGACAGCGATTCTGACAGCGACTCGGATGCTGACAGCGATTCGGACTCTGACAGCGATTCGGACTCCGACAGCGACTCGGACTCTGACAGCGACTCCGATTCTGACAGCGACTCTGACTCGGACAGCGATTCGGATTCCGACAGTGACTCCGACTCTGACAGTGATTCCGACTCTGACAGCGACTCTGACAGTGATTCCGACTCTGACAGCGACTCTGACTCGGACAGCGATTCGGATGCTGACAGTGATTCGGACTCTGACAGCGATTCGGACTCCGACAGTGATTCGGATTCGGACTCCGACTCCGACTCTGACAGCGATTCGGATTCTGACAGCGACTCTGACTCTGACAGCGACTCGGACAGCGATTCCGATTCTGACAGCGACTCCGACTCTGATTCCGACAGCGATTCGGATTCCGACAGTGATTCCGATGCTGACAGCGATTCGGACTCCGACAGCGACTCGGATTCTGACAGCGACTCGGACTCTGACAGCGATTCGGATTCTGACAGTGATTCGGACTCTGACAGCGACTCGGATTCTGACAGTGATTCAGACTCTGACAGCGATTCCGACTCCGACAGCGACTCGGACTCTGACTCCGACTCCGATTCGGATACCGAACCGCAGGCAAATAATGATACCCATACGGCGGCTATCGATACCGTAGAGGGCAACCTTAACAACGTGACCGGAACCGCAAGCCAGCTGCTTGGTGTCTCCTTACTCAATACGGTGGATGTTTCCCTGCGCCTGACGCCGTCTCTGGCGCTGCTCAATCTGATTTACTCCGGCAGCGCGACCTTCAGCGACCTGCCGGCAGGGAACTACGCGGTGGTGGTTTCTTCACCGCAGGCTTCCGGCGGTCTGGCCGCAGTGGTTGATGAACTGGCGTCAGCAAATCTGCTGTCGGTTGCCCAGGCGACAATCACGGATTCTACGCAGTACACCTCGACGGCAATTGCCGGCAATGTGCTGGTTGCGGATGCAGGGGGTGATGTAGCAGACACCGGTGATGGCATTACGGTAAGCAAAATCGCCTCCAGCGTGCAGACCACGCCGCTTGATGTGACGGCTGCAGGTGTTGTGATAAATGGTCTTTACGGTCAGCTGACGATCCATGCGGACGGCAGCTATACCTACAAGGCGACTGGCGATGCGGATGCTGTTGGCCAGGCCGATATCTTTACCTACACGATAGTGGATGCGGATGGTGATACGGCAACGGCTACGCTGACGATTAATATCGTGGCAGGAAGTGATATCGGTGAGTCGGATGCTGATGCAGATTCCGACAGCGACTCCGATTCTGACAGCGACTCTGACTCCGACAGCGATTCGGATTCTGACAGCGACTCTGACTCGGACAGCGATTCGGACTCTGACAGTGACTCCGATTCTGACAGTGATTCGGACTCTGACAGTGATTCCGACTCTGACAGCGATTCGGATTCTGACAGCGACTCTGACTCGGACAGCGATTCGGACTCTCGCTGTTGTCTGGCAGTAGCTTCCGCTTCAACGTGGACAACAACACAACAGAGGATATGACGGTTGATGTCAGCGGCGTGTCTCTGCTTTCAACGGCTGGGCTGTTAACGTCGATAGTCAATCTGCTGGGGGCTGGAAATACGCTGACAGCCGATCTGTCGGTGATTGATATCGCGACTGGACGCGTAGTTGCTATCGACGCGGGAAGCGTGAGTATTAGCGCAACGTTGCTTGGTGGGTTGGTCTATAGCGGAACAGCTTCCTTTGAGAATCTGCCTGCTGGTAGCTATGCGCTGGCGATATCCTCACCAAATTCCGATGGAGTTCTGGTGAGCCTGATCAACACGCTCGCAGGTGCAGGAGTAGCCACCTTTGTAGAAGCAACGGTAACCGATTCGCTCGGTTATAGCGGAAGTACCGTTACAGGCAATGTGCTGGAGGGATCGGATAACGGCGATATGGCCGATAGCGGTACCGACCTTACGGTAACGTCGGTAACGGCCACCACTGCTGCAGGTGAGACTTTCTCAGTGAATGGCGGCACCATATCGGTAACGGGTGCTTACGGCGTACTGACTATTAACGCTGACGGCAGCTATAGCTACCAGGCATCAGGTAAGGCCGGGTCGGCAGGTAATGCGGATGTATTTACCTATACCATTACGGATGGTAATGGGCTGCAATCAACCACCACCCTGACTATCAATATCGGTCAGGAGGTCGAGACCGCCCAGGCTAATCCGGATACGCAGGCTTATTACGTCGGCAACGTCGAAGATAATCTTGATATCCAGGGGGGCAATGTCGTTCAGGTGGCGGGCCTGTCGCTACTGAATACCGTGAATGTCGCGCTTCCGACCAATGGCTTTAAGTTTGTCGTGGCTGAAGGGACTGAACAGGATGTGACGTTAGGCGTTTCGGGGTCCACTGCCCTTAGCATCGCGCTAGGCGCCGTTACCCTGGATCTCATTCTGATCAATACCGACACTAACCAGATAGTCGGCGTTATTAAGGATGGAATTACAGCAACGCCGACAGGTTTCCTTGGATTAAGCCTTGAATACGCGGGAGGAGGGGAATTTGAAAGAATTGGCGCCGGTAACTATATGGTTGTTATTTCGTCGCCGACTACTGAAGGATTGATTGGTTCGATACTGAATCTGAATTTGGGCACCAGCATTAGTATGGAGGTGACAGATTCGACTAAATACGTGACGGGGAATGTTCTGCACACCGATAGCGATGGCGATGTTGGCGATACAGGTAATGAAATTACCGTAAGCAGCATTCAGTTTGGATCGCAGATCGAAACAGTCACTGCCGGCGGCGTCACGATTAACGGTACATACGGTACTCTGATAATCAAGTCTGACGGTAGTTATAGTTACCATGCTAATGGAACAACAGGGGTGGGTCAGAGTGATGTCTTCACCTACACGATAACGGATGGGCTGGGTCATACATCGTCGACTACGCTGACGATGAACATTGAGTCAACGCCACCGGTAGCGGTTGATGATATCGCCTCCCTGTCGGCGGCAACGGCAATGCAGTCGGTAACCTGGACGCAAAGCGTCAGCAATCTTGCAGTGCCAAACACGGCAGTAGCGGCTAATGCGACATCGGCGGCGAAAGTCACTAGTCAGAACTTTACCATCGCTGAAGGCCGGGAGGTGGATGGAGCATCTATCACTCTCAACTTGAGTGGTAACCGAACCAGTGGTCTCTCACTACTGAATGGCGATCTTTCTGGGACGGTCACTCTTATTCATCATGTCACTGTTGGCGGTGTCACAACAGATGTAACGGTGTGGACGAGTTCTCTGACGATGGCTCTGGATGGTTCTCTCCTTAGCCCGTCATCCGATACGGATACTGTGACGCTGAACATGGTTAACGGCGGCATTCCGCTACAACTGGCGGCAGGTGATTATACTCTGAGTATTAGTCATACGATGCATGCCGGCACGGCGTTGTCCTACAACCTGTCAGCGAGCGTAGCAGGAACAGAGATCCTTACCGATGCGCATCTGACGGTCGGGCAATCTGTGGCAGGGAATATTCTCGACGGTTCCGATGCGAATGGAACACCAGACACGCTTGGTTCGCTGCATAGCGGCTTTACGATAAGTGGCGAAAACAATCTGGGTATCGCGACCAACTGGACCTTCCATTCTGATGGCACAGTAACTAACGATACGGGAACCAGCGCATCTAATGGAAATGCGGTGCTGTATGGTGAATACGGGATCCTGACCATTAATGGGCAAGGTGGTTACACCTATCAGTTGAACGGGGGTGTGAATACCGATGCAATAACGTCTAAGGAGACATTTACTTATACCCTTATCAGTAGTGATGGCGGCAGTTCGACGGCGAATCTGACGATCGATCTGCACCCGCAGATCGCCGGCAGCGTCAATGACGATAGCGTTCATAGTACCGCTTACGATGACACCTTCAGCATGGGTGTGGGAGCCGATACGCTGGTTTACAACCTGCTGGCGGATGACAACACCGGAGGCAACGGTAGCGATATCTGGAGCGATTTCTCGGTCGCCCAGGGAGATCATATCGATGTTTCGGCGCTGTTGGTCGGCTGGAATGGTTCCAGCGATACGTTGGGTAACTATATTACTCTGAGTTATGTCGGCGGAAACACCGTGGTGTCTATTGATCGCGATGGAACGGGTGGAAACACCCATCAACCTGCGACGTTGATTACGCTACAGGGGGTCCATATCAATTCGCTCGATGAGCTAATTGATACCAATAACTCGAACTAAATAAGTCGATGAGAATGGCGGCACAGGGAGGTGCTGCCGTTACGATTTTTTGTCGCGAAAGGGGATAAGGAAAAACCAATCGGGGAACGACGGGCTATCGTTAAATAAAAAGAATGATGCGGAAAGAGTATATCCATATTTTCAGTGTGCTTTCTGAAGGGTGATTTTATGCGTCTATTTCAAAAAAAAGGGATGGTCAGCGTTTACAGCTGCAGCACTATTTTCCTGTCAATCTGCGTGGTATTAACGGTTGACGCAGAGGAGCTTTCTTTTCCGCCCACCAGCATCAGCACCCAGAGGTTAAACGATACTCAGCAGGTCGCCGGATATAGCGAAGAGCTTATCAACCCTGAAAGTCATCTTGCCGGTCCACTGGATATTGCTACCGCAGTAAAATCAGCAGTCAATTGGCATCCTGCTATCAATCAACAGGTGAGTAAACTTCAGGAGCAGGTGCAAAAAGTGGATGTAGCGAAAGCCAAATATTATCCGCAGGTTAATGCGGGTATGAATAATGGGTACAGTAACACCTACTCTGATTCTGGATATTCCCCCTCATTAGTTGTCTCTGTTTCGCAAATGCTGTACGACTTCGGCAAAGTCTCCAGTTCGGTGAGAGCGGCGGACGCTGCCGTTGCCCAACAGCAGGCGATGGTCATGCTTAATATCGATCAGGTGGCTCATGATACCGCGGGTGCAGTGGTACAGCTGCAGGGTTATCAAAAGCTCGTGAAAATAGCCCAGGCCCAGGTCGATTCGTTAAAGCATATTGGCGATCTTATTCGCCAGCGCAACGACGCCGGGGCGACATCGCTTTCTGATGTTGTGCAGACGGATACCCGCGTTGAGGGCGCGCAGGCGACGCTTATCCAGTATCAGGCAGCGCTTGAGCGCTGGAAGGCAACGCTGGCGACGTATCTTGGTCTCGGAAGTATTACCTCCGTAACCGAAAGCGTACCGCAGGCTATGGATGCCGCCTGCGCCGTTAGTAAAATCGATTATCGAACCGTACCAGCGGTGCTCGCCGCTTTGGCCCAGGCTACACAGGCACAAGCCCAGGTAGATAATGCCACCGCGCAAATGTTGCCTACAATCTCGCTGGAACCTCAGGTAACGCATTACCTCAATGATAATTACGCCAACAGCGCGGTATTAAATAAAACGCAGTATTCGGCATGGGTCAAAGTAGAAATGCCGATCTACCAGGGCGGCGCGCTAACGGCTTCCCGCGAAGCGGCGCAGCAAACGCTGTCTGCGGCGAATGCCGGGATCAGAAACGCGCAACTCGATGCCAGCCAGAAGTTGAGCGCCTCCCGCGACGAGGCGGTAAACCTGAAACAATCTATCGCCATCCAGCGCCGCCAGCAATTGCTTGGCGAACAAACCCGCGCCCTGTATCAGGATCAATATTTACAGCTTGGCACGCGTCCGTTACTCGACCTGCTTAACGTCGATCAGGAAATTTATCAGGCGCAATTTAATCAGGTATTAACTGAAGCGCAACTGCGAAATCTGGAACTGGACTGTCTGTTCAGTACAGGGAAAATGCGCGCCGTTTTTGCTCTGGATAACCAAAGAATTCAGGGCGTGGAGATTCGACCATGAGCGAACAACCCCAGCGCAGCGATATTCCGCATTTACAGGATTGGGCTAACGCTATGGCTTTTGTCGCCAGCCATTATCGGCAAAGTTATTCACCGGGGACGCTTCATGCCGCGGCGGAGTGGGCGACGCAAAAAACGCTGCCTGATGCGCTTAAACATTTATGCCGTCATGCCGGATTGCATTGCCAATTTCTTAATGGCAATGACCGGAAAATGTCGGCCTGGCGGCTGCCGCTTGTGGTACAGCTCAAAGATGGCCAGATTGGCATTATTGAAAGCTTCGATCTACATAACTCAGTCGGGATCCGTTTTGTCAAAGAGCTTACATTACTAAGCCATTGTCCGCTTGACTCCTTGTTAGATGAAATTGAATTCACTGTGGCTTTTCGTCCGGCCTCGCCGGAGAAAGATATTAGAACTGAAAGCTACCTCACACGCTTCCAGCCGGACTGGTTACGTAAGATCGTTTTAAAAGATTGGCGTCCCTATACACATGTCATGCTGGCGTCGCTGGCGATCAATATTTTGGCATTAGCCGGTATCCTGTTTTCCATGCAGGTATATGATCGGGTAATTCCGGCCCAATCCTATCCCACGTTATATGTCTTGTTTAGCGGCGTATTAATTGCCGCAGTGTTCAATTTCGTTCTGAAAATTACCCGCGGTCACGTGACCGACCTGCTGGGAAAACGTGGGGATATTCGTATTTCCGATCGCGTATTTGGTCACGCATTACGGCTGAAAAATACCGCGGTGCCGCGCTCGACGGGCAGCTTTATTTCCCAGATTCGCGAGCTAGAGCAGGTACGGGAAATGATGACCTCGACCATGATGACGGTCATTGCCGATTTACCTTTTTTCCTGCTTTTTCAGCTTGTGCTATTTATCGTCTCGCCATGGCTGAGTTGGATCGCGCCTGTTGCGACTATCCTGATGCTGTTACCGGGATTGTTACTGCAGAAAAAACTGGCTGAGCTGGCAAATAAAAATCAGCATGAAAGCACGCTACGCAACGCCATTTTGGTGGAAAGCATTCAGGGCCTGCCGGATATAAAAATGATGCAGGCAGAAAGTCGCTTTCTGCAACAATGGAACAGCTATGTGGCGATTACTGCGGAATCGGGAGTTCAAACCCGAAAAGTCACTCATGGGCTGGTGAGCTGGGGCATGTCGATCCAGAACCTGTTGTATGCCACCGTAGTGGCCGTTGGGGCGCCGCTGGTGATTAATGGCGACATCACGACCGGCGCCATGGTGGCGGCATCGATGCTGTCCAGTCGAATGGTTGCTCCGATGACGGCGCTCTGCGGGGTACTGGCTCGCTGGCAGCAGGTGAAAGTAGCGAAAGCAAGCCTGGATAATTTAATGGCGCTGCCGGTAGAAGGGGGGCTGGATGAGCCGCGGATCCATCGAGCGGTTCTGCACGGTAATTATGAATTTCGCAACGCTGAGTTTCGTTACGGCAAAGACAATGGCCCCGCACCGCTGCGAATTAAACAGCTTTCTATCAAAGCCGGGGAAAAAATAGCTGTTCTGGGGCGCATTGGCGCCGGGAAATCAACGCTTTTGCAGGCAATGATGGGTAATGTTGAGTTGACGTCAGGCGAACTAAGGCTTGACGATCTTTCGCTGCCGCAAATCGATCTGGCGGATATTCGCCGTAATGCCACGCTACTGACGCAGGAGGCTCGGTTATTTCATGGGACATTAAGGGAAAATGTGACCCTGGGACGGCCTATGGCGAGCGATGATGAACTGGTGAAAGTGCTGGAGCTGTGCGGTGCGCTGGAGTTTGTCAACAAACTGCCTATGGGGCTTGAACATCTGGTGATGGAGGGAGGGCTTGGGCTTTCCGGCGGGCAGCGGCAGTCACTGCTGCTGGCTCGAGCGCTCATCCGCGATCCCAATATTATTCTGCTGGATGAACCCACCTCATTCTTTGATGAACGAACAGAAAAAGCGTTTGTCGAGCAGCTGGCCCGTTGGGCAGGAGAACGTACGTTAATCATCGCCACTCACAAAGCGGCGGTGCTCAATATCGTCGATCGTATACTGGTTATTCAGGACGGGCAGCTGGCGCTGGATAAGCCTAAAGCGACGGTATTTGAGCAAGAAAAAGCGCGTGCTCAGGTGGTGAACATATGAATAAGCCCACTGCTGCGATTTTCCCGTTGGTAAAGGAACTCGATCCGGTTGCTGCGATGGCTGATAACGAGCGTGATGAGGCCGAGCTGGTTAAATCGCGCCGCCTAATCGCTTTACTGGCGCTACTGCTGGTGTTCACAGGCGTTTGGGCGTGGTTTGCCACGCTTGATGAAGTATCCACCGGGACCGGAAAAGTGATCCCCAGCTCGCGCGAACAGGTGTTGCAAACGCTCGATGGCGGGATCTTAACTGAGCTGAACGTTCGCGAAGGCAGCCGTGTCGCCGCGGGCCAGGTGGTCGCACGATTGGATCCGACCCGCAGTGAATCCAATGTTGGCGAAAGTCAGGCAAAATATCGCGCGTCATTAGCCGCAAGCATTCGCCTGACCGCCGAGGTGAACAACCAACCGCTGATTTTTCCACCATCGCTGAAGGCCTGGCCGGGGCTACTGGCGGAAGAAACTCGCCTCTATCACAGTCGCAGGGAGCAGCTAACGAAGTCTATGCGGCAACTGGAGCAGTCGTTATCGCTGGTCAATAGTGAGCTGGCGATAAATGAAAAGCTGGCTAAGACCGGTGCGGCCAGTAATGTTGAAGTGCTTCGTTTACGCCAGCAGGCTGCCGATATTGAGCTAAAGAAAATTGACCTCAACACTCGCTACTATGTTGATGCCCGCGAGCAGTTGTCAAAAGCCAATGCGGATGTCGCCAGCCTTGCCGAAGTGATTAAGGGCCGGGCAGATTCAGTGGCTCGATTGACCGTGCGCTCACCGGTGCAGGGGATCGTCAAAAATATCAAAGTGAATACCATCGGCGGGGTTATCGCGCCTAACGGTGAACTGATGGATATCGTCCCCATTGATGGTCGATTGTTGATCGAAGCGCGGATTTCTCCGCGCGATATTGCATTTATTCATCCCGATCAGAAGGCGCTGGTGAAAATTACCGCCTATGATTATGCCATCTATGGCGCCCTCAATGGTGTTGTCGAAACGATATCTCCCGACACGATTCAGGACGAGGCAAAACCTGATGTTTACTATTATCGGGTGTTTATCCGTACCGATCATAACTATCTGGAAAATAAACGCGGTAAGCGTTTTTTAATAGGTCCAGGGATGATCGCTACAGTTGATATTAAAACCGGAGAGAAGACAGTTATGGATTATTTGGTGAAACCATTTAATAGGGCAAAAGAAGCGCTGAGAGAAAGGTAACACCTGCTAGTTGGCTTTATGTTTGGTGAATTTTCAACGAATGGAGATTTGAGATGGCATTGAGCGATTTATTACAACAGGCTTGCTTTCAGTGCAAACCATTAAAAACGACCGCATTGCCTGCTGATTATCCTGGGTGGGTCATCTTTTTTAGCGTCAGTGACGGTAAGCAGCGTGCGCATGTCCATGTTTCGACAGCAGCCAGCTTTGATCAAGCCTGGCTAGCCGGGGCCAGAGCGCTGCAGGAGTGGCGTAAAAAGCAAGATAATGAAACCCAATGGTTACGAATTGATATTGTCGATAGCGTAGAACAGCTAACGTGGGAAACTCTATTAAAGAAACTCAATATCACCAAACGCAATTATTTTCGCTTCGGTATCTCTTTTGATACACAATTTACGCAAGCGATCCTTGAACAGGAAATTGCGGCGAATGCTTTACTTTATGATGGGGACAATGGCGTAGCGGCGCCAAATGACATCAATCTGGAAAATTATGGTCAACGCCGATTTAAGCGCAGTTTGAACTGGCCGAGCGAACCTCAGCAGATACTATGGCGGTTTAAAACGCGTTCAGTATTCTGCGATCGTAACGGCGCTAAACTCATCGAACATACTGGCCGCAGTTCCGGCTACCGCGTTATCGGTGATGAATGGCAAAAAAATTATCTGCCCGAGGTTATTAAAAAGGGGAGCGATTATCTGGCTCGTCAGGTCAAAAAAGACGGACTCTATTATTACGGATGGTTTCCCTGCTTTGACCGTCCTGTGCGATCCTATAATGCTTTACGCCATGCCAGCTCAACCTATTCGCTGATTGAGGGGTGGGAGGCGACTAAGCAGCCGCACCTTCGTCAGGCGATCGATCGGGCGATTGCTTACCTGGTCAATAACCTTATTTCTGTTCGTACGCTTGCTGATGGACGTCAGGCTGCGTTTCTTTGTGATGTCGAAAATGAAATTAAACTTGGCGGTAATGCCGTCAGTATTCTGGCGCTGGTGAAATACACCGAAACGACGGGCGATCGACAATATCTGGACTTGTTGTCGCAACTGGCCACTGGAATTGCATTTATGCAGGACGCGCAAAGCGGTGAGTTTGTTCATGTCCTTAACAGCCACGACCTCTCATTGAAAGCCAAACATCGCATCATCTATTACGACGGTGAGGCGGCTTTTGCCTTAATGCGCTTGTATAGCTTGACGTTGACGCCGCAGTGGCTGGTTATGGTGGAGAAAGCATTTGAATACTTCATTCGACAAAAACACTGGCAGCATCACGATCACTGGTTGAGCTATTGCGTTAACGAATTAACGCGTTTTCGCCCGGAGGAGCGTTATTTCCGCTTCGGGCTGGACAACGTGCGCGATCATCTGGATTTCGTGCTGCAACGGGTAACAACCTATCCAACGCTACTGGAGTTAATGATGGCGGCGGCGGAAATGATTGCGCGCCTGGAGGCCTCTACCACACAGCGCCATTTGCTCGACGACTTTGATAAAGAAAAATTTTACCAGGCGCTGGAGGTGCGGGCGCGTTATTTACTGGATGGTTTCTTCTGGCCAGAGCTGGCGATGTTTTTTAAAAATCCTGCGCGTATCGTTAATAGTTTCTTTATTCGTCACCATAGCTATCGTGTTCGAATTGATGATGTAGAGCACTATCTGTCAGGTTATATCGCTTATCAGAAGTATTTTCAGGCAGCCAGCAAACGTCAGCAATCGCCAATCGCGGCGCCGCCCGCGCCTCGGGGAACGACCCTTTTTTTGTTAGAGAATCTGCGCGACGTGGGGAATGGTATTGAGGTTGCGGCTACCCGGCGAGCAAGGCTGTTTGTTGAACATTTACACACCGTCCCGTGGCTTATCACCGCCGTCTGGAACCCAGACCTTAACGATGCGGTAAAAGCGTTGAAGGCGCGGGGAGCGTTGCCGGAAGCGGTGCCGGTTTATAACCTCTACAATGCATTAGCGTCGTGCCTGAGTGCGGGGAAGATCGTCCCGCTTCCCGGGCTGAAAGGGGAGGTTGAGCTTCGTCAGACAGTTGTGCCGAAAGCAGAGGCGCCAATCGGTAAAAATAATTATCAATTACGCCCGCAGGGGCAATTGGTGGAAGATTACGTCGATAGCGCAGGAAACGTGTTGCTGCGTAAATATTTTGATATCAAGAAAGCGAATCTGCAGATTATCCGCATGGATGTCGCTTTGCCGGGCGGGGAGGTCAAATCCTTTAACCAACAGGAAGCGTTTTTCTCCTGGATGCTGGAAATGATGCTGCCCGCAGCGGGCAACTGGCATTTTATCGTCGATAAAAACAAAGCGTGGAAAGATTTTGTCTGTTCGCAACCGGCACAGCGGATGAACTGCACGGTTAGCGCGGTCATCCACTCTCATCATCAATTGCTAAACGGCGGGATAAAAGCTTCTTACCGTCATTTACTGGAACAACCGCAACTGGTGGATCGGTTAATCGTACTCACCGACGAACAATGGCAAGATTTACAGCAAGAGGGGATCCCCGGCGCTCGCCTTGTGGTCATTCCCAACCATATGGATGACAGCAAAATTCCGGTTAACCCGCAAAAGGAGCCCTCAGAAACGGTCATTTACCTGGCGCGTTATTCTGAAGAAAAGCAGCATCTGACGCTGTTCAACGCATTCCGTAAAGTGTCCGCACAACGTCCCGATGCGCGGCTCCATACTTATGGCGTCGGCCCGCTTCGCCGTAAACTTAGCGACCAGGTTAAGGCGTGGGGATTAGAAGACGTGATAAAAATCAACGGATTTACCTCGGATATTGCTGCCGTTCATCGACACGCTTGCTGTACGGTCCTCTGTTCAAATCAGGAGGGGCAATCTCTGTCGGCGGTCGAGGCCATGGTCTACGGCACGCCGTTAATTAGTTTTGCTATTAAATATGGGCCGCGCGATATTCTGCAGGACCGCCAGGCCGGGATTCTGGTGCCTTACGGCGACGAAGAGGCGTTGGCCGCGGCCTTAGTTCGGGTTATTTCCGATAAGGCGCTACAAAAAGAGATGCAGGCCGCCGCTATCCGCAATGCGCGCCGTTATTACGCTACCGCGATAGCCGGGCGCTGGGAAAGCTGGTTACAGCACAATGAGCAGCGATTGAAGGAGCAGGAGGAGAAGCCACTCAATGTGGCTTCGCTCAAACAACGTGTCGTGTAAGAACGTTTCTGCCCCGGTAAAACTCTTTTACCGGGGCGGGTTACATCCAAAGAGGCGGTACCTTGCGATATAGCAGAGCAGGAGCGGTATGGTGCGCAATTTATCTGTCAGCGGTGTTTTGTTTGCCGTCCACGGCGGCCGATGAAATGGTGCAGGAATCCCGCTGCGTCAAAGGTTCGATATTACTTAATCATCGTCTCGAAAAAGAATATGTTGAAGATGATTTCCATATTTTTTATAGCCTGCAAGGGCGAGACGCCCTCAAATATCAGTACGACAGCTCAGGCAGTGGCGTCCCTGACAGTATCAAAGATATTGCCGGGCAACTACAGGCCGCTAAATACCTCTATTCCAGTGTGCTTGGCCTTCGCTTTCCGTTACAGCAAAAGATCTATGCTCAGGCCAGGCAAATCAATGTCTATGTGCTGCAACTGCCGAAAGGAAATGGTTTGGCCTTCGATCGCGTGGCGGCAGAAACGATGAGTGACGGCAGGCAGCTGCCTTGCGGTTTAAAGTTTGTATTGAATGCCGCGCTGGAACCGGCGCGTAACATTACGCCAGCTCATGAATTTTTCCATCTTTATCAGTATGGCTATGCCGTTTTTAAACAAAAATGGTATCTGGAGGGAATGGCGCGATGGATAGAGAACAGCTTTAAAGCGCCTGAGAAAAATACCCGGCGGCTCTCTCCGCTTCCTCATTGCGACAGTAATTTTACCCGGGGTTATAACGCCGCGAATTACTGGGCGAGCTTTGCGCAAGCACATTTTGCTGATGTCGCTATCCCCGCCGCAGCACAGCGTTTTCGTTACAGCGACGGTTCGCCAGTTTTAATAGCGCAGGAAGTAAAGGGGGGAGCAATGCTAGCGCCGTTTTTTAATCAGTTGGCGCAGGGCAGCGCGGCACAGTCGCGGCAGTTAAATCAGGCGAACATCCGCTGGTCTGAAGCTCAGCAGCGCAGTCCGCAATTTAATGAGGCGATCTGTCAGGCGTTGGCCGCCGCGGTGGCAAAGAAAAAATAGAATATAAAACGAAACGCCGCCCATCAGGGCGGCGTGGGTAGGCTAGTTACGCAACCTTGGCGCCTGCAGCTGCTGACGAATCGTTTTGGCCAGTTCGTCAAGGGACGGCTGTTCCGGGTGTTCGTCGCGGGTTTCGCTGCTCAGCTGCGCTTCTGCCAGATAGGTGTGAATCGGCTGGCCATCATCATCTTCCATCACCACATGGTACCAGGGCGCCGCGCGCAGTTCGTCATTGGCGGCAATTTCATCCTCTTCCGGCTCCGCGAGCGAATACTCGGGATCGACATCGACGATGACGCCCAGGTAGCCCAAGAGCGTATGGCGGACCTGTTGGCCGATACCGAATTTGCTGGCTATCATAGGCACCTCCTGGGAAACATGAATACTCCCTATATGAGGCTCATGTTTCGTTTTTCAAGTTACATGACGCGACAGGCAAACCCCTTCAGATACAGCCCTTCCGGGTAGGTTGCGATCACCGGGTGGTCGGCAGCCTGACGGAACTGTTCTATAAATTGTACATCACGCCCGGCATCAATTGCGGCATCGGCGATGATTTTCTGAAATAAATCGGTGGTCATCAGCCCGGAGCAGGAGAATGTCAGCAGCACGCCGCCGGGGTTCAGCAGCTGGATCGCCAGCATATTGATATCTTTATAGCCGCGGCAGGCGCCCATCAGCTGGCTTTTATTTTCCACGAACTTCGGCGGATCCATCACGATCACGTCGAATTTCTCTCCCTGATCGCGGTATTTACGCAGCAGTTTGAACACGTCGTCGCGCACAAACTCCGCTTTGGACAGATCCAGTCCGTTGATCTCCACGTTCTGGCGGGCAACGTCGAGCGCCTCCTGAGAGGTATCCACGCTGGTGACCTGGCGGCAGCCGCCCATCAGCGCCGACACCGCAAAGCCGCCGGTGTAGGAGAAGCAGTTCAGCACCCGTTTATCCGCGACATAGCGGCGGGTGGCCAGGCGGCTGTCGCGCTGGTCGAGGTAGTAGCCGGTCTTGTGCCCGCCCTGGATATCGACCAACAGCTTCATGCCGTGCTCGGTGATCGGCAGCAGCGCCGGGGGCAGTTCGCCCACCACCGGCCCCTGGGCCAGCTCCAGTCCCTCTTTTTTACGCACGGCGACATCGCTGCGATCGTAAATGGCGCAGTCCGGGAACAGGTTCTGCAGGGCGCTGATGATGGCGGCGCGCTGGTATTCGGCGCCTGCGCTGAGCAGCTGCAGCACGAAAAAGTTGCCAAAGCGGTCGATAGTGACGCCCGGCAGGCCATCGGACTCGCCGGCGATCAGGCGGTAGCTGTCGAGGCCATCGCGCTCGGCCAGCCAGGCACGCCAGGTTTGCGCCTGCTGCAGACGGCGTTCAAAGAAGGCGCTATCGATGGCTTCATTGCGGTCGAAGGTCCACACGCGGGCGCGGATCTGCGACGACGGCGAGTAAGCGCCGCGGGCCAGCCATTTTCCCTGATGGTCAACGATATCGATGGTTTCACCGCTGCGGGCTTTACCTTCCATGCGGGCGACGCCGCCGGAGAATATCCACGGATGGCGACGCAGCAGGGATTTCTCGCGTCCTTTGGCTAACACTAAGCGGGGGAATAGGGAATCTGTCATGGGGCTACCTTTAAGCAACGGGAATGTCGGCACCGAAAAACCGCTGGCCCAGCAGCACTGGTTTGCCGGTTTCGGCTGTACCGGAGGCAATGTCTCTCCGCAGCTGGCATGGAAAAACGCCCCGGCGGGCACGCGCAGCTTCGCGGTCACCGTCCGGGATCCCGATGCGCCTACCGGCAGCGGCTGGTGGCACTGGACGGTGGTCAATATCGCCAGCAGCGTCTTTTCGCTGCCCGCTGGCGCGGGAGATAAAAACAGCGCTACACTGCCGGGCGGAGCGGTCCAGGGCCGCAACGATTTTGGCTATGCCGGCTTCGGCGGCGCCTGTCCGCCGGCGGGAGATAAACCGCACCGCTATCGCTTTACGGTATGGGCGCTGGATGTCCCCACGCTGTCGGTGGATGCCGGGGCCAGCGGGGCGCTGGTCGGCTATCTGTTACACAGCCATGCTCTCGCCAGCGCACAGTTGACGGCGATGGCCGGGCGTTAAAATAAAAGGTCGGTCTGATGGAGAGTATCCACTTTCAGCATAACGCCTTAACCGCGGCGGAGATCACCACCCGACGGCTATGCAGACTGCATCGCGTGCGGCTGTTCTCCCCGGCGCTCTGTCGGGTGAAACGCGGCAGCAAAGTGATTGTGCAAGGGGAGAGCCGGGTGCTGGCGACTCCGCAACAGCTGATTGTTTTGCCAGCTGACGTGGAACTGGAGGTGATTAACCAGCCGGAGAATGGCCTATTTTGCTCCGATCTGCTATCGCTGACGCCCGAGCTGCTGACGAGGTTTAAGACTCGTTATCTCAGCGAACCACCGCCAGGGCGCCTGACCTCGCTCTGCGCACCGGTGACGACAGAGCTGGCGTTTATGTGGCAAAGCGTTCTGCAGGCGGTGCGGGAGGGAGTGTCCGTCGCGCTGCAGCAGCACCAGACCATGGGGCTGCTGCTGGCCCTGTATGAGGCTGGCTATGCGGGCCCGCTGCTCGTCGAGCGGCAGCAGGATCTGTCGGCGCAGGTGCGGCAGCTGATTATGCTGTCGCCGGCGCAGGTATGGAGCGTGTCGCGGGTGGCGAAAATGCTCTTTCTCGGCGAGTCCACGCTGCGCCGTCGGCTGCAGCAGGAATCGCAGAGTTTTCGCCAGATCGTCGAGGAGGTGCGGATGGCCCACGCCCTGGGGCAGCTGCAGTCGACCTCGCGGCCAATAGGCGAAATTGCGCAGAACAGCGGATATCAGTCGGGATCGCGCTTTACCGCGCGCTTCCGTCAGCATTATGGTTTACTGCCGAAGCATGTACGCTGAGCGAATTTGCTATCCTCAGCGTATAGCGTGAGCGAAAAGGAGATGATTATGGCCAGTATCTGCACAATGGCATGGGTTTACGGTTCGGTTCAGGGCGTGGGATTTCGCTATTCCACGCAGCGGGAAGCGCTGCAGCTGGGGGTGACCGGTTATGCCCGTAATCTGGATGACGGCGGGGTGGAAGTGCTTGCCTGCGGCGAGGCGGAGCAGGTGGAAAAACTCATCGCCTGGCTGAAAGCCGGGGGGCCGCGCAGCGCGCGGGTTGACCGAGTGTTAACCGAGCCCCATCAACCCACCCGCAGCTGGGACAAATTCGCGATCCTCTATTAGATGCACTTCACCGGCTTCGGCAAGCCGGCGATTTTGGTCGCCTGTTTGGCGGGTCCTTTCGGGAACAGGCGATAGAGATAGCGGCTGTTGCCTTTCTCTTCGCCAAACTTGTTGGCCATCGCCTTGACCAGCATACGGATCGCCGGGGAGGTGTTAAATTCAAGGTAAAACTCGCGCACAAAGCGCACTACTTCCCAGTGTTCAACGGCGAGCGTTATCCCTTCCTGCGCGGCAATGACTTCCGCCATCGCCTCGCTCCACTGGGTGGTATCTTTCAGATAGCCTTCGCTATCCGTTTCAATTTCGTTGCCTTCAAAAATAAACATGATTTTTCACATACCGCCTGAAACTGGCCGCAGTGTACAGCGCCGGCAGCTGCAGGAACAGGTTAGCGACCATACCAATCAGGACGACCACCACGCCGGCCATCAGCATCCCGCCAAGGAATGACATGTCTTTACGCGTCGTCAGCACATAGGCCGAGCAGCAGAAGAAGACCAGCGCCGTGCCGCCCAGCGCCAGGCCGATTAAATCGCCCATGCCGGCAGAAAGATACGCGTTCAGCATCGGCCCAAGGATATAGCCGAGGAACCCGGTGAAGGCGAAGGCGGAAATAATCCCGGTGGGTTTATTCGCCGTTTTGTAGGTCAGGAACATCAGACCGTACATCCCCACGAGGGTCAAAATGAGACCCGGCGAAGGTAGCATCAGCACTGTGCTGGCGGTGGCGGTGATAGCGGAAAACGCCAGCGTCAGGCTGAGCAGGAAGTAGGTGTTACGCAGAACCTTGTGCGTGCTGAGCAGCGAGGAACGGTCACGCGATGATGTAATTATGCGATCCATGAGTCACTCTCTTATGACAGATGTAATTAGGGATAAAGAATAAGAAAAACAAGCGTGAAGCCCTAATGCTTTTACCCATCTTTACTTAGTTTTTACCGCTTTTGCCTGGCATAAAATTCTATATAGATAGGGAAAAGCGATATATTTTCGCTTTTCGCGTCGCTGAGCCGATCGAAATCTTATAGGTCACTGAAAAATATTGCCTTATTGCAGTTCTGCGACTAAGTGTGGAAGAGGGGGATTACCCCGTACGTCAAAGGCAAAGGGAAATGACATTACACAAAAAAAATCACATCACCCGAACACTCCTGGCTGTCAGTATGCTGGCTATGAGCGGCGGGGCGCTGGCGGCGCAGGTGCCGCCGGGCACCCAGCTGGCGGAAAAGCAGGAGCTGGTCAGAAATAACGGCAGTGAACCGGCGTCACTCGATCCGCATAAAGTCGAGAGCGATGTTGAATTCAATATCATTAGCGATCTCTTTGAAGGGCTGGTTAACGTGTCGCCAGCGGGAGCGATCCAGCCGCGACTGGCGGAACGCTGGGAAAACAAAGACAACCTGTTATGGACCTTTCATTTACGCCCCGGTCTGACCTGGTCCGACGGCACGGCCATTACAGCGCAGGATATCGTCTGGAGCTGGCAACGACTGGTCTCGCCGGCAACAGCCTCCCCCTACGCGAGCTACCCTGGCAATATGCATATCGCCAACGCCCGCGAGATTGCCCTCGGGCAAAAGGGACCCGAGACGTTGGGGGTGAAAGCGCTGAACGACACCACGCTGCAGGTCACTCTGACCCAGCCGAATGCCGCCTTCCTGGCGATGCTGGCGCACCCTTCGCTGGTACCGATCGACAAAGTGCTGGTGGAGCGGTATGCCGATAAATGGACCCGACCAGAGCATATCGTCACCAGCGGCCCGTATAAGCTGTCCCAATGGGTGGTGAATGAGCGGCTGGTGGCTGAACGTAATGCAAAGTACTGGGATAATGCGCATACCGTTATTAATAAAGTGACTTACCTGCCAATCTCTTCGGAGGCCGCCGATGTCAACCGCTACAAAGCAGGGGAGATTGATATTGTCTATACGGTGCCGATCAATCAGTTTGCGCAGTTGCAGAAAACCATGGGCGACCAGCTGGACGTTTCGCCGCAGCTGGCGACCTATTACTACGAATTCAATACTACCCGGCCGCCGTTTAACGACGCCCGTGTGCGTCGCGCGCTGAATATGGCGCTTGATAAAGATATCATTGCCGGAAAAGTGCTTGGCCAGGGCCAGCGCCCGGCCTGGCTGATCGGTCAGCCGGATATCGGCGGCGTGACGCTGCATAACCCGGACTACGCCAGCTGGCCGCGTGAGAAACGGATTGCCGAGGCGAAAAAACTGCTGGCGCAGGCGGGGTATGATGAAAGCCATCCGCTGGTCTTTACCCTGCTTTATAACACCTCTGAGTCGCACCAGCGTATCGCCATTGCCGCCAGCTCTATGTGGAAGAAAAACCTCGGCGTCGAGGCGAAGCTACAGAACCAGGAGTGGAAGACAATGCTGGATACCATGCATACGCATAACTTCGACGCCGTCCGCTACGCGTGGATTGCCGACTACGACGATGCCGCCACCTTCCTCAATACTTTCCGTACCGGGGATAGCGAGAACACCAGTCAGTACAGCAACCCGGCTTACGACGCGGCGCTGCGCAACGCGGCGCAAGCCTCCGACGTGGCGACCCGGGGCAAATACTATCAGCAGGCGGAAGATCTGCTGGCGCAGGATGTTCCCGCCATTCCGGTCTATCACTATGTACGTACCCATCTGGTGAAACCTTGGGTAGGGGGCTTCACGCCGGATAAGCTGGGGTATTACTACACCAAAGACATGTACATTAAAAAACACCCATCCGCCAGCGGCGATGGGCGTTGATTTTCTGTGCAAACTGCCTGAAATTCAGACGAATAACACAAAATTGTTTGTTTTTAAGGCAGTTGATCAAAATGATGCTTTACAGCATCCGCCGAGGTGTTTATAGTGCGCCTCACACCGGAAGTGTGGCCGAGCGGTTGAAGGCACCGGTCTTGAAAACCGGCGACCCGAAAGGGTTCCAGAGTTCGAATCTCTG